>Ga0315277_10001134_pt1 | contig 39356 bp, 20 predicted proteins | sample YL17G05_15_MG_FD_203695 | JGI IMG/M metagenome (GOLD analysis project Ga0315277, IMG submission 203695) | Sediment microbial communities from Yellowstone Lake, YNP, Wyoming, USA - YL17G05_15 | ecosystem: Environmental > Aquatic > Freshwater > Lake > Sediment | place: USA: Wyoming | collected...
GATTATCCCGCGTCTCGCCTCACCCCATCCGGTGATCGGACTGGACCGGAATCCGCGCGCACTTTGAATCGGAATCCGCGCGCACTTTCAATCGGAATCGGTGGTTACTTTGGCCCGGAATCCGCAGTCTGGATCCCTTGCACCTCTGCGAAGGCTGCCAGCCGTGACTCCAGCTGCTCCCGATAGTGATCCAGCGTGCTCTGCCGGATCCCCGGATGGTCGGCCCGCCAGCACTGGATGAACAGCTCAGTTGCCGCCTCCCAGCTCAGGTCTTTCGGCACCCCGCCACTGGGAGCTGGCCCCCTGCCATCCGGTGCTCTCCGAGGCGCCGGTCGCAGCCCCTTCCTATGCTCCATCATCATCCCCTGACCTCCTGAGAAGACGTAACCTCGTCTCCTGTCAGGGTGTCATTGACGCTCTGGTGCGCAACGAAGTCAAGTCGGCATTCTGCCCCGAACACAGGCAACGTGGCGCAACGTCGGGCTACCTTCGGGGGGTCGGGTCTGGTCGCGGCGAAGTATGCCGGGATGCCCCGTGGCCGGGGGTCGCGAAGCCGAGCTTCCCCGTCGTACGGCGAAGGATCTGGCGGCCCAAGGGGACTGCTGTTCCTGGCGACAGAACGGCGCGCGCGCCAAGGGTCGCAGGTTCGAAACGGGACCCCGCTACCATGGCCTGTCGGCGGCTCGCGTTGTCGAGGTCGCAGGTTCGAAACGGGGGCAGGATTCGTCCAAGCCCAGATGACCAAGTCCCCCCGACGCGAATGTCGAATCGGCGTCAGCGTACCGTAGAACCCCTTTGCAGCGTTCCTCGCGAGTTGCCACCCTCCCCCGGACGTGCTCCTCGGCCTGTCCTGCTGCCCTGAAGTCGCAAGTGGATAGCGAGTGCCGCCCGGCTTCCCGGCGGATTCAGCTACACGCTACGTGCTGTAGACTCGGACCTCCTCGCCCTGTCGCGGACCATGAAACTCCCGTGCCACCCGGCCCATGGAGGAAACTGACCTGGCATCGAAACTGCGAAGATCGAACTGGGCCAGCGGCTTTGTTGGCAGGGCGTTCGTACGGACCACCGAGGTGCCCTCGCTTCGAAACAGCACGGGGCTCTGCCCCGCGCAATCCTACCCCAGAAACGCCTGTCGAAGCGCTTCGGAGGTCAGGTTCTTTGGCTGGTCAACGAGCACCACTCGGCCTAACCTGAGAACATAGACACGCTGGGCGATAGCCAACGCCTCGCGCACGTTCTGTTCGACCAGGAGAATGGCGGTGCCGGAGCGCTCGTTCAGGTCGCGCAGGGATTGCAGGGCAGAGCGCGTGGCGCCGGGACCGAGGCCGAGAGAGGGTTCGTCCGCGAGGAGCAGGTACGGCTTGAGCATAAGAGCGCGGGCCATGGCGAGCATCTGCTTCTGGCCAGTGCTCAGCGCTCCCGCGTTGTGCCTGAGGCGTGGCTGCAGATCGGTGAAGAGGGAGAGCACCTGGTCCATACGAGGCCCTACCTCCCGCCGAGAAAGCACGTGCCCACCGATTTCTAGGTTCTCCCGCACGGACAGCTCGGTGAAGACGCGACTGCCCTGGAGCATGTAAGAGAGCCCGTTCGTGACGTTGTCGGCAGGATAGTAGTTCCCGATCTCGCGTCCCCGAAAGGTGATGTTCCCGCGTGTGACGCGCACGAGCCCGAAGATTGCCTTGAGCAGAGTGGACTTGCCCGCGCCGTTGGGCCCCACCAGCGCGACGACCTCGCTCGGCGCCATCGTCAGCGAGACGCCGTGGAGTACCGGTCTCTTGTCATAGCCCGCCTCAACGTCGCGGATTCCCAGCAATTGCTCCATCACACGCCTTGCCCAGCCGTCCTGATCTGCCCCTCTGAGAGATCAGCAGATAGGGTCGTTCCCTACGTCAGGTACGCTTCCACCACCACCGGGTCCCGCATCACCTTGTCCGGTCGCCCTTCCGCGATCTTCCGCCCTTCGTCGAGCACGATCACTGTATCTGATACGGCCTTGACCGCTTCTAGATCGTGCTCGATCAGTAGAATCGTCTTCCCTTCTTGCCGTAGTTGCGCCAGTAGCTCCAGGATATGCCGGCTCATCTCCGGATCAATCCCTGCCACGGGCTCATCGAGGAGCAGCAGGTCCGCCTCCATTGCCAGACAGCACGCCAACGTCACCAACTTCTGTTGTCCGTAGGAGAGTGATCCGGCCAGCTCATACGCCTTACCCTCCAGTCCGACGAAAGCAAGCAGCTCCCTTGCCGTTGCCTGGCTCGCCTTCTCTTCCCGGCGCGTTTTCCAGCCCGTCAGCGCGCAGAATACCCCTTCGCCTGCTTGGTGCTGAAATGCCAGCAGGACGTTGTCGATGAGAGTTGCTCTACGGAGTAGTCGCAGGTTCTGGAATGTTCTGGCAACACCTAGTGCCGCGATTCTGTACGGGCGCATGCCGCTGATTCTTTGCCCTCGGAGAAGGATATCGCCTCGGTCAGGGAAGACAAATCCCCCTATCAGGTTCAGGAGCGTCGTCTTACCAGAGCCATTCGGCCCTATGATGCTGGTGATCCGCCGCTCACAGAGAGTCATTGACATCCCGTCGACGGCAACTACACCGTCGAAGGATTTCGATACCTCACTCACCTCCAAGAGCGATGTCACATTCGACTCTCCACTCACCTGAACGCGTAACGGCCGAGTAGTCCCTGCGGACGCCAGATTGCGAATCCCATCAACAGCCCACCGTAGAGGATCTGCCTTAGGTTGGGGGCGATCGCGGCGGGGATGCCAATGAACCTAAGCAGTTCTGGTACAGTCACCAGCAGACAAGCGCCGAGTGCCGGGCCCCAGATAGTGCCCGCTCCACCAATGATGACGATGGCGAGGATCAGTATGGATTCCATGATGCTGAAGCTCGTGGGGTCGATGAAACTGATGTAGGAGGCATACAGTGCTCCTGCCACAGCCGCCATTACCGCCCCGATTACAGTTACCTTGACCTTATAGGTGGAGATGCTCTTACCGAGCGCCAAAGTGAAGATCTCATCTTCGCGGATGCCCTGCAACACGCGTCCGAAGGGCGCTTTCGCCAGCCTTCGGCATGCCCATACGCAAATCCCAGTGAGCCATACCGTCAGGAGAAGGAAGCCAGACCGCGATGTGACAGTGTAGCCAAGAACCGTTGGTTGGGGGATGCCGAACACACCCATTGGTCCACCCGTGAAGTCGGTCCAGTTGCTGAGGGCGTGGTAGAAGATGACCTGAAATCCAAAGGTCGCTATGACTAGGTAGTCGCCCCGAATGCGCAGCGCCGGGGCGCTCACGATCCCTCCCAACGCCATTGCGGCTACAAGACTCACTGCCAGGCACCAGACGAAGGGCAAGCGTAGGTGAACTGCTACCAGCGCAGTGGTGTAAGCGCCAATGCCGTAAAATGCGGCATGGGCGAGGGAGAGAATGCCGGTGTAGCCAGCGATCAGATCGAGCGACACTGACAATATGATGTAGATGCAAGTGATGATCGCCAGATGCAGGGCATAGTCCATGTTGGGTCACCCCGTGGTTGTCTCGAGCTGCTGGCCGAGCCATCCCTGCGGTCGCCAAACCAGGAACAGCAGGAGCACGCCGAAAGCGATCGACTCCTGCCACTGAGCACCCAGCACCCAAGTGGCGAAGTGCTGGGTGAACCCGAGGAGAAGTCCTCCGAGAATGATGCCTGGGAAACTGCCGACGCCCCCAACGATGACTGCGACCACGCCCAGTAGCAGCACACTCAAGCCCATCTGCGGGGTCATCCCAACATCCAGCGCAATCAGAACACCCGCGGCCCCGCCGAGAGCCGATCCGATAGCGAAGACAACCAGCAAGGTTCGATCTGGATCCACACCGCAGGTGCGGGACAGCACCGGATCACACGCCACAGCTCGACATGCCTTGCCGATCCGAGTCCCTCTCAGGAGGGCGGCGACTCCCAGTAGCAACGTCAGCGACGTGGCCATGATAGCCATCTGAACGGGCAGTAAACGTGCTCCTAGGAGAGAAGCAGGTATCTCGCCACTTCCTGCTACGATCACTTCTTGGTTATCACCGAACGACAATGAGATCACGTTTTGGATAACGATATACAGACCGAGAGAAGCCAATAGGGAGATCAGCGGCGAGGCATGCCGATGCCGAAGTGGACGAAAGCAACAGACGTCCATCGCAACCCCTAGCAGTCCACACAGTGCAACTGCCAGGACAGCCGCTAGCGGCACAGGAAGCGAGAAAAGCTCTTGACCCAGTAGTGTAAGGTAGGCCCCCGCCGTGATAGTTGCCGCTTGTGCGAAGTGGAAGAAGCGCGCTGTACCGTATATCAGGCCAAAGCCTATGGCCGCAAGGATGATGATGCTCCCTGCGATAAGGCTATTGGCGATGAGTTGAGGGAGCATCGTTGGGTATCTCCTTTCAAGTGAGCATCAACACACGTCCAGTACGATACACTTCGACGCGGCGGGGCGCACCAGTCAGTCTGATGCTTGTGCAGTGTCCTACACCGTGAGGCCCGTGCCGACGTCTCCGCTGCAAACTGACGCCCCGTAGAATCCAACCTCCAACCTGACGCGATTGAGCGGATTCGCCAGCATCTCTCTCTTCCCAGCTTTCGTCGTGTACTCATAGTCCGGGAATCGAAGCCGATTGGCCCGCGAATCAGCTGGCGCAACCACGCGGGTCCAGAATCGTCGCAGAAGGAGGAGCGCCCTGCAATCCTCGATAGACCGCTCCTCGCACCCGCTACAGCCCTCCCACAACCGGAAGCCTGGGGAATACGGATTCATGTCAGCGCGCAGAGCTCTCCGGATCTTGCTCAGGCACCACTCACCATCTCGCATGTCGTACTGAGCCGGAACCCGCCACCTATAGCATGCGGTAATCATAGGGCCGGCACTATCGTGTGATACGGACGACACCAAGCACTCAGGCCGAACGACCTCAGTGTCGTTATGCGCGTCACTATCGGGTGACTCGTGGTATTTCAGCTCGTCAGGATATATGAGCCGTCCCCAGTCGCACAGTGTATCGCACAGCAGCAAGAGGCCTGGGATGGGACTCCTCGCTATGCTTGCGCTGGCGGAGAAGAACCCTGTCGGGAATCGGTGAGACGGATCATCGTCGAAAAGCAGCCGGTACTCCTTCGCGAACGCGTTGTGTTTGAAGATCGCGTCAAGCACCTCAAGGACCAGTGATTCCGCGAATTTCTCGTACTGCCTGCTCATGCCGTCGGCACCTATGACCGACTCACCAACTCTCGTCCCCAGGATCGCCTCTAGTATCAGGCTAGCGACCGCGTTCTTACCGGGCGCGCCACGCTTCAAGCGCCACCACTTCGGGCCTTCGGTGTTGGCTCTTTCGAATAGCTGGTTAAAGAGGTAGATAGCACTCAGAAATCCGTGATCCTCAGAGAGCCTGTTGTACGCGATCTCCCCGATTAGGGGAAGGCGCTCTTCATGACCCAGGATGCCTGCTCCCGCGTGTGTCTTTGAGAGGAGCCCATACAGAAACGCGCGGTACGTGGATTTCTCCTGTTCGAGGACGTCTCGAAGTCCACTGGCGCCCACATCCCCGCTCGACGATACTCCGAGAAATGTCTGGAACAAGTGGCCAATAAGCTCGTTGGCCTTCTCCGCGGGAAGAGCGAAATCATGCATCAGGCTGGCAAGGGCCCACTGATACCTCGTGAGGCGCGAATCGAATTGCTTAAGATACTGGTAATGAAGGCTTCTCTGACCGGTTCGGACACGTTTTGCCTCTCTAATGTGCTCACGGACCTCAACATCATCATGCGGCAATTGCATTGCATCCAATCGGTACTCAAGCCGATGTGCCAGGCTCTTGAGAGACTCATCAGCACTCCCTTCGAGTCTGTCGAGAATGTGGTTCCCAAGGATGAACACCTTGATGGAGTGCGTGAGGTGGTCTCTGTACTCAGGCACGTCACGCAGTAGCTGCTGGAAACGCTGGAATTCAGAATAGTGTGGGACGATGACGTCGCGAAACGCGAACGACCACATCTCTCCCATCGTTGACAGCGCTAGTTGCGCTGGGCGATCCTCCTCCTCGTGCACCCGGCGTTTGTAGAATAGATCCACTCGTCGCAAGTCAGACAGCATTCCACCGGCTGCCTGGTTGTCACGGCTCTCTGCTCGCTCGCTTGTCGTGTCTCCAATCCGATCTGCTGCACGCACTGGCTCAGCCTGGGCACGGCACCTGCCAGCGGCGTCGGACTGAATCGCCAAGCGCACGCCTTCCGGAGTTCCCAGCAAAGCGCTTCGCTCCTCTCGCGGGAATAGACTCCGCAGAGCTAGGCTGTTCTCCCATCTTCCATCCGCTTCCCTAAATGCCGCTCCCCATGTTGACAAGACGCGCTGGCAGAAGTCGTGGAGAGCGCCCCCATTGATGGGCACCAACTGCTGTCCGGGCGTTTCGCGAGTGCCTGCGACTGACTGCTCAAGAGCGATCTTCCCTGCTGATGTAGAGGCCTGCAATTCAAAATACACTAGGAGGGGACCATTAAGACCGCGACACCCGTACATAGCTTGCACTGGTGGTCTCCATCCCTGGCCCAAGAGCGCGCAGAGCTCGCCGTCAAGCCAAGGGTACACCTGCCCCTTCCACCACTGGGAATCGGGCCAAGCGCCAGCCGGGCGCGACTCCCCGCCTCTTGAGTGGATGGCATGCCTGTCATGCTCACTGCCCGAGCCATCCTCGTCTCCGTCGGTTTCCCGGCGCTGATGGGCCCATATACGACGCCATTCATCAGAGGCGAACGTCTCCACGTATCGCTGCAAGTGCTCGAGTGCCTTATGTATGTCGTGGGCACAGGCCACTGGCTCCTTGCGCGACAATTCATGTGCCTTGCGCGCATTGTAGACCACGGACACGAAGTTGTCGTTGGCAGGGTCGGTAAGGTACTGCTCACCGAGCAGGAGCATTGTATCCTGTTCGTTCCGCAGGCTGGCGGCCGGCGTGCGTATGATCTCTCGCTTTCTGACTGCCCATCGCCGGAGCCGAAGCCGTGAGAGTGCCAGGACCTCTCGAACGCTCCAGCAGCCAAAAGGCCTCTGCATCTCGTTGAACTTGCACTTGTTATATCCACCAGGAAGGCTCGGGATGTCCAGGAATGACTCAGGCCAGCACGGCGGCTTGTTGCCGTAGATGAGTCCCTTCATGGCGCCTTGCCACATGGGCGATATCAGGCCGAAGGGGCTGTCGGGTTCCTCGTCTGGGTGCACCACCGCCATATTGGTGCCGAGATGGGCAATGCAGCTGTCACACTCTTTGCAGATCTCACCGAAGAAGAAATCAACAGGCCGGAATGCCTCGCTACGGCTCCACACCAGGTGAGGAATGTGACCATGCACAATGATGCGCCCAATCCGTAGCTTCGGGTTGTCGCCTGCCTTGCGAGAGACGTCGGTGAACCAAGTTCCCAAGGCGTCACTGAGGAGTTCACGTAGGCAAACCTCGATTCGAGCTTCCGTGGTGGGAGGAGGGAACAGTAGTGGCCTGATTCCAGCGGATCTCCGCGTTACCCATGCATCAAGCTCATCGCTTCCGATTACGCCGAGTCTGTCATTGAGTGGGCATGGAAGTCCGTTGCGCTGCTGCTGCTTCCCCTTCTCTCGCCGCTCGCGTTCTACCACAGCTCGTCTTGTGAACCAATACATGGCCGAGCGCAGTGACTGCGCAGGAACCTCTTGGTGGGGGAGCGGAAACGGATCATCTGAGCCGTCGTACCTTAACGAGGCAATCCGGATCAGTGTCTGTTCCTCGATCTGGCGCGCCGCCGGTGCCGGCCCCGTCTTGCTCTGTCGCTCGGTCTCCCATTCTTCATATCTGCGGTAGAGCTCAGAGCCCGGGTATGGCACGGCGTAGTGAACCCGAGGAGCGAAGAGACATCTCCCGCCATCCTTGAACGTCTCCCTCATTGTGAGGTTTAGGCTGCCGGATTCCTCACCCTCAAGGCCAAGCACGAGGAATCCCTCGACATCGATGCCGGCGTCTTGGGCGGCTCTGAGGCATTCCTTGACGACGTCGATGTGTGTTCCCTTTGAATTGGCGCGCAGAACTCGTTGCTCAAACGACTCGACCCCAATGAAGACGGCGCGGCAATGAGCCTCCTTCATGCGTGTGAATAGGTCCGACCATTTGCCTTGCCATTCGGTGTCGGCCCTGATCGTGCACGACCATCCTCTCTTCTTTCCCAGGAGTTCTCCCAGAAGGGGGATGACACGATCGCAGTGTTCCGCGTCCATGTTGAACGTTGGATCGTTGAGCCAGAGCTCCCTCAGATCGGGCTGCTGTGCAAGCACGCCTTGCACATGCGCCGCGACCACCTCTGGTGGGAAGGCTTTCCACTGCTGCCGCCAGGGGTTCGCACAGAAGTGGCATGAGCCCATACATCCACGTTGGGTAGATAGGGGTAGGGTCGTCGGGATGGGCTGGTTGCGCGATCCACGCCACATGCTGTAGTCTGGGCATACCAGACTGCTCGGATCTACGCCGCCTCTTTGAAGAATGTAGTTGGGCTGTGGATCGTGCGTGCACCCTCGAAACGCTACTGAAGGGTGCTCAACATGACGGCCATCACCCTCCACTGCCGCCAGTAGCCTAGGTAACGTCTCCTCGCACTCGCCTAGGATGCAATAGTCCACCTCAGTTCTCTCCACCACAGTACGCCACGACACTGTGGCCAAGCAACCACCAAGGATAGTAATAGTGCCAGGTGCGCGCTGCTTGATGTCGCAAACGAAGTCTCGCACGAAGGGATAACCGTCGGGCGTACCCGCGATGCAAACGAACCGCGGGAAAGCTCCGGAACTCAGCAGGAGTCTGGCGTCGCTAGGATACACGCGCAGATCATACGCCTCGACCCCGTAATCCTTAATGACGGTACCAGCAATCGTGGGACCCTCAAGTGGCATGTAGGTGAGACGGTCCCAGCCGACAGCTGGTCTGTATCTCGAAGGCGGTATAACTAACCACACGTTGTTTGGGTCGGTTTTGCCGAGCATGACATGCCTAATGTACGACTACGTACTTGCCGTCCTTGATCATCTTCAGCTCCACTGGTTTCTGGACATCGCCGTTGGGCAGGAACGTCGTCGTACCCGACACACCCAGATACCCCTTGATCGCTAGGATGTGTGCGCGGAGCCTATCGGGGTTAGTCCCCACGGCCCGTATTGCATCCGCGATGATGCGGGTGGCATCGTACATCGTCGCTCCGTAGACCTCAGGCTCTTCGCCATATCGCTCCCGGTATCTCACGGCAAATGATCTCACAGCGGCATCCCCCGACGTCGCATCGAAAGACGCCTTGGTGTAGATCGTGCCCTCGGCCGCAGGGCCTGCGATCCTAATCACCTCAGGGAGTTCGCAGTCAATGGCACCAAGGAACTGGCACCTAATGCCGAGCTCCCTGGCTTGCTTCATGATCAGCCCGTCCTGCTGGTAACCCATGATATATAGGGCTTCCGGGTCTGCAGCTTTGACCCGCAGAAGCTGTGTCCGGAAGTCGGTTGCGTCTGGCTGGAAGCTCTGTGCCGCAACTAGTTCGCCGCCAATGGAGGCGAATGACTTGCGGAAGTAGTCATGTGCCCAGACGCCGACGGGGTTATTGAGGTAGATCATCGCCACCCTACCGAGGTGTAGGTCATCCTTGCAGGCGGAGACCATCCGGTCGACCTCGTTAGCGACGTTCGTGGCATTGCGGAACACGTACTTCCCCTGTTCTGTCAGACCGGGAGCAGTGGCGGAGGTAAATAGGATCACTTTGCTCCGCTCGGTCACGGGGATGACGGCCTGAGTGACACCAGTGAGAGTAGTCATGATTACCGGCACATGATCCACGCTGGTCAGCTTGTTAGCGGCGTCGACGCCGGCACGGTTGTCAGACTTGGAGTCCTCCACGATTACCTCGAGCTTCCTTCCCGAGATGCCGCCCGACGCGTTGACGTCCTCAACTGCCAAGTCGATGCCTCGTTCCATCCACTTGCCGTATCCTGAGGCTTGTCCCGTCATGGGTAGTATGGCCCCGATCCTCAATGGAGCAACGGTCGGAGGTCCACCTCCCGTTCTCCCGCCACATCCAGCCGTCAGGCCGAGCAACAGCGCGGCCATCAGCGGGCCAAGGCAAGGCCGCCAGCAGACTCTATTCATCTTCCTCTCCTCGACGCAACCGAGTCTATATGCATCACGGTTGCTCATATTATGCCATCAACCACGTTGTGACTCTCGCCTCGTGCTCGCCCGGCCGAGGGCCACGTGACTTCTCGCGCTGGGCAGTACTCGCATGACCTGCGCTTTCAGCCGATGTAGGAGCCGAATGGCATTATAGCGCTAGGCAGACAGCCGCGCAAACGCCACATGCAGTCTAACCGACCTCTTGCGAAGTAGGTACTCTGGGCAGATGCGAACGGCTCCGCCACACTCAGAGCTGTCTGCCGCTGTGAGCAGGAATCCAATAGGGCACCTCAGTCCTCGTCTCCGATCCTCTGGACCCGACGGAGGAACTCCTTCTTCATCTTTGGTGACAACTCCCGGTACTTCTCGACCATCCATTCCACGCTCAGTTCGTCCAGCCGACGCGTGGCTTTCTTGGCGGTCGCGGTCAGGCGTTCCGAATCCGCGTCCGTCAGCACAGCGGGAGGATTGCTCAGGCGAGAGTGAAGGCGGTTGGCTTCGGCGGCAGGCATCGTGTCGATCTCGATGGCTTCGGCCTCCACACTCTTGAGCCAGGATGAACTCCTCGCCTTTCGCTCTTTCAAGATCTCCTTGGCGAGCGCATCGACAGTCTTATCCGGAGGCCAGGGGATCTCCTCATCTCCGATCGCTGCCGCGCACTCGTGCCTAACTTCCTGCACCTGAGCGTCAAAGGCAGCCCACGTCAGGTTGTCATCGGAGAGAAGCTGGCAGCCCCGCTGGTACTGTCTGATTGCACTTCGCATGAGCTGTAGGTCTTCCAGATCGTTGGGGAGATTCTCAAACGCTGCTACGAGAGCGTTCACCTCTGTGAGCGCCCTGTCGAGGTCATCCTCCGTCTGGAGCTTCGTCTGCCATAGCCGCTCGGCTCGCTTGACGAGTCCGTCCTCGGCGCTCTTCAGTTTTGTTCCAAACTCTGCGAGCTGTAGGCGCACCTGGGGAATATCAGGATTGTCAACGCGCTCTGCCATGCCCTGCAGCTTCCTGGCAAACTCCGCGCCGGCTTTCCTCAGATCCCGTATCTCAGCGACGCGGGTGATGCGGGCCGGCTCGCTGTGAGGTGTCATCCACGATCGCACGTTCTGTACTAGTTGGTGTGCGTCCGCAACCGCTTCTGCATTGCGGACGACCTGTAGGGTCCGCTCCTCTAGCTGGCGGTACTGTTCCTCTAGGTCGAGCTTCTTGAGGTTGCCTCCGACGACATGCAGCATCTTGTGCTTGAAGTCACCGACCTCGGAAGGCGAAGCGCTCCTGCTCGCCACGCGCGTAACCCAGCCCGGGAAGAGCTGGATCACTCCCTGCCTGGCCCGCTCATAGTGTGGCTGAACCTCCGCGATCTGAGAGTCTACCCACAGCGGTTTTTCTGCCGCCATCTTGTCCCAGATCCCTCGGAGCTCTGATGCCCCCCAGGACAACAGTGGAACGTCGCGTTGCTCCACTCCTCGCTCAACTTTCGAGAGGGCTGATTCTTGGTCCGCGTCGAGCTTCTTCAGCGCCCCTATGGAGCCCACCGCCTGCTCTCGCAGATGCTCCTCACGGTAGGTCAACAGGGGAGGCACAGGAACTCGACGCTTCAGCTCCACGTCCCGATTCAGGCAGCTGACGCGCGCGAGGTGGCTTTCCGCCTGTTCCCACTCATCCAGAAGCGTTTCCCACTCCGAAGACGCCTCGCCGAGCTGCACCAAGTCCACGTCGTGAAGGGCCGTGAGGTCGATGAATCTGCCCCGAAAGACCCCGTCCTGCAACCATTGGGACACCGCTACCTGTTTCCCGTCCCGCAGGATAGCCAGCTTATCTGATCGGGGGGCAACGAAGACTCCCAGCAGAAGCCCTGCAGAAGCGATGTTGGCCCCGTATGGCGGACGGCATAGTTGCTGGATAGCATCCCTCAGTGACAGCCGTCGTCCCTCGGAGGTTAGTGCTTCGTCCCACTTCTCGGTTACAGAACGAAGGACGGGTAGCGCCGGTCTCCTCGACACGCTCCCGGTCCTTGTAGAGAAGACCCCCCAAGACTCCTTCAGGGTCCGGACAGCTCGATTCTTGGTCTTGGCCGGTTTGGCGATCACCCCTTCGTAATCGAGCCTGCCCAGGAGCAACTCCTGCGTCAGCTCCTGGCACGTCTCCGCCGCGTTCCCTCTGGCCGTGTTGAACCCGTCGAAGGGGAACGGTATCACGCTCCGGTACATCCTGCCAAACAACTCGCTCCCAACCGCCCCAAGCCGGGTCGCCTCCAGGTCATCCTTCAGCCCGGTCGCATACCGCCTTTGCTTGATCATGCCGTCGACATGTCCCCGGATCACCCGATCGAGCTTCTCCCGGTGCGCACCGATGAGGTTCCCGAATCTGACCCGGTCCTCTTCGCTGACACCGCTTTCAATAACCGCGTACTCTGCCAGGGCCTGCCCCAGCGCGCCTTCCTCATCACACAGGAGCGCTACGAGGATTGGAACTGCGGGGACGCCGGCCTCGCGTGCCGCAGCCCTCATGAGGCTTTTCGCCTCCGACATGACGACATCTGCATCGCGGCTTGGCTCCACATACGTGTAGATGACCGTGCCCCGTGCCTCGTCGACCCCCATCGCGTTGGCCCAACGATCACTGGCTAGCTTCAGCTGCTGCGGAAGGAAATCCACACTGGCCGTGAGTGCCGCATACCGCCACTCTCGAGTCCCGATCTCGTTCCTTTCCGCGAAATCGCAGTCGAGATCCGCAAGAAGGTCACACCACTCAGAAGCCCTGCTGGCGAACAGCCTGGCCTTGCCCACTTCGTCATACGAACTCGCGACTCGCTGCCGCACGAAGGAGAGGAACTGGGTCCGCGGTACTGCATCTCCCAGGATATCGAAGGCTCTGAAAGGCCCATCCCATTCAAGGACGTTGTACTCCTCCTGCAGGAGTTGCAGCCCCGGGACGGCTGCCTCGAGAGTCACGCCCGCCAGTTCCCCCAGGGCTTCGGCGGCCTCGTCCTTGTCGTCTACCTGGAGCCCAAGCTTTGACGCGAGCACTACTGCGCACAGGAGTCTCTGGAGGTCCTGAGGCAGACGCGCGCCATGCTTCGCCATCACGGATGCATACGCGTGCGTGATGGATCCTTGTTGGCCTGTCTCCTCCGAGGCAATGAGTTCGCTCTGGAGCACGTCCGACCACAGGTCGACCGGTGACAGTGTCCATTCGCCACGGTCAGGTACATTGGATTGCGCGTAGCGGTCGAACGTATCGCCTAGCAGGCCAAGAGCGGATCGTTCCTGCAGGTGCTTGCCGGCGGCCGCAAGATAGAAAAGCAGCCATGTGGAGTAGGGCGAGAGGGGCCAGCAGCCTTCGCGGATCACAGAATGGAACTGCTCAGCATCCGTCCACAGCCGGTGGTTCCTCGACTGCGGAAACCGCCGAGCGAGGTTAGCCATGATTACCTGTGACGCTGCCTTCGCCTGTTTGCCGCCGAACCACTTATCGAGTACTTTGTGTTCCCGTTTCTCAAGCAGGCCGGCGATCAGCGTCTCTAGGTTGGTTGACAGGTATACCCTGTTCGCCGACTGGAAGCGGGTTACATACCTGAGGATTTCGTTCCTGTACTCCGGCGCCACCCGCTGCACGTACGCGTTCAGCTCGAACTGGATGAAGCCTATGAAGCAGGCATTGCCGGCGCTTGCTTGAACGGCCTCGAAAAGATCTTGTAGGGCCCCGCTGCCCGCGATCTGACTGCGAACGGTGGCGAACTCGGTGTACTTCCCGAACTCGTCGAACAGAAGCAGGAGGCACCGGTAGGGCTTGCCCTTGCCACAGTATTCGCGGACTGCAATGTCAATGACATCCTTGACCGATTCACCAGAGAGCGCTCTGATTGGCATGCCTCGTGAGGCGAAGAAGTTGTGAACTCTGGCGTACACCTGCTCATCTTGTTGGTCTAGCCCGACGAGGATCTCCTCGGCGCTGCCCGCGTCGCAGGAAGAGAGCAGCTCCCTCACGACTTCGTCATTGGACATGCGCACCAGGTTTGCAGCCTGTCCGAACCGAGGCCGCAGATCGTCGAGGGGACGGGAATCCAGTCCGTCTCTCTTCAGAACGCTTACCACCTGCCGCGTGATCTCGGCCGCAAGATCAAAGCCTTGCATCCCATTCAAGGCTACGGCCAGGCATGGTTGTGCCGCCTCCCGGAGAAGCACCCTGATGTCGCTGCCGATGTCTGCGTCCGCCGTGTCGATAGCTGATAGGATGTCCTCGGCCAGGTCCCCTGCAGGAGCGCTGACGAGGCTGGCTAAGGTCAGCCCGAAGTGGGACTTCCCGGTCCCATATCCGGCGATGGCGAGGGTAAAGGGCTGATCCTCTATTCCGTAGCACCTCCGGACGACGGAACGAGCGAGGCTGGCGGTATCTACCAGGAGATGCCCATGCCCGAGTCCCACCTGATCCTGCTGCACTCCATGGTACTTCGGGCCGTGGAAGACGAACGCGCGACTCGCCTCGCTTGCCTTGGTTCTGTCCGTGCTGAACCAACTGATGCTGACCGCCCCGTTGAACAGGCGGTCGCCTCGGAAGCGCACGATGTCGGCGAGCCTTTTCGGCACGGCATCTCCCTTCAGAGCATGTCGTCGTAGATGCGCCCCCAGGTTGCCTCCGGGCTGGCTTTGGGGGAAATGAGCCATGGTTCCATGTGCCGATCCACCTCGATCAGGCCCTTTCGCTCTACGAGATCCAGGACACGCATCAGGGCCGGGATGTCCCACCCTGGAATCGTCCTCCAGCCCGCGGCGTCGTCGAGATCGGTGATGGCGATCTGCCGTTGTTTGGGAAAATGGCCAGCTACGAGTTGAAGCATCCACGCGCCGTAGCCTAGGGCCAGTTCCGGCTCTATTGGGGCGGGGCGGCGGGCTATCCAGGCGTCCATCTCCGAAAGCGCCCCGCATGTCGCGAGCGCGGCCTCATCCTCATAGGTGCCTATCAGGGGCCCAATGAGGCCGTTCTTCTCGACGCCGAAGACCACGCTGAGGTGCGACTCAAGCTTCGTTCTCGCGAAACTCATCCCTAGCGCCTGCGTCCCTGCGAAGAAGGTGTGGTACCATACGTCCGCGCCGGTAACGGGACCACATAGGTTCAGGTGAGCGATCCATTGGCTGACGGAGGTCTTCAGGTAGGGATCTTCCAGCAACACCGTCCGACCGAACGGTGTAAGCTCAGGCGCCTTGACAGCGGAACGTCCCGGACCCGTTAACTGTATCAGTCCCATACCCCTGCAGTAGTCGAGGATGGCCGGAACCTTGCCGCTTGACGCGCCTGTCGGAATGCCGGTACCGGCTGCAATCGCCTGGTAGTCACCCTTCTGGCCAGAAGCAGCGTACCGGAGCATCGCGTTGATGTACTGGCGCTCCGGCTTGAACGTCTTGTGGAAGTTACGAGGAAGGCGGCTGTGTTTGCTACCCTTAGCCATTGAGCCCGCGGGTCTCCAGTGAGGTTATCTTGATGCGCTGCGCTTGGACGACCACTCTCTCCGTCGCTTCGTTGAGGCTCGGGCCCAGGGACCAGCACTCGCCTTTCTGGAGGGAAGCGAGTCGCTGTACCCACTCCGCAACGCTGGCGCTGCTGACTGCGTTGTAGAGAAGCTGTGCGTGCTCACGCATCTCGTTCTCGGTGGGTCTGAAGAAGAGCTTATGCGCGGCCAGGAACAGCCGGCTCACGCGCGCATCGCTGACGCCGCCAACGCCTCGCACCGTCTGCGTCGCGGTGATCAGTGCCAGGCCATGCTTCCGGCCCTCGGTCAGGTACTTCGCGACGGGGGCATCTTGGCCAAGATCGAGGTTCTGCACCTCATCGAGCACGACTACCCTCGGCACATCTTTGGTGCCAGAGCCACAGACGAAGCTGTATAGGTCCCACAGCACGAACTCGATGATGGCCCGGGCCGATGTCCTGTCCACGTGGTAGAACTGAAAGATGTGGCAGCGCTGCTTCGTGTCGCTGAAGAGACCGGGCCAGCCCATATCGCTGCACCCTGAGGCAAAGGGGTTCCCCAAGACGAACGGCTTGATCTTGTTCGCGGTCGACCTGACCGTGTTCGCAGTATGCAAGGCGTCGCCTATGTACCCCTGAAGAGCCGTCAGGAGGCTTGGGAGCGTCATCGCTTCGGAGCCGCTCTCCAGTCCATCAGCGATGGCATCAGTAAGCACCGAGAACTGCTGATCGCCGAGGGCGTAGACGCTCTTGAAGATGGAGGCAACCCGCTTCGCGACGTCATAGGGCCTATCCACGAAGTCCATGCCGTCCTGGCGCGTCATCTGCATCTTGAAGGGATCGATCGGCAGGGGGTTGTTGTAGACGTAGTGCTGCTCGGGCCTCAGGTGCTCCACAGTCTGCGGCTCCAGCTTCTCGCCGGTGAAGCCGTCCGTGTAGTCCAGGATGAGCGAATTCTGTCCCTGTCTTCCCATCTCACAGAGCAGGCACTGAATGGCGTACGTCTTGCCCGTACCGGAGGCGCCGAACAGCAGCATGTGGCGGTTCGCGAGGCCGGGATGGCCAAACTCCCAGTACACGGGCCTGCCCCCACTAACGGTCGTGCCCAGCAAGAGACGAGCTGGGATCGGCGGCGCTGGCACGGGCACGAGCCCCGCTTCTCGCTCTTGCCCGGCCTCCGATACTGTCGCCTGACAACCCTGAATCGGTGCCGCCTCCACGGAGTCTGCGTCAACGCCAGAGCCCACGTCCTGCGGCGTCAGACCTTCGTCCGCAGCTGCCTCGCGGTCCTCGCCATCCTCACGCTCCTCTTGGTCGTCCCATGGCGGCGTGTCGTCTTCGTCATCATCGCCGGAGGCCAACTCGATATCGGCGAGGTCGTCACAGATGTTCGTGGGCTCCTGCTGCGCCTGCCTCTCCCACTCATCCCAGGTAACCGGGAAGCCGGCGTCCTCCAGCGCGAGCCTGCGCACGAGCTCGCTTCCCATCTCGTAAATGCCGGCGGTTACTCCGCTCTCCTCGCCGACAGTCCATCGGCCGATGCGTTTCGCCTCCGCCGCCTGGTTGTTACTCCAGAACGCGAGCACCGCCGCGCCCCAGGTGATGTCATAGTCGCCTTCAGCTAGGCGCTCCAGAGCAGAGAGGACGTCTGCCATCTGACGATTGTCGATCTCTGCCTTACTAGCGACTAAGCGATGGAGCTGCAGCCACCAGTAACGCTGATCGGGGCGGCTGTCCTCGACAGGTGCAGCGTCACCTTGAGGACGTGGCGCGAATGCTGGCACGAGCACACGCAACCCATTCGTGATTTGCGCCCGAGCCCTCAACAGGTGCTCCTCCGCCTCCTGTGCTACCTTGCACTCGATCAGTCGCAACTCGAGGCAAACGCGCTTGTTCTCGTCCAACCATGCTGTCAGCCACACCAGATCTGGTCGGCTCTCGTTGTCCGCCAGGTCGAACCAGTGGCGGTAAGCGTCGAGTGAAACGAGGTGGTCGCAGAGCACCTCGCGCTTCTCGCGTAGCATCTTCCGAGTGAGCGAGTAGGCCATGAACTCTCGGATGTAGTGACCAACTCCCGTCGCGCGCACCAACGATAAGCCAGATATCTCCCGCGCTTCGCGCAGCAGATTGCCTGCCATTTCCTGGCAGTCGGCCACGGTCCAGCCAGACTGGGAGTAGACGCCTTGGATAGAGTCAGCTAGGCGCACACGCACGTCGGCCAGCGAGAACTGCTCGGTAGATACGGTGTAGTTTGCCTCGCCATGCGAGCCGACTCCCGAACCGAAGCCGATGATCTCGCGCTCCTGCGCCCTCTCCCCCGCGGGAATACGGATCAGGCGTTCGTCCATGCTCGGATCGATGCAGATCACCCACTCTGCTTTCGCATGCAGGGCATCGACGACATTGTGCCAGGGCGCGAAGTCCCCGTAGCCAAGGACGACAAACTCCCGGCCGGGCTGTACTCCTTGGTTCTTGAGTCGATGCATCACCTGCGTATGCAGCTTGCCTAGGCTGAACTGGAGGTTGCTGATCACTCGAGACCGCTTGAAACCATCAATGGGATGACGCACCGCACAGCAAGGCTTCTCCAGAATGGGGAACTTCAGCGTCCGAGTGGTGATGTCGAACGGCGTGACCTCCTGGAATCTGTTCCCTCCTTGGCCAGCGCCGATGAAGTTGTACAGAACAGCGATATCCGCCTCGAAGCTGTCGTTCACCAGCCGCTGGAACGAACCGGGCCGCTGGGCGTCGACGATGCGATGCGCTACCGAGAAACGACAGCGGCGATACACCTCGAACTTATCTTCGGTCTCTGCCGCTTCCCACCGTTCCCGCCACTGCTCGATCCAGCGCGCTACGTCCACATCGTCGCCTGATCCAGTCAGAATGGTCACGCTGATGGCGTATGGCTTCCGTCGCTCTGGGGACAGAACGTAATAACGGTGGTCCTTCTCGTCGGCGAGCTTGCTGAGGTACTGGTGCACCGCCGCTATCACGGGCTGGATGTCCTGATTGCGAAAGACTGCGAGAGCCAGACCGTCGCGAGCGTGCGGGTGGAGCCGGAAGTAGTCCAGCATCAGTCGGAAGAGCAACTTCGACTCGCGAGTCTCACGTAGCATCTCGGCGTCCGTCACGTCCTCATCATCAGAGACGTCGTCGTACCGCGTAAGAAGGCGCGTGGAGAGGGTCGCCTCACGGTCCTCTGGCGAACCGACACGATGTACGAGCTCCTGGCCGCGGATGTTCGTATCTAGGTTCAGGTCGGCGTTGTACAATAGGCCGGCGATGGGAGTCTGAATGGATGCCAGGTCTACATAGCCGCTCCAGGTCTTGCCGGCAAACGCTTTGCGCCTGTCCTCGCGCTGGAGTTCAGCGCCAGCGGCGGCGTTGAAACACGAAAAGAGGAAGATAACTTGCGCCTCGAGCATCTCCAACACCGCCGGATGTAGAACGGTGGCGACCCCAGACCGCTCGAACGGCTCAGTCTGCCAGGCCGCGCCAAGGCCTGCGCCGCGCTTTTGGACTACAAGGAACATACGCATCAACATCGCGGCCATCTGCGACTGGGCAGCCTCAGCATCTTCCACGACTGGCGAGCAAGCGGCTGTGTAGGCTTGACGAAGGTCCATCCACTCGGCGCCAAACAACGCCGCGTGTAGCCCGCGCTCATACGCTGCCTGGACGAAGCGGGTGTACCTGGCTGCAAGAGCCTTGAGGGGCTGCAGTAATACGTCGTGACTTGCCAACCATCCGTGCCCCAACAGGTTCGTCCATTGGGAGTCGTCCTGACGATCATCACGGATGCAGTGCAGCAGGACGCGACGCGTCTCCTCATCATCTGTGGCCCGCAGCAGCTCCTCGTAGTACGGCAGGTGAAACACGGGTAGCTTCCAGGTGCTGCCGTCGGTCGCGAAGGCGTTCCTGGCCCAGTGCAGCAGACCTTCCGCTAGGCGGTACGACTGGATCTCTGGCAGTCGCCATGCAAATCTACGACGGTAGGGATCCCCGTCAGCGTCATATATCAGGTCAACGGAAAACTCAAGTTGCGGTTCCGCCGTTCTGCTGTATACGCACGCGATCTCTTCGTCTGCCAGCTTGCATGCCACTGGCAGCGTTTCCTCGTTCTCATCGGCCAGCGTCAGGCGCGAACTGACAAGTCCGTCCACGCCACCTAGCAGACGTGCCAGGTACTGCCGGGCAAGTTCATTCCGGTCGATTGCCTCATCGCTATCATGCTCATAGTCGTGCTTGAACCGAATAGCTGTTATCTCAACCCGCTGTACACGCGCGTGCGTGAATCTCCTATCGCGACCAAAATCCCGAAAGGCCTGCCATACTGACTGCAGGATCACCTCGATGGGACTGCCCGACAGCTTGCGCAACGGATCAGGAGTCGCGCGTCCGTCTCTCTTGCGGAACTTCAGCACCTTGTCCATGATGGTGACGAAATCGCAGTCCCGTAAGCGCTCTCGGTCGTGACGGTCTTCCGTTTGGATGTAGTTCCTGAGTCCCTCTAGGAAGGCTCGGCCCGTGGCATACGGCCCACGGACGTCCTCCCTGTCCACCGAGAACCCGATCTCATCGCCGTTCGCGATCGCCTGCAGCAGTTGGTCTGTCGCCCGGGTAGCCTTGTCTCGCTCCCTGCTGTCCAGAAAGAGGGAGTACGAGAAGAAGTTGTTGGCCCTCTCGATGTACGGTGCCAGCGAAGTACGTCTCCCCAGTGGGAAGCCGGTGAACTTCGGTAGCTGGAAAGCGCCGTACTGGCCGAGCATGATCAGCAGCACTTCGCGGACAGTGTTCGCCGAGCTCAGATCCATGCGTTCCAGCCAGGTGCCGAGCTGCAGCAGATCTGCTCGTCCCTGGTCGAGAAGAGGTTTCATCAGCCGGTCGAACTCCCTGAGTTCCGCCGACTCCACGTCTGTGATGCCGATAGCCTGCAGCCGGGCGCGCGCCCAAGTCCGGAAACTGCACTTCATCTCCTCTTGCCAGACGGTGTCTAGATCGCACCGATCAAAGTCCTCCAGGCCGCCGGCGTCCGTCACACGATCAGCCCCACACAGCACAACCAGGCGAAGTCTCCCGGGCAAAGGAGGCAGGTTCCGGTAGTACGTCAGGTTGCCCCTCCCGTCCAGCCAGTCGTGAGCCTCAGCTTTGGACAGACCTGCCGATGACCACACGTCGGTCACAACTTGCGCGATCTTCAGCAACAACTCCAACGTGGCGTCCGCGCCACACCTATTGGTTAACGTCTCAGCGAGGTCCAGGAGAGCATCTTCCCCGAGCGCCGGCACCATCACCATGAGCTTGCGGGCCTCTGCGCCGCTCGCTTGCAGCCTGATCCTCCGTATCTTCTTCTCGAGGCAGCTCCACGCAGAGTCGGCGAAGTAGCTCATGCAAGTCACTCCTCACGCGGCAACGTCGCGGCCGGGTTCACGACCAGCGCGCACGAATCAGAGAGGTGGGTCAACAAGCCTGCGGCCTCCAGCATCTGCTGCAGCCACGCATCGCAGCGGTTACCGAGATGAACGTTCTCTAGCCCGTCTGACCAGGCGCTCGCCCGGGCAAAGCCCGAGGCATCAAACACCAGGCCATGTCGCGCCTCCACCAATTCCTTGAATCTGTCATAGGTGAGACGCCCACCCACTGGGACAGTAGTCGCTACCAGGAATCGCAGTAGCTGCTCGTTCAGCGTGAAACGCGCTCCTGCCCCCCGCCGTGGTACGAGCAACCCAATACGCTTCGCCGTGCTGATGAAGAGCTTCCCACCATACCGCGTATCCGCTTCCTTGAGTTTCTTGTTTCTTTCATCCTCATCCGTCGGCAGCGTGACCGCATCGCTGCGGATCGCGCGGTAGACAAGTTTCTCCATCGCCCTGACGGTGTGTTGCGAGACACGCTTGACGGGTGACCAGTCCTCATCCGGCGCCGAAACCGCCAAGCGGTAGCCGGGCCATGAAGTGGTTCGCTCAGGTGGGCAGGACCGAGAGCTCTGCATGCCGAGGCTCCGCAAGACCTGCATGGCACAGGCAGTCTCAAGCAGCCGTAGGCGCTCGATGACGTCGAGATCCGCCATACACAGACGTAGGAGATCTACCGCGAACAGGTAACCTTCCGGCCAGCTATCCGCTGGACACCAGCCCGCATCAACGAATCGTCTCTCACCATCCGGGCTGTCGGTTGCTCTCGCGGTTTCAGACTCTACTCCGCTGTCGATGAACTCCACTATGTCAGTGACCGTCTGCGGACAGTGCTCCATTAGCCGTACTAGCTCGCGCTGTAGCTCGGAGTGCAGCCAAACAGGATTCTGCTCCTCCACGCCGATCCCCACGCCGGTCTCCTCGGCCCATCGCTGGACCGCTTCCGGCGTCTGGCGAAGAGCGTTGCACACCTGCAGGTAGAGCACCTCGCCACCGCGAGCAAGGAACAGATGCCTACTCGACGAGAGGTAGGTATGCAGATCGTCGATTACGGCGTCCCAGGTACTCGGGCGGTGCCGTCGCGCGGCAGCCTCGCTCCAGATGGTCTCTCGTGCGAGGAAGCCAGGACACACCGGAAGGAAGCTCTGGGCGCACCAAGTGCGGCCGGAGCCAGCGCCCTGGAACCCGAGCAAAAGGTTGCCCAAGGTCTGCAGCGCATCGTCTTCGGTGCCAGGCTCTACTACCTTGGTATGTGCCTGTAGCCCACGCAGCAGCTCCTTGTAGTGCTGTCGGTGCGTCTCGTGTCGGGAATCGAGGCGAGATGCCGCCATGAACGCGAATAGCTTGAGATTGAGGCGTGCCTTTGGCGCGTACAAAAGGTCCGCCTCCCGCGGCCACCCGATCAAGACCTCCACCGCCGGCAGTGGGGTGGCAAACTGCTCCCCATCTTTCGCCACTCGCTTAGGGGAAGCTGTCATCAGCAGAAACTCGGTGAGCAGCTCTGTTGGCGACTGCTCACTGACCAGCCGCTTCCCGAAAAGCTGAATCGCAGGGTTGTCGGGCTTCTCCTTCTCGAGGATGCCGGCGGGGAAGGAACTAGAGGACATCGTTTACCTCCAATCCGCCATCCCTCACTGTGTACTGCTGACGACGGAAGGTGTGGTCGGTCTTCAGTCGCACCAGCATGACATCCGACCGGGCCTGTCTGGCCAACCCCTGAACCTGCGCCTTGAAGCGTTCCAGTCGCGCAACATAGGCCGGCTGCAGGATTTCGCCCAGCTCGCCGAAATGCCGCATAACCACGTAGTCGAGGAACGGCAGAGACAGCACCAGGCTTGCCCCCTCGACCCGGCCTCGCCCAACCAACTCCAGATCGGTGCGTTCACCCCCCGCCGCGTTCTGTCGGGGAATGAGTTCCAGGGCCGTCTCGCCGCTCCAGTCGATCTGGGCCAAGACGACCTGTGCGCTCTGTCGGATCTCGTTCCGGCGTCGACTGAGGGTGACATAGAGCCTGCGGTCGTGCCCGGTCGCTCCCTCGGGTAGGCGGACGCCGGTGAAGTGCTCCTGTAAGACATGGTAAACGCGCTGTTCCAGCGCGTTCCTTTCTGTCATCTCCAGACGCGCGCCTGGCTGCTGCCATCCTATCCAGCGCAGAATCATCGGCGAGTTGAGGAAGTGCGTCAGGAACGATCGCTCTCCCTCCGAGAAGTCATATAGGAAGTACAGCATCCGGCGCACCTGCTCCCGAGCCTGGTCCGGAGTCATGCCCGGCTGACTGTCATCGCCCGGGCCTGAGCCGTGCGCGCGGAGCAGATCGAATTCGGGGTCACAATCCTGTATCTGAAGGCGGAAGTTGCCTTCCCGTAACCTGAGCCAGAGCTTCCGCTCCCAAACTGGACACGGCCGTTCCCCAAAGCCCTGTTCGCGAATCTCCTGGACGGCTCGCATCTGCAGGGCGGCCGTATGGTCCGCCTTGCCATCATCTCCGAAGAAGCGGTTGAAGAACATGAACTGCGCCTTCAGTGGGAGCTGCTGCTGCTCCCGCATCTCGACTATGTCGCTCTCGTCCAGACCAGAGGTAATGAGATAGGCGAGATGCTCGGTGATCTGTCGCAGTGTCAGACGCGTGCCGTACTCATACATACGTCGATACGCGAGGAAGATACGGTCGAACACCCGATCTCTATGATTGGTGATCAAGTCCACATTCAGACGGATCGGGCATTCCGCGCGGCAGGGGAGCCTATCGCAGGCTGCCCATGGCTCTGGTGAGACCATGCGTCCGAAGATCTGTCGAGCAAGCTCAAGGTTGTCCATCCGGGCCAGGTTGAAGACCCGGAAGCTGACGCCCGCCGGCGAGAGCTCTTTCTCACCACCCTCCTCGCTGATGGCAGTCAGGACGTCACTCTCAAGCTGAACGTCCGAGAGGCCGAAGGCGCATGCCTGGGAGCGGAACAGGTCGAGCAGCGTGCCGGTATTGGACACAAGTAGCAGACGACGGTCCGTGGTCAGCAGCTCCCGCACGAGGTCAGCGTCGTCCCCCTTGAGTCGTTCGCTCAAGTCCTTGATAATGGTGATGCTCTCGTCCGGCAGATCCTCCCGTACGTCCAACTGGCGTAGCAGAGACTGGTCGGCCGGAATTCCGGACAACCGCTTGTATGCCTCCAGGGCTATGGTGGACTTGCCATCACCCGCGTGACCGGTGAGGATGACGTGTCGTCCCGCTGGATTCCGTAACTCTGCGAGTATGATGTCGGTCAGTGGGTGCGGGACATGGATGAGCGGGAAGAACCTGCTGCAGCACTGGGATTCGGCCAGGGCGTTGTCGTTGTTGGCATCCAGTCGCTGTAGAGAGTTAAGATAGGCCACGAACGGATTGGAGACACCGTCGACGTCAGTCCTAGAGGGAGACAGCCGTGGCATCGAGTCGATGGCACCAGATCCCGATCGGGGGGCGGGGATGTCTGCAAGCACTCGTCCAAGCTCCGCTAGGACAGCACTTCTCCCCTGAGCATCGCGGAGACAGGCGTCCCACTCCTCGCATAGGCTGCCGTATTCCGTCGTCTCGATGATCCTGCCCCTCGTGAGCCGCCGGCCATATGTTCTCGCCTCATAGTCTCTGAACGCCTGTTCCTTTCCTTGCCTGATCTTCAAGGCCCAGATCCTGTCCGTGGCAAGGTGGAGATAGGGGAGCTCGATGAGGAAGCTAGTGGCGCCGCAGTCAGGGTAGAAGTCCCTGCACGAATCATGGAAGGCCAGCTCCAGCTCGTCATCGAGAGGGAACGCATTCTGCCTGAGTGGGCTCTGCCCATACAGCCTGGCGAGTGTGACCAGGAAGAGGTACTTGTGGGGGCTCTTGGTTTCACCTACGATGTTCACCCGCAGTTCGCGTATGGTTCGGATAATGCGGCCAATATCGTAGGACACCATCTTACCCTCGCGAATTCAGATGTACTGTATTGGCTCCAACTACTCCGATTGGCTCATGTGGCAGCCGATCATCTCGCCAGTCTCGATGAACTGTTTCGCATCGTCACTTGCCGCAGTTGAGGATGCCGTTCAAAGAGTACAGATCAGGCAGGGCTCGTCAGAGCCATCTGCATCATCCAGAACGTCGTAAAGTGCCTGATTTGGACTGATTCTGGGGTCGCTCTCCATACGGCGCTTGTGCTCTTCCTTTATAGCTGCCACCCGCTCATGCCTGGCGAGTTCAGCCAGGCTCTCCCCTTGGGCCCATGTGAACTGCTTCTGTCTTCTCTCATCCCATTGTTCGTAGGATGATGCCTTGTCGAATAGATCGCGGTGGTTCTCGAGCAGCCCTACCCATTCAATCTTCTGCTGGAAGAAACAGAAGTAGCATCCAGACCGCGAGCGCCACCGGTAGTACGATGGTAGGCCTAGGCCGGAGTCGTCCAGGATGCGCAGAACATCATCACGATCAATGCCATCCTCTACGAATGGATAGCGCGATGTTATGTTCGGCTTATGCGAAATGTAACCGGATCGGTTTTCGTCGCAACGGATGCCGACGTAGTTGATGGCGATATCGTTGCCCACGTATCGCTCGAATGGTTTGAGCTTGAGCATCCTCGTGCACCAACGTGTGCGCGCGTCAGGCAGTACCCCTCTGTAGATGGCGAGGTAATGGGAGAAGGGGCGATCAGGGTTCAGCCTCACCACGCGCTGTCCAAGGAATGCCTCTAGCTGCTCCAGGTAAGTGTAGGTCTCTCGCAGTTCGTCCCCAGTGTCACTGAAGACGTACTCAGCGTCAGGCACGCGATCTCTCATGTAGATAGCAAGCGCCGTGCTATCCTTGCCACCGGACAACGAGAGAATGTGTCGCACTCGCTTCGACACCGGCCCTCACTCGCACTCGGGATCATCCCCCGAGGAGATAGCGTTGTACTGCTCAAGGAGGGAGAGCAACGCAGCACGGATCACATGGTTCGGCGTGGGTTTGGAGCGCTTTCCCCCCAGGACCTTGCGCATTTCGTTCGCCAGCTCGGACCTCAGTTCCTCTTCGACGGAGGAGAGCTTCGGGTGTGCCAGAGACGCTGTCACGCTAGCCAGCCCGATTCCCCGCGACTGCTGCACCAGGGAGCCGAACGCCCGTGCCCGCTGAGGGAAATGCTCGACGTCCGCGTCGGCCCAGAAGCGAGGCGGGCGATTCGCCACCAACGCCAGCACACCCTCAAGCACTGTTTGGTCATCGCCTGAGATCGCGGCTCTCTGGACGAAGGGAGCAAGTCGCGCGTCGACCACCACCCCCTCCGAGTCAGCGGCCCATTTGCGAAGAGACGACCACCCGGCTGCGCCGCGCTTGAACCCGCATGCTTGGACCAGCTGGTCGCGAGCCTGCTTGATCATGGTCGGTGTTGCAGCGGACCACGACTGCAGAGCTGCGTTCAGCCTATCAAAGAAGCTCTCTACACGACGCTTGCTCACCCTCGATTGTCCAAAGGCAGGCAAATCGAGCGCAATAGGAAGGTCGTGGAACAGGAGGCGCTCAGGTGATCGTGCTGTCCTGATCGCCTCGCGCAAGGCGAGCGTCTGGGCGGGCAGGCTGCGCGTCTTTTGGGCGAACTCAGGAAGCTGCTTCACCATGTTGATGAGCGCTCGCACCACAGGGACGGCGGAAGGAGGAACCCCTACCCCCACTGCAATGCGCGTCACTACCGCCGCACGTTCCCCCTTCACTCGGCACCCGGCAACAGCGAACTGCTCCGGCCGTCGTATGAGCACCTCCCAGTCGGCGATCCTCGGCTCGGGCATGAAGGTTCCTTCCCGATAGAGGGTTGCCTCCTGGTCATGAACCTGCAGGAATGCACAGAGCAGGATGGGCAGTACCCCATCCGTGAGCCCATACGGACGCTCCTTCAACAGTCCGAACAGATCTGTCACTGGGCGTGGCTCCGGCGGATCGGCGAATACCGCTCGCTCCAGAGCATCCCATGCCGGCCGCAAGTGGGATGGATCTCTGCGAGGCGGAGCGGAGAAGCCCCCCTGCCCCGGCTCGAGTTCCTGGTGAATGCCGGTTCTCTTCAGAACGGACTCATACATGCTCCGCTCAGGTGGGAACTTCTCGATGCCCAGGCACGGCTCTCCGGCGTGCATGAGCATCCGCTCGATCAGGTTGCGCCGCCCTTTGGCCGCGGCGGAGGACAACGTCTGCCGGTTCACTAGCTCATTCTGTATGACCGGCGCCTTGCTGTAGGAGTTGTCGGCGACTATCGAGAGGCGCTCCGAGAACTGCCGCGGGGACCCGATCGCGATCCTCTCTCCCTGGTACCACCATGACGCCTCCCCTCCGGGGCCGAAGATCCGCCTCCACTCTCGGAAGAACGCCTCCCGCGCCTCGGTTCTGCGCGCCTCCAGGTGTCGCTGCGCGGCGCGGTCCCCAGTGAGTTCCCGGTTCGTCTCCCTCACCGTGTCGGCAGCCACAAGGTCCGTGGCCGCATCCTGCAGGGCATCTGTTTCGTTGCCGATCGCCACTAGCACATGCGGTTCACTCAGCATGGCCACCTTCGCCTCCGCGGCGTCGGCGTCTTCCTCGGAGGATGCGAGGCAATAGAGAAGGGTTAGCCCATCGCGTGCATTTGCGAGGAAGGTCTCGATCTCCGAGGCGGCACAGGTCAACGCATTGATGCCGCGAAGCGTCCCTGTCTCGTACGAGTGGCGGCGTGCGATCAGACGCGACGGAGGGTGCAACTGCAGCGCAGCCTGGGTAGCAGCGCTGGCAGCAACCCCGCGCCGTGCCGCCTCTAGCTCCCCTTCAACGTCGACATCGCCGCCTTCCCAGAGTCGATAGCGGTCAGCATGTCGGCTGTACGAGATTAGGTGTCTCTCCCGAAGCTGCTTAAGCAGCTCGTCGGTGTCGGGCGCAGTTCCGTCGGCGGAAGTAAGAGCCAGCTTCACTACCTGAGCCGAGGCCCGTAGCCTCTGCTCCCGCACCACGCCAAGCAGCGCGACGACCTTGAGCGCCCGGAGCGCATCCTCCGGAACTCGTCCAGCTGCCTGATCGACGGCCTCGATGGCATCAGCCCACTCCTGACTGAAGATGGGCGAAGCGCCGGCCCCCAGCACGACCTCGATGGCATAATCAAAGAGCGAGTCGAGTGTGAAGAGGGGTGGACAGTGATGGTCGAACTCGGTTTCGCTCAGGTACCGGCTCAGAGCGTGCGTCTCGTGCCCGGCGAGGAAGTTGAAGAGGCTACGATGACTCTGGGCAGCGCGCCGGAAGAGCACCGGCAGCGCGAGCAGCGTCATTGGGTGAAGCGGGTACGCAGCTCCGACTGCCTCAGTGAAGCGCCCGTTCAGGGATGGCGGCGTCAGCTCCGCGGACTGAATCTCGCCACACAGATCCCTGACATGCCTCGGAAGCTTGATCGGCCGTTCCTGCTTGAGTGCCCGGCCAACCAGATCGATCTGTTCGGTGTCCTGTGGGAAGAAGGGCACCTGTTTGAAACGCTCACTGACCTTCACCCACTCCGCCTGCTGTGTCCGACCTAGGTGACGGGCATACTCCTCGGCGCTCTGGTGGAGCACTCCAAGAAACACAAGCGGCGTCTCAGCAGAGCGCGCGGCGAACTCGGCCAGTTCCTGTAAGACGAAGATGTCGCTTAGCTTTGGATACTGAGCGGCGAACTCGAGCAGTTTGCCGAGTTCGTCGACGATCAGCAGGAGACCGCCTTTCCTGTGCCGCGACATGCGCGAAAGGGCCGCGCGATAGAGTTCGACCACTTGTCGTTCCGACGGGCGTCCCTCGGAGATGATGTCGGCCCTCTCCTCCCGCAGCCAACGAGTCAGCCGAGGCAATCCCGCAGCCTCTAGCCCGCGCATCAGACCGGATACCAACACGTTCCCGAGGGGTCGGCGAGATCCCACGATCAGGATGGGGACGAGCGCTTTCTCCGGCAGTGCATTCATGTCGAGGGACGCACCGACCGAAAGGCGATCGCCGGACAGAACACGCGCCAGGAACACGCAGAAAGCGCTCTTACCGGCACCGTAGGGGCCGATCAGGGTCATGGCACGCTCTGACGATACCTCTAGGGCGATAGAAGCCGCGCGTAGCGCCTCTCTGGCGCACGGCGTGATGTGATACTCTGGCCGTGCTTCGGCAGCGAAGTCCGCCTCGGCATGTACCGACCTGGCGAAGGCGCTCTCGACTGCAACGTAGTCAGCCAGTACTAGTTGTCGCTCAGGAGTGGTTTTCTTCATAGTACCGCTTCAGGAAGCCCATCGGGTCAGGTAGCTCTGCCTTCCCGCTCCTGCTCACCTGCTGCCCCTGCGATGAATCGGTGAAGACCAGAGCGCCGTCCGTTGCCTCCTCGATTTGGTCAAGGTAGCTAGAGACGGTCTCAATGTCGAGCTTGAACCCAAACCCAGGGCTTCCTTCCCCGTAGGCCAACTCGTGGATCGAGAGTGCCGCGGACTCCCAGTGTCGTGCCGCCCAGTAGGAGATCATAGCGTAACAGAAGACGGCCATCGGAAGATCGAGCTTCGGGCCGATGGTGAAGGCGAAGTGCCCGTGGAACGCCGGCCTGATGAGCTGCAGCTCGGCAAGCGGGCAGTCAAATGTCTCTTCGCTATCACTACCGTCATCGCCGCGGACGTAGGTCCGAAGCAAGCAGTCGGCGTCGCGCAGTACGGTCGCACGGCTCGGGACTCTCGGGGCCCGCCCGGCCGCCGCCCTTAGCAGGGAGTCCGCCAAGCTGTCCCGGCTGAACTCATACTCACGGAAGTAGTTGAATGTCCATGCCCAAGTGAACACGAGACTGCCATAGGACACGAGCTGCCAGTGGATCAGCCACAGTGTGGCAAGATCCTCCAGAAACGGGTCCCATCCCGACCGCTTCCCTCGAATCGAGCCAAACACTGCCGAACCGAGTGCGGTCGGCGTCAGCCGCCTGTCGCCCCGGTCGGAAGCATCCTCGGCCATTCGCGTTGCCGTAAGCCAGTGACGGATGCTTCCCACCATGTTCTTGCCGACGCCCAGAATGGCAAGCGCCTCGTCGGTTCCGAACACATCTCTGGCGTCGAAGCCTGGAGTCGCCAGGGCATCGATCCCCTTCTTGAGCCAGCTGGATCTGAACGCGAAGGTCTGATGGCCGGCGAACGTGGGATTCGTCGGAAGTAGTGGATGCAGACTATCGTTCGCATGGGAAAGCGCACCCAAGATGGCGTTCCTTCGTCGCGTGGGTCGCTTCTGCCCCGGTTCTGCGGCTGTGACGGCAGCGACTCTCACCCGAGACTGGACTTCTGTGTCCCTCTGCACTAGTCCTTCGCGTCCCATGGATGTAGCAGGCGCAGTAGGGCTCACGCTCGTTCCTGCCTGGCAACCCAGTCTACGAGCGATGTGCCCGTCTCGTAGCCCGCGTCCACCTGGTTGCCGTACACGAGGATCGCATCCTTCAGCATCCTTGATAGGCTCATCCCGTGGCTCTCCGCGAGCTGCCGCATCTGGTCGGCGATCGGGCCTCTGATGGCTACAGTCAGCATATCTCCGTGTGTACGTGGCCGCGAACGGCGCGTTGTGGGCGGTTGTGTGCGGCGATCGGCCCTGACCGGAGGCTGTGCCTCGGCTGTCTGGGCTTCGCGGCGTCGTCGGCACATGTGGGCGATGCCGCAGCTGCTATCTACCATCCGTGGAGCCCAGAGACCCATCGTGACGCGGCGTGCCCAGAGAGCGGCCTCGCCAGTTCTCAACATCAGCGCGGCATCACCTCCAGAGAGTAAGAGAGTAGGGTAAACGGACCTGCCGAGTGCCAATCAGCCGCGCTCTGGTTCGGTTGTCAACAGCCCTGACGAGGTCGGCGGTCCCGTGGCATCAGAGATTGCCCCGTGTCGTGGACTACGCTCAGAACGGCCTCACCGGCCCTCAACACCCACAGGGCGTCTCATCGCGATCTACCACCTACGGTGGTCGCCGTAGACGAGGATCGCGTCCTTGAGCAACTTCGACACGCACATGCTGTGGCCCTGTGCGATGGTGCCATATCCCGCGTGCGGTCGGCGAGCGGACCCCAGATGGCGACGGTAAGCACGCCTCCAGGCGCACCAGGCCGCGAACGTCAAGTTGTGGGCGCCTGTGTGCGGCAGTCGGTGCCGCGGGCTCGGGCTGTGCCTGGGATTCCTGTTGCGCGCGGCGTTGTCCTCGCAGGAAGCTCCGTCCTCCCTGCTATCCCGACGGCCGCTAGGATCCCACGTGGTTCTCGTCCCGTGTTTCAAGGAGCGCCTGAACGGCCTGCATGAGCGTATCCACGTGCATCGTTGTGAACCGCTCCGTCAGACGGATGTTGCCGGTCTTGCGCGATGGGGTGTAGGCGAATCCTGGGAGCCCTTCCGTAGCCCGTCGGTAGGCTCGTGCCGCGCCACCATTGCCGGGCAAGGCGGCCTCAAGTTGAGGGAAGTAGATTTGCAGTAGGTCGGCGTTGCTGCGGTCCCCAGAGGGGTAGCCGTAGACTATGCTCGCCGATTGAGACCCGAAGACGGGGCGAAAGCTGAATCCCACGGTTCCCCAGTAAACTCGCTCCCCGGTGTTCTCCAGACGGTCGAGAAGGTACTCGAAGATCTCGCGCCCATGGGGCGTCAGTTGAGCGAGGAATTCGTCTGCGCTCACGTGCGTCGGTTGTTCTACCTGCGGACCTGCACCTATGGTGCGCGGCACGAACACACTGAGGTCGCCATCCGCGAAATGGGAGAGCTCCACGCCGAAGGCACGGAACGATGCCGTATGATTCAAGTACTCGATAACCGATCGGATACGATCAGTGATGCGCGTCGAGACGACAACGTAGGTAAAGCGCCCGTTGGCCAGACGCCGGCCGAGCTTCTCTCGGAAGCGCACGACGTCGAACTCCGCGGGACCTCCCTCTGATTCCTCCTCGGTCTGGCCCCAGAGCGACAGCGCCGCATCTTCGATCGAGCTCCCCTTGAGTTCGGGGGCGTGGCACCGCTCGCTGTTGAAGTAGGGGCGCGCCACCGCCCGGTCGAACTCCTCGAACTCCATCCCGTACATCTGGGCACCATAGTCGAGCAGCTGGGCGACGACGCGTCGCGCGTCTGGATTGTCGGGCCCGCGCTTGAACTCGACGACGAGCACCTCCCCCGTCATATCCACGGCGATGAGATCAGCCGACCCCGCCTCTCCAAGGCTCGTTTCCCGTCCAACAACAAGCAGAGGTGTCCGCAGATCCAGGTCGGCGGCCGGGATCAGCTCTGTATGCAGCTTCACCTGTTCCTGCAGCCAGAGCTCCTGCCCGACCGACTGCTCCGGCACCAGGCGAGGCTGGGACTCGTTCGGTGTCTTCACCAGCACGTAGCGCTCAGCCATGCAGCACCCTCCCTTCCCTTCGCTCCGATCCGCGCCCGTGTGTCCTATCGTGGGACTACGACGACCGCACTCGCGCGGACGAAGTAGAAACAGGTCTCTCTCACCGGCTCACCAGTACATCGCTCCCAAGCTTCTGCATACGTCTGCAGCTGAGGCGCGTACCTGGCAGCAAGGTCAGAAGCTCCGCCTTCGGGTACGGCATCCGTCTTGTAGTCCACGAGCACCCAGCCGTCCCCCTCCCTGAAGGCGAGGTCAACGGCTCCCTTGACGAGAACCGGCACAGCGCGCTCCTCGCGGGCGATGACAAAGGGCACCTCCGTCAACCACCGCTCACTCGCGGAGGCTCGTGCCCAGATATCGGAGCGCGTGACAGAGTGCACCATCTCGATCGCCGCGTCGGCGAGGTCTGGGGCAAGCTCCTGCTGTTCCAGCACAGCTCTCGCCAGGCTGCCGAGGTCAGCGTTGGCATCCCGCGCCGCCACGCTGAGCAACAGGTGGATGACCGATCCCCATTCCGTCCCCTGCTCTCCCTCGGCCGCGAGCGCCGTCGGCGCCTCAACTGGAGCCGCCACAGGGGCAGTATCCACCGGGCGGGCGACAGCCAGTGCGTACTCCTTCGCCCGCCGAGTCTCATAGGTCGAAGTGCTCGCCCGCTCGAGGCGCGCCGCAACTGCGACCTCCGCTTCTGCTGGTTGCTCCTCCGGGATCTCTTCGACAGGCATCTCCGGGGTCGGCTGTTCGCCTGGATCATCGAGCCCGGCGGGTAGGAACGCGTCGAAGAAACGCCAGGGGTTATTGCCGTTCCGCTTCGCCAGCTCCGTCACGATGAGGGCGCGCCCGGCACGGGTGGCGGCGACGTATCTGAGGCGCAGATTCTCGGCCTCGAGAAAGCGACGTTCCTCCGCCTCGAGCTCACTCCACCGCGGCGGATGCGCGAGGCACTCGGACTGGAACTGCCCGCTCTGCCTGGAGAGTGCCATGTAGCCCAGCACTCTCTCACCCGACCGGTCGATATGGAGCTCGACCGGGTGGTCGGTATCGCCGCGGGGATTGGCAAGGAAGACCACGGGCGCCTCCAGCCCCTTGGCCTGGTGGAGATTCATCACACACACCACACTCGGGCCTTCGGGGCGAGCGGAGACGCCGTCGAAGCGCTGGGTCATCTGGGCGATCTCCCCGAGGTACGCGACGAGGTCGGCCGGGGTCCACATCTGCGAACGCGCGGCCCGCAGGAGCTCCAGACACCTGGCGAGACTCCCTGCGTCCATGTCTCCTCCGTCGCGGCCCGCCGCCCGGGCAGTCAACCCGAGATCGGCGATGACTCTCTCGATCGCGGCCAGCGCCGGCAGCTCTTCCAGCCACTGCCGGTATCGCCTGAGGCGCGCATACGCATCGGAGAAGGCCGACGACTCGGCGGCCGGCAGCCCCTCGGGAATGGTGCCTCGATACGTGAAGTGCCCCCCGGCCTTCTTGAAGCGGTAGAGAGAGACGTCGCTCACCCCAAAGAGCTCGCTGCGTAGGACGGCTACCAGAGCGACGGGATCATCGTCCCTGATGACGGCTCTCAGGGCGGTGGCGAGCAACTTCACCTCAGGCACCTCGTTGAGGGCGCTCCCCCCGGTCACGCGATGGGGGATACCGTAGGCCCGGAGCCTCTGCGCGTAGACGCTGAGGTCGGCCCGAGTGCGCGTCAGAATCATGAAGTCGGCCGGCGTGGCACGCCCCGGCCTTCCCGTCGCTGGACCGTCACCCGACCGCGGCACCGAGCCCTCACCGTCGAGGACAGCTCTGATGAGGCGGGCGATCATGTCCGCCTCCCACGGCACGCACTGTGCTCGCGCGGAGTGCTCCTCAGGCACCCGCAGCGCGTAGACGCCGCCAAGCTCTCCGTCGCCAGCATCGTCTCGCTCCGGATAGAGTGTGACATAGGCTGGAGAGTAGGCCGAGCTCGAAGCAGGGAATCGCGGCAATGTGGAGCTCTCGTCGCCTTCGGGCCGCGACGCGAACACGTCGTTGACCCAGGAGATAACCGAGGGAGTGCTGCGGAAGTTCGTGGACAGCTCTAGGATGAGTCCGCCCCCTTCCTCGTCGCCACCCCGGATGATCTCCTTCACCTCGTTGTAGGTCACGATATCCGCCCGCCGGAACCGGTAGATCGACTGCTTCGGATCTCCCACCACGAACAGCGACCCGGGGCGCGGATGGCACCGGCGCCAGTCTCGTTCCTCCAGGTCGGAGGCGGTGAGCAGGAGCATGACCTCGGCCTGAATCGGGTCCGTGTCCTGGAACTCATCCACCAGCAGGTGGGTGTAGCGCTCCTGGAAGTACGCCCGGACGTGCGCATTCTGGCGGAGCAAGGCGGCGGCCTTCATCAGCAAGTCCTGGAAGTTCAGCTGGCCGCGCGCCTCGCGCAGCCGGTTGTACCGGGCTCGGGCCTCGTGCAGAATCTGCATCACGAGCGCGTAACGACGCTCTCGCCAGGCCGAGAGAAACGGCCGCACGATATCGGCCCTGAAGTCCTCCCATCTCTGCCCCTCCGCCTTTGCGTCCTCCCGCGAGAACCCCTCCTTCATCCATTCCTTCTGCACCGGCGAACAGCTCCGGTCGAACCGGGCCAACAGCTCGGCCAGCTGAGCTGGATCGCTGAGGTCATAGTGTGAGGCGATCCGCGGCAGCCGCCGGTACTCAGGGATGATCTTGTCATTGCCCCAGGTCGCGGGCAGACGCGGGCGCAGCTGCTCCATGTGCCGGAGATAGCCGTTGGTCTGGCGGACGGTCTCGTCCAGAGGCGGCGGCTCGGACGTCTCCGCGGTCGGCCACTCGTCCACATCGGGGTAGCCGGCGAACCGCATGAAGCTCCCTTCGAGGTCACCGATCCGGAGCCCGAGCGCGTCGAGCTTCGCCAGGGTCCCCTCCGGATCGTCGGCGAGCAACCGCACGAGGTAGTCGTCCCAGGCTTCCTTGCGGAGGCGTTGGTCTTCCTCCTCGTCGATCTCGACGAAGTCCACATCGACCTGCGCCTCCACTGGGCGCTCCCGCAGCAGCCTCCCGCAGAACGAGTGGATCGTACCGATGAAGCACTGATCGATCTCCTGCAGCGCTCGCGCCAGCCTCGCCTGCTCTTCCCCCTCCGCGGCTGAGACCGCCTGCTCCAGTTCCAGCTGGAAGCGGGTCCGGAGCTCTGCCGCCGCCTTCCGCGTGAAGGTGACGGCAGCGAGGGATCGGATGCGCTCACACCGACCGGTGCGCAACAGGGCCGCCATCCGCCCGACCATGCTGGTCGTCTTGCCCGTCCCGGCCGCCGCCTCCACGAGGAGGTTCCGGGCGAGCTCCTCCAGGATCAGCCGGCGCTCTTCCGCATCCGGCAAGACAGGCCTTTTCTTGTTGGTGCGGGGCCTGGGGCTCATAGCCCTCTCAGCTCCCGGAATGGTACAAGCATCGCGTTCTCCGGGTTGGCGATCTTCCGCGCAGCCGCCTCCGCGAGGGCAGCGATGTCCCCATGGATAGGGAGGTAGTCGCTGTATCGCGCGTCACCGGGCTCCGGGGTGAAGGGGAAGCAACCGCTACCGATGAGCCGGCAGATGCGGACTAGGACCTCCTGGCCGCCAGCGATGAGGACTTCTCCGGTCCACTGTATACGCTCCCCGTATGCGTTCGGTCGGGTGCTGGGGAAGAAGTAACCGAAGGAGCTGACGGTGCAGGCCGGCTGGAGGCCTTCGATACGGGCCCGGGTCACCATGAGATAGAGGGCATTTTGTATCCGCCGCCCATCTGAGAAGGGGTTCGCTTCGTCGAAGCCATAGGTGCTTCCGGTCTTGTAGTCCCAGACCGCGAGCGTCGACACGTCGGTGCGAAGCCGGTCGATCCTGTCGATGCGGGCGCGTGCGCTGATGGAGCTGCCGTCCGAAAGGGTCAGCGGTATCGGATCCGTGGTGTCGAGGGGGGACTCCGTCTCAGACGGCAGACCGATGGAGGCCTCGAAGCAGAACGGCTCCCATCCCTGGCAGTGCAGCTCCTCCTCGCGCAGGAAGATAGCTGCGCTCTGCCGCAGCTCCCGCACCTCTCGCTGGAATGCCTCCTGGCTGGGTGGAGGCTTCACGTCTCGCATTCCCCTCACGTGCGCCTCGAGAACGCCCTCCATCAGCTCGTGGTCCCGGTCAAACTGCGGAGAGAGCCCCGCTTCCCGGAGCTGGCACATGAAGTCTCGAAAGACGTCGTGGAGCAGCGAGCCGCGCTCGAGTGGGTCCAACCATAGGGAGGGATCCAGCACCAAGTCCTCGGGGGGCGCGATGTCGAGCGCGTAGTGGAAGAAGTAGTCGCGCGGACATCTCCCCAGGAGCTCCAGGCCGCTTGCCGACACCGCCGGGGCACCCGGCCGCCTCGGATCGAGGTCGGCTCCCGCCTCTGGCACGTAGCCGTCGTACTCAGTGAAGGCCTCGCTGGCCCGCGCCTCCGCGGCCACGAACCCACGGCCGAGGTGGGGGAACTGATGGGAGATGGCTGCCCCCGCGTTGCTCACGGTCGTCTCGCCACACAACCGCCATCTCCACCAGTCCGGGGCGTCGAGGCAGTCGTCTTGCTCCGGTGGCGCGAACGACGCCGACGCCGGCAGCCATGCGAGCAGATCTTCGTAGGCTCCGGTGGTGTTGCCGGACAGGATTCGATAGGCCGACCAGATCACCGGGCTTGGAAAGAGGTCTCGGTCATCCACGAGATCTCGGCCGCAGTAGCTCAGCGTGATGCTCCCGCGGGTACGGGCCATCATCCGGGCGAACCCCAGCGTCCTCGCTTCGAGATCGCGAGCGGAGGTCGGTAGGTCCTCGGAGACTCGGGATCGTTCCGCATCGAGCATGAGGGGCTCCTGGCGGAGGCCGCCGGGATAGCGGCTGTCGTCGAGACCCACGACGAATGTGTGGCGACGACCCGTATGGCCGCCGGACCAGACCGGAGCTGCGTAGAGGTGCCCCGGTCGCGGACCCTGGCCGAGCACACGGAGTCTGGCCGGAAGCTCGGCCAGCCATTCGAACGTGTCGATATCCAGGGGCTCGAGCTCCGCCGCGCATTCCGAGAGATCCGCCATCTCTCGAAGCAGGCGCTCCCGCGCGTAGCTATCCAGCTCGCTGGCGGAGCGTACCTGGTCGCGCAGGAAAGCCATCGCGGCGCCCAGCGCTCCCGCGGGCGTTCCGTCATCCTTGGTCGCTGCCGCCAGCAGAGGCGCGAGGGTCGCACGAAGGGCCCTGAGTGCATGGATGTGGGCCTCCAGCTCCGCCGCTTTCCCTGCAGTCAGCGCCTCGTCCTCTTGATCCGACTGGCGGCGCTCTCTACGACGCTGGCATCGCTCCACCGCGTCGTCCAGGCACCGAAGATACCGATCCGCGCCCAGGCCGATGGGCACGGCGCGGAAGGCCGCTGCCAGACGAGAGAAGCTCGCCGGCCCCTGAGACGGAATCCGGAGCAAACCGTCCTGTATCATCCAGGCCAGCGTCGCTTGCGGATAGCCGTCGCGTCGCCAGTAGAGCCAGCCCAAGAGGGCCCGGCCCGGCCGGGAGTACCGTACGGGAATGCCTTCTGCAAAGGTCACCGGGACGGAGGCCGACTCGCCGGGGGATGAGGCAACTTCGTAGATCAGAGGGAGGTAGGTGTCGGCATCGCTGTACAGGAGCTCCACCTCGTCGAACGGGATCCCCTCCCGTAGGCACCGGCGAAGGACCTCGCGGACTTCGTTCACCTCCCCCACGGCCCGAAAGACACGCGCGGCGCCATCCCCCTTGGGCGCCGGTGCCTCCGCGGGGTCGGATATCCAGCCCAGCAGCGCCGCATCGCTCTCGTCGCCAGTCCGCGGGGACGCGGGTTGATCCACTTCGAGCGCCGTACGCTGGGATTCCGGTATCGCCTGCCAGAGCGCGCGCTCGCCCGCGCGCAGGCCCTCCAGCAGGTCTTCGGGAGCCAGGACGTGGACGTCCCTGCGAAGTGATGACACGCGCTGGCGCGCGAGCTCGAGGAGCCCTGCATAGTCAGTCAAGCTTCGGTCCTGGAGTTCCTTCTCATACCGGGAGAGCAGGCTTCGGATCTCGCGACCCTTGGCTGGGACCTCGAACGCGTCCGGATCCAGATCAGCCGGACTGAGGCCCGCGAGGCGCAGATCCTCCAACGTCCGGGCAAGCGTTCGGATCAGGCTCAGGCTTGGGGCCAAACTGGAGAGGTAACCGCCACCGGCCGCGCACAGTTCTGCGAACGACCGCGCCACCAGCACCTCTCTTTGCGTGCGCCCCAGGAAGGCAAGACCGTTCGCCTGCAGTGCAGGCGCAGCGAGTTCGTGAGCGAGATTCTGGAAGCTCTTGACGCGGGCGTTCAGGACCGGCCGGCCTTGGCGCGCGACCAACTCCAGCCACTGGTGTCCCACGCGAAGGGATGGGGCAAGCACCCATTTCTCGTCCAGAATGTGGGCACCGCAGTAGTCGGAAAGGACCTCTATGAATCGATTCGAGGCGCCTGCGGACACGACGTTGTTCCCCCTCTTAGCCCGGAACGGGGGCGGCTGTGCGCTGTCGCTATTCTGAGTCAGGTGGCGCAACCTGTCAAGCCCAGTAGCTACCCTGCGCCCACTTAGACCGAGCGATTGTCTCTCCAACGCGGTGAGGCAGTAGGGCAGAGGCGAATCTGCGCTTCATCACCCAGGGGCGGAGGGCAACCATGAGCGGCCGGTGGCGCATCCGCATCCCGGGAGGATCGCGGGATGGGCACAAATGCAGTATCCGCTCGTACCGGGCCTCTGACGACGCGCTAGACGCCTGGAACTCAGAAGGAGTGGCGAGGTAGTGTCAAGTATTGTGTGTAAATCCGGGTAGGGGCTTACGACTCCACTGGACGTTCATATGGGCGACGAGCGCGAAGACGATGCGCTCGCAGCTGGCGTCATTGGTAAAGGCTGACATGGGTCG
>Ga0315277_10001135_pt1 | contig 39352 bp, 29 predicted proteins | sample YL17G05_15_MG_FD_203695 | JGI IMG/M metagenome (GOLD analysis project Ga0315277, IMG submission 203695) | Sediment microbial communities from Yellowstone Lake, YNP, Wyoming, USA - YL17G05_15 | ecosystem: Environmental > Aquatic > Freshwater > Lake > Sediment | place: USA: Wyoming | collected...
TGCTGGGGCGCAGGCCACAGCAAGAGTTGCACTCGTCAAGACCCAGGATCGAGCCAAGGGCATCACAGCCGCCATGAAACTGATTTCGTTCCCCTCGCCGAAAGGGAAAAAGGTCCTGCTCAAGCCCAATTTCAACACGGCCGACCCGACACCCGGGTCGACGCACAACGACACGCTGCGCCAGCTCGCTCTGGAGATGAAATCTCGCGGGGCCGCGCAGATCACGGTGGGCGAGCGCAGCGGCCCTCCCCAAACAAGATCGGTCATCGAGGCAAAGGGCATCCCGGCGCTGTCTCAGGAGCTTGGATTTGACGTCATCAATTTCGAGGAGCTGGGAGCCGATGGGTGGGTCCATTTCAACCCGCCGGGAAACCACTGGCAGAACGGTTTCGACGTAGCCAGGCCCATCACGGAGGCCGAGTACCTGCTGTGGACGTGCTGTCTCAAGACCCATGGGGCAGGCGGCATCTTCAGCATGTCGATCAAGCTTGCCGTGGGCACGACCAACAAGAACCTTATGCGCGAACTCCACGGCGCCCGCCAGACGCACATGCGGCGGATGATCGCTGAGATTCATCACGCCTTTAAGCCCCACCTCATCGTTATGGACGGAGTGGACGTGTTCGTGGACGGCGGCCCGTCCAATGGCAAGCTGGTCACAGCCGGGGTAATTGTCGCCGGAACGGACCGCATCGCAGTCGATGCCGTCGGTCTCGCGATTCTCAAGCACCTGGGATCAAACGACGCGATCATGTCCACAAAGATCTTCGAGCAGGAGCAGATCCAGCGCGCCGTCGAACTAGGCCTCGGTGTGGGGAAGCCCGATCAGATCGAGATCGTCACCGGAGACGCAGATAGTCGGGCATACGTCGACGCGCTCAAACCAATCCTGGCCCAGGGCTAATCTCTGGGAGAGTTTGTCAGGCTGCACTCGCGACCGCAAAAACCTGCGCGGCACTGCCGCAACCAAGAGTCTTACCACGCCCGAAACTTCGCCACACAGTCAGCATCATGCTGATTGAACGCGCTGGTGCAAACCACTTCGAGTCACCGCGCGGAAGTTCTCCGGATCGAAGGAACTGAGGCACAGCCTCAGGTGGGTATTAGAGCTGTCAAACAATGGAAATATGCCCCCACGATTCTTGACGGCGAGCCGGTTTCTGTAATCGCCATCGTGACTGTCAGCTTCACGTTGCATTAGCAGGAACTTTCTGCATTTTCCTCCGTTTCTTTGCAGCAGATCCGCGCGGACGCGCGTAATATTCTTGCTCACAAGACCAACTAGGAGGGAAGAGACATGATCCATCGGCTCGTCTCGAAGATCGGCCGGCGTGTGCTCACAACCGGCGCATCCATCCTTATGCTCGGCGTGTTCGTCCTCGCCGATACTTACCCGCGCCAGACATCCGTCGACATCCAGAACTACGTTTTCAAACTCGAACTCAGAAACGACACCAACACGATTGCCGGCGAGACAGAGATCGACGTCCTGTTCGAAACCGACGGCGTCACGGAGCTTTTCCTCGACTTGATCGGCAAGTCCGCGGACGGCAAGACGGGCATGACGGTGAGCGCAGTCAAGGACGAAGGCCACGCCCTCGTCTTCAAGCATGAGAACAACCGCATCCAGGTCAACCTCGGCGCTGCCTCGAAAAAAGGCGAGCGCCGCCGGATCACCATCATCTACTCGGGAGTTCCGGCCGACGGCATGCTCATCGGCCCGAACAAGAATGGTGATCGGGTCTTCTTCGGCGACAATTTCCCCGATCGCTGCCGCCATTGGCTGCCGACGATCGATCACCCGTACGACAAGGCGACCTGCGAGTTCGCAATCACAGCGCCCGAAGCCTACCAAGTCGTCGCGAATGGCGCGCTGGTGGAATCAACCAGCCTTCCCGGCAACCGCCGCCTCACCCGCTATCGGGAATCAGTTCCCATCGCGACCTACTGCATGGTCATCGGCACCGCCCGCTTCGCAGTCGAAACGGTCGGCCAGGTCGCATGCGTGCCGATCCAGACCTGGGTTTACGCGCCGGACCGCGATGCCGGTTTCGCCGACTACCGCATTGCCATGAAACCCATGGAGTTTTTCACCTGGCGAATCGGTCCCTTTTCCTATGAGAAGCTGGCCAACGTCCAATCCAAGACCCGTTGGGGCGGCATGGAGAACTCGAGCAATATCTTCTACAGGGAGGGGTCCGTCAGCGGGCGCGGCACCAACGAAGGGCTCTTCGCCCACGAGATCGCCCACCAGTGGTTCGGAGACTCGGTGACCGAGTCCGATTGGGACCACACCTGGCTAAGCGAAGGATTCGCGACCTACCTCACTCACGTCTATAACGAATACACTTACGGCCGCGACGTGATGGCGCGCGGGCTGCGCCGGGACCGCGACACCGTTATCAAGTACTTCGAAAAGAACCCGCAATCCGCGATCGTCACCCCCGCCAGTGCCAAACTCGACAACATCCTCAGCAGCAATAGCTACCAGAAGGCGAGCTGGTTCCTTCACATGTTGCGCCGCCTGGTCGGCGATGAAACATTCTGGAAGGGTCTCTCGACCTACTACCAGCGATATCGGAACGGAAATGCTCTGACCGAGGACTTCCAGCGCGTCATGGAAGAGGTGTCCGGCAAGAAGCTGGGTGAGTTTTTCCGCCAGTGGGTTTACACGCCCGGCCAGCCTTGGATCAAGGGAAACTGGTCCTACGCCGGCGGCGTCCTGACTGTAGAAATCCACCAGACGCAAGCCGCAGACGTCGTTTACAGGACCGCACTCGACATCGGGATCATCACCGACCCAAATGTTTCGCCGAGGATCGAGATCGTCCAGCTCGAACGACGCGACCAGACCTTTTCAATCAAGCTCGACAAGGAGCCGGCCTCCGTTGTCCTCGACCCGAACGTCTGGCTGCTCATGCAAGCCGGTGAGTTCGTGAAAAAGTGAAGGCGGTGGCGGAGTCACACTACAGCAAGTGATTCTGCTGATGCTGGGTCGGCTTTTACCGAAAACCTTCCACCAGCATAATGTCGCTGCCGCTCTGATCTAGCTGGACGAAGAGAAGGAATCTTCCGGCGGGTGAAACAGCCAAGCCCGGTTCCGATCGAGATATGGGCTTATCGAGCGTGGCGACCTGAGTCACCTTCCCGGTTGCAAAGTTGAAGAACTCAATAAGTGGCTGAGAACGCAAATTGGCTGTGGCAAAGTAGATCCCTTCTTTCACTACGGTCCACAGGCGCCAATACCCTGCGCGGTGGTGGTCAAGGACCAGGGTTTCTTCTCCCCCACTTACCGGGATCTGCCAAATGCCCGGAACGTATCGGCCTTTCGCATAGTAAAAGATCTTGCCGTCAGTGGATTCGAAGCCTTCAAAACCGCCGTGCCTGGTTACCTGTACGGCTTGACCACCTTCAAATGGTGTTTTCCAGACCTGCATTCCGCCACTGCGTGTGGAACTGTAGTAAATCCACTTTCCATCCCGCGACCAGCTCGGGGTCACATTCTCGCATAGCTCCGCCGTGAGGCGCCGCGGCTCCCCGCCATCCGCGCTGACGATATAGATATGGGCACTGCCTGCCCGATCAGAGTCACTCGAACGGGAGTCATAGGCAATCCAATGTCCGTCCGGAGACCAGCGCGGAGTGCCCGTGAGATAGGATCCGCGATTCACCAACTGCACAGGATTCGTGCCCTCTTGATTGCAAATCCAGATCCCAAAGTCGCCGGTACGGTTGGAGGCAAAAACGATTCTCCGTCCATCTGGAGAGTAATCCGCCCCTTCATCGTCGAGCGTTGAGGAGATCAAGCGTGCAACACTCCGGCCGCGACCCGCGGCATCCAGCTCGAGACGCCAGACATTCAGGTCATCCAATATCTGCGTGTAGGCCAAGCGGTCTCCCTGGCGAGAGACGGTTGGGCTGAGCGCCCTCTGGCCCACGGCCAGCAAGCGTTCCGGCATTCCTCCAGCAACAGATATTCGCCAGAGGCTATGGAGGCTGCTGCCGCGTCTCGACGAGAACACGATCTCGCGGCCATCCGAGGTCCAAGCTAAACCTAGGATCGATGCATTGTCGAAGGTGAGCCGTCGCGGCTCGCCTCCGGCCAAGGAAAGGAGGTAAATGTCGCTGGTCGCTAAACAGGCCGACCGGGTGAAGGCCAGGGACTTTCCGTCCGGAGAGAAACCTGGATAGAAATCGCCTACGGTTTCTCGCGGAGGCGAGGTTACCTTTAGCTTTTCGCCGGTCTCAATCGACAATAGGTAAATGGCAAAAGGCTGATCTTGCGAATCCTTGTCAGCAATGGCTAGGAATTTCCCGTCCGGAGAGTAGTACTGGCTGTTGCCCAGTGTCGGGTACTCATATTGAAAAACATCGGCGACTTTGCGCTCATGGCCGCCCAAAGAGGGAATCAGATAAAATGCACTGCTCTCAGCGGACTGGCGGAAAAAGGCGATATGACGACCGTCAGGGGACCATGCAGGATGCGTATCGGCCGCAGTGTCAGTAGTTAGCCGGAGCGGCTGACCTGGGCTAATTTGCTTGACATAGATGTCGGGATTATCCCCCCTTTCGCCCTCCCATACGAAAGCGATCTGGTTCCCATCAGGCGAAAAGGCCGGATACGTTGCGCGGCCCGGGAAACTAGTGAAGGGAACGATTCTCAACGTCGGAGACGCCGAGATCTGCGAGACAATGGCCGCTCCGCTGGGCTGGTCCCAAAACTCTCTTACGTTGGCGACAAATCGGTACCCTCGTTTTGGGATTGTCTGAATGTACTGCTTGGATTCCTCCCCACCGAGAACTTTTCTCAAACAGGAAACGTTCTTTGCCAGGTTGACCTCTTCGACAAAGGTATCTGGCCAGATCTTCTTGATCAATTCTTCTTTACCAAGCACGTGCCCGGCGTTTTCGACCAGTAGCAGCAAGGTCTCGAAGACTTTGGGAGCCAGCGGAACATACTCCCCATCACGCAACAGGAGCCTGTCTGCCAGGTTCAGACGGAAGGGACCGAATTCATAGAAGTGCTGGGCTATCCGGTTCATGGAGAATGGCATAATTATGCCATAGCTTTGCCAAAACTTCTCTAGAACTTTTTCAAGACTTCGAAAAGATTTCCCGGACGATTCTGGCGCAAAGTCTGCAGCGAGGGACCGCAGAGAGTAAAAAAGCAGGCCGTGGGCCTTCTATATCCAGGCACCCGTCACATTTCCCAAAGAGTTGGATTGAGTTCCAATACCTCTCAAGCCCTTGCAGATCGAGACTTTCATGGGACTCTGATAGATTTGTTGCCACAAAATCTGCCGTACTCGAAGGAGGCACTATCTTGAACAAAACGAAACGTAGTTCGATTGGAAAGAGTCTGCGGCGCGGGTTGGTCGGCGCGCTGGGCTTGATCCTCTGTTTCTCAGTCGGCGCATTCGCGCAATCTGACAACTCCCGGCTTTCGGGATTTGTCAAAGATCCCTCAGGAGCGGTTATACCCGGCGTGACGGTCACGGTCAAAGAGGAAGGCAGAGGTCTTGTACGATCTGCCGTCACGGATCAGAGAGGCTATTACGTCATTACGCCCTTGCCCCCTGGGTTTTATACCGTTACCGTGGAACATACCGGTTTCAAGCGTTCTGAAACCACCGGCAAGAAACTCGACCCCGGCATCCCGGCTGCTCTCGATATCGTTCTCCAGGTCGGCGGCACCAGCGAAACCGTCACAGTCCTGGCCAATACGGCCGGGGTGCAGACGGAATCGGCCACGGTTGGCAAGCTGGTTGAAGGCAAACAGCTCGAATACCTGGGATTGAATGGACGTAATCCGATTTTCCTGGCGGGCCTCATGCCGGGTGTGAGTACTGACCTGGCCGGAAACAACTACGGTTCGAACACCCCACCCAGCATGAATGGTTCTAGCCTGGGCATGATTTTCTTTGACGGCGCCGTAGGAGTCCGCACCCGGGCTAACACCACTTGGAGCATCGGCGCCGCTGACATGGATGCAACCCAGGAAGTCCAGGTTCTGACGGCCAATTTCAGCGCTGAATATGGTCGCACTGCCGGCGGCCAGATCCGCATCATTACCAAGGGCGGCTCCAGCCAGTTTCACGGAAACGTGTATGATTACATACGCAACTCTGCGTTTAATGCCAATTCATGGAGCCGCAATAGCTCCACAGCCAATTTCAATGCACCCTGTTCGGATCCAGCGAATAAGGGGGCGTCCTATTGCCGCCCGAGTCCATTCCGCTACAACCAATATGGCTGGAACATCAGCGGTCCCGTGCTGCTTCCTTTTATCAAGTACAATCGAGACCGCAGCAAACTCTTCTTCATGTTCAGCCAGGAGTGGGTGCACTCGCGCAGCGGTTCAGTCCCTAGCTTGACGGTGGCTACGGACAAGATGAGACAAGGGGATTTCAGCGAGCTGCTGGACCCCACCAACCGATTCTTCGCGAGAGCGATTTATCTCAAAGATCCGCTCAAGACCGGGTCGTGCAGTGCGACCAACCAGTCGGCCTGTTTCAGCTACAATGGGATCGTAAACTATATTCCACCCGACAGGCAAAGCGCGAACGGCATGGCCTTTATGAGAGCTTATCCTAAGGCCATGGGCTACCTTAATCCCTACCCCTCAAGCACGAATTGGTGGAGTGGCGAACTTGCCGGCGGGACCGACCAGGGTAAGACCACGATTGCGTTTGATTACATTCCTGGCAAGAGTCATTCGATTCGCGTGCGCGGGCAGTTCTTTAATTCCAAACCTCCCGCCAGCGTTACCGACTATCGAAACAAATTCTACACTTGGCCTTGCGCAGATTGTGACACCTGGCGCGATCGCCCCAATCGGTGGATCTCCATCAACTGGATCTGGTCGTTGTCACCCAAGTGGATCAACGAGGCGCTCGTCGCCGCCAGCCACGACTTTGTCGATAATATTCTCGATCTCAACGGCAACGCCTGGGATAGAACCAAGTTCGGGATCAATTACCCCTATATTTTCCCTGCCAACGAGAAAGAAGTTCCCAACAAGATCCCGACGGTCAGCGGGGTAGGCGGCATTAACACGCCCAGCTCCACGCCGTATCCGGCGACTTCGGCCGGTCCTGTCTGGCAGTTCTCGGATAACATGAGCATTGTTTTTGGCCAACACACGATCAAGTTCGGCTTCTATTTGGAAAAGTCGGGCGAGAATGACAAGGACCAGATCATCATCGGCGCCGCGCCCGGCAGCACCAACAATCAGAACGGCCAGTTCCAGTTCAGCGACAATACCACTAACGGAACCGGGAACTCGCTCGGCAATATGGCCATCGGCCTGTTCAATACCTACGCTGAGGTCGGCGCCCGTTCCTACACGCAATTTCGCAGCTGGGACATCGAGTGGTTCTTCCAGGACGCCTGGAAAATCACCCCCAAACTGCGCCTCGAATTGGGGCTGCGACACAGCCTCATTCAGCCCTACTGGGCGATGTGGAACAATATGGCGAATTTCGACCCAAGCTTATATGATCCCAATAAGGCCGCCACCGTCGATCCGGCGACCGGGTATGTGAGCGGTACGCCGCAACAACTTTACAACGGCATGTTGTTCTCGGGGAGTGGCTGGCCTGATGCGGCCAAAGGCGCCGGACGGGTCAATGTCGCGAATTCAGGCCAGTTTGACTCCCTTTTCCGCCCGGGAACGCCCGCTGGGTTCTACAAGATGCACAAGAGGGACTTCCAGCCGCGCCTGGGGATTGCGTACTCCTTTAATAAGAAGACCGTGGTTCGCGCCGGAATCGGGCGTTTCGTCAATCGTCTTGGCATAAGTGACTCGATCTTCCTGGGAGGCAACCCGCCGCTGCAGCCGGCGTTCTCCGTGAGCAATGGCAATGTAGACAATCCGGGCGCGGGAGGGGTCACCCGTACCTACCCTCTGAATCCGACGATCCAATCAAGTGACTTCCCGAATCCGGAATCCTGGGCTTGGAACGGCACCTTCCAGCGGGAAATTCCTTTCGGCACTACCATCGAGATTGCCTATGTAGGCCGTAAAAACCTGCGCAGCACACGTACCATCAATAACATCAATCAGCTCCAGGTCGGCGCGATCTACAATCCGGCGAATTTCCTGCCCGGCACAACGAAACTCGCGAACCTGGATTCTCTGCGGCCGTACAAGGGCTATGGCTTGCTCAAAATGGCGGTCAATAACCAGAACTCCGCCTACAACAGCCTGCAGTTGCAGCTGACCCGCAGGTTCTCCAAGGGACTTAGCTTTGGACTGGCCTACACCTATGCGAAGTCACGTGACAACGGCTTACTGACGAGTGTGTACGATTGGGATCCAGCCTACATGTGGGGTCCCTGGTCGTCATCCAAGAACCTGGTCATCAACGCCATCTACGAGATCCCGTTCTTCAGAAACCGTTCCAGCGTGCTCGCAAAAGCTTTGGGCGGCTGGTCTATTACCTCAATCTCCCGAGTCACACAGGGCAGCGGTCAAGTTAGTTTTACCGATCCCTATGACGATATCGGGATCGGAGGGAGCGGTGGAACACAGTACATGATCTTGAACGGTGATCCGTTCCTTCCCAAGGACCAGAGGGGATTTGGCCTTGGAAACTACTATTTCAATGTCAAGAATCCCGACGGTTCGGCGATCGTATTGCGGCCTGCCCAGGGAACATACTGCAAGACCGGTTGTGCCAGGAGTATCTATATAGGCGCTTCCTGGTCGCAAAGCCACAATCTGTCCTTTTCGAAGGACTTCAGGATTCGTGAGGGACAGAGATTCACTTTCCGCGCGGAGATTTTCAACTGGCTCAACCATCCCGAATGGGGCAGCCCAAGCACGGATTGGCGATCGGCTAATTTTGGCATAGTCACCAGCAAGAGCAGCAACACCCGCGAAATGCAGTTTTCGGCGCGCTTCTCGTTCTAATCGCGGCTGCCGTGCTATGTAACCAACGGCCCATGCTTGCGCCCTCCGCAAGCATGGGCCACTGAACCTGGAGACAGGCGCCATTACGTTTCGGAAATTGCACAATCGCTTGAGAGCAATAGACACGGGTCAAAGGGGCCAAGGGACAAAGGGGTAAAGGGCCAGAAACTGGTTTTTCCCCTTTGTTCCTCTGCACCTCGATCCCTAAAGTTTGCGAGCGAAGCGAGCTAAGTTTGAATACCATGGCGAGGCTCGAATGGTCGCGCGCCGCCGCGGTTAGATATGGCAAGGGCCACAGAGCGGGATCTTCGAGGCCACCTCAATAATATCCGCCTGCACGCGTGCGCGGCTGTAAACAGCGTGGTTGATTCCGGCCGCAATCCGTCAGGCAGAACGATCTGCGGCTCGGTTTTGGCATCGTCCTCAGATTTGGGCAAAGACAATAAGATAAATGAAGAGTCGCACTCCACGATCCGGGGATCAGAAACCTGGGCCAAAGATATGTTCCATCCATGAATATTTCAGGCAATGATCCTGGATTCACAGGAGACTCATACGGAGAGACGCGCATGACACGAGAACTAAAACGTTTGTCGATATCAATTCTGGCGTGCCTGGCAATGTTCGCCGGCGCGCTGGGACAGAGCACCAAGCCGGCAGGCGTCCAGGATCAGGCAGCGAAGCCGGCGGTCCAGGGACAGAAGCCGAAGCCGGAAAGCCTGGATCTGACCAAGCAGCCGACGTTGTACGTGGTCGCTTACGCACACTTGGACACAGAATGGCGATGGGATTATGTCACCACGATCAAGGACTACATCCCGAAGACCATGCGGCTTAATTTCGATTGGATTGAGAAGTACCCGCACTACATCTTCAATTTCAGCGGTTCCAACCGTTACCGGATGATGAAGGAGTACTATCCGGCCGATTACGAAAAGGTGAAGAAGTACGTGGCCGCCGGCCGCTGGTTTCCGGCCGGTTCGTCCGTGGAAGAAAATGACGTCAACTCGCCCTCCGCCGAATCGATCATCCGGCAGGTCCTCTACGGCAAAGCCTATTTCCGCCGCGAGTTCGGCAAGACCAGCGCCGAATACATGCTGCCTGATTGCTTCGGCTTTCCCGCATCGTTGCCCACGATCCTGGCCCATTGCGGCATCAAGGGCTTTTCCACGCAAAAACTGTCGTCGAGCTGGCAGCCGGCAGCTATGGTCGGCGGTCCGGACTCACCGGAAAAAACGCCGCAGGGAATCCCGTTCAATGTCGGCGTTTGGGAAGGTCCCGATGGGAAGTTTGTGGTTGCGGCGCTAAACCCCGGCGGCTACGGCAGCCAAGTAAGCACCGACCTCAGCAAGAGCCCTCCACCGCCGCCACCGCCAGATCCAAACCAGCCTCAGCGAGGCGCAAGGGGAGGAACCAACTGGCCTGCGAGAATTCAGGTGAACGGCCAAGTGAGCGGCGCGTTCGCTGATTATATGTACTACGGCACGGGTGATACCGGCGGCTCTGCCAATGAATCCTCGATACGACTGATGGAAGCGATCGTCACCAAGAGCAAGACAGCGCTGCCGCAGCCAGGTGCCGGCCGCGGTCAAGGGGGGCAGCCGCAGGTTCCGCCGCCACCGCCGAGCCCCGAAGTCCAGGTGGGCGACGGTCCTGTGAGGGTGATCTCGGCCACGTCGGATCAGATGTTCCTCGACCTGAAGCCAGAGCAGATCGCGAAGATGCCGAAGTACAAGGGCGATCTCGAGCTGATCAACCATTCTGCCGGTTCCATCACCTCCCAGACGCACATGAAGCGCTGGAACCGTAAGAACGAAGTGCTCGCGGATGCTGCCGAGAAGGCTTCGGTGGCCGCAGAATTGCTGGGCGGCCGGCCTTACCCGCTGAAGCGATTGACTGACGCATGGACACTGGTGATGGGAGGGCAGTTCCACGATATTATCCCAGGCACCAGCATTCCCAAGGCGTACGAATACTCATGGAACGACGAGATACTTGCGATGAACCAGTTCGCCGGCGTGCTGACCAGCGCCACCGAAGCGGTCGCCTCCGCCTTGGACACTCAAGTTAAGGGCACGGCCATCGTGGTCTATAACCCGCTGTCCATCGCGCGTGAGGACGTTGTGGAAGCCACCGTATCCTTCCCCAACGGTGTTCCCAGGGCCGTTCGTGTTTTCGGGCCGGACGGCAATGAAGTGCAGGCGCAGTTAAACGGCGAGAAGAATGGGGCCGCGCAGATTCTGTTCGTGGCGAAGACTCCTTCGGCCGGCTACGCGGTTTACGATGTTCAGGCCGCCGATAGCGCCGCGGCATCGCAGCTCAAAGTGACGGAATCGTCGCTCGAAAACGCGCGTTACAGCATCAAGCTGGCCCAGAACGGCGACGTCACCAGCATCTTCGACAAGACCCTCAACAAGGAATTGCTTTCCGCACCAATGCGGTTGGCAATCATAACTGACAACCCGCGGCAATGGCCCGCCTGGAACATGGATTTCGAGGACGAGCAGAGGGCGCCGCGTACGGTCGTCAGTGGACCGGCGCAGATCCGGGTCGTGGAAAACGGTCCGGCGCGCGTGGCGGTTGAGGTCGCTCGCGAAGCGGAAGGATCCAAGTTCTTCCAGACGATCCGGCTTTCGGCCGGCGATGCCGGTAACCGCGTTGAGATCGGCCACGTCATGGACTGGAACAGCAAAGAGGGCAACCTCAAGGCCGTCTTCCCCCTGACCGCGTCGAATCTGAATGCGACTTACAACTGGGACATCGGCACCATCGAGCGTCCGAATGAAAACGAGCGCCAGTTCGAAGTCGCCTCCCACCAGTGGGTCGACCTCACCGACAAGAGTGGGACTTTTGGTGTGACGATTCTTACGGATTGCAAGAATGCTTCAGACAAGCCCAACGACAACACGTTACGCCTGACGCTCGTCCGCACACCCGGCACACGCGGTGGCTATCCCGACCAGGGCACGCTGGATATTGGTCACCACGAGTTCGTATATGGACTCGCCGCCCATGCCGGCGACTTCCGCCAGGGACAGACCGACTGGCAGGCCCTGCGCCTCAATCAGCCTCTCGTCGCTTTCCAGAGCCCGAGTCATGCGGGAGCGCTCGGCAAGACCTTCTCATTGATGAAAGTCAGCAACAGCCGCATTCGCGTACTGGCCCTCAAGAAAGCCGAGCAGACTGATGAGTATGTCGTCCGCCTCGTCGACATGGACGGCAAGCCCGCCCAGAACGTGCGCATTTCATTTGCCGTTCCGGTTGCCGCCGCCCGCGAAGTCAACGGCGCGGAGGAACCCGTTGGTGCTGCTACCGTGACGAACGGCGAGCTGGTGACGTCTTTCACGGCGTTCCAGCCGCGCACGTTTGCGCTGAAGCTCGGCCCTGCACCTGCGAAAGCTGCGGCAATTCTCTCGCAGCCGGTCAAGTTGTCCTACGATCAGTGTGTCGCTACTCCAGATGGGAGACCGGGGGCGGGTTACTTCGATTCGCAGGGTCGTGCTCTTCCGGCAGAGATGCTGCCCAGCCAGATTTCCTTCGCTGGAATCCGCTTTAGCCTCGCTCCGGCTGGGTACGGAAAACACAACGCAGTGATCGCACGCGGCCAGACGATCACTCTGCCGACGGGCAGTTTCAACAGACTATACATACTGGCAGCCTCGGCCGGCGGCGACGTGAGGGCTACGTTCCGCATTGGCGATAATCCAGTCGATCTGACAATTCAGGACTGGAGCGGCTATATCGGCCAGTGGGATAACCGGATCTGGAAACAGGTACCGGCGCCGCCGCCAACGCCGGAACAGCAGGCGCAGCAAGCAGCAAGGGGCGGAGGTCGTGGCGGGCAACAGGGCCCGCGCATGGTTGACGTGATGGACGGCCTGATACCAGGTTTCATCAAGCCTTCGCCCGTGGCTTGGTTCGCCTCGCATCGCCATGCGTCGGACGGTTCCAATGAGCCGTACGCTTATTCTTATCTTTTTGCGTATGCGATCGATGTGCCGGCGGGAACAAAAACGCTGACCTTGCCGTCCAACCAATCCATCCGCATTTTGGCCATCACCGTGTCGGATGAGGGTGCGCAAGTGCGCCCGGTCCAACACCTGACCGACTATTTAGAGCGATAGGAGTTTCGTTCGGTAGTCTTGAGAGTTCGCGGCGGCGTTCGGTCCTCCGGGCGCCGCCGCTTTTTGTTTCCGGCGATGGCCCGGATCAAAAGAGGATTTTGGCAGCGATCACTATCGGCGCTGCGATCAGACCCACAACAAGCAGTACCAAGAGCAGGATCGGAATCCCCACCAAGACCAAGGGAATGACCCCCGCAGCAAAGACAACCCCCAGGATCAGGAGCGGAATGCCGATCAGGACAACCAATACAAGCTTCAACAGGCCGAATCCGATTTTGATCGGAAGAACTATCACGCCAATCAACAGTTTTGCTGCCAGCACAGCAACTCCGAGCACCAAGAACAACATGCCTAGCGCCAGCATAGAATTCCCCTCCTTAGATTCCGTCAGTTTATACGGATTCAAGTCAAGATTTGTTCCATCCCGGCGACTGGAAGGCGCGTACACTGTCTGTTAGAATTTGGCAATTAGTCGGGGCGAATCGGTGGTGGGTAGAAACCTCAAGGGTTCTTTTGCGGGATCAGTTGCAATCCTTGCCGTTATTCTGCTGAATGCGGCGTGCGGCCGCGGTACGGCGTCGTCTGCCTCAAACACGGCCCCGCAGACGGATATGGGGGTATCGAAGAAGGTCATGGGTGACAAGGTCGTGGAGAGCGGACTCAAGCTGGCCACTTTCGGCGCCGGATGTTTTTGGTGCGTCGAAGCCATCTTTCAGCGACTGGAGGGGGTGCAAAAAGTAGTCTCCGGTTACTCTGGTGGGTCTCTTGAGAATCCCACTTATGAACAGGTTTGCACTGGAACTACCGGGCACGCGGAGGTATGCCAGATCACTTACGATCCGGAGAAGATCTCTTACGATGAGCTCCTGGAGATCTTCTGGAAGACGCATGATCCCACAACCAGGAGCCGCCAGGGGAATGATGTGGGAACCCAGTACCGGTCGGTGATTTTCTATCACGATGAGGAACAGAAGAGACTGGCGGAGAGCTACAAGGCAAAACTGGAGGCCGCACACATATGGAGTGGTCCCATCGTGACGGAAATCGCTCCTTTCCGGCGGTTCTGGCCGGCCGAAAGCTATCACCAAGACTATTATAACAACAATAGCGGCAAGGACTACTGCACGTTTGTCATCACCCCAAAGGTGGAGAAATTCGAGAAAATCTTCAAGGCCAGGCTTAAACAGAAGTGATTTGTTCAGAGACGCGAGGGACACCCAACAATAAATGTGCTTCAGCTCCGATCCCAGGTCTTAGAGAGGAAAACCTGCATGCCGGATGATTCACGTCGCAAAATTGAGGAACTTCAGAACCATATGCGATCGTGTTCTCGGCAGGGATGAGCATTTCGAGTGGGACCGAGCTTACGTAGTCCGCAGAGAAGCAGAGGAAGCACTCCACTACGTCTAGCCTCTCACTGAATCGCGACGCAAGCAGGTTAGCGGTTCCGGTCCCAACGCCCCTTGGCGCGAAGTTGGTCAACTTCTGCCCTTGCCATTTCGCTCAGACGGACATAGTCGATCTTGGCGGCGCGGTTGAGCGGCATCTGACCCGGATTGAGGATCACGTAATGAAAGGGCCGCATGTAGGACGCCATGCTACGCGCGTGGCGCTTGAGTTCTTCCACTGACAAGTCGACCCCGGACTTCTTCTCGACAAACACCACGATCGCCTCCGACAACAGCCGATGCTCAGCGCCGACGGCGCAACAACCGGCGACTTTGTCCTGCAACGCGCAGAAGTGGTTTTCGACGTCCCCGGGAAAGACCTGGTAGCCGGCGGGCTTGATTACCCATTTGGCGCGGCCGGAAAGGTGGAGGCCCTTGTCATCCTTCCAGCCGAGGTCGCCGGTGTATAGATAGCTATCGGCAGACACGGTCTTCGTGGTGGATGCGGGGTCATTCACGTAGCCGAGGAACGTCTGAGGCCCGCGAAAACAGATGTGGCCGACCTCGCCGTCCGGCAGCGGCTCCCCTGCTCTTCCGTCTCCCGTCATCTCGCGGCGGATCGACACGGGGAACACGGGCATATCGTATCCAATGCCTGCCATGACTTCCTCAACCGACGAGGTCATCGGCGTGTAAGTGCAAAAGCCGGCGGTCTCCGTCAACCCAAGTCCGGTCGCGATGAGAGGTGCCATCTGCGCCATGCGCTCGAGAAACTGGCGCGACACCTTCTGGCCGCCGTACACAACTTTGCCGAGGCTCGAGAGGTCGTACCTGGCGAAGTCTGCCAGCCGCCACTCGAATTGGAACATTGCCGGGACCTGCCCGAGCATAGTCACATGGTACTGCTGAATGGCATCGAGCGACTTGGCCGGGTCAAAGGTTTCGAGGGTGACCACAGTCCCACCCCAAAACAGGGCGGTCATCAACACCTCTGCCTGGCCACCTACGTGGGAGGGCGGCAGGTTGAGAAGTATGCGCTCTTCCCGGAACCCGAAGGCGGCTCCGAGGCAGAGATTCTGGCAAGTTATGTTCCGGTGAGAGAGGAGGGCAGCCTTGGGCGAACCGGTCGAACCGGTGGTAAATATGGCCTGCGCTCCATCGTTCTCGCCTGCAGCCGCCCTTGCGTCTGCCAAGACAGTATGCAACCCCGGAGAGAACGGACCCGTACCTCTCGCGATCATCTCAGCCAGATCGGCTTGCGCAAAGAAGTGCTCGACGTCCGGGCACCCGCCCTTAACCGCTGCGGCCAGGTCCGGAGCCAGATAAGCGAAACCCTTCGGCTTGAGCATCTCGACGGATCGGAGCACCTCAGGAACCCGCAAGCGGAGATCCAGCGGAGCATGGATCACGCCTATCTTAAAGCAAGCGTACTCGAGCATGATGTGCTCGAGCGACATCGGCAGCGAAGCGGTGACGAAGTCGCCCTTGCGGAAACCCAAGCCTACCAGGTGAAGTGCCAAGGTTGTGGACAGACGGTCGAGGGTGCCCCAATCGACGACCTCGCGGCGGTCGTAGTTTATGATTGCCGGATCATGAGGCTTGCGCTCAGCCCACCATGCGACAACTTCATGCAGAAGATGCCTGCCGGCGAAGTCCTGCTCGAAATTGTCCAGGGTGCACTGCGGCACCCCATGGAGGTGTCGTATCTGCAAAAGTCAAAAAACCTCTCATGTTTTAGCTCTTGGAGATACTACATCGTCTACGTCAAGGGCGACAAGCCTTAGGGCAAATTCGGAATTGATGAGTCGGCGGGACTCGACACTCCGTATCGCCACGCTAACGGAATTCGGTCGGAGTCCGACAAGGCGTGCGATTTCGCAGGCTTTAAGCCATTTGCATTTGCTGAGCATCCAAACGAGTACGCGACGACGCTGGCAGGCTGTAAGATCGCTGAAGGCTGCCTCCACTCGTGCCGCCATCTCTTCAATGCTAATTTGATTTGAAGCGCGCAACAAGGCCCGATGTGCGGGCACTTCTGGATGTGGTAGTCTTCTCTTCGCCAGCGCACGGATTCTACGAACGAACTCCTGGTCTCCCAAGACCAAGTTCGCCACGGATCGAGTGAACAGGTCGGACTGTCTTTCTCGCTTTCCTGCCTCGACATACCTTTGGTAGTCATCGGAGCTGCCAAAGTGGCTCAGGATTTGATCGGTACTCACCCACGGTACAATGGTCCAGCCGCCGCAGTAATTGTGATAGCTAGACCAAGGGTAGTCCTCAAGAGAGGTTACGATATTGGCGCGATAAGGATTTAAATGGATATATTGTGAACACTCGATCAAATACTGCCCGTCCTGCACCAGGATCGCTTTATAGCGTCCCTGCCACAAATGCCCGGGACGGTTATGTCGCCGGTTGTAATCGCGGGCATAGTTGCCCAAGATCTGCTGCATCCATCGGCTCATGCCGCCGAATGGCGTTTCGCAGAGTAAATGGATATGGTTCATCAACAGGCAGAAACAATGCACAATCAGTGTGCCGGCTTCCACCTGGAGCTCAATCTGCTTCAGCAGACAGAGATAGTCATGCTCATCCAGCAAGACTGGCATTTTCGCAACTCCGCGGGCCATAGCGTGGTAGATGGCTCCGGGAAACTCCACTCGAAGCGCTCTAGACATGGATCCAACTCTAAAACAAGAATTAACGCCACGACTCAGGAACGAAACGTCCTGCATCAACATATCTAACTGAGCCACGTGCCTAATCGCCAAAAGAAAGGTGTCGAAAAGAGTGTCGTATCTGCAAAAATCAAAATCTAGGAGCGTTTTTGACTTTTGCAGATACGACACCATCTACCTCCTCGCGGTCCGGATCCGAGATGTCGTAGTCCAGCGCGTTGAAAAGGATGCAGGCGACAAGGCGACCCGAGGTTCCTGCAGACGCTACTACATCTATGCAGGCTGCTGATTATCCAGCTCTACGGCATTGCCGCGTAAACCTCCGGATTGACGCAATTGGGCAAGCGCTCGCCCTTAAGACCGGCAATCAGATTCTCAGCAGCCATCAACGACATCCTGGCGCGCGTCGCCCAGCTAGCGGAGGCGATGTGAGGGCACACGACGAGGTTGTCCAGCTCGAGCAGCGGGCTGTCCATCGGCAGAGGTTCGGGGTCGGTAACATCAAGGCCGGCAGCGAAAATGCGCCGCGATTTGAGCGCTTCATAGAGAGCCTTCTGGTCTACGATCGGGCCGCGTGCGGTGTTCACTAGTATCGCCGTGGGCTTCATCTTTGCCAGGAACTCGGCATCGACAAGATGGCGTGTTTCCTCGTTGAGCGGCGCATGGATGGAAACAAAATCCGCCGCGCGCAGAAGCGCATCCAGGTCCGCGGGCTCGGCGGCGACACCGGGTTCTGAGCCGGCAGGCTGGGGGTCATAGTAGAGTATGTGCATGCCGAATCCGGTAGCCCGGCGCGCGACCGCGCGCCCGATGCGTCCGAAGCCGACGAGACCCAGCGTTGCGCCCGTGAAATCGGCTCCCAGCATGAAGGAGGGACTCCAAGTTTTCCAGCCGCCGCTGCGGACGGTCCGGTCCCCTGCCACAACCTGGCGGCCGGTTGCCATCAGCAGCGCGAAGGCCATGTCAGCGGTTGCGTCGGTAAGAATGCCCGGCGTATTGCCCACCGGGATCCCTCGGGCGGTGGCGTCGGCAACGGCGATGTTGTCGAAGCCGACAGCATGATTGCTGATGACCTTCAACTGGGGGCCGATAGCGTCCATGATCTCGCCATCGATCGTGTCGGTCAGCAAACAGAGCAGCCCTTCTGCACCGCGGGCGCGCTCAACAATCAGCTCGCGGCCAGGCGGCAGTTCCGCAGGCCAAACTTGGGCATCGCAGAATCCTGCGATGAGATTCATCCCCTGATCGAGAATGACGCGGGTAACGAACACTTTCGGCTTCGCCATCCGGCCCTCAGCTGTCTGTCACACATTCCCTGCGTCTTTGTGGTACATTCTGCGCAAACACCATTCTAGCATGGTCGGTCCCCTGGTATTCGCACCCACCCACTGGCGCCTGCGGGATAATGCACTCCAGCGAGCGCGGTGGAAGAGTATCGCTACTCACAATCTGTCCCGGAGCGGGCCGGCGCTGGAACTGCGTGCACAAGATGCGGGCGTAAGGCAGGCCGGCAGAAGGCACTCTGTACTGCCTGTAACGCCGTTGATCAGGGAATCAGCTTCAGACCGAACTGGATCCGCCGCGGACTGGCCGCGCAAAAGCAGGCTATGGAACGGGAATCAGTTCGTCGGATCGGGTGTGTTGAGGGCTCGCCGCATGCGCCGGCCCCAGTCGGCAAGAGAAACTTTAAGATAGTCTGACGCTTCCCTCTCGCTGCGGCTGATCGGCCCTTCCGAACCGGGCTCCACTTTGACAACTGCCAGAACCGGGCCTGCTCCGGACAAGACTTCAGGCAGAGATGTAGCATACGAATTAGCATCGTCGAAAGAGTAGATGCGCGAAAAACCGGCGCCACGCGCGAGCGCGGCAAAATCCACTTGACCGGCGCCCGGGATCGGTTGGTTTCCGGTGATCTCGTAGATGTCGTTTTGGATCACAAACAGAAAGAAGTTCTTGGCTGCCGCCTGGACAGCAGTAACGAGCGTGCCCAGAGTCATGAGCATGCTGCCGTCGCCGTTCAAGCAAATAACCTTCCGCTGGGGACGCGCCAAGGCAATGCCGAGAGCAAGATCGGCGGTGTGCCCCATGGCGCTGTCGGCCGAGGCAAAGTCCAGCTCGCTCTCGGAATAACTGGCCCATGGGCGTGTCACGCCCATGCACGTGATCACCACGGCGTTTCCGCGAAGCCTGGCCAGGGGTTCCAGCAGCTCGTGTTTAGTCAGCATAGTGTCTCTCGAGTCACGTCATGTCTTGAGTAATAAGAAGCGCGAACGGCTCTTCACTTTCCTTTGCTTTCCAGAAGGCCTCGGAGATCCTTGCTACATCTTCGTCGGCGTGCAGGAAGTCAAAAGGCAGTCCCCATGCCTTAAGAGTAGCTTCGGTGATGAGCGCCGCTGAATCCAGGTCGGCGCGGCTGAGGGTTTCGGCATCCAATGCCTTACCTCGCGCCTCCAGGCGCCAGCCCACCAACTTTGCGTAACCGCGGTAGGTGATCAGGCAGACCAGGGGCACCCTCATGCGCGTGATCGTTCCCCGGAAACTGTCGCCGCTCTCGAAAAAGCCGGTATTTTGAACCAGGACCACCGGGACTTTACCGCCGATCCATAAACCCGCCGCAATCGCAAAAGCTTCACCCTCCCGCGTCACCGAGACGAGCCGAATGTCCTGGTCTGTACTCAGAAGGCTAAACAGCATTGCCGACGAATTGTCGGGCAGGCCGATTACGTGTGTCACGTGGTTCCTTTTCAGTTCCTCCAGAATCAGCCGTGCTTGAGCCATTGCTCGCCTCAGTCATGCCGCACGAAACTTGCGCATCTGCAAGCCGACATCCTACATCAGAAATTCGGTGACAGTCACCGAAATGCCTGAAGAAGGTTGGTAATCAAGAGTGGGAGTCAGGCTCCATCCAGAGCGACACGAGGTTTAGCCGGATAGTCGCGGTTTTTGCGGACCCGACAGACCGGCCGTGATAATGCGAACCGCAAAGACCTCGAAGACCTCTAAGAGTTTGTCCTGGAGGCTATGTCTATTCATTCGGGGCTCGGCGGAATACGCTTCTGGACCCACACATGGGCGGCCTCCGGCTAGCGACCTTGCCCGGGCGCTGTGGGAAAACATAAGATGTTCATGAGCGCAATCAATGTTTGGGGATGGGTGCGTTTTTCCACAGCGCCCGGGCAAAGTCGCTCGCGCGCGCAGCGCTGGCCCATGTGTGGGTTGTAGAAGCGAATCACGCCGCCTTTGTTTCTTAGAGGTCTTGGAGGTCTTCCGTGGTTCGTTTTTCGCTTAAAATCGTTGGGCGGAAGCTGACGACTTGCCTGCAGTTGACTCCCACTTCCAATTGCACCCCCTGAAGAAAGCTGTATCCGGGCGAAAATATTCGGGCATTTCTCTGACTGTCACCGAATTTCTGAGGCAATCCTGTGGGCCCAGCGTGTTGTTTCGGGCAGGCGGTACCTGGGTGCACACCGCAGTACATATTCGATCGCCGTGGCCAGGCTGATCCTGTGGCCGATCGAAACAAAGATGGGTTTCACGCCGCCCGCGGTGCGGAGAGCGGCTCCCACAACCTCGCCGTCATCCAGCAGCGGCCGCCACGAGCCGCGCTCCGCGGGGACGAGCTCATGGACACCCGTAAGCCGTGTCTTGGCCACGCCAATCGAGGGCGTTTGACTCAGGAGCCCGATGTGGCAGGCCAGGCCGAAACGGCACGGGTGAGCCAGTCCCTGGCCGTCGCATAGCAGCAGGTCCGGAAGGCGTCGCAGTGTCCGGAGAGCTTCGAGCGCGGCCGGCGCCTCTCGAAAAGACAACAGGCTGGGAATGTAAGGAAAGTCAGCCGGGTGGCGGACGACGGCCGACTCGCATAGCTCGAGCTCGGGAAAGCGTAACACCGCCACGGCAGCACGCGCGACGGAGTTATCATCCTCGAATGCCACGTCAATCCCGGCTACAAAGCGAACCGGCCCGAGTTCATCTGCCGAAACCACCTGCGTCCGAAGCTGCTGCTGGATCTCGCGCGCTTGTTCGGGAGTGACATTCCACGGATGCCCCAACTCGAGATTCAATTGCCACCGCCTCCCCGTGATAGCCGGGTTATAAGCCTCTTCATGCGACGAAGGTGAACCCCGTGCTGGCGGGTCATGCCACACGCAGCGCAGTGCATGAAGCAGCCGGTTTCGGCGAGCTGCGCATTGCAGCGCGGGCACCGGCCCAACGGCGCGATCAGCCGATAGAGATCCAGCCGGGCGAGCACTTCTGCCGCTTGCTGCCGCGGCTTGTCGCTGCACACCCGATAGACGCGCGAAGCCTTGGATTGCCGGCCGCAGTCGCGCGTGAGCAGGATGCGCTTCTCGGCTTCGGCCATTCGGACACAGTCATCAGGGCTGCCGCCCGCACTCGAACGCGTGTCAAAACCGAGCATGCGCAGATAGGCTGCCAGCCGCACCAAATCCGGGCCGGCGACAAAGCATGGCCGCCGCAGTGGCTCCTCCCTCACTCTGGCTGTGCCTCTAATATCCAGGGATTCGAAGACAGGGTAGACGCTGATGTGATCACCATCGCACACCACGTGCGCCGGGCTTACCGACTCGCCGCTGCATAGAAGGAGGTCGACTTCGGAGAGCGGCACGCCGATGGCTCCAAGCAGAATCGCCACGGTTACTTCGCCTTCGAAACGGCAAACGAAGCTGCGTTTCCTCTTGTCTTCAGGCAGGTAATCGTTAAGCTCTTCGTAGAATCGCAGATAAGCCTGTTTCATCGGCACACCTTGCGCTCCGGCCAAAGCCGCGCCAACCAAAAAGAGATTGACGAATCTATAAATCGTCATTCGTCAACCCATCCCGGACGGGCACGGGCTAAATGTAGCACTGTTCTGCATCGGAAGCTCGTCGTCGCTACGGTTCACTTTCATGTTAAGCTTGCAGGAGCGGGAGGGATCATGATCGAGCAACTGAAAGACGATGTGCAATCCCTGGAAGAGGAATTGATTCGCTGGCGCCGTGACTTCCATCGTCACCCGGAGCTCTCCTTCCAGGAACACCGGACCTCTGCCACCATCCGGCAATTCCTCGAGAGCCTTTCGCTTCCGATTCGGGCCTGCGCGGGAACAGGGCTGATAGGCGTTCTTCAAGGGATGCCCGGCGGCAAGACTGTGGCACTGCGGGCCGACATGGATGCGCTTCCACTCAGGGAGGAAGGCGCCAAGGAGTATCTCTCTGAAAACGCGGGTGTGTGCCATGCCTGCGGTCATGATGGTCACATGGCAATCCTGATGGGCGCGGCCAGACTCTTGTCCCGGAGAAAAAGCGAATTCCGGGGAACGGTCGTGTTTCTGTTCCAGCCGGCGGAGGAGAAACTCCCCGGCGGAGCGCAGCAAATGATTGCCGAAGGGGCCCTCGATGGAGTCGACGCCGTTTTCGGGCTTCACCTCTGGCAGGGCTTGCCCACGGGCGCGGTCGCCTGCATGAAGGGTGCTATGATGGCCAACGCCGACGAGATTACGATCACCGTGATCGGAAAGGGAGGTCACGGCTCCGTGCCCCAGGTCGCCGTGGATCCAATCCTGGTCGCCTCTCACTTGGTCGTAAGTCTCCAGAGCATAGTCAGCCGCAACGTTGATCCTCTCAAGGCGGCTGTGGTCACGATCGGCAAAATGGAAGGCGGGTCGGCGCACAACATCATTCCTTCGCAGGCTTCTCTCTACGGCACGGTGCGGACTTTCGATCGCGAGATCCAAAGCTTGATTGAGAAGAGGCTCGGAGAAATTGTTGAGGCAACCTGCCACGCCTTCCAAGCCACCGGCGTGCTGAAATACGACCGTGGGTATCCGGCCGTAGTCAACAACGAATCGATGACCGATCTGACCCTGGAAGTGGCAAAAAAGACGCTGGGCGGGACATGCATCAAGAACATAGATCCCATCATGGGAGGCGAGGACTTCGCATACTACCTCCAGGAGGTCCCGGGCGCCTTCCTCTTCTTCGGAATGGGCGACGGCATGGGTTTCCCGCACCATCATCCCGCCTTCGACATTGATGAAAAGGCGCTGCCGCAGGCTACCCTACTCATGAGCAGCCTGGCCCTGGAGTATCTGAACATAGGATGCGCATGAATACCCACATATTCCGCGAGTACGACATCAGAGGAGTGGTTGGCAAGGATCTGACCGAAGAGACCGTGCGGGATCTGGCGCGTTCCTTCGCGACCTTTCTGAGAAGGAACGGCGTCCGGCGAGTGAGCCTGGGGCGCGACGCCAGGGAAAGCTCACCCCGATTCCGCGACCTGATGGTGCAGGGCCTCAATGAAACGGGTTGCGATGTGCTCGACGTCGGCATGGTCCCGACGCCGGTTCTTTATTTCACCCTGTTCACGCAGGATGTGGACGGCGGAGTCATGATCACAGGAAGCCACAATCCCGCCGACAACAACGGCTTTAAGGTCTGCCTCGGGAAAAGCACGATCTACGGCCGCCAGATTCAAGAGATCAAGGAGATCGCGCTCAAACGAGCATTTGAATCCGGCAGCGGCAAGGTAGAGGAGCGCGCTGTGCTGCCGCTGTATCACGAACACCTCGCCAGGAACATCAGGATGGGACCGCGCCGCCTGAAGGTCATCGTCGACGGCGGCAACGGCGTGGGAGGGCTCGTGGGCGCGCCTCTGTATCGCGATCTGGGCTGCGATGTGGTCGAGCTGTTCTGCGAGCCGGACAGCCGCTTCCCGCACCACCATCCCGACCCGACGGTTGTCGAGAACATGCGGTTCGCGATCGACCTCGTGCAGGCGCGCGGCGCCGACCTTGCAGTTGCCTTCGACGGAGACGGCGATCGCATCGGCGTCGTTGACGAGCGCGGCAAGATCATCTGGGGAGACCAACTGATGGTGATTTTTTCCCGCGCGATCCTGCGCGAGCGCCCCGGCGCGACTTTCATTGCCGAAGTCAAGTGCTCGCAAACGCTCTTCGACGACATCCGGCAGCACGGCGGCAATCCCATCATGTGGAAGGTTGGCCACTCTCTGATCAAGGCTAAGATGAAGGAGGTCCATGCAGCACTGGCGGGCGAGATGAGCGGGCACCTGTTCTTTGCCGACCGCTATTTCGGTTACGATGACGCCATTTATACGGGCGCGCGGTTGCTGGAGATCCTGTCCGGCGCCGAAGGGCCTCTCTCGAGCCTGCTGGCCTCTTTGCCGCGCACGGTCTATACGCCCGAGATCAGACTCGACTGCCCGGATGAGAAAAAGTTCGACGTGGTGCAAGCGCTGACCGAGGAATTCAAGCGCACTCACGAAGTCGTAGACGTAGATGGCGCCCGCGTCCTCTTCGAGCACGGCTGGGGTCTGGTGCGGGCTTCCAACACGCAGCCGGTCCTGGTGCTGCGCTTCGAAGCCGACGACGAACCACACCTTGAGGAGATCCGCCACACAGTCGAGGAGCGCACGCGATGTCTGATCGGATGAGAGGGAACGGCGGGGGACACAAAGATCCTTTCGCGCATTTCACACACTCTGTGGTTCCTGCCGGAGCAATAACTCCACGGCGGGAAGAACTTCCTCCGCTCGACCCTGAATCGCCAGATCTACGGCACTGGAACTCGGCGTAACCTCAGGATTGATCTCGACCGTGAACGCTCCCTGACCGCGTGCTTCGTGCACGAGGCCCGCAGCCGGATAGACAACCGCGGAAGTTCCCAAGGTCAAGAACACGTCGCATCGAACCGCTTCAAAGGAGCGTTCCAGAACAGCAGGATCGATACTTTCGCCATACCAGACGACACCGGGACGCAGCAACCCTTTGCAGTGCGGGCAAGACGGCGGAATAGTCGCAAGCGGGACACTGTCGTCCCACCATCGCGCCGGCGATGCGGAGCAGCGCTGCCAGCACAGCACTTCCCAGATCGAACCGTGAAACCGGACGACATTTTCGGTCCCGGCCTTCTCATGCAGGCCGTCGACATTCTGAGTGATCAGCGTAAATGCCGGATAGCGCCGGCTCCAGGCGGCGAGCACGGTGTGGGCGGCGTTCGGGCGGCACTTTGCGATCAACTCGCGCCGCCAGTTGTACCACTCCCACACCAGTTTGGGATCGCGTTGAAACGCCTCCGGCGTGGCGAGCTGCTCCGGCAAAAAGTTTCTCCAGAGCCCCTCGCGCCCGCGAAATGTCGGCACTCCGCTGGCGACCGATACGCCGGCGCCGGTAAGGACCGTGATGCGAGAGGCAGACTTGATTCGGCCGGCGAACTCTGCAATCGGATCCTCAGTGCTCACTACTCGCCTTTCCTCTCGCCGGTCATTCCTCTTTGAGCGACCGCTCCATCAGCTCTCGGATAGCTTCCCGAGGAGAGACTTCACCCTCGAGGATGCGATTCACCTGCTGTGTGATGGGGACGTCGACGCCGTGCCGTCCGGCCAGCGCGATGGTTGCCTTAGTCGTTTTAACGCCTTCGGCGACGGTGCGCATGGAACTGATGATGTCCGGCAGCTTTCTTCCCTTCCCCAGTTCCACTCCGACGGTGCGGTTGCGGCTCAGGCTGCCGGTGCATGTCAGGGCCAGGTCGCCGATGCCGGCCAGCCCTGCCATGGTCTCGCGCCGGGCCCCGCAAGCGCAGGCAAGCCGCGTCATTTCGGCCAGACCGCGGGTCAGGAGAGCCGCGGTCGCATTGTGGCCGAGCCCCAGCCCTTCGATGACTCCGGCCGCGATGGCAATCACGTTCTTGAGCGCTCCACCCATTTCGACGCCCACGACGTCGCTCGACGTGTAAAGGCGCAGCGTTGTGGACGAGAACTCCTTCTGAACCGCCATCGCCAGCTCGCGCTTATCCGAGGCGACGACCACTGCAGTCGGATCGCCGCGCGCGACCTCTTTGGCAAAGCTGGGCCCGGAAAGCGCGCACAGGCGCGGCTCAAAGTGCGGTTCGACCGCGGCCCGGATGATTTCGCTCATGCGCATCAGCCGTTCGGTGTCGATCCCCTTCGTGGCGCTGACGAAGATCATCTTCGGCTTTAGATAAGGGAGCATCTGCTCGAAGAGACCGCGGCAGAAGTGCGAGGGCATGACCGTAAGCACGATGCCGGCGCCGTCGAGAGCTTCACGGAGGTCGTTTGTAGCCGCGATGCTTGTCGGGAGCATCACGCCGGGCAGGAACACATCGTTTTCGCGGCGCGTGCGAATGCTATCGGCCACCTCGCGCTCGTACGCCCATAGCTTGATCGGACGGCCCTGGCGTGCCAGCGCGACGGCCAGCGCCGTGCCCCAGCCGCCTGCGCCTATGATTGCGATTTGTTCCATGGTTGCTACCGGCACACGATTATAGCGTTTCCGGCCGGCAGCCAGAACAATTCGTTTGAGTAAACGGCCGCCTGCGGCAAAACACGGTGACAGGCTTCGCTGTCCCAAGCCATCAGGAATCCTCAACTGACTGGGCGTTCCAGGGCGCGTGGACAGCGTTGCCTGTCACCGTGTTTTTTCATGCCGTGGAGCGGCGCTTTGGTGCGGCGTTGCGCTGTGTCCGGTGCGTTTGGATCCGCAGGGTCGCACTTAATTGAAGTTTTTGACCTGCAGTTGTGGCCTGCAGCATGAGCTTGACATTGTATTTGGGCATGGACGATCATCGCGTCGGGTCCCTGGATCTTTGTGCTGCTTCCGGCTTCGGCCGCGGGAGCGCTCTGCGAGCCTTGGCCGTCTCGCCAATGTTTCGCTGCGCAAGACACATTTGTGCTACCTCCAGGAAAGGAGGCCTCCATTGAAGAGAACCGCATTGTCTCGTCCAGTACTGGCGCTGTTGATCGGCATCACTGTTTCCCTTTATAGTCCGGCCGGCGCCCGACAAGCCAACGCCAATAAGGGCGTTGATTCCAATCAACAAACCAGCACAGCCCTTACGGCAGTGGCAGGTGTCGATCGGGCGGTCATGTTGCCGGGGAAGACCTATCTGAATGGATATGCAGGATACGGCGAGCCGCCGAGGCCGGCTCGAGGCGGGCGGGGTGGCCAGGTCGCACTGCCTCCGGCAAGTCCCGGTCCCGCGCCTACCGTGACCTGGAGTAAGGAGTCCGGTCCCGGCACAGTCGCTTTTGCCGACGCCAGGTCACTCGTGACGACTGCGACTTTTTCCACTCCGGGCGCCTACATATTGAGACTGACAGCCGACAACGGTCAGTCAAAGGTTTCGTCGACCTTGAATGTCACGGCGGAAACGCCGCCACCGGCAGCCCATTTGAATCCGGTCTACACGAAAAACTTCAAGATCAACAGTCCGCTGTGGAACGCCAGGGCGAAGGCTCTGATCGTGAACTGGATTCCTCACTGCATCGACCAGATCAACCGGACGGATCTGCAGCAGGGCCAAGGCGGAATCGACAACTTCATCGAAGCGACGAAGGCGCTGGCCGGGCTGCCTCATGGAAATCACAAGGGCTATGTGTTCTCCAATGCCTGGGTTCACCAGACAGTTGAGTCGATGTCGATTGCCCTGATGATCGATCCCCGGGGCGATCCGGACATCATCAGAGCCCAGGAGAAAATGAGAGCGACTTTGGAGGACTGGATTCCCAAGATCCTGGCCGCGCAGCACCCTGACGGCTACCTTCAGACCGCGTTCACGCTGCGCAACCCTGACCGTTGGCCGGATCGCTGGACAGCGCAGGGGCGCAGCAATCACGAAGGCTATACCGCAGGCTATTTCCTGGAGTCAGCCATTAACCACTACCTGATGACGAACAAGAAGGATGCCCGGCTGTATAACGCGGCCAAGAAGCTTGCCGATTGCTGGGCCGACCACATCGGCCCCACCCCCAAGCAGGAATGGTTCGACGGTCACCAGGAAATGGAACAGGCGCTCGTGCGCTTCGGCCGGTTTGTGAATGATATGGAAGGTCCCGGCAAGGGCCAGAAGTACATCGATCTGGCCAAGTTCCTGCTTGATTGTCGCAAGGGCGGCAGGGAATACGATCAGAGCCACCTGCCGGTCGTCCAGCAGTATGAGGCCGCGGGACACGCCGTGCGTGCGGCCTATACCTATTCGGGCATGGCCGATGTTGCGATCGAGACGCACGACATCGACTATGAAAGCGCGGTGATGTCGCTCTGGGACAACATCGTAAACAAAAAGTATTACATCACCGGCGGCATCGGCAGCGGCGAGACCTCGGAAGGCTTCGGCCCGAATTACTCGCTGCCCAACAACTCCTACTGCGAATCCTGCTCGAGCTGCGGCGAGGTCTTCTTCCAGTGGAAGATGAACCTGGAGTACGGAGACGCCAGGTACGCCGATCTGTACGAAGAGACGATCTACAATGCGCTTCTGGGCGCAACTGATCTGGAAGGGAAGAATTTCTATTACCAGAATCCTCTGGATGCGAATTCAGTTCGCCATCCCTGGGACACCTGCCCGTGCTGCGTCGGCAATATTCCCAGGACCCTGCTCATGCTTCCCACCTGGATCTATGCCAAGAGCGCTGACAGTCTCTACGTCAACCTCCTCATTGGAAGCACCGTCAATGTGGAAAATGTTGCCGGCACCGATGTCGAAATGGTGCAAGCGACGGATTACCCCTGGAGCGGCAAAGTCTCCATCACCGTCAATCCAAAAGTTAGAAAGAATTTCAGCATCCGAATCCGTGTGCCGAAACGCAACGTCAGCGGCCTCTATACAAGCACGACCGATGCGAACGGCATCGTTTCGCTTGCGGTCAACGGGTCGGCAGTGAAACCCAAGATTGAGAAGGGATATGCGGTCATCACCCGTGCCTGGAAGGCCGGCGACAAGATCGACCTGGTATTTCCGATGAAGGTCCAGCGCGTAAGGGCCAGCGACAAGATCGTCGCCGATCGAGGCCGCGTGGCTCTGCGGTATGGACCTCTGGTCTATAACATTGAGGCTGTCGATCAGGATATCACCCAGACTCTCGGTCCCGATTCGCCTTTGACTACGGAATGGAAGGGTGATCTCTTGGGCGGAGTGATGATCATCAAGGGCACGTTCGCCAACGGCGCTGCGCTCATGGCGATCCCGAACTACGCCCGGTACAATCGCCAGCCGGCCGCAGCCGTCGAAGCTCCGCCCGCGCCCGCCGGCGGCGGCCGTCCCGCCCCTCGTCCTACGATGTCCATCATCTGGATCAAGGAGCGCTAGCCTAGTCCGCACTGTAATTCTTCTCGTCTTGGTGTCTTGGTGGTTGCTCTCAAAGGCAAACCACCAAGACACCAAGAAACACAACACATCACGGAGAATCGGTGACAGGCGTCGAATTTGTTGCATGAGTCTTACACCTTGTGTATCATGATGTGTATGCGAACCAACATTGTCCTGAATGACGATCTGGTGCGAGAGGCGATGCGGTACTCCGCGGCCCGAACCAAGAGGGCGTTGATCGAGGATGCATTGCGGACCCTGGTACGGGTGCGAGCCGAAGAGCGGCGCCGGCAATCCTATCGCGATCGATTGAGCGACCTTGAGCGCAGGCTGCGTGGACTGACAATCCGTGAGTCTTCTTTGCACTTGCTGCGCCAGGACCGGGAGGGACGATGATTCGCCGCATTCTCGATACCAGCATTGCGATTGCCTGGTACCTGCCCGAATCATTTTCCGCCGGCGCCAAGCGATGGCAGCACCTGATGCTCGAAGGAAAGGTGGAGTTGCAGGCACCCTCACTTCACTACTGGGAGTTCGCCAATGTCCTGCGCACTCGGGTGAGACGAGCCGAGCTGGATGCTGAAATTGCGGATGAGATCTTCGCGCTGCATCTTGACGCTCCGATTGTTCCGGCGGAGCCTGACAGGGGAACGGTCCTGCAGATTGCGCTGAAGTACGAGACCACGGTGTATGATGCCGTGTATCTCGCGTTGTCGCTGCAGAAAGACATTCCTTTTTTGACCGCCGAGCGCGCGAGCGCGCCCTGGATCAGGAAGCTCGGCAAGCTGGCCGACAGCATAAGCAGATAGCGCGCGCAGCGCGATGCGCGTAAGGTCGGATGACTTTGGCGGCGCGTTGCGTTAAGCTGTTGCAGCTGGAAACGCCGGGGTGGCGAAACTGGCAGACGCACAGGACTTAAAATCCTGGGCCCCGCAAGGGGCGTACGGGTTCGATTCCCGTCCTCGGCACCACTCGAATCCGCGTCGGACAAGGGCTTGCGGCTGGTAACCCTCCTTCGTCAGCCCATCGCGATATAGTCGAAGTACCCGAACTGTACCCGCGACAAACCAACGCCATCCAAGTGAAACCAAGATCGAGCTGAATTCCCGACGGCGCATTCGGCTATAGCCAGAATCCGATCGGACTATGATGACCCCAATCCTCAGAGTGTATTTCGATCAGGGGTGCTGAAGGGCAGGCGGGAGGCAATTCGAGATACACCACCGCTGCCCACCCAGCCAATTATTTCGCAAGTTCTCTATGCCTTGAGTTAGGCAGATTGGATGGAGATGCTCATGGCCCAAACTAAGAAGCCGCTGTGGACCTGCCCGAAGTGCAGGCATCACTTCGTGACCCGGAACATGTGGCATTCCTGCAGCAACTACAGTCTGGAGGGCCACTTTGAGGGCAAGGAGCCGTCGGTCCGCCAGGTGTTCGACAAGTTGCTCGCGCTGGTCCAGCAGTGCGGCCCGGTAACGGTGATCCCGCAGAAGACTCGTATCGCCATCCAGGCTCGCGTGCGCTTTGCCGGCGGGATCGCCCGGAAGAACTGGTTCGATGCCGGGCTGTGGCTGAAGCGGCGGGCCGAGCACCCTTGTTTATGGCGGGTTGAGACGTTCGGCCCGAAATCGTACGGGCTCCATTTCCGGCTGACGCGACCCGAAGACTTGGACGAGCAGTTTGCCGCGCTAGTGCGGGAGGCATACGCCGTGGGCTGCCAGGAGCATCTTAAGCGATGAGGATAGTCCGCCTAAAAAAATGCAGTGGAAGGCGAGGGACACCTTTTCTTTCTTCTTCTAGCCCCATTGACCCGCCGCCGCTGATTTTTGGCGTTAGACGACGAAACTCACCTCTTGCAGTGTAGTGTCACTGGTAGTATCATCCTTTGCGTGACACGGGTTGAGAAGACTCTCGACAAGATGAAGGCCAGTCCACGGGATTGGCGTATCGAGAGTCTCAAATCAGTGGCAGAAGCCTACAACGTAGCTTACCGCCAGCCGGGTGGCAGCCACGTCATCTTCCGTCACCCCAACGGGGCGATGCTGAGTGTGCCAGCACATCGCCCGATCAAGCCCGTCTATGTGAGGAAACTCGTTCGCCTGATCGAAGATGGAGTTACCGAATGAAAACGCCCCGAATTGATTACCCGTTTGAGATTCGCCCTCTTTCGAAGGACGAAGGTGGCGGGTATGCAATCACGTTTCCCGATCTTCCCGGGTGTCGTTCGGATGGCACCACTCCCGAGGAAGCTATCGAGAATGGTCGCGACGCGCTCGAGTCGTGGCTTGCAGTTGCGCGCGAGTTTGGTGATGAACTGCCAAAGCCGTTTTCGGCTGTAAGCGGGCGTTTCGTTCAGCGCGTCCCTCGCTCCCTTCATGCCCAACTCATCGCCCAGGCGAAGGCTGAAGGTGTTTCGCTCAATACCTTGGTGGTTTCCATCGTGTCGCAAGGGCTTGGACGGCGGCAGGCCGAGTCATTAGAAACAGGTCGTCTGACTAAGCGCTCGACCGGCCGCACGGCAAGAGCCGCGCGCCGGTCAGCTTAGTCGTTAGACTGGCTATGTCCCTCGGCGAGCAATTGACAATATGTACGCTTGTGCATACAATTGACGAGTGAAGGTCGAATGGGATTATCTCAAAGCGACTTCAAATCTCGAGAAGCACAATGTCGATTTTGCTGATGCCGTAACGGTGCTGGACGACGACCTGGCAATCACCATCCGGGATGAAACCTCGGGAGAGGAGCGCTTTGTCACTCTTGGAACAGATGCCCTCGGTCGATTGTTGGTTGTTGTCTACACTTGGCGCGAAGATTGCATCAGGATCATATCCGCCAGAAAGGCGACGCCGCGAGAGCGTCGCCGCTACGAGAGCTAGATCATGAAAAAAGAATACGATTTCAGACGGGGCAAACGAGGAGCTGTTCTCAAGGCACCTCCAGGAAAGATACGTATCACGATTCGCATTGACGAAGATATCCTTCAAGCTTTTCGGGCCCAAGTCCACGCGGCTGGCGGCGGGAGTTACCAGACTTTGATTAACCGAGCTTTGCGGGAGCATGTTGAGTCCAGCCACGAGTCCTTAAAGGAGACGCTTCGGTCTGTTGTTCGAGAAGAGCTGGCCAAGTACGGTAAAAACGAAGGAACCAGTCTAACGAAGCGCTCCAGCGGACCCGCAAAAAGCGCGGGCCGCTGAATAGCAGGCTTCGTGAGATCCAAGTATGGTGTTCCGGAGTCCGGTGTTGAATCTCGCACTTACGAGCGATCTGCCGTCGACAGCCAATCAAGTGGTCTTCGACTTCATCAGAAGCGGCGGTCCGCACCCACGAATCGCCTGGATGCCGCCGTTCACTGAGATGGGCCGTGAGCGCTTCCCGGCCGCGCAAGAGCTGTTCGGAGCGTACGGATTCTCGGATCTCGAGTACTGCGACATCGACGAGGAACCGAACGAAGAGCAGTTGGCTCACCTCGACCAGTACGACGTCATCTACCTGACCGGAGGCGACCCAATAGGATTTCGGCGCAATATTCTCCGGGCTGGGTTGCCCGGGCGGTTGCGACAGTGCTTGACCGCCGGCCGGTTGATTGTCGCCGCTAGTGGAGGCTCGATGCAGCTCACGAAGAACGTGTCGCTCTTCCGGCTACTTACCGCGGCGCTCGATGAAGTGTTCGCGAATCGTAGCGAGTACGAGGCGCTCGGCGTCGTTGACTACGAGATTCTGCCGCACCTGAACCGGTTTGAGCCCGCGTTCCTGGAGACGGTTCGGCGCTATTCCGAACGAGTGGCTCATGACGTGATCGGCCTTGCCGACGGCGCTGCGGTACTGCACCGGAGCGGCGACGACTATTGGTGTGTCGGACAGGCGACGCGGTTCCGCAGCGGAGTCATGACTCCGATCGAGGCGGCGGCACAACAAGCCGCTGCAGCCGACGGGCGGCGCGGCGTCAGCTGAACCAAATCAAAACCCGAAAGGAGAACGACCATGAAAGACGAAAAGAAGAAATTGACCACCAACGCCGGGGCTCCCGTCGCCGACAACCAGAACGTCATGACCGCTGGGCCGCGTGGCCCGATGCTGCTGCAGGATGTCTGGTTCTTGGAAAAGCTCGCCCACTTCGACCGGGAGGTCATCCCCGAGCGGAGAATGCACGCCAAGGGCTCGGGTGCGTACGGCACCTTTACCGTCACCCACGACATCACAAAGTTCACCACGGCCTCGATCTTCGCCAAGGTCCGCAAGAAGACCGATCTCTTCGTACGCTTCTCGACCGTGGCCGGCGAGCGCGGCGCAGCCGACGCGGAGCGCGACATCCGCGGCTTTGCCATCAAGTTCTACACCGACCAGGGCAACTGGGACCTCGTCGGCAACAACACGCCCGTTTTCTTCCTCCGCGATCCCTTGAAGTTCCCGGACCTCAATCACGCCGTGAAGCGCGACCCCCGAACCAACCTCCGGAGCGCCCTCAATAACTGGGACTTCTGGACTTCGCTCCCGGAAGCGCTGCACCAGGTCACTATCGTCATGAGCGAACGCGGCATTCCCGCGTCGTACCGCCACATGCACGGCTTCGGCAGTCACACCTTCAGTATGATCAATGCGAAGAATGAGCGTTTCTGGGTCAAGTATCATCTCCGCACGCAGCAGGGGATCAAGAACCTAACGGACCAGGAAGCCGAGGCGATCGTCGGCAGGGACCGTGAGAGCCACCAGCGCGACCTGTATGAAAGCATCGAGAAGACGGACTTCCCGAAGTGGACCATGTACATCCAGGTGATGCCGGAGAAGGACGCGGCCAAGTGCCCGTACAATCCGTTTGATCTCACCAAGGTCTGGCTAAAGAAGGACTATCCGCTCATCGAAGTGGGTGTTCTGGAACTCGGCCGCAATCCGGAGAACTACTTCGCCGAGGTCGAGCAGTCGGCCTTCAACCCGGCCAACATCGTGCCCGGCCTCGGATTCTCGCCGGACAAGATGCTGCAGGGACGTCTCTTCTCCTATGGCGACGCCCAGCGCTACCGGCTCGGAGTCAACCACCATCTCATCCCGGTCAACAGGCCTCGCTGTCCGTTCCACAGCTACCATCGCGACGGCGCGATGCGGGTTGACGGCAATTACGGCAGCACGCTCGGGTACGAACCGAACAGCTTCGGAGAGTGGCAGCAGCAGCCGGAGTTCGCCGAGCCGCCGCTCTCCTTGGAGGGCGCGGCCGACCACTGGAACCATCGCGTCGACGAGGACTACTACACCCAGCCGGGGCTCCTTTTCCGCCTGATGAAACCGGAGCAGCAAAAGGCTCTCTTCGAGAACAGCGCGCGGGCCATGGGCGACATTCCGAAGGAGATCAAGCTCCGCCACATCGGCAACTGCATGAAGGCCGATCCGGCCTATGGCGAAGGAGTAGCCATGGCACTAGGCCCTAAACCAGCGTGATTTCTTGCGAGAAAAAGTGAAACAACCTGGAATGTGCGTCGTTATTGGTTGTAATAGGAGTTTGCAAATAACCAACACATCCAAAAGGAGCACATTCCAGGTGAACAAAAGAAACCACAAAATCTACCTCAGAGACAAGCAAAATCTTGAAGCCCGATTGGAACGCAAGCAGTATCCAGACCAGCCCGACCCCATGTTCAAAGACTCGAACATCCACTACGAGATTTCCGAGAGAGCGCGTGCCGTTGGCTGCGGAGGCATTGGGGCCATGCACAAGCTGGTATGCAGGCTGGGACTGGATGAGGCAATCAACCGGAATGTTGTCCTGCTCCAGGTCCACGTTCCGTATTGGGAGTCGGATCACGTGCTGAACATCGCCTACAACGTGCTCGCCGGCGGAAAGTGTCTGGAGGATATCGAGCGCCTGCGCAATGATGAGGCTTACATGAATGCCCTTGAAGCCGACAGGATTCCGGATCCCACAACGGCGGGAGATTTCCTGCGACGATTCGACGAGGATTGGATATTCGCACTCCAGGAGACGTTTAACGAAACGCGGCGCAAGGTCTGGAGTTTGCAGGACGCCTCCTTCCGGAAGGAAGCCATCATCGACGTTGACGGAACCGTAGCGGAAACAACCGGTGAGTGCAAAGAAGGAATGGACCTTGCCTATAACGGGATTTGGGGCTACGCGCCATTGATCGTGACTTTGGCCAACTCCAACGAAGCGCTTTATCTGGTCAATCGACCTGGCAGCCGGCCCTCTTCTGACGGAGCGGCTGTATGGATAGACCGCGCGATTGATCTGGTTGAGCCGGTGTTCCAGAAGGTGTCGCTGCGGGGCGACACGGATTTCTCCTTGACCAGCAACTTTGATCGATGGGACGAGAAGAAGGTTCGTTTTGTCTTCGGCTACGACGCCAAAAAGAACCTCGTCGATATGGCGGATGCCCTTCCAGAAAGGGACTGGAAGACGCTCCAACGGCCTCCGCGCTATGAGATCAAGACGGAGGAGCGGCGCCGCCCGGAAAACGTGAAGGAGCAGGTGGTCAAGCAAAGGGAGTTCGAGAACATCCGCTTGGAGAGTGAGCAAGTCGCCGAGTTCGACTATCGTCCGGGGCACTGCAAGAAGACCTATCGGATGGTTGTCCTGCGCAAGAACCTCACGATCGAAAAGGGAGAACGCCGGTTGTTCGATGATGTCAGGTATAATCCCGAGTTCCCGATTATTCCGAGTTCCTCTGCGGAGTGTGGAGGATCCCTGGCTCGGTCGGTCATGTAACTCGGCATAATCAGAGACTCTTGAGAAAAGCCATTAGACTGTCACACGGTCGATAGCGACCTTGACGGACATTCAGAGGTACTGTTTTTGCGAGTGCCTGTTCCTTCATCGCGAGATCAGCATGGAGGTAGATTTGGGTGGTCTCAACAGATTCGTGACCCAGCCACATCGCGATCACTGAACGATCCACCCCAGCTTGAAGCAACTCCATGGCTAGCGTGTGCCTCAGTACATGCGGAGTTATGCGTTTTTTCTTCAGGGATGAGCACTGTTGCTGCGCAACGGTCACCTGCTTGGAAAGGAGATACTCAACTCCGTCACAGCTTAAGGGACGTCCTCTCGCACTTGGAAACAGGGGCTCGGATGAATGATCGCCCCGCTCGTGTAGCCAAAGGCGCAACGCAGCCGTCGCCTCCTTACGCAGCGGAGTACAACGTTCCTTCCGCCCCTTGCCCTGGCATCGCACATGGGCGCCACTTCCGAGTACAACATCGTCGCCGCGAAGGCCTATCAACTCCGAGACCCGTAGTCCTGTTTGCACTGCAAGGAGGAAAAGGATTCGATCCCGGCGGCCCCCCCAAGTATCCAGATTTGGCGCGGCGAGAAGGGCATCGACCTCAGCGCGCGTCAAGAACTGAATGGGCTTACGATCCCAGCGTTTGCTCGGCATTGCCAGTACTCGCTGAGCGAGTGCACTGTGGGTTGGTTCCTGGATCGCAATGTACCGGAAAAAGGAGTGAATCGCCGCGAGTCGGACATTCCGGCTGCGCGCACTAACACCCCGGTCTTTTTCGAGGTGATCGAGGAAAGCACCGATAAATGCTGTGTCCAGATCCGTGATCGCCACTGCCGAGGCTTCCTTCTTGAGGCGGTTCTGAGCAAATTTCAGCAGCAAGCGGAAGGTGTCACGATAGCTTGCAATGGTGTGTGAGCTTGCTTGCCGTTGGCGCATCAGGCGGTCGGTGAAGAAAGCTTGTAGCATTCTGGGAAACTCCGGTCCGACTCTCACGAGGACCTCCCTTGTTGCCTGGCATCCAGGCGCGAGGTAATCAATCGTAAGAGTTCGGGCGTGGCTGACAGGTACCAGTACGTATCAGCCACATGCCCGTGACCGAGGTATGTTGCCAGCGCCGGCAGATGTCGTTCGACATCTACGCCTGCCCGATATAACCCGAGCAGTGTTCGGATAACGAATCCGTGCCTGAGATCGTGAGGGCGCGGGCCCCGATGATCATCCGGGCCGCGAAGGCCGATCTGGTGAGACAACTTGATGAAAGTCCACCGCGCACTCCCAGACGTTAAGCGCCTGCCGCGCTCAGAGATGAAAAAACTCGGCGTTTTCGGTCGTGGGAAAACTCGATCCCGCAGACTGGCGTACTGTCTGAGCACCTCCTGCGTCGACGAGTGCACCGGGACCAACCGTGACTTGCCGAACTTTGTCCGACGGACAGTAAGCATTCCTTCGGTCAGATCTACGTCTTCACGATCGAGGGCGATGGGTTCGCTGATTCGCATGCCTGTGACCGAGAGCAATCCGAAAAAGGTTGAATACGTCGTTGCTCGCAGACCCATTGGCGAAGACAGTTCTGTGGCCGCTTGGATGAGTCGTGCAATCTCATCGTCCCTGTATATATACGGCGCTTTGCGGTGACGACGATGCGGCAGTATTCCCTCGGGCGGAATCTCAGTCCGAGGGTCGGTAGAACTTCGGTAGCGCGCAAAGCGTTGGACAATCCCCAACCGGTTTGCCCACTGCACCGGTTGGCACTTGGGTTGAGTGGCCCACCGCAGCACCAGCTGGGTGGTAATGAATGAGGCTCCTTCATTTTCAGCGAAAAGCACGAAACTGTGGAGGAGGCCGCCGGTGGAGATCAGCTTGAAACCAAGTGCCCTACGTAGCCTGAGATACTCCTCAAGAGCCGATCGCAACTCACTCATACCTACCTCCTGGCCATGGCTGCGCGAGAGCACGCAGCGCCGACAAGTCGACCTTGGCGTAGATCTCTGTCGTGTTTGGCAGCCGATGTCTCAGAATCGTGCCAATCTCGGCCAGGGTGGCTCCCCCGCGGAGCATCCGTGTGGCTAGAGAATGGCGGAGCAAGTGCGAGCCTTTGAAGGACGGGTCGAGTCCCGCACGTCCCAATGCTTTCCGGACGACATTGCAGATGCAGACTGAATTCGCTAGACCCCGGCGAGGCGCTTTCGACCGGAGGAAGATGTGTCGAGATGAGCATCGTGGACGCCCATGCCGAATATACGTAGCCAAAGCTTTGCCCACGTCTCTGGGGATCGGAAGCCGATCCTCGCGGCTGGCCTTGCCTCGTACCAAGAGTTCTCCCGTATCCCAATCAATGTCATCCAGCCTCATGTGAACGACCTCTCCAGCCCGCAGGCCGAGCCGGGCCAAGAGGAGCAAAATCGCGAAGTCTCGTTGTCCCACGCTGGTGCCTCGATCGCAGGTCTGCAAAAGCTCCTCTATTTGCTCCGGCGCAAGATACTTGGGTACTCCCGAGAAGCGCCAGTTCGCCACTGGAGGAATGGAGTTGGCCAGATCGAACGAGATATCCCCGCGCTGGTATGCAAAGCGCAGGAAACTTCGCAGCGCACTCGCCGTGAGCCGTAATCCACGCGGGCTTACCGTACGCGCCCGGCAGAGCATAAACCTTGAGATATCATGTGAGGAGAGCTTGTCCAAAAGAATGCTTCCTGTTCCGAAACGATGCGAGAGGAAGCGTCGAACTTCAAAGAGGTAAATGTTCGAAGTTACCGGTTTTAAAGCGCGTTCCGTCACGAGGTGCAGCGCGAAGTCGTTTGTTGTGCGATCTAGCGGGCTCTGGTTGATGTCCGCTGCTGGATAGGGGAGGACACCAGCCTCGCGCATGTGGCTGAGGAAAACGCGTAGGGTTGTTGGATCGCCGCGGCAGCAGTATCCGCGCTCACTTCGATAATCAAGAAACACCGTAGCCCAGTTCTCGTCATAATCCGTGGCTTCGATCCCGCGTCGTTTCAGCCATTGATCCAGGTCGATTACCAGGCGGATCTTCCGATTGGCGGTAGATCTCGGATAGCCCTGCTTCTCGATGAGTTCTCGAAAGCCAGCGATATGCCGCCCAAGGGGGCCTGCTGGCTGATGTTGAGATCCTTGGAAATGACCAGATTCCATGTTTGTCTTCTCCTTTCTTTGAGTCCAATACTCAACAGAAGAAGACAAACGAATTATGCCGAGCAATCAAGCATTCATCTCGTCACTTACAGCCGTGATGACCTTGAATTTCACGCGGGAACTGTCAACGACTCGGAATAATCGGGAACTCGGGATTATACCTGACATCATCGAACAACCGGCGTTCTCCCTTTTCGATCGTGAGGTTCTTGCGCAGGACAACCATCCGATAGGTCTTCTTGCAG
>Ga0315277_10001136_pt1 | contig 39350 bp, 33 predicted proteins | sample YL17G05_15_MG_FD_203695 | JGI IMG/M metagenome (GOLD analysis project Ga0315277, IMG submission 203695) | Sediment microbial communities from Yellowstone Lake, YNP, Wyoming, USA - YL17G05_15 | ecosystem: Environmental > Aquatic > Freshwater > Lake > Sediment | place: USA: Wyoming | collected...
CGGCTGCCAGAAAAACTCGCCGCTGAACACGTCGACCCGCGCGTTCCGTGGCTTTACGGCTACAAGGTGGATTTCAGATTTAAGTGACCAGCACAATCGGTAATCCACCCAGCGGGCGGAGTCCAATTATCTGCCCCCTAAAAATCGCTGCACAGGTGGCGCCCCTATGGATATTTGTTCCATGAATGCATCAATCATCAAATCTGCGTGGAAAAAACCGAGCCACTTCCGGAATTGTCAAACTTTGTGAGTCCTCCGGCAAAGCCAGAGGTTTACCTAAGGACGAATTAAAACGAGCCGCGAGTTGCACAAATTGCGCGGAATAAGTGTGTAGACTATTCGGCGATTCGTTTAATTCGTAGCGGCTACTTCCGGCTGGCTCGAAGGAATGCTTCCAAGTCGCTGTTGGATAGCCTGTATAGATCGGGAGGATTGTCGTGCGTCTGGTACCACCACCGCTTGTGACCCCAGAGCCATGATTCGGGTTGCTCCCGGATAATCTGTTCAAGAATCCGATTGAAGCGCTGCGTGTTAAAATGAACGTCCCTCGCATTGTCTCCCGTTCGCGTCACTTCAACCGGCTGCAGGAACCTGATCCGGTAGCGGCCATTGCGCATCGGGGTTAAATAGCCTGGGAGTACCGGAACATCCGCGCGTAGTGCAAAAAGCGCAACGCTGGTGGTGGTCGCCGCAGGGACACCAAAAAAATCAACAAAGATGCCATCTTGCTGAGGATCGGTGTTCTGATCCATCAGGATGCCGACGCTGCCCGCGGCCTTCAGGGTCTCAAGGATTTGCCGGGCGGCACTTCTCTTGTAAATCACCCGGTTTCCGGCAGCCTGCCTTATCCGCAGGAGGTATCGCTCAAGCAGGGGATTGTCCAAGGGGCGGGTGACGAATCGTAGCGGATGCCCATACAGAGCATGCGCCGTGGGCAGAAGCTCCCACGCGCTGAAGTGGCCTGTGAGGTAAAGAATGCCTTTGCCCTTCGAACGGGCGGCTTCAAAATTGTTCAGGCCACAGTCCGGATCATATTCGACAAGCGTCTGAATGTTTCTGGTTGTGAGCCTGGTTAGTCGGCTGATCTCGAGGAGATTGCGGGCCGTATTCCTGAAGCTCTCCCTGCCTATCCTGTCCCGCTCCTGGGCACTCAGTTCGGGCAAGGCAATCTTCAGGTTGACGCGCGCAATGTGCCGATGCTTTGGATCGATAAGATACGCAACTGCTGCGAGCAGGTTAAGCAGTCGGGTGGCCGGGGCTCTTGGCAGGGTCCGGAACAGGCCGAAGATAATGTGGACAAAGGTATAAACGAGGTAGGATTCCAATTTGCGGCTCCCCTGAGCAATGCTATACTTTGAAGCTGTCAGCGGACAACGATTGAATGACGCAAGGTTGACAGGCTCCGGTTTTATGACTGAGAGAGCCCGCTACTTCCACCCGGGTTGGCTCCTGGGTCTTACCTTCATCCTGACATCAGCAGTGTCCTTCGCCGGATACAAAGCGCGGCCGTGGATCATTCGTCCGCGCGAAAGCTACCCCGCCAGTCTCAGCAGTGAGGGCATCACCATTGCCGTAGAACCCTTTTTCAAAGATGCGCTTGCTGCGCAGGTCTTCGATAAGAGCGATATGGTGACACGCGGCATTATGCCGCTGGCTGTGGTCGTTTTCAACGACAACGACTTTCCGATCGCCCTTAACGGCACTTCGATAGAGCTGATTCAGGGCGAAGATCATTTTCACACGCTCCCCGTAAATGAAGTCGTACACCGCTTGTTCCAGAAGGGCGGCAAAGGCAAGTGGATACCCCAGCCGTTTCCCAGAATCACTGTGGATAGAGGCAACCAGGATGCATTAGAGGACTTCGGCTGCAAGTTTTTGAGCGACAAAATGGTCGGTGCTCACGACAAAGGCGGCGGCTTCTTGTATCTGCATATCCCAGAAGCTGCAGATATGGCCGGTTATCTTTCCAAGGCGCGTCTCTATATTCCTAAGGTCTATCGCCAGGACACGGGTGCTAAGATGATCTTTTTCGAGATGGACCTGAAGCCTGCAATTGACGCAATCCCTGCAAAATAGCGTGCGTTTGATGCCCCGCTCAAAGGCGAAGCTCAGGATCGATCCTCCGTATGACAGGCAATTGCAGGGAATTCTGGCTTTTGCCAGCTTCTCTGATGCCGAGACTACGCTCCGGCGCTTGGAGAAACTTCGTCACGAATACTCCTCGACGGGCGATAAGAAGGGTGTCGAACACTGCCGCCGAATCGCCCTCCAAGGCAGGCGGAGAGCCGAGCTGATCGGCCGAAACAAGAAGGTACGGCTACAAAAAAGGTTGCACAAACTGGAGATCGCAGCCTGGTTTCGCGTGTGGTTGGAAACTCCCGAGCTTTTTGAAGACTGGCTGGCACTGCGCAAGGGAACTACCGAATATCAAAGGCTGCAACAGTCGGAATCGTTGCGATTCCCCGAATAAAGGCGGAATAAAATGCCCGTGGATCTCAGACGAAGAATAAGCCAGGATTCCTTTCTGGACGCCCTCCAGTCTGAAATAGTGGCTGGAACGGAAAACCTGACTTCCTGGATAAAACACGTGGAGGACAGTGGCTCGATCGATAACCTGTTCGAGCTAGAAACGTGGCTGAGAGGCCTGCGTTGCTTTTTCGTGGCTCAATATCTTCCTTTAAGCAATTCGGAGCGAAAGGAGCTGGTCAGCCGGCCTTTCGGACCCGAGATTCGCATCGTGCGCCAGGCGGTGCAATTGTGTGAAGCCGCGGCCGGCGAGCTAATCAAGCACGGAAGGAGCGATAAAGTCGAATTTGAGTCTTTTATTGAAAGCCAGCTGCGAAAAGACAACGAGCTCGATTTTCACATCGGGAAGATTGTGGAGCAGCCGACGCCGCTGGATAGCCTGATCCTGCTTTCCGAATCACTGAACGATCTCCGGGTGATGATCGATGCGGTAACAGAGCCGGAGAGGCTCAGCTATCAGATGTTCCTCAGCCTGGGACGATGCTTCAGGCGGGATCTCCGCAACTGCCGCTATGTCGAAATGCTGCTGGCTCAGAGATTCCGCCTCCAGTATGATCGTGTCGACAACGCGGCACTGAGCGGGTTGCTTCATAACATCGAGGATGGCAAGATCCGCCGCGATGTGGCGCTCTCGCTGCTATGGCTGTTCCGTCTCCTGAAGTATCTGCAGCTCGTTTACCGTGATTTGCTTGCCGACCGCCCGCTCCGGCAATCGCTGGTTGTATTTTCCCTCCTGCACGCGGAAATGAACCAGCTCTCGGCTTTTTTAAAGGCGCATTTTTACAGAGGCAGAGACGCCGGATACTCTCTCCGGAACGCGGCAGAGCTGATTGTGTACTCCCTCAAGATGGAATCGGGGCGAACGCTCGAGCGCGAACTGATTTTTGCCTCGCGCGAAACAGATCCCGCCGCACTTTACGCGAAGATCGAAAACAGCCACGGCATGCTGCGCAACTGCTACCAGAGCTGCGTCGTGACGGTTGCTCAGGCGTTCGACAAGAACTTCGACGGCAGGGCTGTCTTTCCCTCGATGTTGGAGAGTATGCAGAAAGCTCAGAAGCTCCACCGGGACCTCTGGGACCTCAGGCAATACCTGAGGGATATCCTGCAAAACAGATCTGCAATGGATGCCAACAGCGTCGTTGAGCGCATTGCTGCGTTCTGCGAAGCTTCTCTTCGCTACCTGATGTATCGCGACTGGGGAGAGTTCGAACGCCTGTCGGACGCACTTGTTGCCGCGGCCAATCCGATGGAAGTGCGCGCGCTGCTGCGTAAGTTCACGACTTTTTTGGAAACGCTGCTGGCGGAAGTCTCAAAACGCAGCGTTCTGAAAGAATCTGCGGGCGATGAAGTCCCCCCTTCCTGACCCGCAATCATCACACCATCGAGGCGCAAAGGAAAATCGCGTCGCAGTCTCCTTTTTCTCTGCGTCTTCGTAGTGTTTAATGCATCTTCAGCATATAGTATCATCCCACGCGAGAGCTGGAGCGCCTCATGAAAACGGGCTGGAAACGATTCTTCGTCTGGTCGTCGATAGGGAGCCTTGCCCTGGGTGCCACCGTGGCTCTGGCAAGAAAGACGCGGAAGCAGCAGGTACGGACTCTCATCTGCGAGAAGTTACCCGACAACTGCCTGAGGCTTACCATCTGGACCGAACGATTCCAGGTGCAAAGGAATGGTCACCGCTTTCCTGCCCATGACAGGTATTTCCTCCAACGGACGCAGTTCAAGGTGTGGAGCGTGATGGATGTTTCAGCGGTTTCGGATCCGGAAGGAACAGCGGGCATTCCCGTATTTCACGTTACTCATCTGCGGCTGGTAGAAGTCAGTGAAGGAGAGCAGGTTCGGGATCAGGAGGAAACCCTCGATCGCTTCTATGGAACAATTACGGTGGTCGACGAATCGGGGAACGCCCGTGCAAAGAACTCGATAGCCCGTGGAGGGATGCTCGAGATCCGCAAGTGCAATGTTGGCGGGGCGGTCAACGGAGTGGAGACGGGGGAAGTTCATCGCTCGAGCGGCCGTATCCTCAACTACCGTTTCGAATACACACAGGGAGGCCAGGATGGAAGACAATCTTCTGAACAACCTTCCCGGAACCCGTGATCTCCTGCCGGACGAAATATCCCGCTGGCAGTTGGTAGAGGACAGCACGCGACGGATTTTCGCGCAGTACGGCTTTCAGGAGATTAGAACCCCGATCTTCGAAGCAACCGAATTGTTTGCTCGGGGCATCGGCGGTGACACCGACATCGTGGGCAAGGAGATGTACACTTTCGAAGACCAGAGCGGCAAGTCCATCACTCTGAGGCCCGAAGCTACCGCCTCCGTCGTGAGGGCATACGCGCAGCACACCATGTACCGCGGCGCAGGTCTGACAAAGCTGTACTACATCGGGCCCATGTTCCGGCACGAAAAGAAGCAGAAAGGGCGCTGGCGCCAGTTCTACCAGATCGGCGCAGAGGCCCTGGGCTCGGATAATCCGGCGATCGAGTCGGAGGCCATCGAAATGATCCTCCAGTTGCTGGCGTCGATGAAGGTTACCACCCGGCTTTTGATCAATTCAGTCGGCGATCCCAACTGCAGGCCGCGTTATGTCGAACTCCTGCGCCAGGAGTTGCGCCAGCACCTGCCGCATCTCTGCGAGGATTGCCGGCGGCGCAGTGAGACCAACCCCCTGCGCATTCTGGACTGCAAGGTAGAAAGCTGCCAGCCTTACATCCAACGCCTTCCGAAGATTACGGATCATCTATGCGAGGAGTGTGCCCGGCACTTCAGAGCTTTCAGAGATCATCTGGAAGAGGCGGGTATAGGTTACGAGATAGTTCCCAGGCTCGTGCGCGGCCTAGATTACTACGTCAGAACCGCCTTCGAGATCGTAAGCGGGGGTCTCGGTGCGCAAAATGCTCTCGTCGGCGGCGGGCGCTATGATGGCTTGTCCGAAGTCCTGGGGGGCCCGCACGTGCAAGGCTTCGGCTTCGCAATGGGCCTGGATCGGCTCGTGATGATCCTTCCCGAGGAGCTGTGTTCGGGGATCGCCTGGAGACCGGAGGTATTCGTAGCCTTTCTCGGCGATGCGGCATTCAGATTGGCGCTGTCCATCGCCCGGGCGCTGCGAGGGCACGGGCGGAGCTGCTATGTCGAGTTTTCCGGTGGCAGCCTGAAGAGCCAGTTGCGCCTGGCGAATAAGCTCAGGGCCCAGCATGTCCTCATCATCGGCGAAGACGAGCTCGCCCGAGAGAAATATCAGATCAGGCGCATGGTGGACTCCACACAATGGGAAATCACACTGCCTGAGCTAATTAGATACCTGCAATTGCGTCAACCTTGAGATAAGGGTCTGTGTCCTCCGTATCTTTGTGGTGTTTTTTTGAAAAGGCACCACAGAGACGCGGAGGACACAAAGAATGAGATCCGGAATGAGCAAAATCCGCGTTCTTCCCGAGATCCTTGCCAACAAGATCGCAGCGGGTGAGATCGTGGAGCGCCCAGCATCGGTGGTCAAGGAACTAATGGAGAACTCCATCGATGCGGGATCGCGATCGGTCCACATCTCAATCGAATCCGGCGGTAAGAAGCTGATCCTCGTTCGCGATGATGGGGAAGGCATGAGCCAGGATGACGCCATTCTGGCTTTCGAGCACCACGCTACAAGCAAGCTTCTGAAGGTCGAGGACTTGGGAGCGATAGCCACGCTCGGCTTCCGTGGAGAGGCGCTTCCATCCATCGCTTCCATTTCACGTCTGACCCTGAGAACTCGGCAAGCCGCAGAGGCCGATTCCGTCCCCGGCACCGAGGTCGAGATCCAAGGAGGAACAATCCGTTCGGTCAAGCCGATATCCTGGGACCGCGGCACTGAGGTGACGGTACGTGACTTGTTCTTCAACGTGCCGGCGCGACGCAAGTTCCTACGTTCCAACGAAACCGAACTGGGACACATTACGCGTCTCGCAACCCACTATGCACTTGCGCATCCGGAAATCCGCCTTGTTCTGGAGAGCGAAGGCCGGGCGCTGATATCTGTCGCTCCCGTACAGAACGTCCGAGAAAGGGTCTACCAGCTTTTCGGCGATGGGTTCCTCGACAATCTGGTAGAGCTTTCCGGCCACGGCGGTGAGATCACCGTTCATGGCTTCACCTCACGGCCACACGAACAGCGGACCAACCCCTATTCTCAATTTTTCTATGTCAACCGCAGGATGGTGCGCGACAAGGTGATTACAAGCGCTATCCGACAAGCCTACAGGAACTGCATCCCAGCCTCGGCTTATCCGGTGGTTCTGCTGTTTGTGGAATTGCCTTACGATGAGGTGGATGTCAACGCTCATCCTGCCAAAACCGAGATTCGGTTCAGGCAGCAGAATGTGGTGCATGACCTGGTTCGCGACAGCATCGAGCGCGCTCTTGTACAGAGCAAATGCATTCCGGTTTACGAACATCGCAGCAGCGTCTGGCCGGCAAGCGGAGCCGCACCTTCAGTGTCCGGCAGCACTCCAGTCGAAACAGGAACGCCGCCGCAGCCGAGTCCGTTCGATTTCACGCCTCCATCGGCCGCGGCGGATGCATTTCAGCGTGCCTTTAACTATCCGTTTCGGGAGGTGCCGACAACAGCAACGCCTGCGAGTGACGATCACAACCTGATGAAGATCCGGGCGGATATGCTGTTCGACGCACCGTCGAGCGAGGCCCGTCCTTTTCACTCTGCCGGGGTGCGTATCCTCGGACAGATCCAGGACAGTTACATCATCGCGTCCGACAATTCTGGATTGCTGATCATCGATCAACATGTGGCTCACGAGCGGATTCTCTACGAAAAGCTCGCGGGCGCCATGCATCGCAATTCCGTGGAGACCCAGGGACTTCTGGTTCCCCTCACGCTCGAACTCCCGCCGCATCAAATCGCGATCCTCGAGGGAGTGATACCCGAGCTGAATCGGAATGGCTTCCAGGTGGAGCGTTTCGGCGGGAACACAGTCCTGATCCGGTCGGTACCTGCTATTGCCAAAGACTCCGATTGCCAGAGACTTTTAACCGAGATCTTGGAAGGATTGGAGTCCGAAGAGAGAACTCACGATTTGGATCGGATCCGCGACAGGATCGCCGTGAGCATGGCGTGTCGTGCCGCCATCAAGGTGCACATGCCACTAACCATGGAAAAGATGCAGTGGCTGCTCGATGAGCTCACACAGACCCGCATGCCCACGAACTGTCCCCACGGCAGGCCTGTCATCCTGCGGTTCAGCCTCTACGAAATCGAACGTAACTTCGGCCGGATTTAAAGAAATAATGACAAATTACGAATGACGAATACCTTGGCGGTTTTTTTATTCGTCATTCGTCATTCTTAACCTCATTTAGATTGCCTGTATCCTCCTTCAAAGGGTGGAGATGGCACCCATCCGCCGGAACTTCTGGTAGCGCTGCTCGCATAATTCCGCTCCGGATTTTCCGAGCAGGGACTCAAGAGCCCGCTTGAGGCAGGTATCGAGGAGTTTTGCTGCAGCGTCGTAATCCGTTTGTGCTCCACCCGGCGGCTCCGGCACGATCTCATCGAGGATTCCGAAGGATAGCAGATCGTTTGAGGTGAGCTTGAGCGCCTCAGCGGCTGCTTCCACGTGCTCCTGGTCTTTCCAGAGAATTGCGGAGCAACCTTCCGGCGAGATAACGCTGTAGATCGCGTTTTCTTGCATTAGAATGTAATTGCCAACGGCAATTCCCAAAGCACCACCGCTCCCGCCTTCGCCGATGACGCAGACAATCACGGGAACCTGGAGGCGGGACATTTCACGCAGGTTGTAAGCAATCGCTTCGGCCTGTCCGCGCTCCTCAGCACTCACGCTCGGATACGCGCCCTGCGTATCTACGAAGCTGATGATCGGACGAGAGAACTTTTCCGCGAGTTTCATTGCCCGGATTGCCTTTCGATACCCCTCGGGATGCGAACAGCCGAAGTTGCGATATTGGCGCTGTTTTATGTCGCGCCCCTTTTGCTGGCCGACAACCATGACAGGGTGCCCGTGATAGACCGCCATTCCGGCCACCATGGCCGGGTCGTCGCCGAAGCGCCGGTCGCCGTGAATCTCCGAATAACCCTGGAACATGCGCTCGAGGTAGTCCAGCGTGTAAGGGCGTGCATCGTGGCGCGCCATCAGAGTCTTTTCCCAGGCGGTACTTGCCTGGTGGGCTTCTTTGCGGAGGCGTTCCACCTCGGCGCGCAGCTTCTCAATTTCCGCTTGTTTGGATCCCTGCTCTTCCTTCATTGGCGTTCCGATCGACAATCAGTTCAACACCAGAACCGAACCGGGGCCGCAGATGCTCTCGATCTGCCGGATCAGTTCGGGGCTCGACTTCACTTTCACAAAATCGGAGGACTGGATGGTAACACGGAAATCATGCGGATGGTACAGCTCTAGATCAACCCCAGTCTCTCCTGGATTCCTGTCGAGCAGACGCTGCAGCTCTGTGGCCGCAGCGGGTGACAGGCTGGGAACAGCTGCGCGAATGCAGAGGATCCTGGCGTTTCGCTCGGCAATGCCGGACAAAGGCTGAATATCGGAAGCAATGATCTTGCAGCTGTTTTCATCTTCAACCTCGAAGCGGCCGGATACGAGCACGGGAGTGTCGCTCGCCAGGAAGGGCTCGAATTTAACATAGGAACTGGGAAAGACAACCGTTTCAACCGCACCGGTAAGATCTTCGAGTGTGAAGACGGCCATGAGATCTCCCTTGCGGGTCCGGCGCGTGCGGGAATCCGTGACGATGCCCGCGACTTTGCACTCCGCACTTTTGCCCTCACCTATAATTTCGGCGAGACTCTTCCTGGCGAAGCGCGCGAGTTCGGCCCCAAAGCGGTCCAGCGGGTGGCCGGAAACGTAGTAACTCAGTGTTTCTTTTTCGAAGGCCAGGCGCTGTTCCAGCGGCCACTCCGGAATGTCCGGGGGCTGCGTCTCAGGTATCGCCGCTTGCCCGCCGAGGAGATCGCTGAACAACCCCTTCTGGCCGCTCACGCGATCGCGCTGGACTTTCTGCCCATGCTCGATGGCGGCATCGGCCATGGCCATCAGCTGTGACCGCTTCCATCCCAACGAGTCCAGGGCTCCGCCCTTAATGAGGCTCTCGAGAACACGCTTGTTGACTGCGCGCGAATCGACCTCCTCGCAGAATTGGAAGAGGTTTCGGAAACGGCCTCGCTGGCTGCGGTACTGGAGTATCGAGCGGATGGCGCCCTCACCCACGTTGCGAATTGCCAGCATACCAAAGCGAATCTTGCCGCCCAGCGAGTGAAAGTTCAGCTCGCTCTCATTAATGTCCGGCGGCAGGACCGGGATCCCCATGTCCTTGCACTCGGCAATATACATAACGATTTTTTCCGTATTGCCGATTTCGCTCGAGAGAAGCGAGGCCATGAACTGCACCGGGAAGTGCACTTTCAGATAGGCGGTCTGATAGGCAAGAAGGGCATAGGCGGTGCTGTGCGACTTGTTGAAGCCATATTCGGCGAAGTCCTCCATCAGGTCGAAGACCTGGACGGCAGTTTTTTCGGGGATCTTGTTCTTCTTTGCTCCTTCGATGAACTGGTCGCGCATCGCGGCCATGATCGAGGCCTGTTTCTTTCCCATGGCCTTGCGCAAGACATCCGCCTCGCCGAGAGAGAAGCCGGACATCTTGCTGGCGATCTGCATCACCTGTTCCTGGTAGACAATGACCCCATAGGTTTCCTTCAGAGTTTCCTCAAGGACAGGATGCAGATAACGGACTTCGATCAATCCGTGCTTTCGCTTGATAAAGTCTGGAATCATATGCATCGGGCCGGGGCGATAGAGCGCGTTTAATGCGATCAGATCCTCGAAGCGCTCGGGCTTCAGTCGACGCAACTCGGCTTTCATGCCGCCGCTCTCAAATTGGAAGATCCCGTTGGTCCGCGCCTCGGCGAAAAGCTCGTACACCTTCGGATCGTTGAGCGGAATCGATGACAGGTCGAGGTCGATCGCTTTCTCTTCACGCACTCTCTTGACTGTATTGTCAATGACGGTCAACGTCGCCAGAGCCAGGAAGTCCATTTTCAGGAGTCCAATGGCCTCAAGATCATTCATGCTGAACTGAGTCGTGATTTCTTCCTTGTTTGATTTGTAGAGCGGAATCAGCTCCACCAGCGGCTTTGGAGCGATCACTACGCCAGCCGCGTGCGTGGACGCATGGCGAGAAAGTCCTTCGAGCTTCTTCGCAATCGCGATCAACTTCTCGATCTGCGGATTCTTCATCTCCTCTTTGAGTCGGGGCTCCTGCTCCAGGGCTTTGTCGATCGTAGCATTGAGTTCATTGGGGATGAGCTTTGCTATGCGATCCACTTCGGCGTAAGGAATATCCAGGCTTCTACCGACATCGCGGATCACACCCTTGGCCGCCATCGTCCCGAATGTAATGATCTGGCAGACGTTATCGCGCCCATATTTGCGCGCCACGTAGTCGATGACTTCCGCACGCCGGTTCATGCAGAAGTCCATATCTATGTCCGGCGGCGCGATGCGCTCGGGGTTGAGGAAACGCTCGAAGAAGAGCTCATACTGCAGCGGGTCGATCTCCGTAATCCGCAGGCTATAGGCCACCAGGCTGCCGACGGCCGAACCCCGGCCCGGCCCCACTGGAATCGAGTGGTCTCGCGCATACTTGATCAAGTCCCAGACGATGAGGAAGTAGCTCGAAAACTTCATTTGCTTGATCATCGCGATTTCGAACGCGAGCCTTTCCTCATAGGCCTTTAAAGGATACTTGAGGTGTCCCTGTGCCGCGAGCTGCTCGAGGTGCTTTCTCCGCTCTGCGTATCCCTCGCAAACCACCTTCTCGAAGTAGCTATCGGATGTGTATCCTGCCGCTACCTCAAACGGGGGTAGCGGCTGAGATGTCTCGATCGTGAGGTTACAGCGCTCGGCTATCCTCACCGTATTCAGCATGGCCTCGGGTAGATGTCCCCAGACATCCCCCATCTCCTCGCTGGATTTAAAGTAAAACTGGTCGGTTGCATAGTGCATCCGGTCGGTTTCCTGGACAGTCTTGCCGGTGCCGATGCAAAGGAGGACGTCATGTGCAACACTATCGTCCCTCCGCAGATAGTGGGAGTCGTTCGTGCACACAAACGGAATCCCGGTTGTCTTGGAGATGTGGAGAAGGCTTGGATTCACCCTGCTCTGCGCGGGCAGCCCGTGATCTTGAAGCTCGAGATAGAAATTGCCGGAGCCGAATATGTCCCGAAGCGCAGCGGCTTCCTCTACCGCGGCGTCGAACTGGTCCATCTGCAGCAACTGGGGGACGGAACCTTTCAGGCATCCTGAGAGAGCGATGAGTCCTTTACTGTATTGCGACAGAAGCTCTTTGTCGACTCGCGGCTTGTAGTAGAAGCCCTCCATGTAACCATACGAAACCAGCTTGCTCAGGTTTTGATAGCCGGCCGTATCCTCCGCCAGCAGAATAAGGTGATTCGACTGATCGCCGCCGCCGGTCTTCTTGTGGCGGCTTTCCTTCGCTACATATATCTCACAGCCAATAATGGGCTTCAGACCTTTCTTTCGAGCCGTGGTGTAAAACTGGACGGCGCCGAAAAGATTTCCGTGATCGGTAATCGCCATGGCAGGCATCCCCATGGCGACCGCAGCCTCTACCAACTGGTCCACCTTGGAAGCGCCGTCCAGCAGGCTATAGTCGGAATGATTGTGAAGATGAATAAATGGCGTGTGCTCTGTCACTTTCTACTCCCACTCGATCGTTCCAGGGGGCTTTGATGTCACGTCGAATACAACTCGATTGATGCCTCGCACCTCGTTGACAATCCTGTTGGAGATGTTTTCGAGGATTTCATAAGGAAGCTTGGCCCAATCCGCCGTCATGCCGTCCTGGCTTGTGACCACCCGAAGTGCCGCGACGTTTTCGTATGTCCGGCCGTCCCCCATGACGCCGACCGTGCGGATAGGAAGCAGGAGCGCAAATGCCTGCCATAGCTGCCGCGTCAACCCCTCACGCTCGATCTCTTCCTGTACTATCGCGTCGGCTTCGCGGAGAAGCGCCAGACGCTCGCGCGTGACGCTGCCGAGGATTCGAACGGCCAGGCCAGGCCCCGGGAAGGGCTGCCGGTAGACGAAGCGCGGATCCATACCAAGCTCTTCTCCAACCTTGCGAACCTCATCCTTGAACAACTCGCGCAAGGGCTCTACCAGCTCGAGCTTCATGTCAAGGGGCAGCCCGCCGACGTTGTGGTGTGACTTGATCAGGGCGGACGGACCCCTCACGGAAGTGGACTCGATCACATCGGGATAAAGCGTACCCTGAACGAGAAATCGCAGATCGCCCAGCTTGCGCGCTTCCTCTTCGAATACGCGGATGAATTCCTCTCCAATGATCTTCCGCTTCTGTTCCGGATCCTCGATCCCGTCCAGCCGTACCAGGAAGCGTTCGCCGGCATCCACCCCGATCACCTTCAGGTGCAGCCGGCCGTGAAAGTTTTCCAGAACGGAAGAGAATTCGTCTTTGCGGAGGAGGCCATTGTCAACGAAGACACAGGTTAAATGGTCACCAACGGCTTTATGAACGAGAAGCGCAGCCACCGAAGAATCCACGCCACCGCTCAAAGCGCAAAGAACATTGTCCGCGCCTAGCTGTTTGCGGATCTCTTTGACGGAGGCATCGACAAACGCCGACATCGTCCAGTCGCGTTTGCAGCCGCACGCATGCGTGAGGAAATTCAACAGGATTTCCTTTCCATGGTGTGTATGGACCACTTCCGGATGGAATTGGAGACCCCAAATCTTTCGTTCCTCATTCGCCGCGGCGGAGACAATATCCCCCGATCGCGCCAGAACACGGAAGCCGGGTGGCAGAACTTCCACGCGGTCCCCGTGACTCATCCAGACTTGAAAGCGGTTTGGAAGACCAGAGAAGAGTGTATCGCTCTCGAGCAGGTCAACAATCGCTTTACCGAACTCCCGCTGGTTTCCGGGCACAACCTTCCCACCCAATGTTCTGGAGACGAGCTGAAGTCCATAACAGATCCCGAGCGTCGGAATGCCAAGCCGAAAACATTCCGCGGGAAGGGAGGGACTGCCGTCACGACAGACGGAATCCGGCCCTCCGGATAAAATGACGCCCACGGGACGCGAAGCCCTTATCCTCTCAAGGGCGGAAGAGTAGGGGATAATCTCGCAGTAGACCGAGAGTTCCCGGACGCGGCGCGCGATCAACTGGGTGTACTGAGAACCAAAATCCAGAATAAGGATACATTCGCGGTGAATGATTGTCTCCTGGGTCTAATTAGAACCAAAACATGCGGCAGGCATACAATACTGCACGAAGCGCCCATTTTCAACGGCCGCAAATCTCCGTGCTCTCCGTATGTCTGTGGTGCTATTCTCTGGGGTCAGCCATGTTTTCCGATCCCTGGTTTCTCTTCCTGATGTTGATAGTTTTTTTTGTTGTGGTCCTTCGCTGGGTCCGTCTCGTTGGCAAAAACCGAACCATCCCGTTCTCCAGCTTCAACTGGTTGCCCGCCACCAACAACTCCGGCGAATTGACCGCAAGAGTGAGCCTCGTGATGAGAGGGTTGGCTCTGCTCGCCGTGGTTCTGCTTATTGCGGGCATCGGATCCGAAAGGCCGCCACGGCAGGCCACTCCAGCGCCACCGGCACTCGTGATCGTTCTCGATGTATCGAGCTCCATGACCGCCGATGATTTTTCGCCTTCGAGTCGCCTTGAAGAGGCAAAAAAGCACTTGAAGGAATTCGTCGAGTCAAACCGGCATGTCGAGATGGGTCTGATCCTTTTCGCCGCATCGCCGCAGCTCAGGCTGCCCATAACGCCGGATTCCGCGATGCTGGCAAAGGCCCTGGAGAGGGCTCAACCCGCGGATTCTGACGAGGACGGGACCGCCATTGGAAGCGGTATCGCCAGTGCGGTCAACCGGCTTCGCGGCGGGCGATGGGGTGAACGGAGGATTCTGCTGATTACAGACGGCATGAGCAATCGCGGCACCCTGTCGCCGCTCGATGCGGCAAGACTGGCCCGGCTTTTTGGCATTCGCATCGACGTCATCGGAATCGGCACGGATGCCGTGTCGCAGTTCTGGGTGCCAAATCCCGAGGGCCTGCAAACAAAGGTGGAGGCCCGCATCGATATCGATGACAAGACCTTGGAATCTCTGGCCTCGGAGACGGGAGGTAAGTACCAACGAGTGCGAAATTCCGGTGAATTGCTTCGCGCGCTTTCGGCGCTCGCTCCGATGTCTCACCCGCCCAAGATAACTGATGCGAAGGAGCAGAGCCGGCGATGGGCTATGATCCTTTCCCTTGTCGCGCTCTGCTTGTTAGTGCTTGAATTCCTTGCCGCCCACTTCGTTTTTTCAGTGCTTCCGGAGTAAGGCCATGCACTGGCTCTATCCATCCTGGCTGTGGGCACAGATTCTGCCACTGCTCATCTTTTATGCTGCCATCCTCGCCTATCGTTTTGAGCGCCGGCGGCTGGAGCGGTTTGGTGACCCTCAGATCCTTGGCGTTCGATGGAAAACGAGCCGGCGCATCGTGAGGACTTTGCTTTTGGTTATGGGAGTTGGCTGCGTGACTGCCATTCTGGCCGGTCCCTATAGGGAGACGCGCAAATCTCAAGGATCACTTCCTCTAATAGAGATACTCCTGGACTTCAGATCATCCGGGGAGCCCGGCAGAGAAGCGGAAATTCAGTGGGAAGATCTCTGCGATGCCGTCGATTCTCTCGTTGGAATGTCGTCTTTGGCCAAATATTCCGTATATCGCCCGGGCAACCCAGTGGAGTTGATGATTCCCGATACCTTTGACACGCAGGGGCTGCTCATGGTTTTAAACGCCTCCCCCCCGCCCGATACCAAAGGATCCTCAGACCGGCTCGAGGAATGTCTCGCCGCGCTCCTGTCGCCGCCGACAGAAGAACAAGCCCGGCGTCTCGTCGTAATTACTACCCGCACGCGCGAGGAGATCACACGTTTGTGGCTGTCTGCAACACAGCCGAGGATCCGGCCCATGTTTCTCAGGATACGTGCGGAAACAAACTCTGCCGAATATGCAATCCCTGGAGAGAGTGAGAATTGGGTTTGGAGCACACAACCGGGAATTCTGCGCAGCTACGAGCAAAATGCGGATGACGGCTTGCGCCGGCCTTCGCTGTGGAAGCGTCTTAGCGAAATACAGCTTTTTGCCTTTGCCGCTTTTGTTTTGCTATCGATTGAGTTCGTTTGCCCTGTTTTTGCGCCATCAGCAGGCGGCGGAGGAAGGGAACTTGACTAAGCGCCTGCTATTGCTCTGTGCGTGCTTCCTTCTCGAGGTGTCAGCAAAGAGCGCTTACTCTGCCGAGGAGACAAACCGTTTTTTTGTCAGTACCATTTCGCGCGATCTCGAAATTGTGGCCGAGGTGAGTACCACAGATCCCTTGGTAGGGCAGCAACTCAGCGTCATATATAGCCTGCGCGCTGCGCAGGCGCTTTCGGCTGTGGATGTAGACCCTCAACAGTACTCTGGGTTCTGGACTGTGTTGGCTCCGCTTCCAGAGCAGCCGCGCCCGGCCGTCCGTTTCATAAAGGGAAGACGAGTCTACGAATTCTTGCTGCGTCAGCTAATAGCCTTTCCCCTCTGGGCGGGTTCGCTCGAGCTTCCTCCTTTGCGTGTAAAGGTCAAGCGCGTCGATTCTCGGGCCTCATCTCCCGACGCATGGGATGTGATTGGCATATCCGCCCCCATCATTTTGAAAGTGAATCCGCTTCCGCCGGCAGTAGAGCACTCCAGCATGCCGCCGTTTGTAGGAGAGCTGGAGGGATCACTGCTCGGAGACAAGCGCGGCGGACGTTTTGAACTGCTCTTGGAGCTCAGGGGAACAGTCAATCTGGCGCTTCTCAAACCGGAGGAATGGCTGAAGGCTCCCGATCAAGTCAGGTTTATCGTCAGGCTAAAGGATTGGGATAACATCATTCAGACCCGTGATACAGGCGACACCCGACAATTGAGCCTCCTCCAGCGCAGGAATTGGTCGATCCACGTTGCTGGCCGGCCGGTGGCGAGCTTGCACATCGAGGATATCGCTATTCCCCTCTTTCAGCCGAATTCAGGGAACTGGACCTCTGTTCGAATTAAGGGTCTAGACCTGGCCAGAGGTTCCGCGGCCTGGACGGCCGAAGACTCGCAAACGAATCCTACGCAGGAGCACGGCGGTGTGTTGCAGGGTCCTTGGCGAAGGGCGTTACTCACTGGATTGATAGCCGCGACTTTGCTGCTTTTCCTGGTTATCATTTTCTTGAAACAGTGGATGTGGCGGAGGCGCTTGTATAGTAGCAACTGGTCGAGCCATGCGCTCGCCTCTTTGGAGAAAAAGCTGCACACGTCCCCCCGGTCCTTTCTGGACCTGGCGCATAAAGTCCTGGTTCGTTATGCCAAGGAGAAACAGGCTCCGGCTGTCAAAATGAGCGCCAATGAAACCTTTGATCGCTGCTGGCATCTTGTCGAACACCACCGTTTCAGCTCGGCACCGCCCTCGCAGATCGCACAGGTGGAGATCCTGGCAGCCTTGAGAACTCTCATCCATGAGCCACCCCCGGAGATACAGAGCTCAGTGAGATAATCCTCCGCGCAACGAACAACACAGAGAGAGATCCAGGATACGGATTTACGCGGATTTCCCTGGAGCGGCATAGCCGCAACCAATTTGCTTGGTGTCCTTGGCGCTCTTGGTGTCTTTGCGGTGAGGTTTTAAAAATGACACCACAAGACGCCAAGAACACCAAGACCACAAAGATTTCTTGCGAAAAAGGCAAGGATTTGTATGTCAGTGGTACGGATCGGACGAGCTCTTGCTCCACCGCATGGACCGGCGGTTCGCGCCGCAACGTATTTGCCCGAGAGAGGAAATCCCTGAGTCCAGGCAAATCCGTGTCCAGGAACTCCCTCAGTTTCTCTGTGTCCTGCTCATGATGACTCCCCCTCCAAATTGCACCCAATCCCCACGTTGACGCTAGGCCATGATGACACTATTATGACTTCATGGTGCGTATTCAAATACAGTTGACGGAAGAACAGCACAGGCGCCTCAAACGTTGGGCTGCCCGTCTCGGAATTTCCTTTGCCGAGGCGGTCCGGCGTTGTGTTGCCGGCCGGTTATTGGCTGAAAAAGCCCTTTCGGACCGAAAAATACTGATCCACGACGCTCTGGAGGTTCTCGGCAAATATGAGGATCCAGAGGGATTGTCCCATGTGGCAATCGACCATGACCGGCACTTTGCAGAGGCCGGCTTCCGGCTGCTGTCGGTGCGAAGCAGATGACACCCACCCTCCGGCCCGGCCATGCCGTTCAATTTTCGCATCAATTCCAGCAGCTTCGCCGCGCGTTTCACTGTCTGGAGAGGACAGCCTGCTCGGCGCTGAACAGAAATATTCCATTGCCTGGAGTCGCCGCCGATGCCGGGAAGCAAATTTCCCGATTTATCGCCCTTTGGGCATCCATTTCAGGATGAGTGTTTGAGCAGAGCGAGGGTTGTAGATGGAAATCTTTGCCGCGATAGTGCTGGGAATAATCCAGGGTTTGACGGAGTTTCTGCCAGTGAGCAGTTCAGCGCACCTTATCCTGATACCATGGATCGCGGGCTGGAAACCGGAGGGGCTTTTTTTCGATGTATCCCTTCACATCGGCACCGCTGTGGCGATCCTTGCCTTCTTTTGGGCTGATTGGGTTGAACTTGCGAAGGAAGTGATTCTTGGATTCGCGGAGGGTAAGCCGCTGGGTAATCCCAAGCGGAGGTTGGCATGGTTCCTCGTGGTCGGGACGCTGCCGGCAATGGCTGTCGGCTTAACTCTGGAGAAATCAGTCGAAGACAACCTGCGTTCGCCTCTGGTAACGGTATTCACACTGATTGTTTTCGGCGCTTTGCTTTATTATGCCGAACGCCTGAGCAGGCAGGATCGTTCCCTGGATCAGTTTGAGTGGGGAGATTCCATTTGGATCGGCCTGAGTCAGGCACTCGCGCTCATCCCCGGCGTCTCGCGCAGCGGGATCACCATCAGCACCTCCATGCTACGGAACGCTGATCGTTCCGCGGCCGCGCGCTTTTCTTTTCTGCTTTCGACGCCGGTGATTGTGGGAGCCGGGATTCTCGAAGGCTGGCGGTTCGTCAAGGTCCTGCGGCATCCTGCCCTGATGGCCGCCGGCAATCCGGGCATCGTGGAGATCAAGTGGGCCGTGCTCGTGGCGGGAATAGTCAGTGCAGCAGTAACCGGGTTTTTATGCATCCGATACTTCCTGCGCTACCTTCAATCCCACAACTTTGTCCCGTTTGTGGTCTATCGCTTCATACTCGCGGCGATAGTCCTGCTGTTCTACCTCCGACACGGGGGCTAGCTTGCATGTCGGCATTTCTCCAGGCCGAGCAAGCACGCGCGGTTTTTGTCTCCGCGGTCTCTGTGGTTAGAAGAAACAGCATGTCCGGTGCTAAAATGGAAAGTATGATCTCTGTACCCGAAGAGATTCTCTGGGATTATGAGGAGGCTCCCCGGATCTGCTTTGGCGCCTGCAGTGCATTGCGGACTTTTTTCCGCGCTGCGGCGGCGACCGTCAGACCGTGGAACTTCTGTACAGGCATCGGAATGAACTTAAACTCGACGACGCCACGAGGGAACTCATCGAGGAATACTCCCTCGCCTGGCAGGCGAGGTAGTCGATCTCCCGTTCCTTATAGTAGTAATCTTCGTCGCGCGAGTGCGGCCACCGCAGGACTACGTCAAGCTTTTCCCTTCGAAATGAATTGATCTCGCGCTGGCGTTGCCGTATGGTTCGTCTATTCCCCCAATCGTAAACCGCTTCCTCGGGTGGCCGTGGGTTACGGAGAGAAATGTCTCGTAACGATCAGGCAACCCGGCAATGGTACCTTCTCAGGAAGCTCGAAGGGTCACGCGGCACCACGCTCCAGGAGCTTGCCGATTTTCTGCCTGAGGATTATCGCTGTCACCGGCGCACGGTCCGCCGGGACCTCGAGGCGCTGGAGATCTGCTTCCCGATTTACACCGAGCGTGCGGCAGGGCAGACCCGCTGGCGTTTGATCGAGGGGTATCACGACGTCCCAGCCCTGGCATTCTCTCCGACCGAGTTGATGGCGCTGCTAATAAGCCAGGATCTATTGAAGCCGCTGGAGGGAACGCACATCAAGGCATCTCTCGATTCGGTCTTCAACAAGGCGGTTTCTGCCCTCCCTCCGGAAGCCCTCGCGTACGTCCGGCAGATGCAGGGATATTTCTCGGTCGGCCTGGGCCCGCACAAAACTTACCGCGCCCACAAGGAGACCATCGAGCAACTCTCCCGGGCAATCAGCCACAAGCGCACTGTGCAGATGCGTTACTACTCGGCCTCGCGCGACACCACTAAGCGCCGGGATGTGGATCCTTACCACCTCTGGTACACGCCGGGCTCGCTTTATCTGGTTGGCTACTGCCATTTGCGCCGGGACGTGCGCATGTTTGCCGTAGACCGGATTCGCTCGCTGACAATTACGAACCATCCCTGCCAGATGGCGCTGGGCTTCGATCTGGAGGCATATCTGAGGGATGCGCTGATAGCGATGCGGGGTGAGCCGATCGAGGTGGAATTGCTGTTTGACGGGAAGACGGCAGCGTGGGCGAAGGACCGTCAGTGGCATCCGAGCCAGCAGGTGGAGATGCTAAAGGAGGGCGGAATGAAGATGATCCTTCAGGTGTCGGACACGCCCGAACTGGTTGGGTGGATTCTAAACTTCGGCAGCGGCGTCCGGGTTGTGAGGCCGGACAGCTTACGCGAAAAGGTCCAGGAGGAAGCGAAGAAGATTTTCGACAGGCGGTGACTTCGGATATCACGGCGGCTATTCGAGATCCGCACGCTCACGCGGGCGGCTTGCAGGCAAAAGGTCCAACCGGTGCTAGAATGACATCGTGACGTTCCGGCCATGAGAAAACCCGCAGCATGATCGGGAGGCGGCAAGCTATCCCGCGTGGCAGGTGAGGCGGGATCAGCGCATAAAATCGGAGAATGACAGATGAAAAATGTGGGAGAGCTGCCTGAGAAAGAGCGTACTTTACTTTGCGAGTTGCGGTCACGGATTCAGGAGGAGTTTCCGAATTGGTCCTTTCGCATGACCCTCTTCGGCTCGAGAGCCCGGGGGGATGCTGAACCTGATTCCGATATGGATGTCCTGGTGGAGATAGACTCAGATTGCATCTCCTTCGAAGAAAAGCGCCGAATCCGCCGGTTGGCGGGCAAGCTCTCAATGGATTCGGGAATAGTGCTATCACTGCTGATTGCAGACCGCCGAGTGATCGAGGAGCGGGGAGACTTCTCCATTTTTCGGAATATCCACGAAGAGGGGCTAGCCATATGAATCGGCGAGAAATGGACGAACTGCTCCATAAGTCGCGCCGCAGCCTGGCCGCGGCTGAGAGGTTGCTGGGAGATGGGGATTACGATTTCGCGGTATCAAGGGCTTATTACGCGATGTTTTATGCCGCTCAGGCCCTGCTTCTGACGCGGGATATCCGCCGGTCCAAACACTCCGGCATTATCGCCGCATTCAACGAGCAATTCGTGCGCGAGGGGAAGGTTTCACACCAACTTTTCATTTCCTTGAGAGACGCGTTCGACGACCGTGCAGAGGGCGACTATGGGCTGGTGGTGATTTCCGAAGAACAAGCTTGCGCAGGAATCGCCGCTGCACGGGAGTTCGTCGAAGAGGTATCGCAGGTTATTGCTGGCACACCGGCAGAATAGAGTCGCGCTTGTGATTCGGTTCAGCTCCAGGTTGCTGCGCAAAGAGTCCACCAGGGGAGCGAAAAAGATTTTTGTGCGTCAGTGACCCCGTTTGTCACCCTCCAAGTGTATGCATGATCGAGTGGTAAGCGATCGAGAGAACAAGCGGCTCAAGAGCGGATTTGGAATGCCGACGCGCCGAGGATGCGAATATCGCGGGACCGATGAAAAGGTCTGGCTAATATGGAGCTAAATCTAGTCGAGAGCATTTCGAGATCGGCTGGGCATGCCACGATCAGCCGGTGTCTTAATCACTATTCGTCCGGCTGAATGGAAACCCGCGAGATAACTGAGAACGCGGGCAACATCATTGAGCTGAAAGAGGGAATCTAGAATGGAATTTGCTGAGTTCTTCAAAAGGGCTACGGGCAAGGATCCTTACCCCTACCAGGAACGACTCGCAACGGTCGATCCGTTGCCCGAGTTGCTAGACATCGCCACTGGCCTCGGAAAAACCGCCGCTGCCGTCCTGGCGTGGTTATGGCGAAGACGCTTTGCCAAGGAAGAGACCCGTAGGCAAACTCCGCGCCGCCTTGTCTATTGCCTCCCCATGCGCGTGTTGGTTGAGCAGACACATGCGTGTGCCGTTTCGTGGCTCGACAACCTCGGACTCCTCGGCGGCCGTAGAGGTGTCACACCGGCTTGTCCCTATGACCCCTGGTCCAGCGACGATGACCCGCAGGAGATCCGCGTTCACCTGCTCATGGGCGGTGATGTTGATCGAGACTGGGACATGTATCCAGAGAAGGACTCGATTTTGATCGGCACGCAGGACATGTTGCTCTCCCGGGCGCTCGACCGGGGATATGGGATGAGCCGTTTTCGATGGCCGGTCCAGTTCGGGCTGCTCAACAATGATTGCCTCTGGGTGATGGACGAAGTCCAGCTCATGGGTAACGGTCTCGCTTCCACGGCGCAGTTGCAGGCATTTCGACGTCGATTCGGGACGATCGGCAAGGCCCGTTCCATTTGGATGAGCGCCACGATGCGGTCGGAATGGTTGGAGACGGTTGACTTCGATGTGTCATTGGATGCGCCTGGGAATCTCGAGATCGGGTATGACGATAAACGTCAGCCCGAGCTCAAGCCTCGCTTCGAGGCGGTAAAGATACTCGAACGGGCGAGTTTCACGGCCACGGCTGAAGGAAATGATGAGGCCGCCCTTGTACTGGAACGTCATGATGGCGCGACACGATCGCTTGTGGTCGTCAACACTGTGAGACGCGCTCAGGCTCTCTACCGGGCTATTAAACGCAGGGAGCCCGCGGCAGAATTGGTGTTGGTGCACTCCCGGTTCCGCCCAAAGGAACGAGAAGCGAACCTTGAGAAACTCCTCGCCGAGCCCGGACAACACGGCACCATCGGTGTTTGCACTCAAGTCGTCGAGGCCGGTGTGGACGTTTCGGCACGCACTCTGATCACCGACCTGGCACCCTGGGCTTCGATGGTGCAACGCTTCGGACGGTGCAATCGCGAGGGCGAATACAACGAGAGCAAGGATGCCACAGTTGTGTGGATAGCGCCGGAAAACCTCGATGACGACGAAAAGCTGAATGCGGCTCCCTACATGCCCGAGCAGCTGCGATCGGCCGCCGCACGGCTCAAGGACAGGGACGATGCGAGCCCACGAAGCCTGCCGCCTGTCACCCAATCGATGGCCTTCTCCCACGTTATACGCCGCAAGGACGTCATCGACCTGTTCGATACCACGCCCGATCTGGCGGGCGCGGACGTCGACGTGTCGCGCTTCATCCGCGAAACCGACGACCATGACGTGCACGTGTTTTGGCGCGACATTCCAGAGAATTTCGCGCCTTCGCTGGCCGAGCCCGGACCAGAGCGCGACGAGTTTTGCGCCGTTCCGGTCGGAGATCTTCGGGACTGGTTGAATAAGAAACACCGGGGCCGAACGGCATGGCGTTGGGATCATTTGACGAGACAATGGACAAGACTTGGTGCCGTTTTCCCCGGCCTTGTGCTCATGCTGCGTGCCTCCGATGGGGGCTACAACCCTGACACGGGATGGACTGGGAAGGACAAATCGACAGCGCCAGTCGTGCGGGCGGGCCCGACCGCTGAAGGCAACGACGACGATCGCCTCTCCGAAAAGCGTGAGTGGGCGACCATCGCCGAGCACACGGACAGAGTCGTCGAGAACGCAGCAAATCTGCTCGATGCGATGAAGCCTGATCTGGAGCCCTGGCGGCAGGTGATCCTCGACGCCGCCCGCTGGCACGACGCGGGCAAGGCCCACGCCGTGTTCCAGAAAGCCGTACCCTTAGACCGGGAACACGAGGGCGGGTTCTGGGCCAAGTCGCTCCCCCGGATGAAGCGATACGAGCGGCTCGGCTTCAGACACGAACTGGCGTCGGCGCTCGCGATGCTGGCGCAGGGTCTGCCGGACCTGGCCGTGTACCTGGTAGCTTCTCACCACGGCAAGGTGCGGCTCTCCATTCGTTCGCTGCCTCACGAGAAGTACCCGCAGGACGATCCGGAACGGCGTTTCGCCCGTGGCGTCTGGGACGGGGATGTGCTGCCGCCGGTCGATCTCGGCGGTGGTGTGTTTTCGCCCGAGACCCGGGTCACGCTTTCCTACATGGAGCTGGGCGAGGACGAGAAGACGGGGCCGAGTTGGTTGGCGCGGATGCTGACGCTGCGCGATGCCGTCGAGCTGGGGCCGTTCCGCCTGGCGTTCCTGGAGGCGCTGATGCGCGTCGCGGACTGGAGGGCAAGCGGCGAGCCGACCGAAGACAAAGGCGAGGAGGTGGAACGATGAGCACGCATATTACTTCGCTTGCAGGCTGTACGCCCGAGCCTCTGATGGACTACTTGAAAGCCGTCGGCATTCTGCGCCTGGTGGCCGAGCAGAAGGATCCCGGCGCACGTGCCCGCTGGCACAACGGAGTATTCGAACTTCGGTCGGCACTCGACGAGCGCACTATCGTGCAGTTCTTAATCGAAGAGTACCAGCCCACCCCGATCGTCGTGCCATGGAGCGGAAGCGACTTTTTCAACGTCAACCGATCAGGTGACAAGGGCCCCTTCAAGAAGACACCCACTGCAAAAAAAATCTTAGAGGCTTTTCTGGCCACGGCATCTCGACGACTAGCCATGTACCGAGAGACCATCTCTCTGGCGCTCGCCACACTCAATGCGTGCGGAATCGACAATAAGACAGGTATGGAGGATAGGAAGGCAAAGTCTGAATTCATCTCGAAGTTTCGTTCATCTGCGCTCGAGGAAATCGTTCAATGGATCGATGCCTGTTCGGTCATATCCAACGAAAAAGCCAGTTTCAGTTCGTTGCTCGGAAGCGGAGGGGGAAGCGACGGCAACACCCACTTCTCTGACAACTTCATGCAGAACCTGTGGGAAGTTCTTCCTGAGTTTGATGAACAAAGGACATTCAACAAAGTTTCTGGTGGCAATATCCTGCAAAGTGCGCTGTTCGGAGAGCTCTCTTGCGGCTTGGTACGCGAGCGAACCTCATCCCTGTATGATGCTGGTGCGGTGGGCGGGCCGAATGCCGGTCAGGGCTTCGAGCGGGCGTCCATAGGCAATCCCTGGGGTATCATCCTCTGCCTTGAGGGAACTATGCTACTTGCAGGCTGCGTTGCAAGGCACCACGTTGCATCCGGTTCGACACGCGCCTCTTTCCCGTTCCAGGTTCGGTTGACCCCAACGCGGACAGACACCGCCTCTGAGCAGGAGTCCGCGGGGCGCGAGATATGGATGCCCATGTGGTCCTGTTGGGTCTCGAAGGCAGAGTTGGCCATGCTGTTCTCCGAAGGCCGTGCATCGCTTGATACTAAACAGGTTGACCGCGGTGTGGACTTCGCGCGAGCGGCAGCGAGCCTCGGAGTCGATCGTGGCATCACGTCCTTTCAACGTTACGCCATTGTCCGCGGTCGAGTAGGGGGCGAAAACTACAATACGTCGGCGTCCCTCGGCCGCTTCGAGGTCCGAGCCCGGCCGGATGTCGACCTGCTATTCGAGATTGATCCGTGGATAGAATCTTTCCGCCGCGCGGCGTCCGATGACAAGGCCCCACCTTGTTTCCGGTCGGCCCTGCGGCGCATCCAGTCCGCCATCTTCGAATTCTGCCAGCATGGCGGGCATTCTCGCTTCGGCGCGATACTCTGCGCATTCGGCCAGGCAGAACGGGAGCTGGCCAGGAGCGAGAAGTTCCGCGGTGACAAGATTCGTCCGATCGCAGGATTGTCACCGGACTGGATTCGCGCGGTGTTTGACGCCTCGGTCGAATTTGAGTTGGCCCTCGCGCTGTCCGGGATCCGGGATCGCGAGGGGAAGATAGGACCGCTGCGGGCCAATCTGGAGCCGGTCAGGAGCGGAGCCGACAAGCGCGGCAAAGTGTACTGGACTGACCAGGATCGCGCCGCAGTATGGACGAGCGCCGACCTTCCGACGAATCTCGCGGCCGTGCTGGAGCGCCGCATCATGGACGGCGGCCGCAGGGGCTGCGTCTCGTTGCCACTGGCCTTCCGGCGCAGCGCTTCGCTCAACGCGATCGCGGATTTCCTGTCTGGCCAGACCGACGACGCGGGGATCGAGGAACTTCTCTGGGGGCTCGTGCTCGTCGACCAGGGCAAGGATTATCCCGAGCTTGACCATTGGCGCTCGGTCGACGTGCTACCGCTCCCCAGGGCTTTTGCGCTGCTGAAGCTCTTGTTTCTGCCGTTTCCGTTGGAGACTCGGTCGGGACCGACGACGATCCGCCCAGAACCGAGTCTATTGCCCCTCCTGCGCGCAGGGCGCATGGACGAGGCCTGCGCTCTGGCAATGCGCAGGTTGCGCGCGAGCGGCCTGGTGCCGATGACCACGCCGCCCGGAGCACGGGCGGCCTCCAATGAGGAGTGGCAGGCCGGCGGCATTGATCCTCGCCGTCTCGCGGCGGCGCTCCTCTTCCCGATATCAATGAGTGACGTTAAACAGCTGGCAGACCTCGTCCTCAGACCGGTCGCGGAGCCAGTAAAAGCCGTCGTCTGACGGCAGAGAAGGAGACCATGATGACCGATGGGACCAAGAAGATGCTGGACTTTTCGACATTGTACGATGTACCACGCCTGCTGATGGAGGCGGAGCTAATACCGCTCCAGGGCGACCGCTTCCAGCCGACAGGATTTGTAGATCTCGGGGCCGCACGCTACACCCTGCACGACGGCACCGAGATGCTGCTCGTCGAGTCGGCTCAATCCGTGGCCAACCGCATGGAATTGGCGTGCTGCAAGGACGATCGAAAGACCCTGCTCGATGAACTTATCGGGCTTCCCTACGTGGCCGGCAAACACAAAAGAGAGATTCTAACGACCTCGTACTTGGAGGCGCACAGGTTATCTTCGCCATACCTCCTGAACCAAGAGTGGGCGAAAAAGCTTTCCGACGAAATGCAGCTTAAGGACGACTACCAGATCAACGACAAAACTGTGATGAAGGCCCTCTTCAAGTACGATCCCTGCTGCCTGCTTCACGGGGTCTGGCTCGGCACCAAGGACTACAAGGCCGAGTTCTCAGGTGGTCGCGTCCGGCTTACTCGAACGCTGTCCGGCTTCATCGAAGCGAAAAAGGTGATTGTCGCTGAGAGCGGCGGCACCAAGTTCGACAAGAACGCCGCCCGCCTGACGGAAACCGGGAACGCCGAGACCGGATACGGAACCATCCCCTTCCACCGCACCGAGTTCACAGCCGAGAAAATCACGGCATACTTCAACCTCGACCTCGCGATGTTGCGCGGCTATGGATTCGCGGACAACGCAACGAGGTTGCTTTCCGCGCTGGCATTGTTCAAGGTGCGGCGCTTCCTCTCCATCGGTTTGCGTCTTCGCACCGCCTGCGATCTCCAGGTCAACGGCGATCTGACGGTGACGCGCCCCGAGAGCTTCGCCGTCCCGTCCGCGGCCGACTTGCTCGCCGAGTGCACGAGGCTCATCGCAGCGTGCAAGACTGAGGGCCTGTTCGCCGAGCCTCCGGTGACCGAGGTTGTTTGGACACCCTCCGAGAGGAAGCCTAAGAAGAAGGCTGGCGAGGAGGCCGACCAAAGCACCGAAGAGGAGGAGGAATGATCGCCATCGCCATCCGTTTCCCGGCGGGCCGTTTTCACGCAACGCCGTGGGGCCGGCACGTGAACGAGGGCGCGCCCGAGTGGCCGCCGTCGCCTTGGCGGCTGCTCCGGGCGCTGGTGGCCACGTGGAAGCGCAAGCTCGACGGTGATCCATCTTGTCAAGCGGCGACTGTAGAGGTGCTGCTTAAAAAACTCGCCTCCGCGCCGGCCTTCTGGTTGCCGCCTGCTTCCACCGGTCATGCGCGCCACTACATGCCCTGGTTCAAGAAGGGCCTGGACGACCGTACGCTCGTCTTTGATGCTTTCGTTGCACTCGACAAGAGCACTGAGATTTTTGTCCTTTGGCAACAGGTGATGCTCGATCCCAGAGAGCGTGCGGCGCTGGATCGAATCGTGGGCTGCTTTGGTTTCCTCGGCCGCGCCGAGTCCTGGGCCGAGGGGCGAGTGCTTACCGATGCCGAAGCCGCGGAGGCCAAGACGAGGATCAACTGCACATTCGAGGTAGAGGCTTCAATCATGCGCGACATGGAGTACGTCCGGGTCTTGTGCCCTGATCCGAGTACCGCCTTCAACAACGAGAACACACCCAAGCTCGTACGCTCGGAGGGCAGGGGGCGGTCTGCAAAGCGATGCGAGATTCCACTGTACGACCCCGACTGGCACCTGTGCCTCGAGACCCTGGAACTCCACGACAAGCGATGGTCTGATCCTCCGGGCTCGCGGTGGGTAACCTATATGCGGCCCAAGAACTGTTTCGCGGTGACAGCGCAGCCTCGGAGGTCTGCACTGGAACGGCCGCGCCCAAACGTTGCCAGATTTGCGCTCGACGCGACAGTCCTGCCGCTCGTTGAAGACACGCTACGCATCGCGGAAACATCCAGGATCGCGGCCATGGGCTGCTATCGTCGCGTCGAGGAGCGCCGTCTGTGCGGCGGGCGCACATCGGAAGAGGTGTCAAAACCCAGGTCGGAGGTTCTGTCCGGCAAGGACGGGCACGGCGAGCCGCTCCGGGGTCACGCTCATGCGCACTACTTGCCCACGGACGAGGACGACGACGGGCGGCTCGATCACCTCACGATTTTTGCACCCATGGGCTTCGGGCGCGCCGAGGTCAAGGCCCTCGACAGCATGCGGATCCTGAAGCGTGACGAGGGTGATTCCGTCCGACTGGTTATGTTGGCATTAGGGCAACGCGAGGCTATTGCCGCCGACAGGCTGTTCGGTCCCTCACGTGTATGGGTGTCCGCCACGCCGTTCCTCGCGACGAGGCACGCAAAGAGCCGCGGCCGCAAAAAGGATGCGCCGAATCTGCTCGGTCCCGACAACCAGCGCGAGTTCGCCCGCCGGGTGCTCATCGAGGAGATCGCCCGACTTCGCGAGATCCGACCCGATCTCCCCGAGCCGATCTCGGTCGAGCCACTGAACGAAGAGCATCGCTGCGGCATACGCCGATTGCGGCCAATCCAGTTCAAGCGTTTCCGGCGCAAACGTGGAGACGACGGCGGGCGCCGAAGTGCTGGTGCGTTTCGGATTACATTCCCTCATCCCGTGAGCGGTCCGATCTGTTTGGGTCATTCCTCGCACTTTGGGCTGGGATTATTTGTGCCTGAAGTGGAGGATCAGCGTCGATGATTGTGCTTGGGGATATTTCGGGATCCAAAGCTATCTCTTCGATGCGGCCGATGCCCGCAGCGGAAGGCCAGACGGCTCCGGGCCCGGTTGTTCCTCGTCCAGTTGCTGGCCGACGAGGAGCATGACATCAGCGCATGCATCGCGTATGCGCACGCCGTAAGTGCCAACGACCGGATTGATGCCGTGAGGGTCTATGGGCAATGAGGTTGCTGATTGATCGGTGCGCGGGCCACCAACTGGCGAGGTTCCTCAGAGAGGAAGTCCGCGACGTTTCCGAGGTCGCTGAACGAGGGGCCAATCCTGGGGATAGTGTCATCCTACCAGCCACCATCCGTGCTCCAATATGTTTCGGCAGCCCAAAAGGGTGTCTTGCGGCTGAGGCGAGGGCCGTGGGCGGGCACAAGCCGGAGAATCCGGATGTCCGATTGCGCAAATCGGTGCTGCGGCCTTGCGAAGGTGGAGTTGGAGTGCATTCCGGCAGATTCCGCTTCCGGAAATCCTGTCGGCACTTTTGCATGGGGGAGCATCAGGAATGGGGGGAATTGCGATTGTCGACGGCCACCCGGGAGCGGGCAAAACCACTCTGATCCAGCGCTTGCTAGAATCCAACGAGTCGCGTTCCATCCAGGCCTCACGATACATTGCCAAACCAGGCTCGGGCCAATGGAAGGAGGAACGCGCCGGCGTTTCCGGCAAGACGGCCTCTCGCCATGTGGAATTGCGAAGGTGGCTGGATGCAGCAGCTGTGCATGCAAGTCTGCTGACATACGATCCGGACAAGATCGATATCGATTCGCTGCTTGGGGAGGTGGACGAGGGCTTTGGGGAATGGGACCAATGGGTGCTCGAGGGGGAAAACGTCGAATACTCCGGAGCACACTGTTCCGTCTATGTGCTTCGGCCGCTGCCAGGATCGGATCGGCTCGTCGAAGATAAGGAAAGGATCGTTGCTCACATCCCATTGGATGAGTATCTCCGATATGCGGGAGGCGAGGTCTTGCCGGGGGAGTCTATCGAGCCGATCGACGATCTACTCGAAGACGCTGAGATCGAGCTGTCATTCGATCGGGAGCTTCCGGAGAAGCTCGCGGAAGCTGGCGTAGTTTTGAGTGAATTGGAAAAAGGTCGGTTGCGCACTCTGATTCGGGACGGGGTTCAAATCCGGGCGAAAAAACCCGAATTGCGGCCCGAGTGCGCCCGCCTGCCGGCCGCCGAGGTCGTTGTCGTCAACCTGCACCGCGACGAGGAGCGCGACCGGGCCGAGGCGACGCGCGCGCAGATTCTTGATCTCTTCAAGGACTGGAGGCTTCGATATCAGCTCGACTTCCGCTCGCGGGTGACACGGGCCGGCGTTTACCTGGCCAACCTTCAGGACGCAAACGACCTGGGAACGCAGAAGGCCCTGGCGCAGATCAAGCGCAAGCTCCGTGGCCGGTGAGCGGTCAGCCGACACCTGAAATGTGATTTTGGAGCGACTCTACGTCGATAAATCATGTATGCGCATGAGCTACCTGGTTTGCTACGACATCTGTGACGAAAAGCGGCTGCGCAGTGTATTCAAGAAAATGCGAGCTTACGGGGACCACCTCCAGTTTTCAGTTTTCGAATGCCAGCTTACGCCAATGGACCTGGCACGATGCCGGGCCGATCTCGCCGCAATTATCGATCATAGAGAAGATCAGGTGCTTTTCGTGAATCTGGGCCCGGCGGAGGGGCGCGGCGACCGAATGATCACGGCTCTCGGGAAAGCATATACGCCAATCGACAGCCCCTGTATCGTGGTGTGAAGCGATGGAAGCGCTCAAAGAACCGGAAGCAACCGGCCGAGCCATGGTCCCGGAATACCTGCCGGCGCGCATGCTCAACGAGTTCGTCTACTGCCCGCGCCTTTTCTTTTTCGAATGGGTTGATGGAATATTCCAGGAGAGCGCGGACACGCTGGAGGGCAAGTTCCAGCATAAACGGGTAGACGAGAAACCCGCGTCGCTGCCCGCCCCCGAGGAGCTCGGCGACGAAACGCTCCGCTCGCGCTCGGTTACCATGTCCAGCGACCGTTACGGAGTAATCGCGCGCATGGACCTGCTCGAGGTCGACGGCGGCGCTGTCACGCCGGTCGATTACAAACACGGCGATCCCCGCGAAACGGAACAGGGGATAGAGCTTTGGCCGGCCGACAAAATGCAGCTCGCAGTCCAGGGATTGATCCTCCGAGACAACGGGTATCGCTGCGAGGAGGGCCTGGTCTATTACTTCAAGACCAAACAGCGGGTGCGCATCGGCTTCGACGAAGCGCTGATATCGGACACGCTGCGGATCATTGGGGAGGCACGCGCCGCCGCCGGCGCCGAACAAATACCGCCGCCCCTGGTGGATTCCCCAAAGTGCCAGGGGTGCTCGCTGGTCGGAATATGCCTGCCTGACGAGACTCTAGGGATGTCGGCTCAGCCGCAAGTGCCAGATGCGGTCCAGCTTTCATTGTTCGGCGGTAACGGGGAAACACGCGATCGCAAATCGGCCGCTCTTACCGTCAGAAGGCTGATCGCGCCCAGGGATGATCTCCGCCCCGCCTACCTGAACACGCAGGGAATGCGCGTCGGGAAGTCGGGCGAGGTCCTGCAGGCGAGAGAGAAGGATACGCTCAAACAGGAGATCAGGATCGGCGAGATCTCCCAGCTTAACCTGATGGGCAACATCCAGCTTTCGACGCAGGCAATCCAGAGCCTTTGCCAGCCCGACGTGCCCATCTGTTACTTCTCACAGGGCGGCTGGTTTTATGGGATCACTACCGGCCTGAATGTGAAGAACGTCTTCCTGCGAAAAGTGCAGTACCGACTTGCGGAGGAGAATTGGTTTGTGCTGTCGTTCGCCAGGCACCTCATCGCAGGCAAGATTCGAAATCAGAGGATAATGCTGCAAAGGAATCATGTCGAGCCGAAGGCGGTCACCCTGCAGCAGATGAAAACTATGGCGGAGAGAGCTGAGCAGGCGCAGAATGTCGAGGAACTGCTCGGAATTGAAGGCAACGCCGCGCGGCTCTATTTCGGTGATTTCGAGGGGATGATCAAGGCGGAAGACGATGCGGATGTTCCAAAGCAGTTCAAGTTCGACTTCTCGCAGCGAAACCGCCGCGCGACGCGGTGAACGCGCTACTGTCGTTCGCTTACAGCCTTCTGGCGAAGGATTGCACCATCGCCTGCTATGCCGTGGGCTTCGACCCGATGATGGGATTCTACCACCAGCCGCGCTTCGGCAGGCCTGCTCTTGCCCTGGACCTGATGGAGCCGTTTCGGCCTCTGATCGCGGAGTCGGCCGTGCTCAGCGCCATTAATAATCGGATGGTGCGGCCGAAGGATTTCCTGGCCGCCGGGCCGGCCGTTTCGCTGACGGTAGCGGGACGGAAAGGGTTGCTCCACGCATACGAGTTGCGCATGGATGCAATGGTAACGCATCCGATTTTCGATTATCGTGTAAGCTACAGGCGGTTGCTGGAGATCCAGGCGCGTCTGCTTGGGCGGTTCCTCCAGAATGAAATCAGTACCTATCCCGTGTTTGTAACCCGTTGACCACATACGCGAGTGGTGCGGTGATGAAAGAAATGGCGGGGGCGCTCGCGCCCCCTATCTATGAAGAGAATCAAGGATTTATGCGGGCGTCTACGGGTCTGGCAGCAGAATTCGGCTTCGCTCGCAGGCTGTGCTCGGAACCCAGACAGCAGATCATTGACAATTCGAAGCTTAGGCGAGATGCTGTTTCCGCGATCGATTGATCGCGGCCCCATTGAAGCATATCTTCCTGGGCCGATGCCATGAACGATCTTTGGTTTCCGCGATCGATTGATCGCGGCCCCGTTGAAGCGCAACTGGAGATACCGTTGGCTCCTATTCCGCCGCATCGGTGCTGTGCTCTTGACCTATAACAGAGAGGACTTTCGTCTCATCAGGCGTCACAAGGATTTCTAATTGCGAATCCTCGAAGGACAAGCGAAAGAACCCTGGCGGCTTTCGCAATAAGCACTGAAGTGGCACCAGAAATGGCAGGCAATGTTCTGTCGCCCTGTCAGGGCTCAAGCCATTTCGACCTATTGCCGGGGGCTCGCTACGCTCGCCCCGGGCTATTCTCTGGCGCCCTTCCAGGGCGCTCTCCTCGAAGGCTTGTCCTTCAGATTGCCGCCGGGACAGCAGAGCTTTGTCGTATCCTACGCGACCTTCACCACCTCACGTTATGCACCCGGAAGGCCTGACCGTGGTACGAAGGCAGTAGCAAGCTGTCTCTAAGGCTCACTTCTTCCCGTCGGGCTCAGTCCCTCGGCGCAGGCGGGCCTTCTTTTCCTTGATGCTCTCAAGGATCTCCTGAATCTTTCGCTCCATGCCCTGGTCCGTGGGATGGTAGTACTGCCGCCCACGCAGTGATTCCGGAAGGCAATCCATGTCGGCCACCTTATCCTTCAAATCGTGCGCGTACTGGTAGCCCTTTCCGTAGCCGAGGTCTTTCATCAGGCTGGTGGGTGCGTTGCGAATGTGAAGCGGCGGAGGCTCGTTGAAGCTGCTCTGAACTTCATCGACAACCTTCGAGTAGGCAGTATAAAGGGCATTGGATTTCGGGGCCACGCACAGGTAAACCGCGGCCTGTGCGAGGGCCAGCTTGCACTCGGGCAATCCCACCAAGCGAACTGCCTCCGTTGCGTTCAGAGCCACACTAAGCGCCCGCACATCCGCCAGCCCGACATCTTCCGAGGCGAAGCGGACCATGCGGCGCGCTATGTAAACCGGATCCTCGCCCGCTTCCAGCATTCTTCCCAGCCAATATAGGGCCGCGTCCGGATCGCTGTTGCGCATGGATTTGTGCAGCGCGGAGATGAGGTTGTAATGCTCCTCGCCGGCCTTGTCGTAAAGAAGGATCTTGTGCTGCAGTGCGGACTCCAGATCCCCGGTGGTGAGCCTCGCGGGCCGTTCGTCCGTGCGGCCTAGTGTCAGTGCAACGGCGATCTCGAGCGCATTCAATGCGATCCTGGCATCCCCATCAGCGAAGACGGAGAGTTTATGCAGGATCTCATCGGGCACTTCGACCGGTGTGTTGCCCAATCCCCGCTCTTTGTCCTGAAGGGCGCGCCTAAGAATCTCCTCGATGTCTGCCGGCATAAGAGGATTGAGGACATAGACTTTGATCCTGGAAAGCAGCGCACCGATCACCTCAAAAGACGGATTCTCGGTGGTCGCACCGATGAGTATGATCACTCCGGATTCCACATAGGGAAGAAAAGCGTCCTGCTGTGCCTTATTGAATCGGTGGATTTCATCCACGAATACGATGGTCCTGCCGCGCGCTCCACGGAAATGGGCTTCGGCTTCCGCCATAACTGTCTTGATTTCTTTGATTCCAGAGAGAACAGCACTGTAGGAGACGAAGGGCGTTCGGGTTTCCTTTGCGATGATTCGTGCCAGAGTGGTCTTGCCTGTTCCTGGAGGTCCCCACATAATGATAGACATGAGCTGGTCTCTCTTGACCATCTCACGCAGGACTTTTCCCTCACCGATCAGGTGCTTTTGTCCAACGACCTCATCGAGCGTGCGCGGCCGGATTCTCTCCGCAAGGGGTATATCCGCTGCCGGCACGGCTTTGGAAGGTTCTGGAAATAAGGACCTCGTCATATTTGCGCCCTCGGGCGAGACGGCCGGCCAAGCGATGCGTGACACGGAGATGCCGTCGGGTCATCCTTGGCGGCCCGCTTTGGCACGCTGCCGGAAAGCTTCGAAAAGCACAAGAGCACCGGCAGTCGCTACATTGAGAGATTCTACTCCAGGGGCCATCGGAATGCGGATGCTTTCCATGTCCGCCCATGCCGCGTTACTAATGCCTCGTCCCTCATTCCCGAGGAGGATTGCGCTGCCCCTCGTGTAATCCACGTCGGAATAAGACCGCTCGCCTCGCGCATCGGTCAGACAGGGAGTAATGGAATGAACCCGGCAGAATGAGAGGAACTCGGATGGGTCAAGACGATCTATTACAGGAAGGCGAAAGAATCCTCCGGCGCTGGCCCGGATCGCCTTCGGATTTCTAGGAGATACGGTTCCAGCCGTGGTACAGACCAGAGAGGCACCGGCGGCGGCTGCGGTCCGGATAAGAGTCCCGAGATTGCCGGGGTCCTGAAGCCCGCATGCGCAGAGAATCAAGGGTCTGGGGACAGGAGCCCAATCCCTCAAGGCGATAACAGGCGCATGAACCAAAGCGAGGACACCCTGAGGTGATTGAACGTCCGACACCGACTTCAGCAGGCGGTCCGAAGTACGATAGAGCCTGGCCTTTTGGCAGGACAACGTGTCGATCAGTTTGGCTTCTCGTTCTGAGACGCCGAACTCCTGCGAATACAGAACGGCTTCTATGATGCATTTAGCCCCAATCGCCTCCTCAACGCACCGGACTCCTTCGGCGACCACGAGATCCTGTGGAGCCTTTCGTGCCTGCAATGCGACGAGCCGGACCAACTTTAAAAGCGGATTATCCTTGCTCGTCAGCTCGATGACGGTCATCGGGAATTCACTGCATTCGTGAGGTGATGGAATTGACCCGTCCGCACAGGAGACTCCCCCAAACGGCGCACTCAACCGGAAAGTGCGGATTGTGAAGGAGAGCCAGAGCGAGTTCCCACGCGAGCCGATCCCGGCTTTCGTCGTCGGCCTTGTTGATATACGGAACGATTCGCATGCCAGGCTTCCAACCCCTGCAGACGCCTTCGGGATTTAAGAGCACATCGGCCGCCATTCTCGGAGTAATGGGCTGCCCCGCCTGGGACGAAAAACGCTCGGAAACGAGGTCCCAGCGGAACAAGGTCTCGGGTCCCAGTGGTTTCATCAAACAGTCAATCCCGATCACAGGCACCAGGTATTCCGCCCCTTCCATGAGCACAGGCTCGCCTTCTCGAGGCATCTTGAGCGACATGTTCCGAGCGCCGTCGGCCTCGTTAAAGATAAAGCGGAACAGTTCCCGATCGAGAGTCTTACCAAATCCCGGTTCCACACCCTGAAGAAACCTTGGGCCTGAAGATTGCCGGGTGACCACGAACTTGCAGATCCTGTTTGTGCAGATCCGACCCGTGCGCTCCAGGATCACCCTCAGGAGATTCGGGTCATCACACGAGATGATAACCATGCCGTCATGCAGATGAGGGGGGTGGATACGGGTAGTGGTAGTGTAGATCACTGGTCCCATCTGGCAGCACTCTTCCATCAGTCTGAGAATGAGGCCGGTCTTGCCGCCGCCACCTACAAAGTTAATCGAAGCCGGCGGGTGAAACGAAAAGTGCTCTGCGAACAATTTGCTCATCCTATAGTTCAATGTTGGTTAACCAGCAGCCCACCTGGAGGAAATCCTGCCGTTGCTGCTCCAGGTTCTTCGAACGCCATACGGGGCCTTTCCCTCACCTTCGTTGTAGACCAGAACGATGACCGAGATTTTCCAGCTCACGAAAAATCGGTTTCCAACGCAGCCATCTGCTGTACGTCGTTGCGATTACGGAAGAAGATGTACACCACTCCGCCGGGAAGTGAGGACAAAATAATGATCGCAGAGGAAAGAAGACCCAGCGCCATAGTCGACGCCGGGGCCAGGCCGATGGCGCCGAACAGGCTCATAAATGCATATTCCCGCAATCCCATTCCGTTCAAGCTGACGGGAATCATCGAAATCAAAGTGATGACCGGAACAAATAGCAGAAAGTAAAGAATGGAAACGTGCAGCCGTAGCCCTACCGCCATCACCCAGGTAACTGAAATGGCCAGCAGCTGATTGACCAGTGAAATGGCCAGAGAATTCGCGAGCACCGGCCAGTGTCGGCCCATGATCTGAAAGGCGTTCGATATGGCATCGATCTTTGCCGCAATTCTGGAGAGGTGAAAGACGTAAAGGAAACGTGTCAGAAAGCGGTGAAGTGACGGGGTGAAAATGACTACGTTCGCCAGGAGGAAAGCAAAAAACGAGGCCCAAACGATAAGGTTCACAGGGATGCCCGAAAGAGTGACAGGGTGTATCAGCGTGATCAGGCAGGCGATGATCATCATGGCCAGCATGCCTGCATCGCGGTCGAGAAATGTTGCGGCAAAGCTTTGGGCGTAGAGCTTCGATGGCTTGCCCGCGTAATACATTTTCACGACGTCACCTCCCACTACCGTTGGGAAGGTGAGGTTGAAGAACAATCCGATGCAGTAGATTCCAAACAATTGGCCGAGCGACAGCACTGGCATAAGCGGCCGCATCAGCATGCGCCAGCGGAAAATGCAGATATAGTGCCCTACCCACATAACTGCGAATGCCAGTAGCAGGATGTCCAGGCGGGCGCTGCGCAGTATGGATCCAAAGTGGCGGAAGTCCACCTTGCGAAACAGGTAAAAGAACAGCAGGGCCGTCACTGCTGCTTTTGCCAGTGCTATGAGCGTTCCTTTCATGGAGTTTCGTGACACTCGTGAGCTCCAGCTTTCAGATCTGGCCCATTGGAGACCAGCAATAGCTCTTCTTCGACTGTATTGCTGCCGTTCAGCAGGACGCGCAGGTAATAAACCATGCTGGGCACCGTCGTCCGGAAATAGCCTGGCTCGCCGCCCAGCGGTGCCTGGGTCTGAATCGCCTTGCAGATCTCCTTGACTGGCAGCGAAAGCTCCACCTCAGGCAGAAAAGCGATAAAAATAGCATATAGGCGGCCACCAGCGGAGCCGCGATGCTGGCGAAGCAGCGCGAAAGCTTCCCGCACAGAGCGTTCCATCCCAATGCCAAGGATGCCGCAAACGAGATGGCAGCCGGCGCATAGTGTAACACGGCCGCAAGATCCGGCATAACAGAGCGAAAAAAGAAGAAAGAAAATATTGACAGCCCCAGACCGAGAACGGCCAGTGTCAGAAACGCCCGAATCCATAGCGCGCGCTTGCGATTAGGTCCAGATTCAAGGGCACCTGCCAACGTTCGATCCAGCAGTCCCCCGAGCACGACGGCCATCATAGGATAGATCGGCGCGATATAGTCTCCGACTTCGAGTATTTCCCTATGGGTTTCGGCATAAAACGTCTCATCGGCATCCCAGAGTGAAGGTTGACCCAAATTGATGCAATAGGGAGTTATTCGGGGCATTGGAAGTCTTTGTGCATGAGATTTAAAACAGGGACTTCTGGATTTCGTCCAACACCTCTTCCGTGGAACGACGCCGGGTTCGCCCGGTGAGATCAATCTCTTTGCGCTCGAGCCTCTCCAGGATTTCGCTTGCCCGCTCGAGAACCTCGCGCGGAAGACCCGCGAGGCGCGCCACCTCGATACCGTAACTCTTGTCCGCAGTGCCTGGAGTAACCTTACGCAGAAACACGATTTCTTTTCCCGCCTCCTGGATTGCCATGCAGTAATTCTTCACCCCCGAGTGTATGTCCGCCATCTTGGTGAGCTCGTGGTAGTGGGTGGCGAAGAGTGTCTTCGCCCGATGTATTGGATTCTGCACAAGATACTCAGCAACAGCCCAGGCGATGGAGAGGCCGTCGAAGGTCGCAGTGCCACGGCCAACCTCATCCAGAAGTATGAGGCTGCGATTGGTGGCAGTGTTGAGAATGTTGGCGGTTTCGATCATTTCAACCATGAAGGTCGAGCGACCCCGAGCCAGGTTATCTGAGGCGCCGACCCGCGTATAGATCCTGTCGATGAGGCCCAGGCGAGCCTCTTTGGCGGGCACAAAGGAACCCATCTGCGCCAGGATGATGATGAGCGCTGTCTGGCGCAGATACGTGGATTTCCCGCCCATGTTTGGACCCGTTAGGATCAGAAGCTGATCTGCCGTGGTGTTCATGTAGAGGTCATTGGGTATGAAGGGTCGGCTTTGCAGCTCAACAACCGGATGGCGTCCCTGCCGTATGTAGACCTCGTCTCCTTCTACAAGCTGCGGCCGCACGTAATCCTGTGCCAGGGCTACCTCGGCCAGTGCAGAGTACACATCCAGCTCCGCCAGAAGGCGAGCTGTGATCTGAACCCTTGCTCCCTGGGCGGCAACCGCCTTGCGCACTTGCGTAAAGAGCTCCTTTTCGAGCACCGCGATACGCTCTTCGGCACCCAGTATCTTTTCTTCATAGCCCTGCAGCTCTGGCGTCACGAACCGCTCGCAGTTGACGAGCGTCTGCTTCCGGATATAGTCGCCGGGAACCTGCGGCAGGTTCGGCTTGGTGACCTCAATGAAATAGCCGAACACCTGGTTGTACTTCACCTTAAGAGATTGGATACCGGTCCTCTGACGCTCTCTTGCCTCGAGCGATGCAATGTAACCCTTGCC
>Ga0315277_10001137_pt1 | contig 39323 bp, 55 predicted proteins | sample YL17G05_15_MG_FD_203695 | JGI IMG/M metagenome (GOLD analysis project Ga0315277, IMG submission 203695) | Sediment microbial communities from Yellowstone Lake, YNP, Wyoming, USA - YL17G05_15 | ecosystem: Environmental > Aquatic > Freshwater > Lake > Sediment | place: USA: Wyoming | collected...
ATTCTTTTTAATAAATATTTTTCCCAAATTTCTAATACTTCTTTTCCATACTTTGAATATAAAAGTTTTGCAATTCCAAATAAAGGAGAATATCTACTAAAAACTTTGTCTAAAGTGAATTCATCCCACTTTTTTTCGTTTGATCTTTTTAAGTTTTTTATAGCATGTATTTGAGCGTTTATTTCAAAATAAGTAGTATTGACATTCTTTTGCTTTAATAATAAAATTTCATCATTCTTTAACCAATCTTTTAAATCTAATAAAGATGTTAAAAATCCTTTATGCAAAGAGTCGTCTATCCAATGACTTAGTTCATGAGCTATAAATGATTTAATTTTTTGTGGAGTAAATTCACTTTTAAATACTTGTAAATCACTTTTTTTAATTAAAAGTTTGTCAAAAAATAAATTTAATGCTCTTGTATTTATAGAAATAAAAATACAAGGATTATTATTTGTTGAAACTTTACCTTTATAAAAACTACCTTCTTTAAATACCCCACAATAGATAATTAAAGGATTTACTCTATTTGCTTCTTTACTATCTTGCTCTACTAATTTATTTGTAGAAATTTGACCAAATAAAACATCATCTCTTGATGCACTCCCTGTATCCCAAAAGTTTGATCTATAATTATCTTTATAAAAGTGCTGTACATCATACTCTCTAAATTCACTGGCTTTTAAATTACTTAAAAACTTCTTAAAAAATAAATTATAAATTATATCAACATCTTTATTAATATCAAATGTTTTTTCTAACAACTCTGAATAGTAATCATATTGAAATTCATTAACTATTGATTTATATCTTTCCATTTATTCACTACCTATTTTTAAACACATTAACCATAATAGCCCATATAAATTATTTATTTCATTATATTCTATTTTATCCCAACTATCTGCTCATTATTCAAAATCATTAAGCCCTCAATGTAATTTCTGAATTTACAAACCCATCTTCAACAATTAACATGAGCTGTTCAGGGGTTGATGTAACTTTCATTTTAAACAAAGCGAATTCGTTCACTCCTATAATCGACCCATTGATGTACAAATTCCCAAATGGAGTTTTAACTTTTGATAAGCAATGCAAGTGTCCTATTAAAATATCTGAAAAATTTAAACTTTCAAATTGTTTAAAAGCTCCTTCAATCTTCGAGGCTGACATTGCCAGACCATAGTATGGAATCCCGGCGAAACTGTTTGACCCATTTGAAAGGATATGTCCATGAGTGATTAAAAATTTTCTATCTGCTATATCTATAACTTTAAACAAACTTTCATTAACATTTATCTTTATCTTTTTTTCTTTATTGTCTTTTTGAATTAAATCAAAAAATATTTTTAATTGTTTAGCTAAAATATATTCATAGTTAACTATAGCAGCCTTTTTATATTCAGGCTTTCCTTCGGGTATTCTACTATGATTTCCTGCTAAAATTTCTACTTTAATTTCTGAAAAATTATCTTGTATTTCAACAAGTTTATTACAAAAATATTCTTGTAATATAAATAAAGCTTCAACATCAGAAAATTCATTGTATTTCATCAACTCAGGAACGTGCCCACCAGAAAGTAAATCACCCAGCAATAATATATTAACTGTTTTAATCTCATATTTTTTACAATAATAAATAAAATAGTAAAATATTCTATCGAGTCTTTCTTTCATTATATCACTGTTATATTCATTTATTCCATTTATTTCTATTGCATTTATAAGTTCACCTAAGTGAATATCAGATATTGTGAGTATTGCTTCTTTTTTCTTAACTTCTTTTTTACCCTTTGGGATCTTTATTTCTTTTATATTTTCAATAAGTATCCCTGAACTTAGTCTTTTTTGAAATTCTTGAATGAGAGTATCCTCTACAACTTCACTTTTAATTAATTTCTGATTTTCTTTCTCATATGCTTTATTCTGTTCTTCAAGAACATGAATACGTTTTTTATAAGAAATTGAATCTAGTTTTTCTTTATTAAATATTTCTTTAAGTGCATTTTTAAATGAGCCGAAATATTTGTTAATTTGAGTATCTTTATACTTTCCATTCGACCTATAATAGTCTCTTGTAATTATATTCAAATCTGGAAATTCTTTTAAAAATCTTTCATTACAAAGAATAACATCTTTAGTAATTTTTTCTTTCATTCTTAAGACTCCCTTTCTCTATTTTTGAAAAGCTTTTGTTCTATTATATTTTTCTTCGTTTGTAATATTGGTAATAACAACCAAGTAATAATCCAATACTCATGTTTTGAAAAATAAGGATACAACATTGGATTAGTTTCTTTAGGTGGTCTATTTAAACAAGTCATAGGACCAAATAGCAATCCATACTGCTTCCATACCCACATACATCTAAAAATAAAATCAGCTTGTAGTCCATTTCTAATATTCTGATCAAGTATTCTTTGATTTATTTTTCTCACTCTTTCTTTTTCTGCTGGAGTTTTATAATCACTTACTTTTAATTTAGGTGACTTCCATCTTTTTAATCCTCCTACTCTTGATTTAAATGAAGAATGTATTCCTGCATCAAAGTCTCTTATGAGAAAAATTACTGGATATTTGTGAACTTCTACGTTGTCTTTTTTAACATAAGAAGTTGGATCAGTTGAAATAAGAAAAGTGAATTTCACTTCACGAGCGTTTGGAGATTGTTCCCAACTATGGGTTGATGCATTGTAAGAAAGATTTTTTCTTGCCGTAATCTTTGCCGCAAGCACATCAAGCATACTACGTTTCATTTTGTTATCAACACGTTTATAGAAATCTAAGCTTATGGTGTAAGCCTCCAATAAGCTTATATCGGTTTTCTTTAATCGAACACGAGCAGTCATCTTTACTCCTTCTCAAATTTTCTTAATTTTTCAATTAACCAAATAAATGTTGAATAGAAAATAAAAGTACCTGTACAAAATAATATTAATTTTATCATATATTCAAATACTCAAACATGTTTTTGCAAAGTCTTTTTAATGGCTCCTCTTCAATAGTAAATACTTTATGATACCATAACAATATAGGACTAAAAGCAAATTTCTTTTGTGAACTATCCTGCAATATACTTTGTATTTCTTTATCTGTAATACTAGTCATTCTAAATGTTTCTATAATTTGCCAAGCATATGACATAATTTCATACTTTCTTGATAAATATTTTCTTGCTGTATTTAAATCTTTTACAAGAATTAAATTGTAAATGTATTCTCTTAATTTTACATCATTAATATGTATCATCTGTTCTCGATGTATTAACTCATGACCAATAACTATAATTACTTCATTTAAAAAAGAGTCATACTTTTTAGAGTCTGTAACAATATCTATAATATTAGAATTACAATTAATATGTATTATTAAAGTTTTTCGATTTATTGCACCATTTCTTACATATAAACTCCCTGATGATCCTGAAGACTTAAACTCTATTTTATTATTTTTAAGAACTTCATTAAAAAACCAGTACAATTCATCTAATGTTTTATTTTTAAATTTATTAAGAACTTCTCCTTTTATTTCTTTAAAAAGTTTCTTAACATTATTAGCATACCCTTCAATGTTTATTACTGCTTCATGAATTACCCACATATACTTTTCATCTTTAAAATTATGCGGTTGTACTGATATTAAACAATCCTTTAATTCATACTTTACTTTATATAAATTAATAAATTCTTTAATATCTGATTCTGATAATAAAGTCAAAGGAATATATCTTTCCATTTATACTAATCCCGACCGAGTTGTAAAATAAAAACTTTGTACATCTTCTGCTTCTAAATAAAGTTTACTTTGTATAGACGCTGATGTTGTTACTGTATATAAAGTAAGTCCTGACATATTATTTGTAGGATTTATTGTCAACACAATTCCAGATACATCATAACTTTTTGTATGAGGTAATGAAGGGCTTATAGAAAGATAATTTTCAACACTTCCCGAATTCATTGGGACTGTAAATTGTATAACAATATTTGAATCTCGTGCAACCCCAGATGCTTCATCTGCTGGAATAGTAGTTAAGAACGATGGTATTCCTAAATAAGTAATATAATTGTCTACAATATTTTGTATTGGTGTTTCGAGATTACCTCGGAAAAGATTTGCAAAATAACATTTTTGAGCAAGTTGTTTCCCCATGAAAGTTCCACGAGTTACTGGTGATTGTAAATAAATTGGAATTTTATTTCCTGCTGAATCATAAAGTATATCCAAAAGTAAATCATTTTCGTCAAGATTACTTGCTTCAGTTTGATATGTAGACTCAGAATGGGGAATGTATATTTTAATCGGGAGCATATCCCATATAGATAAAGCTTCTACTTTTGAAGTAGATTGTTGATCTTTTTGAGTAAAAATTTCTATATCAGAAAATGGATACTCAATTATTGTATTAGCGATTAAATATGAGTTTAATGAGTATGTTTCATCACCTAGTAAATCTTGTCCAGAAGATGTTATTCTTAAAAGTGACGTTTTTGACCCTGTAATTTTATTTACATATAGATCATGTAAATTACGAAGTACAGGTGCAACTTTTGCTGATATAGAGTCAAACGGGGTTTTTTTAAATTTCGTTGTCATAATTCTTATTATATTGTTGTGAAACTTATTGTATGATCTGCTTCCATTTCTATTCCATCACCTGAAGTAGCTTCTTCATATACCGTTACAGTATATACAGTTCCTGAAGTCAAATTTTCATTCGGAGTAATCGTCACTGTTTTCGACGTTGAGTTCCAAACAACTTCATACCAAGTATAAGGATCAATGTATAAATTATCATTAGTCATGTCCTCGTTCATAGCAATATTAAATGCAATTACTATTCCAGATTGTACAGGATAACTTATAGCATCATCTACTGGAATAGTGTAACTTACAGAAGGTGTTGTTGCAACTAATCCACTTCCACCATCTTTACAATCTCTATAGTCAGTATTTGCATATGAAAATAAAGCTACCTGCATATCATCAACAGGATGTATTCCATCTCCATCAAGAACAAGATTATGAAAATAAATTTTAAGATCATGCTGAATACAATTAATTCTACCTACTCCAAGTTGTTGTTCAAGTTCAAATGCATACATTCCTTTAACTGGCTGTGGATCAAAGTCTACTAAGATTGGAAAAGTAGTAGTAACTCCATTCAATACAATTGGAACTTCAAGTAATGTCTTCTTTAAATCTCCAATTTGAAACTTTGTCCATGCTTCCATATAATCGTGTCCTGTATTAAAGATAGACATCATAGGAATTGTGAATACAGAAGGCATTGAGTTTATTACAGCATTATAAGTATCATCATAAGTTATTTTTAAAAAAGCATTTGGAGCAAGTTTACTCATGTCAGTTTCTAATTCACCAATAGAATAAACAGTAATAGGAAGACTAAAATTTGTTGCTTTTGTTATCTTTGAAGCTACACGAAAAGCATTATTAGAAATATCTGCAAAGATAAATCTACTTGTCTTTGATGTAGCGTATGCTTCAGTAGTATATAAAACTTCTGTACATATGTAAAGCCTAATTCTTTCGAGTATAGGCTCAATTAAAGCTGGATATGATGTTGATGTTGGAAAATAATTTGTAGGCAATCTTTTATATTAACCCCTTTATTTTAAAACTATTTTAACTTCTCCTTTAAGATACTCATACATATATTTGTACAATTGATTTAATATTTGTCTTTCATTAAAAAAATTTACTTTATAAAAATTTAAAAATTCAGAATCTTCACTTTCAAAAATATCATATTTAATTCCTTGTATAATATCTTCATCATTATACTCATTAAATCTTAATTCTTCAATAATCATATTAGCAAATGCCATTAGTTCATCTTTTCGTCTATAATATTTTAAATCATTTTTATCGTTTATTTTAATTTCATTTCCAATATGAGCATGTTTTTTAACTTGCAAATATTGACCACGATGAACTAATTCATGAGATAATGCTAAAAGAGCTGTTTCCTTAAAAAGATTATAAGCATCAATAGATTTAAAATAATCTATTACATTGTTAGTACAAAAAATAATTATGTTTAAATTATATAATGTTCTTCCTCTTATAATTCCATATTTTGAAGTTTTATTTTCATCTACCACAGTAAAAATAATATTATAAGGAGATAAATAATTTGTTAAATATTTACAAACTTCTTTAGATGTTTTTAATTTAAATACTTCTTTATTTACTTTCGATAATTTAGAATCTAATTGAGACAAATATTTTTCTGTATGAATTACTGTTTCATTCATAAAATAATGCATATTTTCAAATATTCTTTTATATACTTTCATCTATTTATATGGAGTCTTCACAACTATCTTTTTCAGTCCACCACTAATTCTTTTTGACTCATCTCCATGTCGTATCTTAAAACTACCTGTAGGTGGGTTTTCTGGAGTTACTCCTATATTAGAACTTGTTGTTATTTCTTCTTTTTTAAGTTTTTTCATTATATACCTCTAAATATCATATATTTATTAGTAAAAAATTAAACATTATTATCACTTTCCTTTAATAAAGGTCTTATAGTAAAATAATCATCAAATACAAATTGAGTAAAAAATAGCTTTCCATCATTCTGCTTAATACAATTACAATTAATAATATCTTGCTCTAAAGACCACTCTTCATTCCTTTCCGGAAAAAACATCATTCTCAAATGCTTAGGTCTTTGTAAACTAAACATTACTCTTGCTCTTCCTGCATATCCATCTCCGCCATACACATCCTCAAGACCTACTTTATAAAAATCAAGATCTTCAGGCTTTCTAAACTTTGTACTTCTTATCTTATTTTCATTTGCTTGTAATACATAAAAAATATGACATCCATGTTTTTTTGTTATTTGATGAAGCTTATTGATAGATCGTTTAACTCCATAAGCACTCTCAAGATTTGAAAACTCTTCAACCATCTCCAACAAATCTATAGTAACAAATATATACTCATCTTTATCTTTAAAAATTCCTTTCTCTCTAAACTTTGATCTTGCTTTATAGATCAACGAGTCAATGTCATCAAGAGTTAAAAAAGACTCATCTGAAAATTCATAATAAGGGTTTGCTGACAATCTTGCTATTGTTATACCTAATTGTTCTTCAAGTTCTTTATCTTTTTCCTGTCTTAGTAAATCTCCTAATGTAAATCTTCCTCTCATTGCTATAAGTCTATCTGTTGAAGACAACTGGCTCATTTCTGGATTTAAAGATAATACTGGTATTCTTCTATTTATAAGATGATTCTCAATAGACTTTGTAAATATACTTTTAACCATACCCTTCAATGCAACAAGTCCAGTCATTTCTCCATCTTGTCCTGGTCTTGTAATATTTTCATCTAATGGTTTAAATCCAAGACTTCTTTTTCTCTGTCCTAACTTTCTTTTTTCAAGTTCTTTTTTATAATCCTCTCCTAACTCTTTTGCTGACTTTAATTTTATCTTATCGTCAATCTCTGATAAATTATAAAGTAAATCATTTCCTAATTGCTTCAACTTATCATACTCTAATTCTCCTGCTGAAGATACATTTACAAGAATATCTTCAAGAATACTTTTGTTAATATTATGCTTTAAGTGTGTTTCTTTTATCTCTCTCTTTAAAAACTCAATGTTACTAAAGTCATCATAACCATTAAATATATCTAACAATTGTTGCTTATCAATTAAAGAATCAAAAACAGAAGTAAATAATAAAAGCTCATCAATAGTACACTTAATATTTTTCTCATGTAGTTTCTGAATTGCTTTTATTATATTCCTTGGTTTCTCATTAAGAAAAAACTTAATTGGAATATCATTACAATACTCTGAATTTCTCAATAAGAAAGAAACATATTTTAATTCTTTGACCAAATTAACTTCGGCAAAAGTAGTTTTCATTTATATACCCGCCGTAAAAATACACCCTCTTCAGAGGTGTGTTACTTGACTATAATATATACAAAAAGTCTAAAAAATTAAACTACACATTTTCTTCTGTTTGATTCTCCTCTATGTCTTCAACCTGTTCATCTAATAATTTAGTCTCTCTTAAATAAAAAGCGTTACATTTTAGCTTCCAACTTTCAATACCTAAAGACTCCTTCCTTATTACTATTCCCTCGGTTGGAACAATATTCTTATTATAAACACAATTTTCTTCCATGTGAAAATTTTTATCATTTGCTAATTTTTCTAAAAATTGTTCTCTCCATAAAGTCAAATCTTCTGTATTTATCTCCTTATATAAATCTTTAGCAAGTCCATAATACAATTCAATAACTGGTTTTAATCCTTTTTGTTTACACCACTGCTGAACTTGTCTTGCAGAAAATTCATGAACTATTCCTACTGCTGAAATTGTAGTAATTCTATAAATGTAAATATCAAATTTTCCTTGTTCACATCCATAATCATAATCTTTTTGTATCATCTTACCATCAGATAAATATCCCACAATTTCATAATATAAAGACATGCCTGCATCTATGTATTCTGATAAAACATTATTAGCTCTACCCCAGATGTCCTCCGAATAGTAATGTTGTTTATTATTTATATCTTCATTTTTTATGACTTTACGGGAACTATATATCATATCATACTCTGTAGTTTGTATCTTAACTTTTAAAAGCAACAATAACTTTTCAAAAATAGATAACTTACGTTTACATAATATCTTAGAAGAAATCCCTGAACAGCCATGAAACTTTGCAGTGATCTGGAGTAAGTCATCTAGAAATATTCTATCTATATTTCTCTTTATCATCTCAGTATCTTTATGAAAAACAAATTGCCCGGGAATTATTTTAGATATTTTTGCTTTTCTTCCTTTTTTACTTCCACTCATTCCTGGTTGTTTATTTCTTATAATATACTTTTCACATATTTTAGTATCATCTATATGGTCAAATTGTTTTCCTATTTCAAGTTCTAATTTTTTTATATTTGTACTATAGGGCATAAATTCATTAATCATAAAATAAATGCTATCAATTGGAATAAAAAACCCTTCTGATTTATTACCTCTGAACTTCACACATCTTACTCTACCATTCAGTTCAAAAAATCCTTTCTTAGTCGTATCAGCATTTAGAGTAGTGTCTCTATATAAATTATTTACTTTTAAAAAGTCTTTACTTATAGAGCATTCAACCGGGAAATAAATGCCGATATCTCCTATCTTACAATCTTTAGAAACAATAACACTGTTTCCAAGTATGAGTGCATGCTGAATATTATCACAGTTCTCTAATGGAACTAATTTTTCTATTTTAACAATTACAGCAGAATAATTTATATTTCCCTTAAGATTGAACTTCATATTTTTCTCCTTTATTAATTATAATATAAACAAAAACTACAAAAAATTAAATCCTTTTATACTTAATTTTCTGAAATAACACATTTTTTTCTTTCTTCATAAATGGTTCATAATCTAAATCTAAAGCATCATAAAAAAATTTCAAAGCACTTGAGTTCTGCTTACAGTCAAATATATTATCTTTAATATCAAAATCAAGAGGAGCAAAGTCTACAAGTTGTAAGTTCTTTCTCACATCTCTTTCATTTTCTTTTAACTTAATTTTCCATTGCTGAGGATAATCTGTTTTCCATAAACCTTTGTATAAATCTTCTACACTATTAAACTCATTCACAATTCTTATCAATAACTCAGAAGGTAAATATGGAACTGCATTTTCTATATTATCGCTTGCATCTCCATGTATTGCTTTATATAATTGTATCTTTTCACATATTGCAGGATACTTATACTCTTCTTTAAAATCTTCTTGATTATATAGCTTATGATAATTCCACCAGTACACATGTTCTGATAATGATAAATTTCTAGCCCAATCAAGATCATTTGAAATGCAAAGACACTTACTCTTTTTATCTAAATTCAAAGAAGAGATAATAGGCAAAGTAAGATCATCAGCTTCAAGTGATTCACATTGTACAATCTTAAAATTGTTAGAATAGTTCTTTAACACTTCTATAAAAATATTTAGAGTCTGATAAAGGCCCTTTGGTGCGTTGCGTTTAAATCTATGTGACTTATAATTACAATCTATAAAACGTCGTATATCTAATACAGAATTGGGATTATCAAGAACAAGGTATAGAATAGAACTGTCATATGCAAATATATTTTTTATATGTTCTATTCGTGTCAAACTTTCACGAATGGCTCCGGGAAAAATGTCATAATCTTTTCTAACAAAAAACTTCTTAAGTGAAACCGAGAAGCTCCGCCAAAAATTGTTATTTAAATCGATTATTATATATTGAAATTTATTATTCATTTATATTATCCTTATTTAAAAATCTTTTTTCATAAGCTTTTCTTCTATTTTTTGTCCATTCCCCACCCTTTTTTAAAGTACTTAATTTCTCTGCTCCCAATTTAACACTTTCATTTGTTTCTTTAGTTAATCCTTTATTCCATGCAATTTGATTAAAATGATAACATTCTTGTGAACAATAAATATTACCATAAGTCATAAAATTATTTCCACAGGTGGGACAAACTTTTTCAACTTTTTTACTTTTCTTAATTTTTGTTTTATTAAGTAATGCTATTTTTTCTCCTGCTTGTTTAAGACGAATGTCTGTATTTTTTGTTAATCCCTTATTCCAGGGTATATTTCCAATCTTTCCTTTACTTATATTTTTCTTTGCTTCTTCTGTTTTTGGCCCGCAAGTACCTTCTCCACCTTTAGTTCTATTATATCCATAAATATTGTCTTCATGTTCTCCATCAGCACCAAAGCTTCTATAAAAATAAATTGCTTCTTTTTCTGATTCACATAATTCTTCAAAAGAATAACAATATCCTAAAATTCTCCATATAAAATTATGGACACCATATTTCCTAATAGCATTATAAAAATATTTTCCATTTTTATTATTTTCTGAAATATCATTTAAACTTAATGCCTTTTTAAAATGATTTTGAATATACTCTTTATGTTCATAAGTAGTATACCCTATATACTTTTTATGATTTTGTATATTCTCAATTAAATATATACAACCATAACAAACATTACTTTTTTCATCTAACATGTTGATTACCTCGTCATTTTTAATAAATTCAGAAAAGTTGATGCTTTTCTGTATATTTATTAGTAAATCTGGTTGAGGTAATCTTACATTATTTTTATATAAATGAGCAGAAACAGGAGTAACGACGAGGTTCTTAGGTAGGTTATTTTCTACACCCCTGCTTTCGGCCATCAAACCTATCTGCTCACTTATAATCAAATTTATTATTCCCCTTCTGATTTTGTAACTGTTTCTAAATAGCCAATAGCGCGAGATAATTTTTTTACGAGTTCGATATCCTCTTTTGAGAAATTAACTCCCTCATTATTTTTATTCTTCTGCAAAGCTTGTAAGAAAGCATGATCTTTACTTGCTGAAATAATACTTATCATCAGATCGTTGTCGCCTTTGTCTAAAATTTCGAGTAAATGAATAAGAGCATTTGTTGATATTTCATTCCCTTCAGTATCATCATCAATTCTCAATTTTATCTTATCTATAACAGAATCTTTTAAAGTATATTTTGATGAAGCTCTTTCTATCTGATTATTTAAAAGCTTAACGAGATTTAAATCTCTTGTATTATCAATCTCTTCAGCATCTCTACTTTTTTGTGACTCTGATGTTGCTAAAACTTTATCAATCAAAGTCATGTCTATATTATTTTCTTCGTTTTCTGCCATCTTTAATTACCTCTTTCTTTTCTTTTTTAACTTTATTTATATAATCCTTTAGAATAAAATAATCATCTTTTCTTTCACATTTAGTCAGTGCTTTCTTTATATCATCTACTAAATATTCTTTTATATGATTTATTCTATGTCCTAATGATAATGAATTAAATACTTTATCATTTTCAGGAATTGATAAAAATGTTCTAATCTTATCCCAAGTCCATCCTTGAATTTCTTTTAGAAAGAAGCAAATTGAAACTAATCTTAAATCTACATACTGATCTTTTGTTGGAAACTTAATAATATCACCTGAAAAGTAACTAACAAGTTTTGTAATATATGACTCTGGCAATATCTTTGCAAGTAACCATAAATCATGTTGTCTATTTTCTTCAAGTTGATATATAAACCACGTTATTATTTCAAGTGACTCTTTTGATACTTTCTTATCTGCTTCAAAATATCTATCTATTTTATCTTTTAAACTATCTGGCATAAATAAAAAATCCCCCAACTCTATTTTATTTTTATTAGTAAACTTTATAGAATTGAAGGATTTTTGCAATTTTTTAGAATCTTCTTGTTGTCCTGAATGCCTCCATTAAAAACCAAAGATTTGAATTTATCTTATAATCTGCCATGATTCCCTTTACTTTCTTTGTATGTCTTATCTTATCTTTTCCTGTCTGATATATCATACCGCCTTTTGTAACATTCTCCTGTAACGTATTAAATACCGTCCAAAGATCATCAGCTTTATCTTCATCTCTTTTTGGATTAAGCAACTGAGCTATTTCAAGTTTCTGATTATTGCCCCATACTATCTGCATTACCTTCATTGCAAAATCATTCTTATTCTGAGTTGTAAGGTTTATGTTCTTATAATCATCGATTTTACTTGCAACTGTCTTAAACTTTTCTACTGCATCAAATACTAAGGACTGTATTTCTTCAAAAGTATGTCCTTTATGTCTTATTGATAATTCTCCCATATCTGAATCACATGTTACAAGTCCATTCTTACAAATTACTCTAAACAATCCCAGCTTTATTTTAAGAGGAAATGAACGATTATGAGAATTAAAAAGCAAAAGATTAGGTGTTATTCCTTGACCTACAATATCCATTTGTGAAGTTGGTGCTAATACAACCTTATGCATTGAAAACTTATTTTCTCCTTCTCTACGTTTCCAAGCTTTTCTTTGCTGTACTGCTACTGGACTCCATCCCGTCTTTTCAAAGTCAGATACTAAAGTATGTGTTGGAATATACACATACTTACTTGATACTTCTGATGACGCTGTTTGTGAAAAAATTGCTGGTGCTTTTGCTAATAAATCTTGTGATGTTAATGTTTGCATAATGTTTCTCTTTATTTAATTTTTTTAATTAAAATCTGTTTCAAGAATTCTTGTTGAACCATCTGGAAGAGTCTCTTTTTTAACTGAATGTTTAACCTCTGACTCATACTTTGTTTCTTCAGAATCTGTTTTATGTAAATCCTGAATAGCTTCATTTCTATCTTTTCTTTTTTTAGAAATAAGATCCATTATAATCTTATTTTGTTGACTTCTTGGTAGTTTCTTTTGTTCAGGAGTTAACATACATTCAAACTCCTTCATTGCATTTTTTGCTTTTTCTTTTTTCTTTAATTTTTCTTCTTTTGTTGCTTTCATGTTATTTTCTCCTTTATTTCCATTCTCCAATAAACTTAAGAGTGTCTCTATCTCCGGGTGTTGATATTTGCATTATAGATAAAAAATCAGAGGGTAAAGACTCGTATGCTACTTGCATTTGATACTGAATTACAAAGTCTGAAAACTGATGATTTTCTTTTAAATGTTTTGTAAAAGCCCTTAAAGACTCTGTACTTTCTTTTTCACTTTTATGAAGAAACGTTGCTTTAATTCCAAGCATCATATAAAACTTATATGTATTTACTACATCTGGATAAATTTTTGGTTTTGTTGGTATGTTCATATTATTTCTCCTTATTTTTATTATAGTTGATTTTTTTAAATTCTTTAAAAGCTTGTTCGTAGTTACCACTTCCAAAATATTTTTCATTATTGTCTACCCAGTTAAGAAAATTATAAATTTCTTCTACATCTTTTACATATAAATCTTCTTCAAACATTACTAATATTTCATTAGGATTATATGTACCTAAATGAGACACTCTTTGTTTAATACGTTGGTAGTTTCTTACTCCCAGTTTTTTCATATATTTTCTCCTTGTTTAAATTTTGTTTCCTTATAGCTATATAGTACAACAAATATAGAAACTTGTACACTCTTTTTCTTGAGAAATGCACTTTTTTTTGGTATACAAAACTTTAAAAATGTACATATATTATTAAATAGGCCAAATATAGTCTAATCCTTCTTTAGTATTAGGAAACTTTGATTTATAATAATCTTTATTTTTTCTAATAAGATTTGATCTATGAGCTTCTATAAAATCCTTTGTTAGCCAAGAAGGAATTTGCCAATACGCATACTTATGAATTCGTAGTTGTTGTACCGCCTTATGTAATCTGTCATAATGATTCCAACACTTTTCTCCTTTAAACCCCCGTATTTCCCATTCTATTAAAATAGCTTTTAAATACGTTTCTATTAAAAATGGTTCATATCCTTTCCACATTTTAACTGCAGGATGATTTTTCCATTTTGACTCTTTTTCTAATAAACACATTGCTATCTGACAACATTCTACATGTTGTTTTCCCAAACGTTTGTTGTCTAAATTTTTAGCATTTTGTTCCATATCAAAATCTGTAATAAATGTTTGCATAATTTTCTCCTTATTTAAATTTTACGTCATTATAGTTGACTATAGTACTTTTGTACATCACTTTTCACGTTATTTTCATTAACTCCTTTCTAATTATGTCTAAAGTCTTCAAATACTTATACTTTCCAATACGCCCATAAGTTTTATGAATTATAACTTCATTGTTTTTATTTTTAAACTCTTCTTGAAATAATCTATCTGTTTTACTTTCTCCTGAAATAAAATAATGCCTTATAGCCAATATCCTCATATAGTCTTCTACGGGGGAACATTGACTTTTAACTTCATTTATAATATTAAAGACATAAGTACATAATTCTTTTTTAGTTTGTTTGTCTTCTATATTATCTATAATTGAATTTTTAGTATCTGCAAGATATTCTTCAGCTTCCTTACCATCTGCAAATTCTTTATTTATAGACTCATGACCACAATCTATAACATCTTTATTGAAAAGACTCTGACGAATTTTTCCGATCAAAGCTCCTGCAAAAGATCCCCAAACTTTATACTTTGGCTTTTTTAAATATTCTTCAACTAAAAAAGCTACAGAGTTATGGGCGCAATGTCTTAATTCATCATCATTATGTACATAACTATTATATGATTTTAGTATTAAACTCTCACTATATTTTAAAAGTATAGATATAAGTTCTTTAAATACCTTTTCACTTCTTAAATCTATATATTTTTTCTGAAGATTAAACAACTCTCTTTCTGTCTTTGGTTTATTACAATAATATTCCTTACACAAACCACATCTATATTCCGAAGTTATCCAGAGTTCCCTTTCTTTTTCAGAAGATAATTGAAATTTAAAACCACAACATTGACAAGTTATTGGTTTACCTTGAAATATCATTCTATAGCCTCTTGTACTTCTTTTACTTCTTTAACAAACTGTGGACATTTTACTAAAGTTGCTATATGAGATTGCTTACATTTATTTATACAAGTTAAACATATTTTATTATAATCTTTCCAATACCATTTCTCATATTGTTTTGGGGTTAGCTCTGAAATATTTTCCATTTAATTTACCTTTATAAAAAATTATGCAATCAACTTGATATTTCTTTCTAATATTTGCAAATTGGTTTTATAATAAGTATTAACTTCTTGAATAGGTATGCCCATTTCATCAGAAGCTTCTTTCTGTGATTTTATCCAGCCATTAAGTCTTCCTGCTTCTATATTTAATTTTTTCATAAACTCTTGATTTATTTTACAATGAATATTACCGTTTTTATAAGCTCTGATATTCATAAACAGCCCTTGAGGGCAAGTGAAGTCTACAGATATCCCTGAAGACCATTGAAAAGAATAACTATCTTCATAAACATTAAACCCTAAATTTTTAGCTATTGTTATAATATCATTTATCTTTTCGTGTGTTGTATTTTTCAAACCAGTAGTATAATCATAACTGCCATAACTACTTGGGTTAAAATTTCCATAACATTTAAAAACTAATCTATAATCTAAAGTATAATGACTTTGTTCTGATTTATTAAACCTCCAACCATCTTCTATAAATTTTGTATTTGATTTATAATTCCTGACATTTTCTTTATCCGACATCCAAAGATAAACAGATTTAAGCTGTTCATCTATATATAAGTTTGAATTTTTAATAGCCCATATAACTATAGCATAAGCATTTTGCGCTGTATAGTCAACAGATGTTTGTGACATTAATTTATCTAAAAGTTTTTTCCTGCTATCTTTAGTCAACCTTGATGTTATACTTTCAAGATTATCAAATAACTCTTTCCAATATAAATTTTTAAGTCCTTCTATTTTTAATTTTAATCCTTTTTTTAATCCTTGAATATCAACCCCTAATTCTCTAAATATTTCAAAATCAAGTTTTTCAATAGCTCTATAATTATTTAATAAATTTTCAAAATCTTTTTGATAAAGCTCTTCTAACCTTTCTATAAGATTCTGCCCTTTAATAAGATTATCTTTTAAACTTTTTTTACACTCTTGATCTTTTTCAAAACTGGATTTTTCACTTTCTTCAGCTTTAATTTTAAAAAAATTATCAAACCAAATATCAAAAGGATCTGATAATATATCATTATTGTTATAAGATATAGTTTTAAATTTAATCTTAACAATATCAACTTTAGCTCTGGCAGTCCTATCAGCATCTAAAAAGTCAAAAGACCCTAATACTTTATAATTTATATCTCTTTTCTTTATAATACTTAATAAAGATTTTTGCTTTTTCCATCTTTCTGGTATAACTAAATAAACATACTGACAATTTACTTCTGATATTATTTTCTCTGCCCAATTTAAATATTCAGAATATGGGGGATTACAAAATATAATATTTACTTTTTTATCAATTAAAGTTTGTTGATGAAAATCAGTCCCTACAACAAAAATATCCGCAGACATATTATTTATCAATATGCTTGATTTTTCAATAGCATATTTTGTAAAAGATACTTTATCCCACTCATTTTTTGGTATAGGTTGTAAAGATTCTAATATTTGGAAAAAATTACCATTACCTGCTCCTATATCTAATATTGAAATACTTTTATTTTGTGAAAACTCAAAGTTTATATCCTTACTAATAACTCTTATAATCTCTTCAGTAGTTGGATAGAATTCAAAATCTTCATCCTTACTTTTTACTTCTTTAATAAGTTCTTTAGTATTCATTTTTTATTAGCTTTTTTCTCCTTATTTAATTTAATAAGGAAAGTATATAGAATATGTGAATTTTTGTCAACAATTATTTAAAAGAATTTTTTAAGTTTACCCGCTCTATATTCATAGATTCTTTCTTCAGCTATTTTTATATATTCTGGATTTAATTCTATTCCTACATAATTGCAATCTTCTTTAAGAGATACTAACCCTGTAGTTCCTGCACCCATAAAGGGATCAATCACAATGCCAGATTCCCACCCTGCATTACACCCACAATCTGATAATTCATAAATTACTGGATTATTTTTTCTCCATTCTTCATATTTAGAATTAGTTACCCACCCTATTAAACTGCCACATTGCTTTTTATCATTCTTTTCCCCATCTAAATATGTTTTACAGAATTCTGGTATCTTTTCTGCTACTCTAATAGGCTCTCTTGCTTTACCACATTTCTTACATATAAACTTAGGGCAACCTGCTTTAATGCAGGGAATTATAAGCTCTTCCGGAAACGTGGCAAAGTGGGCTTCGGAATATGAATGAGTGTTTACTGTCCAGACGGAGCGTTTATTTCTTTTACCGTCAGGCAAGGGTATATCGCTTTCTTTTTTAAACCCCTCTATTTTTTCTTTTGGTCTAAAAAAGTTTTCTTTAGAATTATAATTTAATAATCTATTTCTTGTTACTCCATTAGGTCGGCAGGCTTTCATATTGCCATTTGTTTTCCCTGGCACACGGTCACTTCCTTTTTGATTCTCAATATCTTGCATAAGCCTTGCAATAGATGAATTTGAAATTGGTTCTTTTATCGCCTCGTTATCATAATAATATTTCTGAGACTTGCTCATTAAAAAAATATACTCATGGCTTTTTGTGCATCTGTCAGTCACTCTTTCCGGCATCGGATTCGGCTTGTGCCAGATTATATCTTGCCGGAGATACCAGCCATCAGTACGAAGGGTAAAAGCGACCATCCACGGGATGCCAATTAAATCTTTATTTTTCAATCCAATGCTTTTAAGCATTTTACTATTTCTGGAATTGCTTTTGCCTTTTTCAATAATATTTGCAGTCTCACTTTTCCCGCCAACCCTTAAACTATCGGATACTGATTTGCAATCTTTGTGAGCTGAATAAGTGTCCCCTAAATTAAGCCATAAAATCCCATCATCCTTCAGAACTCTTTTAACTTCTCTGAATATCTCAACCATTTTTAAGACGTATTCTTCTGGTGTTTCTTCTAATCCTATTTGATAATCTACTCTAATAGCCCCACACATATTACAAATTGTTTTATACCCTATTTGATTTGTACCTTTATTTGAAACTTGTTTAACATTTTCTCCTATATCATTAACTTGTAAATGATTACAATTTTCGTCCCCTCCTTCCCATTTTGCAGTTCCATAATCTCTTAAACCATAATAAGGTGGAGAAGTTACACAACAATCAATACTATTATCAGGAATTTGTTTTAATACTTCTAAACTATTTCCTTGTAAAATTTTATTTTTTATATCTTTTATTTCAAACATATCTCATCTCCAAACCCCCAAATATCACCAACCTGACCCTCTGCTTCTATTTTAATATCATCTAAAACAAACTCTTGTAAATGTTTCATACAAATATCTCTTACAGTTTCTGTCTCTGGCTTATATGTCTTTACAGCTACAGAATCATGTACCATCAATACTAACTTTGATTTTAAATTACGTTCTTTAAATTCATTATAAATTTTCAACATTGCAATGTCCATAATTAAAGCTTCTGTTGATAAAATTTCTGTATTAGAACAAATGCTATATAAGTGTTCAAACTCTCTTTTTTGATAATTATCTACATCAGTATATGTAAAAAATAATTCTGGTAAATGTCTTCTACATCCAAATAAATCAGAATCTAAATAACCTAACTTTCTAGCTTTTGAAATTTGCTCTTGAACATATACAGAAATACCAGGAAATAAATTCATAAATTTATTGTAAATATCTTTAGCTACTGTATAAGATTTATCTTCAATACCATTAAACTCTAAAATTTTACACTTATTCTCATCTATATATTTATTGACATCTTCAAGCGCCCACTCTACATCTATAGTCTTTTTAAGTGAATAAGGTTTACCTAAATATAACAACAAGAAATTTATACCTTTAGCTTTAAATCTATAAGTCTTATAAGGCTCTTCATTTTTAACTTTTAAAAATTCTTGTAGAGTTAAATTCCTTGCAAATATATTTCTGGCGGTATAACTATGTAAATCTTTATTTCCATTTATAAATACTTCTCTCATATTTTTATCTTTACTAAAATATGCCATAAGACGTAAATGAAATCCCGAAATATCAAATTCTGTAAAAGTATAGTCATCTGAGCATTTAAATACTTTCCTCAATTCTTTATCTTTTGGAAATTGCTGTATATTTATATCAGAACAACTCTGTCTTAAAGGTGCTGTTATTGCAATACCATAATTTGAATATACTTTATTATTTATTATAGACTTAATTAACCCTTTTTCTTTTTTAACTTCTTGAGATTTTGCAAATAGGGAAGATTCTTTACTATTACTTTTTTCTTTTTTCTTTTCTATACCACGCAAAAAGCCACTCATAATTTTTGTTATTTTTCTATGCTGTAATATTAAATCTGCAATTTCAAATCCTTGAGATTTCCAAATTTGTAAAAACTCATCTCCTGTTTGATATACTCCTTTCTTTGTTACTTTATTATTTGCATTTGGTAATCCTAATCTTTCTAACTCAATAGCAACTTGCTCATTTGAACTTACATCAATATCTCTACCTATAATTTTTTTAATCTGATTTTCTAACTCTTCTTTTTTAACTTTAAAGTCAGTATCTAATTTATTTAAATAATCAATATCAACATCAAGTCCCTCTAACTCCATTTCTGAATACAAAGGTATTAAAGGAATTATAATATCTTTATAAGCTTTATAAATCTCTTTCTGTTTTGGTATTAAATTTTCTTTTGCATCTTCCCATAATTTAAAAGTCACAATTGCATCTAATACTGAATAATTAACAATTAGACTTTCTGGTATTTCTGAATAATTTTTTACTTTATATTTAGTTTTATAATCTTCTAATGCTTGATCATACCCACCAAAACCAATTAACCAAGCAAGACTTTTTAAACTATTATGCTGTCTGCAAGTATTCAACATATGATATAAAATAATAATATCTTCAGATACTTTAAAAGTTGAAATTCCAGATACTAAAAATCCTTTAACATCAAATTTTCCACCTGCTGTTATTGTGTATTTATTTTTAAAAAACCTATTTAGTAATCTTTTATTTATATTTTCAAAAGGCAGATAATATCCATCAACACCATTAAAAGACATAGTTATACAAAATATTTTAAACTCATCTTTTTTATGATATAAGGATGTAGTTTCAGTATCTACAGCTACAAATTCTTGAGACATATTATCTTCAAGAAATTGAGTTGTATTTTCAACTTTATTTATTTTATACAAGTTGTCAAATGTCCTTTCACAAATTCTAATTGCTTTTCTGTAAAATTTCTTTCAAAACTATTAAACTTTAAAATCTCATCCAAATAAGGTAATGCATATACCCTTAAATTTCTATCACTATCAAACCCTGTATAAAAATAAGTCTGATTGAAAATAAATTCTTTAAACTCTGCCCAATGTGTTAAATCTGAACTTTTTGTAATTGCAAATAACCCTGAGCCTATAGTTAGTATACATTTTAAATTTGGAAACCTGTTCAAGTCTACAGCATTACAGTATTTATAAATCTCATGCTGTGTATAGTCTTTAATACTGCTTATACTACAATCTAAACCCCCTATAATTACATAACTATCTATCTTATACTTTTTCAAATACAACTCAAATTTATCTATATATTTATCTGTTTCATATCGAGACAATACTATAAGAACTTCATTTTCAATCTTACCTCTTCTTATACAACCTATATTCTTATCTAATAATTTAACATCTCCTTTAAGTTCTTTCTTACCTATAGAACAATTATTACATTTTGTATTTATTATTTTTTTGAACAAACAAATTATCCTTTATAAGAATTTTTTAGTATTAGATATTTCTACTTTTTTCTTTTCAAAAAATGGTTTAGTCTGACATTTCTTCCAAGCATCAATTCTGTCATTAATTATCTTTACATATTCAGGCTCTTTCTCTACCAGAATATAGTTGCGTCCTGTTTCAAGGCAGGCGATTGCAGTTGTGCCACTTCCGGCGAACGGGTCAAATATTGTCATGCCGGGCTGTGAATAATTTTGCAATATCCACTGAAACAAGGCAACTGGCTTTTGTGTTGGGTGTTCTTTTTTTTGGTTTTTTAATTTAATAATTTTTGCATTTTTATCAAAACTGCACCATGCTTGTTCACACATGGCAAGAGAAAAATCTTCCGGTATTTTTTTATCCCATACTAAAAAACATCTTGAGGGCGGCAACTCAAAATAATTACCGCCCCATATAATTTGATTTTTACTTATTCTAAATATTTCATCAAAATATATTTTATCCGGTTTTACATCCCATCCAATATTTACTATTTCTTTAAAATTCATTTTGGAATTTAGACCACTTTTGAATTTATCTCCTATCCCATACGGCGGATCGGTTAAAACTAAATCAATGCACTTGTCCGGCATGGACTTCATAAAATCTAAACAGTCCATACAATGGACAGTATTTAATATTTCATTTATTTGATACAATATATTTCCTTCCCTTTTGGTTTTTTTGCGTGACACTTTTTGCAAAGAGTAATACCATTATCAATATTGAATCTAAATTCTGGAAATAAAGCAAAGGGCTTAATATGGTGAGCTTCTATCCTACCTCTAAAGAGGGTGTATCTTTCTGGCAATTTATGGTAAAATAATTCTTTTTTAATATATACAACGCAAACATCATCACTTTCATACCCATAAGAATCTAAATAACATTTTAAAACAACTTCATCTTTAAGATTCATTGATAAGATATGAAGGTCATCAAAATTAAAAGTAATAAATGTTTCTTCTTTTTTCATACCCTACTCCTTAAAATGTATAACATAAAAGTTTTCCAGTTAATGCTCCTAAAATAGAGATACTAAAATCTTTCCAAGCATCATCTGGAAACCTATCCCCATTTGCTTTATAATCTCTTAACTCTTTAAGTCCTGCAAAAATACAAGGAATTCCAATACTATATAAGCCATAATCTTCTTTAATTTTAAATACAAAGTCATTCCATTTAGTTATAGTTATTCCCATTATCATTCCAGTTTCATAATGAAGTAAATAATCATATCTTAGACCATATATGTTTTCTCTTTCAATTGCATACGCCTCTGTAGTAAATGACGAGTCACATATCATTCCAAGTAATAATAAAAATAAAATCATTACAAATATAAAATTAAATGTTTTTTCTGATACTACATTATTTTTTTTCATACACCTACTCCTTATTTTCTGTACTTCCTATTCCGCCGTCTCTTTCTTGATGAGGATAATCATTGTCATCATCTGTCTTTAAATACTTAACAAAAATTCCTTGACCAATTCTATCATACATTTTTAACTCAACAATACTTTGAGAGTCATTAGTTACACAAAAACAAATGTTTCCATCATTTTCATTATTAGAATAATAGTCTGCATCAATTATTCCTACAGGATTGACAAGTCTTAATCTTTTTTTTAATGCTAATGAGCTTCTTATAAAAATCATCAAAACTTCATCATCTTCCATCTGAGCTTTGACATCAGTCCAAATATTTATAGTAGCTCCTGGAAATATTGTAACTCCACTATTATTTATAAAAAAATCATAACCAGCAGAATTCTTTGTCATTCTCTGTGGTAATAGATGTTCTGAAAAATTATTCTTAATATATTGTTTTGATACAACTTCAAATTTTCTACTCATTAATTATTTCCTTATCTAAGAATATACATCGTTCACATGTGTCAACAATTTTATAAACTGGATTTGTTCTAAATTCACTTTGTATAGTTTCTAATTCTATTTTCTTTTTGCATCTAGTACATAGTTGAATCATTTTATATGAGTTATTTTGTTGAACTCTTTTAGCATCTGTTACATACATTAGTTTATACTACTCCAATTTACTATTTATATAATCAAAAATATCATTTCCATATAAGGCTATTACTGCTTCTTCAAAAATATAATGTTCAAGTTCATCAACCCATGAGTTTCCTACTTCATCTAAATAATTTTCACAACAATTTTCTAATTTAGAATAATCTCTTTTTTCATTAGGAATTAATTTTGGACTTTTTTCTGCTGTTTTTCTTTTTTTAACTTCATTCAATAATTCTTGTAAAGTGTACTTTTTTAAATTCATACTAATTTTCTCCTTCCATAATTATAATATATACATAAATACTAAAAAGTTAAACTACTTTTCTTATAATTTATTTTATTTCCACAATGAGGACATTTATCATCTTTTGCTTGGTACAAAAAATCACATGCACCACAATAGATACAATAAGATGATTTTACTCTTTTTCTCCAATTTAAAATTAAATTTAAAATAGTAGGAAATTTTATATATGCTTTTATTCCCATACAAGACATATTAACTTATACACCAAAGAATACCACAAACTATAAATATAACAATAATTACAACTATATTTGTAAGTGTTTCATTTATTTTTTCTTGTTGTTCTAGTGTAATTCTCATAATTATTCTCTTTTTTACTTTTTACTTTTCTCATTTTATCTTTAGACTCTTCTGACACAATATGCCCTACTAATGCAATAGATATATTTTCTGCATTTTTCTTTACTCGTTCATCTGTTTCTTTTGTTAATCCTTTATTCCATGGTGGTTTTCTCTCTCTTGATTTTGAAATATTTTTACCTATATTTTTTAATCTTTCATCTGTTTCTTTTGTTAAACCCTCATTCCAGGCTTTTTTTCCTTTATTTTTTTTAGAAATATTTTTACCAGCTTTTGCCACCCTTTCATCTGTTTCTTTTGTTAACCCAGTATTCCAAGATTTTCTATTACAATTAATTATTTTTCCATGCCTTTTTGTTTTATTTGTTAATATGCCTGTACCATCATATATAGTACCAAAATGTAAAATTAATTTATGTTCAAGATCATACGCTTCCTTTTGTGTCATATGGTCTTTTAATCTATAAAAATGAAATAAACTATCATCATTACTTAAATCATTAAAATAATTAAGTTTATAAATATTTTTTTCTTTATTTAAATTTTTAATATGAGATTCAATTCTTTTTCCACTTCCTTTACCTATATAAAAAGGTTTACCAAAAATAAGAATAGGATAATTATCTATAAAAAAACTATAATAAGTCTCATAAGGAAGTTCTTTTAATAAAATCTCTAAAGATAAGTCTACATACACATAAACATAAAATCGTCTGTCTTCTAATAAAGTATTATTCATCTATTCAATTTTTAATTCACTTATATTTTCATATCTTTTTCTTTCAATATATTCTTTACGCCTAACTTCGCTCCATGCAGATACAGGAACTAAAAATCCTACTATTCTTGTATATTTTTCTACCACATCTTTTCCACAAATGCTACATTTTTTTCCAGTGTCTAAAGTAATATGAGCATCAATACATTTTGAAAAGAAATAGTTAATAGCAAAATATTGAACTCCTTGTTTAACTACATATTTAATAGCTTTTTTCATCATTGACACTGTTGGAATTTTTTCTCCCAAATTAATATGAAGAATAGTTCCACCACTGAAATAATCTTCAAATAAAGACTGAATTCGTATTCTTTCCATAGCATCAATGTCATATACTAATGGAATAAATTGATTTCCATATAAATTAAATTTTTCTTGTTTATAAAGTAATTTATCGACCTCTGCTAATTTACTTGCTGTTTGTTCTGCTGGAATTTGCTCAAGATTACATTTATATCCATATACTTTAATTTTTTCTTCAGCTATAGAAGATAATTCTTTTAATACTTTAATAATAAAGTCTTCTGACTCTTTTTGTTTTTTTGTTAAATCATACCCCATAAAATATGCTGCTTCATATAAACCACATATTCCTAAAGTTGAATATTGATTGTCTAACTTCATAAAATTATGAGTATATAGTGGCATTTGTTCTTGTATAATTTTATCTTGTATTAACAGTCTTCTACAATGATTTATTTTAAAAGCATCTTTTGCTTGATCTCGTAGAAAGTTAAAAAACTTTTCTTCATCTTTATCTGCTAAAAGTCCAATTCGTGCAAGATTTATAGTAGTAACCCCAAATGAACCTACTTTAATACTTGAACCGCCTATTAAATTTGTATTTTCTTCTTGTGACGCTTTTATAAGATCTTCAACATTACTCAATAACCTACAACAAGAACTTAATGCTGTTAAATTTTCAGCACTAAAAATATTAATATTACCAAAATCTAAATTCATCTTTGAAATAAATTCTAAAAATTCATTATCTTCAATCTCTTGTTCTTTATTCTTTTTAAACTGAGCTGTTATTATTGGAAATGTAAATATGTCTCTTTTATTAAGCTCACTAAGACATTCCATAAATTTCTTTTGTATTTGCATTGCAAAATCAGAATCAATTTTTTTTCCATTAATTAAATATTGACTACAAAGTTCTTTAAGAAAAAAAGAATCAAATATAGTTATATTTGTAAATGGTGATTGTATATCTCTTATAGGTTGATTTATAGTATAAATAAATTTTTTAAATTCTTGTCTTATATACTGATCAAGAAACTTAGGATTATCTTTATACATAGAAATATAATATTTAGAATCATCTAAATCACATTTTAATAAAGCACTATAAATAACTATTACATTTGGTATTGCAGTTGCTCCCATCATATGTCTTGAAGCAAACATTATAAGTTGCTCCACATGTCTTAAAAAAGCATCTGCATGTTTAGCTGGCAAAGAGGGTTTATTTGTAATAAAAGGAAGCCCTTGATACACCAAATCAACAGTGTCAAACGCCCAGCAGTATGGAAGAAAAAAATTAGAAAAATCCTGAATATTAAGATCTTTATTTAATTCCTTTTCACATAGTTTATTTGCTTCTTTTATTCCCCACTGTTTTTTTGCTGTTTTCCAAAGTAAATATAATGAATTTAATTTATCAAGTCCTTTATGTACTTCGGTCTTAAAGGTTGCTACATTTTTTATTTGCACATTAGCGTTTGAATCTATAGATATATCTGCTACATTTTTTTTAAGAAAATAGTTCTTTGCAAAAGTCGTCATATCTAAAGATTCACTATTTATTCCCTCTAATTCAAATAGTTGTTTAGGATACTTATCCTTCATATCAAGCATGAAATGCTCAAAACTATCGTCATACGCCTGTTTAATCCACAAAATAGTATACCTTTATATAATTATTTCATTCCAAACATGTTTTTTAAAAATTCTAAACTTTCATTTGCATCAATATCTTTTACATCTGACTCTTCATTCCCTTCAATTAATCTCACTTCATGAATATCAATTAGTTCTCTTAATTGTTCTTCAGCATCAAATTGAGAAAATCCTGTAAAATCTTTTTGATATTTTTTTCCAAAGAACTCAAAAAATATTCTATATTTCAAAACTTATATACTCCATCTTTTGATAATAATTGATAATTACTATTATATAATTTCTGATTTTTTGAAGCCAATATAAATTCTGTATCTGTTTTTGATGATATTTGTTTTTGCACTATATTATACTTTCCACATTTAATATATTTAAACCCTTCTATTTTATTTTGTATAACATAGTCAATTTCATATCCTGTATACAAACATATATTATATTTTTTACTATTCCTTTTTAAAAATAATTTAGTAAACTCAATATTTTTTTCATAGAGACAGTCTCCTCCGAGTAGAACAATAGAATTTGCCTTGTTCCTTTTACAAAAATCTTTTAGTTCTTTTTCAAATAAAGAATAGTCTATAACTTCTCCTTCTTTATCATCTTTCTGTAACTGAGGATTACAACAATCAGCACAATAATGATTACAACCAACTGTATAAATAGAAACACAATGTTTTTCTGGATCTGGATAATCTAAAAAAGATACTTTTGGTGGAAATTTTAATCTAATTTTTTTATCTTTCATTTTTAACCTATCTCTGGCAAGAAATCCCCTTCCTTCAGGTGGGGGATGAATTGCCAGTTATTATTATAACTTACTTTCTTTATATTTGAAAAGGATACTTGCTTATATGATTTTTCTGGCAATGTTATATACTTTCCAAAAATATCTTTTATATAGCAAGCATTGGTTGTGAATCCAGAAATGAATCCTATTTTTTTATAAACGTTTACTTGATCATTTAGGGTAAATCCATTCAATGATTTAGTATTCTTTGAATTTCTTACCGATAATGTATTACCTTTTTTTCTTTTTCTGGCTGTTGCTTCATGCAAACTTCTTTTTTTCTTCCTAAACTGATTTATAAAAAAAATAGAATCAGGATTTTCTTTTATTTGTTTAATACCTGTTATAGCTATTGCATCATTTACATGAGACTTATCTAAATTTAAGTCACATCGATTTTGAAAAGTTATATTTCCATAAGTAAAGTCAGCATTAGGAAAGATAGTTAATAATCGTCTTCTTATTATATTCATAAAAGTTGAATCTTTATATGATTTTGATTTCTGTTTTCTTAAAATGTCTTCTTCATGTTTTACATGAATTTCATCATGACATTTTTCATGAAGTAGTGCCCAATCAGATGGTCTATCTTTTTCTTTACCGAAAATATGATGGAGTCTCCAGCCATTATTTTTTTGGTATTCTTTATCACAGTATTGACATTTTCCTTTTTCTCTTGCTATCAAGTAAGCTATTCTATTTCTGTATTCATACATTGTACCTTGCTGATAATCTTTTCCTTCTATTGAGGGGTTCTCAATTTTTTGAATATCAAATTTAGCTGCTTCAATACTTAATTTACACTTAGGTAATAAGTTATAAAATTTATTTATCCACATCACTGTATTATCTATTCTACTTTGAATTGACGGTGGTAACCATCCTTCTTTTTTAGAAGCAGTCCTATTAAGAAACCTTGCTTGCCTATAACGAGTAGTTCTATTTCTTCTCGATCTTCTCAATATTTTTCTTGTTTCCAATAATTTTGAAATATCTTGTCTAAGATCAATCTGACCTTTTGCTAACACATTATTTCCAGAAGTTATAGCAACTCCTACGTGTTTAGAACCAACATCTATACCTAATCTAGTTTCTTGCTTATAACCAGAAGAACCATAAAGTAATTGAATTGTAAATGGTTTATAATCTACAATTTTTGCTTTTTCTTCTTTAAGAAGCAATCTTGCTTTTCTTGTGCTGCAAGGCATCAATGCCTCCCCATGCTTGTTAATTACGAAAACTACCATTAAGTTTTCCTCCTTTCGGATTTGTTACCCATCCACAAAGTTATAAAGACTTTACTAAATGAGGTTGACTAAGAGTTTCCTCTTTGTTTACAGCGCCTCGATAGAGCCACAGACTTGGGTACCATCTGTAGGTATCATCATCTAAATAACGTAGGTCTCAAAGACCTTGGTGTAGTCAACTAATTACTCTCAAACGTTGCCGTTCAAGCCCCTTCCTTTAGGGAGGAGTAATTGACAATAAGGTCTATTTATTGTAATTCCTACAGAATCAGCGTCTACTTCAAATATAGGCCAAAAAACAATTTGATAATTTTTAAGTATACTCATCTTCATCTTCCTCCTTTCTTACTCTTAATTTTGATACAACCTTATTTTTCAATCTATCCTCTATTTCTTTAGCCCCAAAATAAAAAGTCTTTCCATTCATTATCATGTCAATTTCTTCTTTACTTAAAAATCCTGTGCATAACTCATCTAATATAATTCTAAATCTTTTTAACTCATTTTCATTATTTGTTTTAACTTCGTCTATATTTCCATTTGCACAAGCAGAACATGCATGTAACATCATACTTGAAAAAGGATTAATAATTACTTTATCACAAGCAAGAGCAATTAAAGCAGCAGATGAATACGCTGTATGAATTTCTGCGATAGTTTCTGCTTCTGTATTAAGAAGATAATAACAAATTTCAATAAAGGTTTCTAAAAATCCTCCACCATTATTTATTCGTAATATTACTTCATCCCACTCATTTGCATCTTGTAGTAACTGATATAATCGTCTATAAAAATATGAGTCTGTAATATCAAAATCTAAATTAACTCTACTAATATCTTTCGAAATTGTAGTTCTTTGAATAAAAGAACTTAAACATTGATCAAATACATCTACAATTTCGTCATCATCATCTTCTTGAATTATTTTTATTAATTTATTTTTAATCTTTCCAAAGTTCATCTGATAACCTTTCTTTTCTAATATTTTTTATAGAGTCCAAAAAGTGTAGTTGTAAAAAATTACGATCTAATAAATCAAATAAAAAACTACCATAGTTTTGTTTAATCATGTCTAAAGATAAATTTGAAGTAATTACAAAACGTTTATGTGCATAAATTAATTCTCTAAAAAATGTGTCTAATTCAGACACTATTAATTCCCTACTTGACTCTTTTTTCCATAACAAAGATTTATTTGGATCAAAACAATCATCAAGTATAATTATATCTGCTGATTTTAATTCATTTATTCTACTATCAGCTTCTTCATCTCTATGAAATCCTTGAAGCTTCATAATGAAATTAACAAAAGAACCGAACAACATAAACTTAACAGATAAACCCTTCTTAATACATCCCTTTCCAAAATTACAAGCACAAGCAGTCTTTTGTGTACCTGTTTCTGATCCCCATAAATAAAGATTTATATCTCTAAATTTTTCTTCTTGAATTCTATCTACCATTACTTGAAGCTTATGGACATTTTCTCTTGAAAGATCTCCTATATAATCTATAAATTCTACATTATGATAAAATTCAGGAATATTACTTTTATTAAGAAATAGTTGAAATTTCTTTTTATCCATAGCATTCCAATATTCTTTATTTGGAGCTGCATACTCTTCATCATTTATCTTTACTATGTTATATTGTTTTGTCATGATTATAATATATACAAAATTTATAAAATATTAAATAAGATTAATTTTTCCACTTATCAAATCTTTATACTGTTCTTCATTAGTCATGCTGAGCCCTGAAGCAGCTGAGTGACCTCCCCCTCCCCACTTTTCTGCAATGTCTTTAACAGAAAATCCTTCTCTTGATCTCAACGATATTGATCTATTTTCTATAGCTATCTTAAAAGTACTTCTACAAACCGCATATTGAACATCAGGAGACTCCTTCAAGATACGATTCGATATCACACTGAGTCCACTTGGTGCTTCTAAATATAAATATTTATTTCCTTGTCCATCAACTCTTATCTTCATATTATCTTTTGCTTTCTTATAGTTTTTATCTTCTTTTTGCTTTTCAGTAGAAATTATTCTATTCTCTCTAAAATTAAACATAAATCGTTTTGATGATCTAAATTTTTCAAGAATTAAATTTATAAAATCAGAATTTTTTTCATAATCAGGAGAATCAAAATATCTTGCCCAATTTATAACTCCCTTCTTAAGATAATTAAGATAATTAGCTTCTTCCCAATCTTCTGTATTATCTAACCAAAAGTCATATGTATTTACAAGAGTTGCAAATCTCTGAACCACCCTATCTTTTCTTTTAATTCCTTCAGTAAACAAATTATATAACAACAAAGTCGCACAACTTTTATCTGTGTAAAAGTAATTACTAAGTTCTCCTAATATACTCTTTCCAGTTTCATGATGATCAAAAATATAAACATCAATATTTAAGTCCTTTTTTAATTTATTATACATTTCTAAAGAATTAGGGGTAATGTCCGTAAAAATAACTATATCTATTTTTTCTTTATCTAATAAATCCCAATTAAAATCTGACATACTCCTTTGACCAGTATTTAAAAATATTATTTTATTACATATAGGTTCAATATAATATTTTGCAATAATAGTTGCAGATATACCATCAAGATCACTATCACTCACAAAATAGATATTTTTATTTTTAAAATTATTTATCATTATATTTTTTTAAAGAATCTTTTATTTTCTTATTTGATAATCTATTAAAAAAATAGACAGAAATAGGGATAACTGGAGAGTTCAAGGTAGGATTAACTACACCCCCACTTTCGAGCGATAACTCTATCTGTCTATTATTAAAAAGCAAAATTAGTTATTTCTCCTTATAAATCTATCAATAAACAAAAAATTCTCCTTAAACAAATATATTTTTTGCTATTTACAAAAACTAATCCTTTCTTAATTTATTAGTAAAAAGAAAATATTGCCCTTAATTAATCTCATTTTAACTAAGGGCAATATTCTTAAAAACTATTACACGTAAAAAGACCCGCATACAGTCACTTGATCTCCAGATTCTAACACGTCTGCAATACCAGAAATAAACCTTGTTGAACCATTCTGTACATATACTATACCAGAAACTGACTCATAGAAAGTTTTAAAATTGGCTTTAATCTTGTTTGATGAATTAATAACCTTAAGCGTATAAGCTAATTCGTCAGTGTTATTTTTATCAATGAATGTTACTCTTGCAACTCCTGATGTTACTTCACTTGTTATAACATCATGAGTAACCGTCTTGGGCCTATGATAAGTAGTATAATTTGCCATTTTCTATCTCACCTCTCTTTGTACTAAAATTTTAAAAGGGAGTTGATTTTCTCTATTGGTAAATGACAGTTTTAGCAACTATCAAAGATTCTTGAGAAGAATCAAATACCTCTGTATAATTGATATTTCAATTATATTTATTAGTAAAAAGAAAAGTGATAATCTTACATTATTTTTCACTACTTATCATAGTTGTTGCTATTTTTATCTCCTATACTTTAAACGTTACCGTTCAAGCCCCTCCCTTTAGGAAGAGGTAATTGACATAATGATACCAACATAATGTCTTCAACCACCCATAATCTCTTAACTTCCCTTTTCTCCCACATATCTCACAAATAAAAGCAGAGCGTTCTTCTGCATCAATTATAAGATGAGGACATACATCATCTCCTCCATTAATATAAAAACGTAAAGTACCAAACTTTTCTTTAACTTGAAGTGCTTGTACATCTGTTTGAGTTTTTTCTAAACTTTCACTTAATTTCCATAATAAATTAAACCAACCATCATCACATTCAATACCAAAAAATAAATAATCTATTGGTAATTCTCCTACTTTATAAATATTAGGGAATCTATTAAATAACTTTTGCTGTAATTTCTGTTCCATATTTTTGTTTGATTACTCTTTAATAATAATTTTTTGATCTTTTTTTACGCCAAACTTCAATGTATCTTTATGAGTATCAAGCAATATATCAATCTTATTTCCTTTTATTAATCCACCAACATCTTTTGCTTCATATTCAACTCCATCGTAAATTATCTTTGAATCAAGTGGAATAACTATAGGATCTACTGCACAAATTTTAATACCTTGTTCTTTAAATTTATACATCCATCCATTTCTGATAGTCCTTCCTTTCCATTTTTTTGAATTACACTTTGAACAGGGGCAATATGCTGTAACATCTACTATCAATTCATTTGTATTTTGCACTTGTACATCTTGTAGAGTTGGAACAACATTTTCTATATTACTTTCTTTAAATTTAAGAAAAGCATACCAACCTATTACTAAAATATAAATAGATGCCACTGCACTAGCCAGTATCCACAACCTTGTTTCTCTTCTTACTACTTTCATACTTTTTAAACTCCTTTTATTTTATTTAACGTCCATAAAAATACAACTCTTTAGAGATGTGTTACTTGACCTACTTAAAAATCTCGTACTTATCACGTGAACTACCCTCCCCTAAAGGGAAGGGTTTCTCAGTCGATGCAACTTATGCTTGCAAGCAGTCCTGAGCTAACCCGGTAGTTCCTACCGTTTTTATTCCTACATTACGAATGTTGATAGCAGCATTGACATCTCTATCGTGACGCTCTCCACATTCACAAATCCATTCTCGATCTGATAGTGTCAGGTTGGAGTTGATACAACCACAAACATTGCACATTTTAGAGCTTGGAAACCACTTATCAATCTTATACAATTGTTTTCCTTGATCTTCTAATTTGTAACTCAAAAATGTTGTAAACATTCCCCAACCATTATCTGAAACGGATTTTCCAAAATTAAGACATTGACTCATTGCTTTCATGTTCAAATCTTCAATACAGACCAAATCATAATTATCTGCTAATTTCTTACTTTCTTTATGCAGAAAATCTTTTCTTTGATTAGCAATATGCTCATGAACTTTCGCAACTTTTAATCTTTGTTTCTCATACCGTTTACTATCTGGTTTTCGATGAGAGAAGATTCTTTGTTCTTTTGCTAATTTTTCTTGAGCCAATCTGAAAAATCTTGGAAATTTAGCAGAATTTCCTTCTGAGTCAATGTACAGTTCTGGCATGGAAAAATCTAATCCTATTACCTTTTCAATATCTTTTTTGACTACTTGTGTTTCGTATTCTACAAGTATTGAAATGTAATATTTATTTGTTCTCGTTTTTGATACAGTACATGATTTTATAATACAATTTTCCGGTATAATCCGGTGTTGTACAAGTTTCACAAACCCCGTTTTAGGTAGTTTAATTTTATTTTCTTCAATTCGGATAGAATCTTTTTGATTATTTGTTGTGTAATTCCAACTACATTTTTTCTTAGATTTGAATTTTGGAAAACCGAGTTCTTTTTTTCCTTGTTTCACTCGTCTAAAAAAATTATTATATGCAGTTTCCAAATTCATTTGAGAATTAGCTAAAGCCAAAGAGTCTACTTCTTTTAGAAACTCAAACTCATTTTTATACTGAGCAGGAGTGTTTTTCAAAGATAATTTTGTATCTTTGTAATGTTTAATTTTATCAGAAAGCATTTGATTGTAGACAAAACGAGCACAACCTATTGTTCTATCAATAAGATTAGATTGTGCTTTGTTTGGTAACAGTCTAAATTTGTATGCTTTATTTCTTTTCATATGTATTCTAATAATCAGGACGAAAATTCATCCCTCACCTGAAGGAAGGGGATTTCTTTTCGAGGACAGGTTAAATACTTTGAAGCCTTTTTAATTTCTGCATTATTTATATCTGCAATAAAATTTCTACTTGTATCTTCACTTCTTATATCTATTACATATAAATTTTTAATCTGAACATTTAAAGACTCTATCATTATCAATGAAGCTTGATCATTATCTGGAATAATAATTTTTCTATTTTTAAATCTGTTCAACAACTCAATTTGTTTTTCAGTTATTTCAGAACCAAAAGTACAAGTTACATTTGTAGTAATATTATTGAATATCTTTGGAATACTTCCTATACCTTCACTTATATAAAGATCTTCATTATAATTTAAATTATCTATATTAAATAATGTTTCATGAATCATAGAATTTGAAGGGTATAATACTTTCTTTTTAAGAAAAAATAGAAATTCATCTCCATACTCTACAAAATTATTATCTGTTTTTGAAAATACTTTTCCATCTTTTATTTTTAACATATTTGTGTCTATAACTTCTTTTAACACAAAATCATTTATACCTGCTGCTTTCATTAACTCTCTTTGAGATAATTTCCTTGCTTCAAATGTATATATCTTCTGCTCTGAATCTATTATAGGAACTATAAAATAATCCTTATAATATCCTTCAATACATTTCTTAATATTAAATTGATTACAAAAGTCTTTTGTAAACTCTCTTACTCTTGTATAATAGTAGTCTTTTGGATTAAAAGACTCTAATTGTTTTCCATCTATATAATTAAAATTTGTTTTATTACTTTTTGGTTTACATATTTCTTCTAATTTATTCTTACTTAAAAATGATAAATCATTCACTTGCTTTACACTATTAACTATATTATTGGTAACTTTCTCAAACGCTTCTTTATAAGAAATATTTAATTGCTCTTGAACAAGTTTTAAAACATGTTTCTTTTTCTTACAATTAAAACAATGAATTACCCCAGAATACAAATTAATACTGGAGTTGCCTGTAGATGAATCTTTATGGAAGGGGCAAATTATATTAACCCACCCCTGTGAATTTCCGAAATTTTCATGATAGATATGTAAAATATCTAAAGCATAAATAATTTCATTAGCTACTAATTCTCTATATTTATTTTGCATTATTTTTCTGTTCTTCAATTTCTCTTATTTTTTCTAATACAATCTTTTCACGATCTATGATTGCCTTGAACACAATCTGATCAAACACATTATAGTCATAATAGTACTTCAAAGACCATTGAAGAGTTATAATACCTAAAGCACCCCCGAAAGTTAATGCTACTAAAATATCAAAAATAGTAACATTTCTATAAAACCTTTTAAAATAAATAAAACTACTTACTCCTATTAAATACCAAATTATCAATCCAAATATAATCATTCTTTTTTCCTCCATTTATTGCAAGTAATTACACTATTTGCTTCTTCTGCAAATGCATCTATTACTGCTTTTCCAGTTAATACACAAAGTCTAGTTGTATAACAAGTCCACTTCTGAACTATATAATTGTTACAACTTTCACAAAGTATTTCTTCATCTTTAACATCATCTAGTTTCATAATTTATTTCCCTTCACATGTTTGTGGTTTTCCATACCTATCTAACATTTGAACAACTGAAGAGCCATATTCTCTAAGATTAGAGTAAAAAAACATATATTTATATCCATCTATACATTTTGTTCTTACAATAAAATTGTCAAAAGATATTATTTTATCAGAAGATGCTAAAGTTATTCCTACAAAAATCATTATCAAAGCTATCACTATTTTCCACATATTATTTTCTCCTTACATAATTATAATATATACACAAATATTTAAAAATTAAACTTAATTATCTTTCAACCCTTCTAAAATATCATTATTCCACTCTTTGTTTATAATCAACAACACTAAATACCCCATAAGATCGATAATAGTGTCTCTCATGCCAATATCTATATCTTTCATATTTCTTATTCGATTTAATTTATCATCAATTCGTGTAAGTATTTGTTCATCTGTACTTGTCTTGCTAAATATTCTTAGAGGTTCCAAAGCACTATTACCATACCGGATATTTTTTTCAATAAGAAATTTCTTAAGATTGTCACAAACTTCTGCTATTTCAACTTGAGAAGATGAAATTTTAATATTACAATCATCTACAATTCCACTAATTCTTTTATTCATAAGAACTATACCTTCTTTAATCGATTTTGTCATTTAATTTTCTCCTATAATTTTTGCAAATATCATAATGAACTAATTTAGTCCCTAAACATTTTCCTTCATACTTACCAAAAAATCTACAATTATAACATTCTCTCTCATTTCTCTTTTGTCTTACTCTCCACCTTTTCTGCCTTTTTATAACTATACTCTTAAATTCTTCATCATGAGATTGAAGCCAATTAAAAATATCTTCTCCTAATTGTCTTCTGAATAAAATGGGGGTTACATAAGTATCTATACATTTATGATCATTTAAATGAACCATTTCAATATCATTATAAACTCTTCTTAATAGTTCATTTGTCTTTTTAAGTTGCTTTTCCAAATTTTGTATTTTATAATCACTAACTACAATGTTTTCACATATTCTATCAATACATTCTTTTAAAGTTAGCCTTTCTGTTAACTTTGTAAACTTATCAATTAAACTCATTCTACACTCCTTCTAAATATGTTAAACAACAATCTTGCACTTCTTTATCAAATCCTTTATCTTGACTATAGACCATAAACTCTTCTGATAAAGATTTATTTTCACTTTTTAAATCCTCTAACTCTGCAAACTCAAGTTTATCTCTCTTAATAGTTATTCCTTCTTCTCGTATATAATAATCTGGATATCTTGCATAAACACTTTGAATAGAGGGAGCATTTTTAATATTGTAAAGATATTCTTTATTTGGTATTTCCTCTCCATATTCTATATCAAGAATCTTAAAAGTTTCTGGAGGCATTATTTCTTCAATCAAAAAATTATTCTTTATATTTAGTACTGGATTATTCTCTTCCCCATTTCTTGTTATCACAGGACATCCTGGTAGTATAATATTTCCATACTTTCTTTTAAGATGAATATGCCCATCTATAAAATACTTATACTTTACATTTTCAATCTTTGTATATTCTCCTCCAAAAGCTTCTTGCTGAATCATTAAATGTCCAAACACAAAATCACCATCAAACTTAATTTCATTATAATGATCCATATTGTATTGATAAGGTAATGCAAGACACTTATACCCTTCAAGTTCAAACTCTTCTTCTTTAAAAAATATCTTAACATTTGGAAGATGCTGAATTCCTTCTAACAATTTTCCTTTTAATTTAGAACAAGTATGGTTTCCATTAAGGATATATGTCTTTCCTTTTCTCTTATTAAGAAAGTCAAGAAATACAGAAAACACTTCCCATCTTGGAGTTGAACTATCAAACTCATCTCCAAGCATAATTATATTTTCATCTATATAATTATCATTAAGCCAGTTAAGAAAATTAACTTGAGCTTTAAAAAAATATTCTTTTTCCTTAAGATGTAAATCACCCACTACAATCATTTAATTTCTTCTTATTGCTGTACCCAATTCTTTATTAGAAAACTTCCTATATTTCCTGACAACCAATCGTTAGCGTCTCTTTCAGAACTAAACACTTCATTAACTACATAATAATCTAACATATGATCATAATTTCGTAAATCAATTTTTTTCTTTTCTTCTGTTTCTACTGTTTCAAGATATTGTAAAGACAACTTAAGATTTGACATAAGAAATACAACGCACCACCCCTGAGTTATCTCTTTTCCATCATCCATTACTAGATTAAATTGTTCTGTATCATAAATATTTATTCTACTTATTTGATAAAGATTTAAATATACATTATCTACTTTTAAAAACATTTATTTAACTTCCTTTGATAAATTTTTAATAACAAAAAGACTGCATCCTACTAATTCATTTTTTAATCTTGTAATATTAATCTTATTAATATCAACATGATTTTGTTTGTATATTCCTAAAGCAATTTTTATAACTGACTCATCAAATCTACTTAATAATTCTTCTAATATGCTTATTTTTTTTGAATAAGACACTTCTAATATTTCTCCTAGAACATTAGGAAGACTTTTTTCTTTTATCAAACTATAATATTTTTCTTTTATGTCCATAATCTACTCCTAAGTTTTATAAGTTTAACTAAATTTTCTTCTTTCTCTTGTTCAAACTTTTGCTCTTCTCTATTTAGCATATCAAATAGATAGTTTCCATACTTAGAACAATTATGATGATACTCATAATATTCATTATTATAATTCCCCCACCAACAAACTTGATGTAGTGCCCACTCAGTTAGTAAAGTTTCCAATTCATCTTCTCTTTGTTTAAATGTCTGAGTCCACCAAATATACAAAGCATCCATTTTATCATGCTCTGCATTTTGATAAATTGCAAAAGATCTTTGCCCATGCTCTTCTGGTTCATCTTCGATATTAATTCTGCCAATATTTTTTATCTCATTCTGTTCATAAAATTCACAAAACATTTCAAAGGGAATCTCAAGCATTGGTTCAACTATTTCCCAAGCGCCCCAATATGGATACTTTAAAAATCTTTTAAAAAGTCTTAAACGATAATACGGTTTTCTTATAAAATAAGGAAGTCTTAATCTCATTGCCTACTCCTTCTTACCATTCGTTCACCATCTTTTACCATAGTTCTTGATATTACTATTTCTTCCTTATCTAAATCTTCAATCTCTTTCTTATTCTTATTTTTAATATATAGTATTTTAAATTCAATTAAAAAATTACTTACATAATTGTATTTTAATAGCTCATATAACTCAAGAAGAATTTGCTCTACAAATACTTTATTGTTTTCTTTCCCTTTAACAGGTAAATCAATTCCAGATATTAATGATTTTTGATATCCATTAAGATTGTTTAACGTCAATGCCTTATACA
>Ga0315277_10001138_pt1 | contig 39322 bp, 36 predicted proteins | sample YL17G05_15_MG_FD_203695 | JGI IMG/M metagenome (GOLD analysis project Ga0315277, IMG submission 203695) | Sediment microbial communities from Yellowstone Lake, YNP, Wyoming, USA - YL17G05_15 | ecosystem: Environmental > Aquatic > Freshwater > Lake > Sediment | place: USA: Wyoming | collected...
CAGGACGCGCGTGAGGAATCCTGACGTGACGACGTTCGACCTGCATGACCGCGTCAACCAGGCTGTCGAGCATTCGTTTGTGCGTGTGGACGAGAAGAAGAAGACGATTACGCTCGAATTGACCATTGACACAGCCATGTCGCCCGTCATGGACTACTTCGAGATATTCCTCACGAGAATGGTGATGTGCAGGCGAGCGGCGACGATGCTCGGCTGCAATTTCGAGCTGACCATTAACGACGTGCGGCTTCTCTAGACTCCGGCCAGCGCGCTCTGGACGCTGCGGCTTCGGAAAACTCTGTCTGCCGTCAAGACACCTTCCCGCTCTGCCGGCGACGACCTGTGAAAAATGCCTGTTACACCCAAGTTTGAGAGATTTGCCGGCCTTCGTGTTTCGTTGACAAGCCTTCCTGCCCAAAGATATAATGAAGCAGTTTTGGAGGCTTTCATAGTGCGAGGGGGCGCCCTATGGCATTGACGAAGACACAAATCGCAGCAATCGCGGTCGCCGCGGCGGCCGTCGTGCTGTTCCTCGTATACCGGCGTCTCTCATGGCGAAACAGGCGCCGGTTGTTGCTTGCGCTTTTCTGTGTGGTGACCGTCGCGGGCGGGTTCTTTTTCACCAGGGTAAGCCCTATTACCAGCAAGATCAACCTGGGCCTTGACCTCCAGGGCGGTACGCACGTGGTCCTTGAAGCTGTGGACACGCCCGACGCTCCGGTCGACGAGAACGCTGTCCAGAAGGCAGTGGACATCATCCGGGACCGTATCGACAGGCTTGGTGTTTCGGAACCGGTCATACAGCGGGCTTCCGACCGTCGTATAGTGGTTGAACTGCCTGGTGTCAAGGACTCGGCGGAGGCGCTGGAAGTCATTGGCAGGACAGCACTGCTTGAGTTTGTGGATGAGGACGGCAATGTCGTCTTCACCGGAAAGGATCTCGCGAAAGCCGACGTAGGCACAAAGCCCGGGACCAATGAAGCTGTGGTTACGCTCGAACTGAAGCCCGAAGGCGCGGCGAAGTTCGCCGAGGCTACTGAGAAGAACGTCGGGAAACGGATCATTATCATGCTCGACAAAGAGATCATATCCGCTCCCACCGTGACAGAACCGATCACAGGCGGCAGGGCCATCATCGAGGGCTACGAGAGTGTTGAGAGCGCATACGGGCTGGCCATCATGCTCAGCTCCGGCGCGCTTCCTGTGAAGCTGGACGTGATCGAGAACAGGACCGTAAGCGCGACACTCGGGCGCGATTCCATCGCCAAGAGCAAAGTCGCGGGCATAGTCGGGGCCATTGCGGTCGTGGCTTTCATGCTGTTGTATTACCGCCTGCCAGGTCTCGTGGCCAGCTATGCTCTGGGGATATATGTATTCGTCGTGCTCGGCGTCCTGTGGGGCCTGAAAGCGACGCTGACACTGCCCGGCATCGCCGGCATCATCCTGTCGGTGGGCATGGCGGTAGACGCGAACGTGATCATATTCGAAAGGGTTCGCGAAGAGGCCATGACCGGGAGGACACTCCGTTCCTCGATAGACGCGGGCTTCAGGAACGCGATGCGCACCGTACTCGACTCCAATATCACGACTCTCATCGCGGCGGGCGTGCTTTTCTACCTGGGTACAGGACCGGTCAGAGGGTTCGCGGTCACGTTGACAGTCGGAATACTGGCCAGTATGTTCACGGCCGTCATGGTGACCAGGTGGCTCCTGAAGGTTTCGGTGGACTCCGGAGTACTTCCGGCAGATAGTTTGATATTCAGCAGATAGGAGGTGGCGGGGATGCGCAAGCGGATTGACTTCCTCGGCATGCGGAAAATGTGGTTTACTATCTCCGCCATTCTGATTCTCATAGGCTTTGTCTCCATGGCGATACCGGGCCATGGCTTCAAACTTGGCATCGACTTCACCGGAGGCCTGCTCACCGATGTCAAGTTCGAAAAGCCTGTGACAACGAGCGGTGTGCGGGAGGCGCTGGCCGCATCCGGCGTCGAGGGCGCTCAGATTCAGATCGCCTCGGAGGACAACACGCAGGTGATACTGAGGACTCGTTCACTGACACAGGACGAATCCAAGGCGATGAACCAGGCCCTGGAGAAGCAGCTGGGCAAGTTCGAGGTCCTGCGCGTGGAAGAAGTCAAAGGCGTCATCGGCAGCGAGCTTGCGCGTAAGGGCCTGTTCGCGCTGGTGATCGCGAACATAGGCATGGTCATCTACATCACGCTGAGGTTTGAGTACAAGTTCGCGTTGACCGGCATCGCAGCGCTCATACACGACGTGCTGATTGTCATAGGCTTCTACTCCATCCTGGGGTATGAGGCGAACAGCCCGTTCGTCGCCGCGATTCTCACCATCGTCGGCTACTCGATAAACGATACGATCGTGGTATTCGACCGCATACGCGAGAACCAGAAGATAATGAGACGAGAGCCGCTTTCGGAAGTCGTGAACGTCAGCATCAACCAGACAATGACCAGATCACTGAACACGAGCCTGACGACATTGCTGGCGCTCCTGGCCGTTTTCTTGTTCGGTGGCCGGACGATAAGGGACTTCACGGTCGCGCTGATGATAGGCATCACCGCAGGAACGTACTCATCGATATTCATCGCAAGCCCGCTCTGGTATTTGTGGAAGATGCGGGAGGAACTGCAGTCCGCGCGCCCAATCGCTGAGGTCGCGGTGGCAGGAGCGGCATCCCGAGCAGCGGCTATGTCTCGAACCGCAGCTGCTCCCGGAGCGCCGGAGCCTACGGCAGCGAAGGTGCAGGTTCCGAAGAAGACCGGCGCCAGGGCTGGCGCCCGCAAGGGGAAGCCGAAGAAGAGGCGGTAGGACAGGCCCGCAGCCAGCAATCGAATAGTCGGCAATGAACCGCATAGTCAGCGACGGAACACTTTTCGTCCAGGACGACACTGTGAAGGAACATACCGGCTCACCGGCATAGACACCGGCGGGCCGGTTTTTTTGCCTGGACAAGGTAACCACGCGCCGGTTTTGGGGGAAGAATACGCCCAGAGGAGCGTGGGATGATGTTGCCGTTTTCGAGCCTTGTCCGTCACGAAGGTAACGAACCGTTGTTTCAAGCTCTGGAGATGTCCACGCTGTCGACACTTTCGGGAGTTCCCCTTCACCTGCACGTTGAGGGTCTTCGCGGCACGGGCAAGACGACCATCATGCGCGCGGTCTCCGGCGTGCTGCCCAGCATCGTCCGCGTCAAAGGTTGCGTGTACAATTGTGACCCCAGATCTCCCCATTGTCCCATCCACGCAGGCATGTCGCGCGAACAACTTGACGCGTGCGGCACCGAGGAGATGCGGATGCCTTTTCTCGAGATATCTCACTCGGCGAAAATGGGAACCGTCGTCGGGAGCATAGACCTGACGCGAATCACGGACCGCCAGCGCCCGGAGGCTGCGCTGCTCGCCGGGACAATACCCCAGGCAAACAGGGGCATTGTGTTCGTAGACGAGATCAACCGCCTCGCAGAGGTCGCGCCGGAAGTGGCGGACGTCCTGTTGAGCGTCATGGGGACGAAGCCAGGGAAAATCCAGATTGAAGAGACCGGGCTGCCAGTCGTGCACATGCCGATCTGGGTATCCGTCTGGGCCACATCCAACCCAGACGAAGACCCTGGGCCGCTCGAGGATGTGAGGCGGCAGCTGTCCGACAGGTTCGATTTCCTGGTCCATATGTCGAGACCGACCAGCGTTTCGCAGGTGATTTCCATCCTGCGCAAGTCGAGAGACGGCAAGGAGTACTCGCGCGACTTCACAGAGACAGTGGGTGCGGCGCTTGCGCTTAACCCGGCCGCTTCTCCGTCGATTGAGGAGATGATAGCGCGCCTTTACCTCGATTTCGGTCTCGAAAGCTTGAGGGCGGTAGAGTCCCTGCTGCACGGGTCCAGGATGCGCGCAGGGATACTTGGACGGGACCAGGTTGAGGTCGCAGACGTCCTCGATGTGGCGCCGATGGCACTGCGCCACAGGGTCGAAATGGGCGTGCTCAACCAGATACTTGCCTATATCCAGGGCCTCGGTGAGAAACAGGCGGCAGGGCAGTCACCCGGCGACCCATCGGAGTCCGGTAAGCCCTCGTCGAGACCTGTGCAACCCGTTTCCTCCCACGACGGACGCGCGATGCAGGACCCCTTTTCGCGTCTGTTCTGCAAAGTGAAGGATGCACTGTCGGGGCACCCGTTGGGCGCGCGCCAGGGCTCGGGGCCCGAGACGCCCGGCGCAGGCCGGTTCGGCCAATCGGCTCCACAGGGACAGGCCGGCTCTCACAGCCAGTCCGCCCGGACTCCGGCACAGGCGCGTAGCGGAATTGCCGACCCCATGCGGGTCATGCTGACCGCACCCGAGACTGAAGCTATACCCATGCTGCTGCTCGCCATGAACGACCTCGTGCGGTCGCCGGAGCAGCTCGAGCGGTGACAGTCCTGGATGTGGCCCGCCTTGCGGCATCTCTTCCCGAATGGCCGGATACCACCGGGCCCGCGTCGACTCTTGCTGCCATTGTCTGGGGGCAGAGCGCGGCCAGGCTGGGCCAGTCGGCTGTCGTCAGCCCATTCCTGCACACCTTCGATCCCGCCATGCCGGACTCAGTGGCATTTGTTGCCGGGGCAGACGCTGGAGCGGTGTTCTACCACCGGAAGACTCCCGGTGAGGTAATTCACATAGATGTCTTCCACGAAGTCGGAGAGGTCGACCATACTCGCGTCGCCCGCTGGGTCAGGCGGGCGCTGGAGCAGACGCCGCATGGCGAGGCTCTCGCGGACATGGTCGATGTGCAGACCGGGACCGGGGGCGGCAGAGTGTCGGGCTCGCTCAGGTTCGGCAAGAAAGTCTCTCTGCGTAGAGCTCACATGAACCATGTCCACCTGGCGGTGGGCCTTGACAGGGCGAAGGCTGACGCGCTGCTCTGGCTCGTCGCCGGCGCGGAAGCTGCGATAATCGAATCCGGGATGCAGATCAGGCAGGTCAAGCGGCTGGAACGGCAGGCGGCGGCACCCGGTGAGCCGCAGGACCTGTCGCCGTACAGCTCGCCCACCGATTCGAAGCTCCGCGAAGAGAGCGTCAAGAGCCTTGACGATGAGCAGATGATGCAGTCCGCCATGGAGTTGTCCGACGAGCTGGGCGGCGTCGACGAGATGCGCAGGGCGCTTGAAGAGATCGCATCCCTGGAAGAGCTGAGAGCCACAGGCTCGATGAAGAAGGCTAACCCACCGCCCGGGTGGGACGACGTCGTGGAGAAGCTCGTCTCAGAGCGGCTCGCCAGGCGCGACGGGCGCCGCGTCGTCCTGACGGATAAGGGTTGGGAACTGCACGATTTCCTGACTCTGAAGAGCAGGGAGATCGAGATGCAGTTCCGGCGGCTCTTGCGCAAGGCGCCTGGGATCAAGCCTCCTCGCGACAGGGCGAGCTTCGCCGAAACCCATTCCAGCAGGCCAGGGAAGGCGTGGGGCATGAGGCCGGTAAAGCTTCCGCCGGGCGAATGGCCGCATGACATCGCACTCCCGGAAACGATCACGGCTGCCCTTGCCCGCTGCCCTTACGAATTCTCGGTGGTTTCTGAGGACCTGCGCACCTACCGGGACCGGTCGAGACGGTCCGCCGACGTTTGTCTCCTGATCGATGCCAGCGCCTCCATGGCCGGCAAACGAATACGCGCCGCAAAGTACCTCGCCCAGCACCTCCTGCTCGCGAGCAGCGAGAAGATAGCGGTTGTCGTGTTCCAGGAAGGCTCCGTCAAGGTTGAGGTTCCGTTCACGCGAAAACTCAGTTACGTCCAGGCCGGCCTGGCAAGGGTACAGCCCATGGGCCTGACGCCCCTGGCCGAAGGCCTTCTCCAGGCCGCTGAGTTCATCAAGGAGGCCCGCAGCCGGAAGCCACTGCTGTTGCTCATCACCGACGGCATACCAACAGTCCCGAAGTGGACCCTGAACCCTCTCGAGGATGCGCTCCAGGCGGCATCGATGCTCGAGCGCGCGCGCATGAGGTTCGGGTGCATAGGGCTCCAGCCGAACAGGTCGTTCCTTGAGGCACTGTCCAGGCGCGCCCACGGCACACTCTACGTCGTGAATGAACTGGAGAAAGAAACCCTGGCAAGCATCGCGAACCGGGAACGACAGAGGCTCTAGGGCGGAAGGAAAAGGGAAAAGCAGCCAGAAGTAGGAGTAGGGTTGATAAAACCCTACTCTTGCGCGTCAAGAGGTGGACTCCATGCTGCTATTGAGTATTGGCCTGCTGCTCGCCCTGGTTACATCCATCTTCGCGATTCAGAACTCCGTCGTGGTGCCTGTGCAGTTCTTCACCTGGCAGTCAGAGGCATCGCTCGTGGTGGTCATCCTGGCGTCCGCGTTCCTTGGAGCTGCCATTGTGGGCTGTGTGGCCTTCTTCCGCCAGATAAGGTCCAGCGTGCGCGAGTGGGAACTCAAGTCGCGGCTGGGCAAGATCGAAGCCGAGTTGAAGAAATTGCAGGAGAAAGAGGCGAAAGCTCAGAGCGCGGCCAAACCGCCGGCCCCCGCCCAGAGTGCGAAGAGCCCAGGGGTATAACGCCCATGCTTGCCCGCTACCGCTGGCGCCTCCCGCGAGAGACGGAAGGCAACAGAGCATCGCATGATCCCGGCGTTGGACCGCTGCTCGCGAAAGTGCTGTGGGCACGCGGGATACGGTCGCGCGAAGACGTGCTCTCTTATCTGGACCCATCTCTCAAGTCCCCGGCGCACCTTGAGGGGCTGCAGAGTGCCGCAGCCCGCCTGCGCCTTGCAGCCCGGCAGAACGAGACAGTCTTCATCCACGGTGACTATGATGTCGACGGCATCACGTCGACCATAATCGTGCGCGAGACTCTCCGCGGGCTCGGTGTTCAGCCGCATTCCTACATCCCGGACAGGGAAGACGAAGGTTACGGGCTGGGCCAGGAAGCTGTCCGGCTGGCAGGGTCTAGGGGCGCAAGCCTGCTGGTCGCTGTCGATTGCGGGACCTCTGATGTCGAGAGTGTGGCTCTGGCCAGGTCGCTTGGGATGGATGTGGTGATCCTTGACCACCATAGACCCCACGCTGTTACGCCGGACGCGAATGTCCTGGTGAACCCCCATTTCAGCCCCGGAGCCGGCTCAACGTACTACGCGGCTGCGGGCCTGTGTTTCAGGCTCGCGACGGAGATTCTTGGGCCTGGAGCGGCGAATATGCAGGACCTTGCGGCCCTGGGTACGATAGCCGATGTGATGCCTCTTCTTGGTGATAACCGGGCCATTGTCAGGGCTGGGCTGGAGGCGCTTGCACAACCTGAAAGGCCGGCATTAAAGGCGCTCTTGCAGGTATCGCGGCTGTCGGGCGCCGTGACCGCGCGCCAGGTCGCCTTCGTCCTCGCCCCGCGGCTCAATGCGGCTGGCCGCATGGGAGACGCCACCCGGGCTTTCGATCTTCTCGCCGAGACAGACCCGGCCCGCGCGCTCCATCTTGCCGCGGAACTGGACCAGGAGAACCGGCGGAGGCAGGAACTCTGCCAGGAAATGCTCGAAGAGGCCCTGCCGCTGACGGCGGAGGCAGGTTTCCCTGTAGCCGTCTTCGCCCGAGAGAACTGGGCGAAAGGGCTTCTTGGCCTGGTGGCGGGCAAGCTGTGCGAAGCGCTCGGGCGTCCGGTCTGTGCCGTCTCTGTGAAAGATGGTGTGGGCCATGGGTCTGCCAGGAGCACGCCCGATGTCGATATCGTGGCAGCGTTATCGGAATGCAGTGACCACCTGCTTCGTTTCGGCGGGCACAGCAGGGCGGCGGGCTTCTCGCTTGAGGCTGGGCGCCTGGAAGAATTCCGGGAGGCGCTTTCGCGGGCCACAGGGGACTATGTGCCCCGCAGGCCTGTTTTTGACATAGACGGGATCGTCGCCCCAGGCGAACTGCGTGCGGATTGCGTGCGCGAGCTTGAACGCACGGAACCCTGCGGAGAGCAAAATCCCCGGCCCGCATTCCTCCTTGAAAACCAGAGAGTCGCAGCCTGCAGGAGGGTGGGCGGGGCGGGCCAGCATTTGAAGCTGCGACTGGACGAGGGAGGCCTTGAGTGCATCTGGTTCGGGGCGGGAGCGCACGCGGATTTCCTCTCCAGGGGACCCGCCGCGTACGACCTGATCGTCGAGCCCCGCATCAGCGAGTTCCGCGGGAGAGGCAGTGTGGAACTGAACGTTGTCGACGCGCGGCCTGCCAAAGGCGAGAAGGTCCTGCCCGGCGACGATGGTACCATGCCGCAGGAGCGAGTTGCTCTCGACGGTAGTGTGGTTTCCGGGGGACCCGAACCCATTTCTCTGGCGAGGACGGGCGCGGAACCTGTGATCGTGCACCTGCGCCGCGCAGGGCGGATGCCTGTGCTGTGGACCGGCGACGCCGAGGAGCCCGGCACCGGCCGCGATCTCATCGTCTCGTCACCGCCGCTGGAGCCCGCGAAACTCCGCAGGACGGTCCTGGGGAGGGGCTTTTCGCGCGTCATCTGCTGCTTCGACGAAGGCGCGGTCGATGCTTTGCTGGCGGACCTGGAGACTTACGCTCCTGGCAGGCAGACACTGCTGCGCTGCCACCGCACGCTCCTCGAACTTGGGCCGGGGAAGCATAGGATAGACGACTACATTTCCGCGCTTGAACAGGGGCATGTGCCTCTGGCAGGTACGGCGGCAATTCTCGCCGAACGCTCCTTATCCGTGTTCTCTGAGATAGGTCTTGCGCACGTTTCCGGCGATGAGGTTGCTGTCGTGCGCCTCGCCGGGAAGGCGGATCTGGCGACGAGCGCTGTTTTCCGGCAAAGCCAGGACTGGAGGGCGAGCCTGGAGCGCTTTTATGATTTCACCGGACATTCACCGCAGGTACTGGCCGAGTGGCTGGGTCATGCGGGATGGTAACCACATTGAGGGAACGGAGGAGACATGAGTGGATCTCGAGGGTATGATACGAGTAATCCCCGACTTCCCCAAACCGGGAATCAGTTTCAAGGACATAACCCCCATCCTGAAAGACGCAGCGGTGTTCAAGCAGGCCATAGACACAATGGCCCAGAGTCTCGCGGGCATCGACTTTGACCTGTTCGTGAGTCCCGAAGCGCGAGGGTTCACGTTCGGCGCGGCGCTTGCCTATAAGATGGGCAAGGGGTTCGTGCCTGTGAGGAAGGCGGGCAAACTGCCTTTCGAATGTGTCAGCGGCACTTATAACCTGGAGTACGGCACGGACACTCTTGAGATGCACAAAGATGCCGTAAAGCCGGGGCAGAGAGTGGTCGTGCTGGACGACGTGCTTGCCACCGGTGGTACGATATCGGCCGTCGCCAACCTCGTCGAGAAGGTCGGCGGCAAGGTTGCGGCGGTGGCCTTTCTCATAGAGCTTGCGTACATACCGGGGAGACAGAACCTCAAGAGATACGACGTGGTCTCGGCGATAAGGCTCAAGAGTTAGCCGTTAAGGCGGCGTACCCGTGGGTGTAGACGACATCATAGCAGTGGTCAAAGCGCATAATCCTGTTGCCGATGCTGACATAATCCGGCGGGCGTACGAGTTCGCAGCAAAAGCTCACGAGGGGCAGCAGAGGGCATCGGGAGAAGCTTACCTGCAGCACCCGCTGGCAGTGGCAGCTATCCTGGCCGACATCGGTATCGACGAAGTCGGCATAGCTACTGCTTTGCTTCATGACGTCGTTGAGGATACGGGCATTCCGCTGTCGGAGATCGAAGCGCATTTCGGCAAAGCCGCCGCAACCATTGTTGACGGTGTCACGAAGCTCGGCAAGCTGGAGTTTCGCACGGATGAGGAAGCTCAGGTCGGCAACCTGCGCAAGATGTTCTTCGCGATGGCTGAGGACTTGAGGGTCATCATCATCCGGCTGGCCGACAGGCTCCACAATATGCGTACGCTGGGCCATCTCCCTGTGGACAAGCAGAGGCGGATAGCGGATGAAACACTTGAGATCTATGCGCCGCTCGCCCACAGGCTCGGGATCTGGCGGTTCAAGTGGGAACTGGAAGACCTCGCGTTCCGGTTCAAATACCCGGACGAATACTCAAGCCTGAAGGAAAGCATCCAGAAACAGCGCAGGGAGCGCGAGGAGTATGTCGACCGGGTGATACAGGACCTCAAAGAGAGGATCTCCTCTCAAGGCATCAAGGCCGACATACAGGGCCGTGCCAAGCACTTCTACAGCATCTGGCGGAAGATGCAGGACGAAGGGAAGCAGCTTTTCGAGATCTTCGACTTGCTCGCGATGCGGGTCATCGTGGACAGCGTCCGGGATTGCTACGCCGTGCTCGGCCTTTGCCACACTATGTGGAAGCCACTGCCCGGGCGCTTCAAAGACTATATCGCAATGCCCAAGGCCAACATGTACCAGTCTCTGCACACCACGGTGATGGGCCCCGGCGGTGAGCCGTTCGAGATTCAGATACGAACATGGGACATGCACCGGACGGCGGAGTACGGTATCGCGGCCCACTGGCGGTACAAAGAGGGCCGGAAGACCGATGACGATTTCGACCAGAAGCTCTCGTGGCTGAGGCAGGTGCTCGAGTGGGAACACGAGGGTGACCCGCGCGAGTTCATGGAGTCGCTTAAGATAGACCTGTTCACCGACGAGGTTTTCGTCTTCACGCCCAAAGGCGATGTGCTGGACCTGCCTGCCGGCGCCACACCCATAGATTTCGCCTACCAGATTCACACCGATGTCGGGCACAAGTGCGTTGGGGCCAGGGTGAACGGCAGGATGGTGCCGCTGGACTACACGCTCAAGAACGGCGACATCGTAGAAATCCTGACAAGCAAGACCTCGGCCGGCCCGAGCCGCGACTGGCTGTCCGTGGCCCGGACGCCTGGGGCCAAGAACAAAATCCGGCAGTACTTCAAGCGGCAGCGCAGGGACGAAAATGTCACACGCGGCGCGCAGCTGCTCGAGAAGGAGATCAAACGCCTCGGCCTTGAGCCGGAAGACCTGCTGGACCCCACTGTCTTATCCGAAGTGCTGCGGAAACTGAACATGGCCACCGAGGACGATCTCTTCGCGATTCTCGGGTACGGAGGGTTCAGCGCACAACAGATTACCTCCCGGCTCAAAGACGAGGCTACCAGGCAGAAACGCCTTGTCATCGTGCCGGAACTGCCTGCAGAGGTGCGGAAACCGGCGTTTGGGAAGCCTACGGAAGGCGTGCGTGTCCGGGGCGTCGACAACGTGCTGCTGCGGCTGGCGAGGTGCTGCAACCCTGTGCCGGGCGACGCGATAGTGGGGTACATAACGCGCGGCCGCGGTGTCACTGTTCACAGGACGGATTGCCCGAACGCTGTCTTCTACGCCCGTGAGCCGGGCAGGATGCTGGAAGTCGCATGGGATAGGGAAGTGGCTGCAGCATACCCTGTAGATCTCTTGATACACTGCCACGACCGGCCAGGCCTTCTTTCGGATGTGGTATCCATCCTGGCAGAGACCCACGTGAACATCCTTCACGCGCATGCGAATGTAGCCAAGAGCGGGGACGCAACGATCACGCTGTCCGTCGAAATACGTGACCTTGGGCAGCTCGAAGACATCGTGCGCCGGGTCAAGCGAGTCAGTGATGTGCTCGACGTGGTTCGAGTGAGCCGTGAGGTGCATGCATGAGAGCTGTTGTACAGCGCTGCTTAGTGGGCGAAGTGACGGTTGACGGAAAGACAGTGGGCCGGGTGGGCAAAGGATACGTGGTGCTCGCCAGCGTCGGCCGCGGGGATACAGAGCGGGACGCGGCTTATGTTGCTGCCAAGGTGGTAAACCTCCGCGTGTTCGAGGACGAGAACGGCAAGATGAACAGGAGCATCCTTGAGGTCGGAGGTTCTATGCTTGCCATCTCCCAGTTCACGCTCCACGGCGACGTCCGGGGCCAGCGAAGGCCGGCATTCATCGACGCAGCCCCTCCTGATGAGGGCCGGAGGCTGTTCGACGCGTTCGTGGAAGCTGTCCGGGGGTCCGGCGTGCATGTCGAGACCGGGGTGTTCGGTGCATACATGAAGGTCTGCATCGAGAACGACGGGCCAGTGACCATACTGATTGATTCCAGGAAGACGTTCTGATCGAAAATGTGCTGATGAGGAGTACGGGACCTTGATCGTCCAGACGCTGGTTGTGGGACCCCTCGAGACAAACTGTTACATTGTTGCGTGTGAGAAGACGCTCAGCGCGGTAGTGATCGATCCGGGGTTTGAGGGGCAGGACATTGTCGCTCAGATAGACAGGATGGGACTTCATGTTGTTGCAATAGTGAACACCCACGGGCACGGGGATCATGTGATGGCCAATGACCAGGTGCGTGACAGGACCAGCGCGAAGGTCATGATCCATAGAGACGATGCTGGCATGCTCGAAACCGCGGCAAAGGACTTTGCCGCCCGGACGGGACTCCACTCGGCGGTGAATCCCGTGGATCTGGTCCTGGATGATGGCTCAGCTGTCGAAGCGGGTGGCCTCAAGCTTGTGACCATACACACTCCGGGCCACAGCCCGGGAAGCTGCTGCATTTCCTGCGAAAGCACGTTGTTCAGCGGGGATACGCTCTTCGCCGGGAGCGTGGGCCGCACCGATCTGCCGGGTGGGTCACGGCGGGATCTCGTCCGGTCGCTGAGCAAGCTCATGACACTGCCGGATGATACTCGCGTGCTGCCTGGACACGGCCCCGAGACCACCATCGGCGAGGAAAGGCTCCACAACCCTTTCACCCGCATGGTGGTGCTGTAGGGGCCGGCGCTTCTGCGAGACGGGCGACCACACTCGACGAGTGTTTGACATCACGCAGGTCGTTTCTTAAGATTGTGTAGTGACCACGATGGCGGAAAGGAGGGGAAAGGCGATGCTCTTGACGAGCGTGCCCAGAGGTACGTTCGACGTCCTGCCCAAGGAGGTAGGTTGGTGGCATCACATCAGGGATATGGCCGGGCGGACATGCGACCAGTACGGGTATGAGGAGATAGTCACGCCCATTTTCGAGCACACGGAGCTGTTCGTGAGGACGACCGGCGAGACCAGCGACATAGTCATGAGGGAAATGTACACATTCGACGACCGTTCTGAGCGCAGCCTGACCCTCCGTCCTGAGGGCACGCCGGGTGCCGGAAGAGCTTACCTTGAGCACAAGCTATTCCTCGAAAAAAGCCCGACCAGGCTCTACTACTTCGGGCCCATGTTCCGGTACGAGCGGCCTCAGGCAGGACGGCAGCGCCAGTTCAACCAGTTCGGCGTGGAGGTGTTCGGCGCCGCGTCCTACCTGGCGGATGCCGAAGTCATCGCTCTTGGGATGGACTTCCTGTCGAGCCTCGGGTTGAAGTCGCTTGGGGTGCAGCTCAATAGCATTGGGTGCGACGAGTGCAGGCCCCGGTACCGGGACGAACTCGTGTCATATTTCCGGACACGGACCGCTGACCTGTGCGACGACTGCCGCCGGCGGCTTGAGAGTAACCCACTCCGCATACTGGACTGCAAGAACGAGCAGTGCAGGGCAGTCGCGAAAGGTGCTCCAATTACGCTGGACTACCTTTGTCCGGCCTGCTCGGCGCATTTTGAAGCGCTCCTCCAGGTGCTACGCGCGCAGGGGCTTGCGTTCGAAATCAACACGTCCCTTGTCCGGGGTCTGGACTACTACACCAGGACGGTGTTCGAGTTCATTTACAGCGGACTCGGCTCGCAGAACGCGGTGCTCGCAGGAGGCCGGTATGACGGGCTGATCGAGTCCCTGGGCGGGGACCCATCTCCTGCCGTGGGTTGGGCCATGGGCATCGAGAGGCTGGTCATGACCCTCGAGCGAGAGGGCATCAGGCTTCCCGAGGATCCCCGGCCCAAGGTGTACGTGGTCGCTTCGCAAGACACCTCAACGCAGGGCTTTGATGTGGCGCGCCGGCTCAGGCAAACGGGCCTGCGGGTCGAGATGGACCTTTTGAGCAGGGGCTTCAAGGCGCAGATGAAACAGGCCGATAGGGCAGGCGCCGCGTGGGCGGTCTTCGTCGGCGAGGATGAGATCGCCAAGAACATGGCCACCGTCAGGGACATGGTGGGAGGAGCCCAGCAGCAAGTGGAATTCGACCGCGTAGCAGAGTTCATCAAATCGAGTGGCGCTGGCAGGAGTGTTGAGAATGGCCGGTAAGTGGCGGACACACATGTGCGGCGAGGTACGTTCGGACGCTGCAGGCAAGATTGTCAAGGTCGCCGGGTGGGTATGGCGGAGAAGAGATCACGGCGGCCTCATCTTTATCGACTTGAGAGACAGGACCGGGGTCGTCCAGCTCGTGTTCAGCCCGGAAAGGTCGGCGGAGGCGTACCGCATCGCGGACTCGGCGAGGGCGGAATACGTGATATCGGCGGAGGGCGTTGTGAAACTGAGGCCGGAGGGCAGGAAGAACCCAAATATCCCGACGGGAGATGTCGAGGTAGAGCCCGCATTTGTGGAAGTACTCAACCCGTCCAAGACTCCGCCTCTTTACGTCGAGGACGAGACCGGCGTGGACGAGACCGTGCGTCTCCGGTACAGGTATATCGACCTGAGAAGGCCCGCGATGCACCAGAAGATCGCCCTCAGGCATCGCATCACCATGGCGACGCGCGAATTCCTGGACCACGAGGGGTTTCTCGAGATCGAAACACCGATGCTCACACGCAGCACACCGGAGGGCGCGCGCGACTACCTCGTGCCGAGCCGCGTCAACCCGGGCGAGTTCTACGCGTTGCCGCAGTCGCCCCAGCTGTTCAAGCAGCTGCTCATGGTGGCCGGCATGGATAAGTACTTCCAGATAGTCCGGTGCTTCCGGGATGAGGATCTGCGCGCAGACCGCCAGCCCGAGTTCACGCAGATTGATATCGAGATGTCTTTCATCACACGAGAAGACATCATGAACCTTACCGAGAGGCTGGTGTGCTGCGTTTATGAGCGCGCGCTCGGCATTACGGTCCCCCGGCCGTTCCGCCATATCGAATACGACGAGGCAATCGCCCGCTACGGCTCGGACAAACCCGACCTGCGGTTCGGCATGGAGATAGTGGACCTGGCGAGTTGCTTCAAGTCAAGCTCCTTCAAGGTCTTCTATGAGGCAATATCTCAGGGCGGCACGGTGCGCGGCATTCGTGTGCTGGGGCAGGCCGGGCTGAGCAGGCGCGAAATAGATGACCTGGCGCTGGTGGCGAAGGCAGCGGGCGCCAGGGGCCTCTTGTGGGCGTCGTTGTCAGGGGCGAGCACTCGGTCATCTTTCTCGAAGTTCGTCACCGAGGCCGAAATGGACGGCCTCGGGAGAGCCATGGGGGCAGAGGATGGGGACCTCTTGTTGATGGCAGCAGGTCCCGGAGTCGAAGTCTCGAAGGCGCTGGGCGCTCTCCGGCTCCACCTCGCTCAGAAGCTGCACCTGGTGGTGGCAGGGCGCACAGAGGCGTGCTGGGTAACGGACTTCCCGCTGTTCGAAGTGGATTCGGAAGGCCACCTGGCGTCCTCACACCACCCGTTCACGTCCCCGGCCGAGAAAGATCTGCCCAGGCTTGAGACGGAGCCCTTGAATGTCAAATCGAACGCCTACGACCTCGTGATAAACGGGAACGAAGTCGCAGGCGGCAGCATCAGGATTTCCAGGAGAGACGTCCAGGAAAGGATTTTCCGCGCGCTCGGCATCGGCGACGAAGAGGCCAGGTCGAAGTTCGGCTTCCTGCTCGAGGCTTTCGAGTACGGGGCTCCTCCACACGGTGGCATCGCATTCGGGCTGGACCGGTTCGTTATGGTGCTGGCCGGCGAGGAGAACATCCGGGATGTTATCGCCTTTCCAAAGACTACAAGCGCCTCTGATCTGATGACCGGGGCGCCTTCACCTGTGCCCGACGACAAGCTGCGCGAAGTGCACATCCAGCTGGTCGAGAAGCACAGGACCTGAGATGCGTTTGAGACCCTGACCTTCGAAGCGAGCCTGACGTCTGGCGCGAGCCCGACGGTCAGCGTGAGCCCGACGGTTAGCGCGAGCCCGACGTTCGACGCCCGGCAGGGGCGGTCAGGCCGGCTGCGCGGGTTTCCTGGCCCGTGCTTTCGAGATCAGGTCGTGCGCGACGTTTGAACCGCGCGCGACGATTATCCCTGTGAGCACGTGATCCACGATGGGGTACTTGATGGACACACCGATAAGTCCCATTATCCCCACACGCGCCGCAAGGCACACCACTATCGCCACCACAAAAGAGAGCAATCGCGAAGACGGCCCGCTTATCCTCGGCGAAAGCGACTTGAACGCTTCAGTCACTGCCTCGATGAATATCGAAAGCGCTACCAGGTACCAGAGACCTTCATACGGCATAAGCACACCCCCGATCGAAATATATTTGGCTTGCCCCCGCATAATGCAGCGCCGTCGCATTATTGTCGCACAGGGGCTCAGCGGCAATGCTGCTCATGGGCGCAAACTTGAACGGCGGCGAGCCGTGTGCTAATATAAGGCTGCGATCTTCAAAGGATCGAGCCCTACTGTGTGCGTGTTAGCCGGTACGTTTTGAGCCAACACAAGTTTCTAGGGAGTCTGGTCTCCGTCTATGGCACGCATGCCCCCTTGGGGGGACCCGTCAAGTAGGCGGGAGGACACCCACCTGCGAGAGCAGGTTCAAAACTAAGGCAGTCACGGCATGGTAGGGTCTTTTTTTATGCCCAAATTCCGAAAAATAGCCTGTCATAAGCAAACAGTTCCAGATGGTGGGGAAGTTTTTAAGTCGCATCCGTGGTCACACTAAAACAAAAAGCAGAGAAGCCGGGAGGATGGGCATGGCAGAAAACCACATTGTTCTCAGTGACGACAACTTCGATGACAAGATCACCGAACTGAAAGGCAATGTACTCGTTGACTTCTGGGCGCCATGGTGTGGTCCTTGCAGGATGCTCGCGCCGGTCATAGATGAGATCGCAGCGGACTACGACGGCCAGCTTGTCGTGGCGAAAGTCAACACTGACGAAAACCAGGAGATATCCTCGAAGTACAGGATTATGTCGATCCCTACGCTAATTCTGTTCAAAGGTGGAAAGCCGGCGGAACGCATGGTCGGGTACATGTCCAAGAAGGACTTGAAGAACAAAATTGATAGTGCGCTGCAGTAGCAGGCTGGAATGTGCAGATGCCGGAGATGGCGAAATCCACCGCTCCGGCATTTTTGTTTTCCGCACGAGTTCCGCAAGCGCCCCGCGGCAACGCGGAAACCCATAAGCAGAGGTCCAAGAGGTGGTAACCGATGAGTCTCTTCGATCACCAGCGGCACGTTGAGACAAGCAAGACTGCTCCGCTTGCAGATCGCATGCGGCCCAAAGACCTCGATGCCTTCCTCGGCCAGGAGGACATCGTCGGTCCCGGAAAGGTGCTGCGCCGTGCCATCGAGACAGACAAAGTGCCTTCAATGATCTTCTGGGGGCCCCCGGGGTCGGGCAAGACAACTCTTGCCCGGATCATCGCGAGGCGCACCAGGGCCCACTTCGAGCAGGTGAGCGCCGTGACCTCAGGTGTGTCCGACCTCAGGCGCATAGTCTCGGAGGCGAAGGAACGGCTCGGCGTGTACAGGCGAAAGACCATACTGTTCATAGACGAGATTCACCGGTTCAACAAGGCCCAACAGGACGCGCTCCTGCCTCATGTTGAAGACGGGACCTTAACCCTGATAGGCGCCACGACCGAGAACCCGTACTTCGGCGTGAACCCCGCTCTCGTTTCGCGCGCGCGAATATACAAACTGCGGCCTCTCACAGACGAGGAAGTGAGGACCATAGTGCTGCGCGCCCTCGAGGACCGTGAATCGGGCCTGGGTGACCTGAGCCTGGAACTCGACGAGGATGCGCTGGCGCACATCATAATGGTATCGGCCGGCGACTCACGGGTTGCGCTGAATGCTCTGGAACTGGCGGCCGAACTGGCCCGGCCTGATGAGCCGGGCAAGCGCAGGATCGCCCTGAAGGACGCCGTGGACGCTATCCAGCAGCGGCCGGTGGTCTACGACAAAGACGGCGACCAGCATTACGACACCATCTCTGCGTTCATAAAGAGCATGAGAGGCACGGACCCGGACGCCGCGCTCTACTGGATGGCCAAGATGATCGCTGCAGGCGAGGACCCCAGGTTCATCGCAAGGCGCATCGTAATATGCGCGGCAGAGGATGTTGGCTGTGCCGACCCGATGGCTCTCTGCGTAGCCATGGCCGCGGCGCAGGCTGCAGAGTACACCGGCTTTCCCGAAGCCCGCATTCCGCTTGCTGAGGCCGCAATATACGTCGCGTGCGCGCCAAAGAGCAATTCGGCACTGGGCATAGACTCAGCGCTGAAAGACATCGAAGAGGGACCACCAGGCCAGGTGCCGATTTACCTGCGCGACGCGAGCTACCGCGGGGCCACACGGTTGGGCCATGGCCTCGGGTACAAGTACCCACATGAGTTTCCGGGCCACCACGTTGAGCAAGCATACCTTCCTGCCGGTCTCGAAGGGCGGCATTACTACATGCCAGGCAGTGAGGGGAAAGAGGTCGAGATCCGGAAGCATCTTCATGATCTGGGAAAAGTGTTTGACACCGGCCAATCCAAGTAGTAGCATTTGCGTTGGGTAAAATACTTAGTGAGTTAGTCAGGATTAGGAGGATCCCGTACGCGTCTATCCACGCGCGGAAAGTACGGACTTAGAGCCATGTACGAGCTCGCACGGCGCCAGTCGGGCGGCCCCGTTGCTCTGAAGGACATAGCGGACAGCCAGGGGCTATCGCTGAACTACCTGGAGCAACTCTTCAGGCCGTTGAGGCGCGCCGGTCTCGTGCTGAGCACCCGTGGCGTGCACGGTGGCTACGTTCTCGGCCGTGAACCTGATTCGATCACGGTCGGGGATGTTGTACGGGTGCTTGATGGCCCGATCGCGCCGAGCGATTGTGTGCTGCATGGCGCAGAAGGCGAGGACCGGTGTGACATGTCTTCGAGCTGCGTGGCACGCGGCGTGTGGGAGAAGGTTCGCGACGCCGTGGAAGTCGTGCTGGACGGGATCTCACTGGAAAGCCTCCTGGCCTCCGGTGACAACGCACCGGAAACCGGGGAGAGAGTCGTGCCGGCGAAGGAGAGAAAATGTTGAGGCGAATATACCTTGACCACTCGGCCACCACTCCCGTGCGGCCGGAAGTGGTCCAAGCAATTAGCGAGTACATGCTTGAGAAGTACGGGAACGCATCGAGCGTTCATTCCTTTGGCCGTGAGGCCAGAGAGGGCACAGACGAAGGGCGCGAAAGACTCGCCCGTCTCATCGGGGCATCTCCGTCAGACATCATCTTCACCAGCGGCGGCACGGAGTCCGATAACCTGGCGGTGAAGGGCCTCGCGGAGGCATACGCGTCGAAGGGAAAGCACATCATCACATCACAGATTGAGCATCATGCGCTGCTGCATACTTGCGAATACCTGGAGAAGCACGGCGCTCGCGTCACGTACCTGCCGGTGGACCAGTACGGGTCTGTCGACCCCGAAGACGTGCGCAAAGCCATCGCTCCGGATACGATCCTGGTGTCCATAATGATGGCGAACAACGAGATAGGCACCATACAGGACGTTGCGGAGATCGGTCGCATTTGCCAGAAGAGCGGCGTCCTCTTCCACTCCGACGCCGTGCAGGCGCTCGGCCAGCTCCCAATCGACGTCCGCAAACTCGGGATCGATCTGATGTCGGTCTCAAGCCACAAGATATATGGGCCGAAAGGCATCGGGGCGCTCTACATCCGGAAAGGAATCAGGATCGCTTCCCAGGCCCACGGCGGGCATCACGAGAGAGGAAAGCGCGCAGGGACCGAAAACGTGCCGGGCATAGTGGGCTTCGGCCTCGCGGCCGAGCTGGCGAGGGTCGAGTTCGACGAGCGCGTGAAGCACTACTCGTTGGTGCGGGACCGCCTGATGGACGGGATCATGGCTCGGATTCCGGAGGTGCGGCTGAATGGCCACCGGACGAAGAGGCTGCCGAACAACTGCAACATAAGCGTCCTGTACGTTGAAGGCGAGTCCATGCTCCTGAACCTTGACATGAAAGGGATCGCCGCTTCGAGCGGATCTGCCTGTACTTCGGGCTCTCTGGACCCATCTCACGTGCTCATGGCCTGCGGCCTGAAGCACGAGGAAGCCCACGGCTCGTTGAGAATGACCGTCGGCACGCAGACGACCACAGAAGACATAGATTACGTCGTCGCCGAGCTACCGCCTATCGTCGAACGGCTCAGGGCAATGTCGCCCCTGTACAGTGAGAGGGAGAAGGAGACAGGGAAAGCATGTACACAGACAAGGTGATGGATCATTTCCAGAACCCCCGGAACGTGGGGGAGATCGAGAACGCAGACGGCTCGGGGACAGTGGGAAATCCCGTGTGCGGGGACATAATGAAGATAACGATCAAAGTGGAAAGCGACCGGTTGAAGGACATCAAGTTCAAGACTTTCGGGTGCGGTGCCGCCATTGCGACCAGTTCGATGGTCACCGAGATGGCAAGAGGCAAGACCCTTGACGAAGCGATGGAGATAACCAACAAGATGGTGGCCGACATACTGGGCGGGCTTCCGCCCAACAAGATGCACTGCTCGAACCTTGCCGCGGACGCGTTGCACAAGGCGATAGAGGATTACCGGTCGAGACAGGGCAGCAAATGAGCAGAGTAGTGGTCGCGATGAGCGGCGGCGTGGACAGTTCAGTCGCCGCTTTTCTATGCCAGGAAGCGGGCCACGAGGTTATCGGGATGACGATGCAGATATGGCCAGACGCGCCCGAAGAGGTGCTGGAGCGCGAAGGGGGCTGCTGCTCGCTATCCGCCGTGGAGGACGCGCGCAGGGTGTGCTCCATACTGGGGATACCTCACTACGTCACGAACCTCAAACGTGAGTTCGAGCACGAGGTCATAGATGAGTTCGTGGAAGAATACTCGCGCGGCAGGACGCCGAACCCCTGCATCACCTGCAACAAGTCTCTGAAGTTCGGTCACCTGTTGAGACGAGCGGGCGAGCTCGAGGCGGACTTTGTGGCCACTGGACATTACGCAAGGATCGAGCACCGTGGCGGCCGGTACCTGCTGAGGAAAGCGGCGGACGAGTCCAAAGACCAGAGCTATGCTCTCTACTCGCTGGACCAGGAGCAACTGGCCCGTGCGCTGTTCCCGGTCGGTTCGCTTGAAAAGAGCGAGGTGCGCCGCATAGCCAGGGAGAGAGGGCTGCCGACTTCAGAGAAGCCGGAGAGCCAGGACATATGCTTCATCACTGATGGCAGCTACCGCGAGTTCCTTGCTGGAAAGAGGCCTGCCTCGCTCGCTGAAGGGCCTATTGTGGATGTGCAGGGAAGGACGCTCGGCACCCACCCGGGCATAGCTCACTTCACTGTAGGGCAGCGCAAAGGCCTGGGAATAGCGTCAGGCAAGCCTGTATACGTTGTCGGCATCCGCCCGGAAAGCAACACAGTCGTCGTGGGTACCTGGGAGGAGTCGCTCGCCCGGGGACTCGTTGCGCATGACTGCAACTGGATCGAGTTTGAGCAGCCGGCCGGCCCGTTCCGGGCCGATGCCAAGATCCGCTACAAATCCAGCCCCGCTCCCGCGCTTGTCACCCCCGTAGAGGGCGGCGCGGTCGAAGTGCTGTTCGACAGGCCGCAGCGCGCTATCACTCCCGGCCAGGCCGTGGTTTTGTACCACGATGACGTGGTTGCGGGCGGCGGCACGATCGCATCGTCCATCAGCTGACGCCCACCGGCGTATTTGCAGTCTGGCTGAGGGACACCATATCAGTGACTCCCATGCAAAGAGGGGAATTCATTGATCCGGTGTCCGGCCTGCGGCACAAGGACCGTCGGTAGAGTCGGCAGCGGCCAGTACTTTTGTTGGGACTGCTGCGTTGAGTTCAGTATGGGAAGAAATGGGTTCCAGATTTACAGGGTCGAAGAAGACGGGACGCTGGTCCAGGAGCGCCCCGGGCAAGACGTAACGGATGGCGTGATCTCACCAGCAAAGGGAGTGACACATTGAGGCGCGGCTTTTGGAGAGGCCTCTTCTGGGGCGGTATGGCTGGCGCTTTCATCGGCATGGCTATGGCGCCGCAGTTGAAGCCCGGAATCAGGCGAATGGGGTTGGAAACCCGAGACATCACGGGCCAGATGGGGAGTATGATTGAGGGGCGCGCGAGAAGGATCTGGCGGAGGGCCAGGCAACGGCTCCAGCGCACGGCCAGGGGGCACGTGTGGTAGTAAGATGCCGGAGAGAATGCCGGAGCGCCAGGGCGGGCCCGAGAACCCCCGCCCTTTTTGATTTGACCAGATGGACTCGAGCGTAGGCCAGAGACGCCGGGTCATCTTCTCGTACGCGCTCGCCGGTGTTTTTGCAGTGTTCCTCTACCAGGTGCGTGGCGCGCTGATGCCGTTTGGATTCGCGGGCGTGATAGTGTATTTCCTCGAGCCGCCCTTAAGATTCCTGGTGGCACGAGGTTTCGGGCGTAGAGGTGCGGTCGTCCTTATCTACAGCCTCTCGTTCCTGCTTACCGGTGTCATTGTGTTCAGGATATTCCCGCTGGTGCTGTCGGAACTCGTCAAGTTCGCGGACACCGCTCCAGAGCTCTTTGACAGCGTCAGGTCGTTCTTCGATGGCCTGAACGCGAAGTATGCCACGTTTCGCTTGCCCCCGGCCATAAGAGGCGCGATTGACGAAGGAGTCATGAACCTCCAGGCTTCGGGTATCGCGCTTGTGAGGGATATAGTCGAAGGAGTTGTGAGATCCGTGGGGAACGTCGCAAGCCTTCTCATCTCACCGGTGCTCGCGTTCTATGTGTTGCGTGACTACGACACCCTCAGGAGCCGGGTACTCAGCCGGCTGCCGGGCGGTGAAAAGGGCCATGCAGCACGCCTCTTGCACGGGACCGACAGGGCGCTCAACGCTTTCGTCCGGGGTCAGGCTGTTGTGGGGGCGATAGTGGGGCTGATGGTCACAGCGCTTCTGCTCTCGCTGCGGCTCAGGTTCGCGCTGCTCCTGGGCCTGCTGGCCGGCGCGGGCGAGTTCATCCCATACTTCGGCCCCTTGCTCGCATCTGTCCCCGCCATGATCTTCGGCTTCATCCGGTCCCCGTTGCTCGGGCTGGAGGTCGCGGCCGGATTCGCAGTGATACAGCAGATCGAGGCGGCTTTCCTTGCGCCAAGAGTGATAGGAGACAGCACCGGGCTGCACCCCGTGCTTGTTGTGTTCATCCTTGTATCAAGCGGGTACTTGCTCGGCTTCTGGGGACTGTTCCTGGGCGTACCCATTTTCGTCGTCTTGCGCCTGGTGTTGAGGTTCATCTACGATACGTTTCTTGGTGATTGACCTGAAGGAAGACCCAGATTGTGCAGTTTGACACTGGCTAGCGCACGGAGTAGAATCTGTCTGAGATGGCGATGAAGGGAAGAAGTAGGCACGTTCCTCCTGCAGAGAGGACACTCCAGGCTGAGAAGTGTCCGGAACGGACGGGCCGAATGCCACCCCTGAGCGCCCGGGCGAGAAGCCCGGAGGGTTGCGCCCGGTAACGCGCATGGCGGCTGCATGTCCGCACAATGAGGCCCGGCAATGCGCTTCTGCACGCCGGGTGAACAGGGTGGTACCGCGAGAGACCTCGCCCCTGCATGGGGCGGGGTTTTTATGTTATGTGGGGGTGGCCATGGTGTTGAAAGGACGAGAGATACGCAAGAGGTTTTTGGACTACTTCGCGGAGCGCGGCCACGAGATCGTGCCCTCATCGTCGCTGGTTCCGGTAAACGATCCGACGCTCCTGTTCGCGAACGCCGGGATGAACCAGTTCAAAGAGGTTTTCCTCGGGATCGAGCCGCGGAGCCGGAGAAGGGCCGTCACTTCGCAGAAATGCGTGAGGGCGGGCGGGAAGCACAATGACCTTGAGAACGTGGGTCACACTGCCAGGCACCACGTATTCTTCGAGATGCTCGGCAACTTCTCGTTCGGCGACTACTTCAAGAAAGACGCCATCGCCTTCGCGTGGGAGTTCTTGACGCGCGACATGGGCCTGGACCCAAAAGCCCTGTACTCGACCATATACAAGGACGATGACGAGGCCTTTGCCCTGTGGCATGACATGATCGGCCTACCGGAGTCGCGTATCGTGAGGCTCGGTGAGAAAGACAACTTCTGGTCGATGGGCGACACCGGGCCCTGCGGTCCCTGCTCGGAGGTAGTGATCGACCGAGGCCCGGAATCAAGCTGTGGTCGCCCGGATTGTAGCATCGAGACCTGCGGTTGCGACAGGTGGCTCGAGCTCTGGAACCTTGTTTTCATGCAGTACAACCGCGACGAGACCGGCAAGATCACCCCACTGCCGAAGCCGAGCATAGACACCGGCATGGGGCTCGAGAGGATAACCGCCGTCAAGCAGGACGTGCCCACCAGCTTCGACACCGACCTGTTCGTGCCCATAATCCGGCTCGTCGAACAGCTCAGCGGCAAGAAGTACGGCGGGGATGACGTGCCGCCGTTCCCTTTCCGTATAATCGCCGACCACGGGCGGGCCTGTGTGTTCATGATTGCGGATGGAGTGCTCCCATCCAATGAGGGCCGGGGCTACGTTCTCAGGCGCGTGCTCAGGCGCGCCGTGCGGTACGGGAAAATCCTGGGCATAGACGACCTTTTCATGTATAAGGTAGTACCCGTTGTGATCGACATCATGGGGGATTTCTACCCGGAACTCGCGTCGAAGGCCGATCTGGTCTCCCGTGTCATGAGCCTTGAGGAGAAGCGGTTCAGGAACACGCTTGCTGAGGGCACGCGCCGGGTTGAGGAACTGATCGCGCAGGCAAGGTCGCAGGGGTTGAAATCGCTGGCTGGTAGGGACGCGTTTTTGTTCTATGATACCTACGGTTTTCCGATTGACCTGACGGAGGACATGGCGGCTGAAGCCGGGCTCAGTGTGGACAGGAGCACGTTCGAAAAAGCGATGGAAGAGCAGCGCGAGCGCGCGCGGGCAGCAAGGCACGTGGAAGGCCCCGAGGCGCTGACCGCGCTGGCAAGAGAATTGGATGATGTTCGAACGTCGGAGTTCACCGGGTATTCGCATTTTGAAGAGGCGACGAAGGTGGCCGCGATACTGGTGGAGGGCGCAAGGACGCCGAGCGCCGGCGCCGGGCAAAAAGCCAGCATTATCCTGGAAAGAACGCCTTTCTACTCCGAAAGCGGCGGCCAGGCCGGGGATCGCGGCGCGATCAGTTCGCATTCCGGCTCGTTCCAGGTGGAGGCCACTCACTCGATACTTGAAGGACGTGTGTTGCACGAGGGACGAGTCGGCTCCGGCGAGATAACCGAAGGTGACGAAGTGCGGGCAGTGATTGACGCGGCGAACAGGATGAGCACGATGCGTAACCACAGCGCAACGCACCTTCTGCACAGGTCCCTGAGGCTGGTCCTTGGCGATCATGTCAACCAGGCCGGGTCGCTGGTCACGCCGTCAAGGCTCAGGTTCGACTTCACGCACTTCTCCGCGCTCAGCCCGGACGAGATACGCCGGACTGAGGACATAGCCAACTCGCAGGTGCTCGCGGGCCTGCCGGTCGCCGCGGAGCAGATGAGCCTGGACGACGCCAAGCGCAGGGGAGCAACGGCGCTCTTCGGAGAGAAGTACGGGCGCCGTGTGAGAGTGGTAACCATGGGCGATTTCAGCATGGAACTGTGCGGCGGAACCCACGTCCGGAACACCGGTGAGATAGGCCTGATAAAGATCGTGTCGGAGTCGAGTATCGGGTCCGGCATCCGGCGTATCGAGGCTGTGACCGGGATGGGCGCGCTCGGGTATACAAGACAGGTCGAAGACCAGCTGGCTCAGGTTGCGGGTGCGCTCAAGGTCTCGCCCCAGGAGTCTCCGGGTAGGGTGTTGGACCTGGTGGAGAAGGTCAGGGACCAGTCCAGAGAGATCGAGTCGCTCCGGCTTGGCACGGCGAAATCCGCGGCGGACACAATCGCGGCGCGGGCTCGGGACGAAAAAGGCGTGCGCATAGCGGGAGACGTCGTGGATCTCGGCAGCATAGAAGAGATGAGGTCGCTCGGTGACCTCGTCAGAGACAGGTTGCAGGCGGGAGTGGTCATCCTCGGCGCCAGGATTGATGACAAGGCTGCCCTGGTCGTGATGGCGTCCAAAGAGGCCGTGGCAAGAGGTATACACGCGGGCAGAATAGCGAAAGAAGCCGCTGCGGTGGTGGGAGGCAACGGTGGCGGGCGCCCCGATATGGCTCAAGCCGGAGGCAAAGACGCCGCCGAGACCCGCGCAGCCGTCGCCCGCGCAGTCGAAGTGGCCAGGCGCATGGTGTCCTGAAGCCCGGTGCAGGAGTCGGGCCTGGGCTAGTAGAACCATCATCTGGAAAATGAAAGCGTAGGGGTGGTCTTAGTGCCGGAGATCAACGAGCACACGAGGATGTTCAAGGTCAAGACCGAAGAGGTGTTTGCTGCCCGCGACATCCTTAGCGCCGTATATCAGGCCCTGAAGGAAAAGGGGTATAACCCCATAAACCAGATTGTCGGCTATCTTCTCTCAGGCGACCCTGCGTACATCACAAGCCACAATAACGCTCGTAGCCTGGTGAGAAAGATGGAGCGAGACGAGCTCTTGGAAGAGCTTGTCCGTCACTACCTGGAATAGAACCGGTCAATACCAGCACAGGGTGCTCACCGGGCACCCTGGCTTTTTTGTGTCCTGCAGATGCCACCTTGCGCCCGGCCGGAAGGGTCGCTGCAATAGCTGTAGAAATCCGCTATGTGAGATGCTTGCACCTTTTCCGGCATTACCCCAACTGCGAGAAGCCGGAGGCGTGTGATGAAACCGCAGATCAACCAGGTCATTGAGGCCAGGAACACTATCCGGGATGTCATTGTGCAAACACCGCTCTGCCTGAGCCAGGTGCTGAGCGACGTAATGGGTTTCGAGGTCTACCTGAAGCTCGAGAACCTGCAGGCGACCGGGGCGTTCAAGATCCGCGGCTGCTATAACAAAATGGTAAAACTCGGCCGCGGCACAAAGGGAATAGTCGCCGCTTCCAGCGGGAGCCACGGCATCGCGAGCGCCCTCGCCGCGAGCCGGTTGGGCATACCGGCGACGGTGGTTATGCCTTCGGCAAGCCCTGAGATCAAGCGGAAGCGGGTCAGAGGGTATGGCGCGAGCCTGGTGATCCACGGCGAGACCTACGATGATGCCTACGCTCTTGCGAAAGACATGGCTCTTGCTGAGGACAAGGTGTTCGTTCCGAGTTTTGACGACATAGATATCATCATAGGCCAGGGAACAGTCGCGCTTGAGATACTTGAGGCACTGCCGGATGTGGATTTCATCGGCTGCCCGGTCGGAGGCGGCGGCCTGTACGCCGGGATGCTCCTGGTCACCAAGGCATTGAGGCCGGACATGCCGGTCTGGGGTGTGCAGTCTGAAGGCGCGGCTTCGGGCGCGCTGTCGTTTCAGTCCGGGCATATCGAGCATCTCGATCACCTGACCACAATAGCGGACGCCATCGCCGTCAAGTCGCCCGGGAAGGTGCCTTTCGAGATCATCAAGCAGTATGGCGATGGTATCGCGACGACACCGGATACCAGGATCCTTGAGGCCATGGGAAGGCTCTTGCTGTGGGCGAAGGTCCTCGCAGAGCCTGCGGCCGCTGCGACTCTCGCGGTGGACTGGCCGGCCGTGACCGGGCGCACGCCCAGGAAGGCAGTCTTCGTGATCTCGGGGGGGAATGTCTCGAGGGCTCTTCTGGTAAGGGCCCTCGATTCGTGCGAAGAGTGGCCGAGCGTGTAACAGGGAGTATGTGGGGGGTGGGGGTTTGAAAGCAGTAGCCAGTCGGTGGCGCAAATCATGCCTTGGCCTGGTTGTCAAATAGTCCCATTATCCCAATTGACCAAGCATTACCTCTGTGTTATATTACTGGAAAAAAGAGGGGACGACGATGTCTAAAAGTATCCTGGTGACTGGTGCGGTTGGACAGATCGGTTCTGAGTTGACGATGGCCCTTCGTGAGCGGTATGGGGCAGATCGGGTCGTTGCCGCCGGACATCGGACCCCACCCAGCGCCGAGCTGCAACACTCAGGCCCTTTTGACCGTGTGGACGTCACAGATCCTAATGGCCTGGCAGCGACGGTCGCCAAGTATGACGTGGGCACGGTGTACCACATGGCGGCCATTCTGTCGGCAGTGGGCGAATCCAAGCCCCAGTTGTGCTGGGATGTCAACATGAATGGGCTATATAACGTGCTCGAGATCGCGCGCGAACGTGGCATCCGCCTTTTCTGTCCCAGTTCGATCGCCGCTTTTGGCCCCGAGACCCCACGACAGAATACTCCACAAGAGACCGTGCTCCGGCCCAGGACAATGTACGGTGTTTCCAAGGTGGCGGGTGAACTGCTGTGTAACTACTATGTCCGCCGCTATGGCGTCGATGTGCGCGGCGTTCGTTATCCGGGGATCATCAGCCACGTCACACCGCCCGGGGGTGGGACGACGGACTATGCCGTCGCGATCTTCTACCAGGCCATCCGCGAGAAAAGGTATGCCTGTTTTGTCCGCCCAGATACCGTCCTGCCCATGATGTACATGCCGGACTGTATCAAGGCAACGATCGACCTTATGGAAGCCGACCCTGCTCGTCTGCAGCATCGCGCCGACTTTAACCTGGCGGCGTTCAGCTTTTCAGCCGCCGAGTTGGCGGCCGAGATCCGGAAACACATTCCGGACTTTGCCGTCACGTATGAGCCGGACCCGGTTAAGCAGGCCATCGCCGATTCGTGGCCTCAGTCTATAGACGACAGCGCAGCCCGGCAAGAGTGGGGCTGGCAGCCACACTATGATCTGGTGACCATGACTGCCGATATGCTCGACAAGCTGGGGACAAGATTCCGTGAAGGCCGGCTCTAGCCGGCCCCCTTACGTCATAACCTTAGCCAATAAGCGAAAGGAGCCAACCATGCCAAAGTACGCGTTCATGGAACAGGAACTGGAAGCTCTGGCCCAAGAGGGGCGGCTGATCAAGATCCGCACGATGGGGTCGCCGGCCGACGGCTGGATGGTTGTCGATGGAAAAAGGGTGCTCAATTTTTGCACCAACAACTATCTGGGGTTGGCCAACCACCCCGTGCTCAAGAGCGCAGCCCAGCAGGCCGTGCAAGAGTGGGGTGTCGGCCCGGCAGCAGTGCGGACCATAGCGGGCACGCAGGCCCTTCACCTGGAGTTTGAACGGCGGGTCGCCGCTTTCAAATCGGTCGAAGCAGCCATATTGGTCCAGAGTGGCTTTTGCGCCAACCAGGCCGCCATCCCGCCGCTCGTGGGCCGCGACCGGGCCACCGGCGCACAGGATGTCATCTTTTCCGACCGGCTGAACCACGCCAGCATCATCGATGGCGCTCGTCTGTCCGGCGCCCAGATCGTGGTCTATGAACACTGCGATGCGGCCGACCTGGAGGCCAAGATCACGGAGCATCTGCCCAAGTACCGGCGCGGATTGGTCGTCACCGATGGCGTGTTCAGCATGGACGGGGACATTGCCCCATTGGACCAGATCCATGAAGTCGCCGCCCGCCACGATGTACTGACCATGGTGGACGACGCACACGGAGAAGGTGTGCTGGGACGGGGCAAGGGCATCGTCAGTCACTTTGGCCTCGAAGGCAAGATTGATGTCGAGATCGGTACGCTGTCCAAGGCGTTTGGGGTGATGGGTGGAGTAATCGCCGGGAGTAAGGTAGTGATTGAGTACATACGGCAGAAGGCACGTCCCAACCTCTTTTCCAGCGCCATCACACCCGCCGATACGGCAGCCTGCCTGGCCGCAGTTGACCTTATCGAAAACCATCCCGAGCTGGTCGACAGGTTGTGGGAAAATGCCGCGTACCTGAAAAGGGGCATGGCCGCTATTGGGTTGGACACCGGGCACACACAGACGCCGATTGTGCCGGTCATGCTCGGCGACGTCAAGCTCGCCCAAGCATTCAGCGCCAGGTTGTTCGAGAACCAGGTCTTTGCTATGGCTTTGGGCTTTCCTACCGTGCCCCAGGGTCAGGCGCGTATCCGGGTGATGAACACGGCCGCACACAGCCGCGAGGACCTGGACTTCGGTCTTGCTGCCTTTGAGCGAGTGGCCCGAGAGCTACACGTGGTGTAGCATCGACGGGTAATGCCAACGTTCGTCAGGCCGGATTCTGCCAGGCGTTCGCCAAAAGCCGGGCAGGTCCGGCCTCTGGCATGTTACGATAAGATCGACAGCGGAGCGATCAGGTGACCAGGCCACACTCCTTGAGGAGCTCGTAGTATCGCACCGTGCACTCAAGGTCACGCATGCCCGTCTCCAGTTCAGTCATGCCGGCGATCTCGAGCAGGCTTCGCTTGCCGTCGGCCCAGTACTGGAGGTAAGCGCTCAGCCTCCTGGCGGAGGGGGTCTTCTGGAGGAAAGACTCCCAGTCCTCGCGCCGGTCCTGCGGGAGTCCCTCCATGTGCCCCCTGAGATCCACCGGGCCCCTGAATGCCCGTAAGGGAACGATCCGGCGGGCATGTTCTTCCCATTCGGCTGGTCCGCACGTTTGGCCCGCGTCTTTGGGAACGGGAGCGTCATAAGTTGCCGCCATCGATGCAGCATTCCTGCCTGATGCGGTCTCGGCCAGAGACCTGGCGCGGGCCAGTAACGTGCCTTTGAAGGCCTGCATGCCCTTTGTCAGGCCGGCAATCGTCTGCCGGAAAGTGTCCTTCTCACCCGCCGAGACGAGCCGGACAATCGAGCCAAAGTCTGCGCCCCTCCGCCTATACCTGAACTCCACTTCGCGCGCGAGCCTGGCCAATGGCCCTGTGGGGGCGCCTTTCTCGATAGCCTTGCCCGCACAGTCGGACGGCTTGGATCTGTCCTGCCCTAGCGCCTCTCCCAGCCTCACCTCCGCGAGATGCGCCACGTCCTTTTCGAAATCCCCCGCAAGCAGCCCAGCGATATAGGCGGCTTCCGGGAGCCCGGCACTTGCCACGAAATAGAGGTATGTGGCTGTGAGCGACGCCGCGCGGGCAAGCATTTCGGGATCGACCTTGTCGATTGTGTCCTCACTAGTGTGGTAGAACATGTCTGGCCACTGGATCAGCATGGGACACGGAATACCCACGGTGGGGTCGGACAGGATGTAGTGATCCGAGCCACCGGAGAACGGGGAGACGGTATGCTTGAACAGAGCGTAACCGCTGGTCCCGGCGAGGTTCTTGACGTCGTCTCCGAGCTCCTCCATGATCCTGGCCAAAAGCTCGCCCGCAAAAGACGACACGGCTCGTGGGGGTTTCTCCACAATCAGCGGGCCACGGCACAGGTCCTGGTTCTCGCCAACCATGTCCAGGTTCAGCGCAGCGACCACGCGTGGGATGAGGTGCTCGTTCGCAGACAGGTAGCAGTATGTGCCCGTCATCTCCGGCACCAGCAGGAACCTGATCGTCCTGTGCGGTCGCTCAAGCTTCCCGGCAGTAATCAGGGCCTGCAGGGCGCGCGCCGCCTCAATGAGGGCGCCGCTGTCGGACGCGTTGTCGTTGGCGGACGGCTTTGGGTGGCACAGGTGCGCCACACCCCAGACTTCTTCGTCGCCCGAGCCCGAAGAACGGTGGGTCCTGCGGCGCCCTCCAGAACGATGTGTATTGCCTGGCATCGGGGATGTCCACGCGAAGCCTGATGCCGAAAGACTCATTCATGTTGTCGGTGACCAGGCCCACAGCACCCCTGGCTCCGGCAAGCCGTCGGATGCGGTCCTGGGACCCGCGGGCAAAAACGATCTTGCCAGTAAGATCAAGGCTCTCATACGAGGCAGGATTCTCGGCGTCCGCAACCTCGATAATCTCGGCAGTAATGCCTTCCGCGGGTGTCGCAGAACTTCGCTGCACGAGCGAAATCGGGCAGGCACGGAAGTCTGCCAGGACTTCTTTCTCGCCGGAGACGGTCTCAAGCCTCGCAAAGTCGCAGGCCCATTCCTCGAAAGAGCGCATGCCCCAGTACGCGGCCCTGCCGTCAGCGGGATACTCATAGACTTCTGCTGGAAGCCCGGCGCATTCAAGCTGCTGTCTGCAGTACTGCGCGGCTTCCCGGAAACCCGGGCTCGCCTGGATCCTGTGATACCTCGATATGTCTTGTACATACCATAGCGCAGAGGACCCGGAAGCCTCGGAGCGGATCAGGCACATTACCTGCTTGAACATCCCGGAACGTCACCTCTTGGCCAAGTTCTTGACCGTTCTATTTCCACGGGAGTCCCGGGTGTCCTGCCCGTGCACTGTAAGCAGGGATTGTGCGCCTGTCATAGAAACCACTGCCAAAGGTCATCTTTTGGGTGGAGGTGCGCAATTGACCGTATTTGAGGCGATCAAGAACCGTCGCAGCATCCGGAAGTACAAAGATGTCCCGGTGCCTGAGGAGAAACTCGCGCGCGTGCTTGAGGCCGCGAGGATAGCCCCGTCGGCGGGTAACCGGCAGGAATGGAAGTTCATCGTGGTCAAGGACAAGGCCACGCGCGACAGGCTGGTTGAGGCCTGCAGAGGGCAAACCTTCGTGGGACAGGCGGGTGCGGTGATTGTGGCATGCGCGACTGATCCGTCGCGCAAGTGGCACATGGTTGACGTGGCAATCGCTGTGGACCATATGACTCTCGCGGCCTACGAGGCCGGTCTGGGTACATGCTGGATAGGCGCGTACGAAGAAGACAAGGTTAAGGAAATACTGGGGATTCCGTCAGGGGTCAAAGTCGTCGTGCTGCTTCCGGTCGGTGTACCTGACATAGACGGTGTCCCAAGACCGCGCAAGGCGTTGGAAGAGATCATAGCCTGTGAACGGTGGACGTAGACGCGAGCCCCGGTCCCGGCCGGGGTTCGCGGTCGAAAGGGGTGTTCTCTTAGGTGATCCCACTACGCGACAGCACCCGCTCACGCAGGTTCCCGATTGTCAACGTCATGATCATCATCCTGAACGTCCTGGCTTTCGCGTATGAGCTGACGCTCGATCCGAATACTCTGTCGCGTCTCTTCAGCCTTTTCGGGGTGGTCCCGGCCCGTTACAGTTCCTTGTTGAGATCTTTCAGCATCGCCGGACCGGCCGTGTTCATCCCGCTTTTCTCGGCGGTGTTCCTGCATGCCGGGTGGCTCCACCTTGCCGGCAACATGCTCTACCTGTGGGTGTTCGGCGATAATGTTGAGGACCGCCTGGGCCACGGCACCTACCTGTTCTTCTACCTCGCCACGGCTCTCACGAGCAACATTGCGCATATCCTGTCCAACCCTCTGAGCGTGATGCCGACAGTCGGAGCGAGTGGCGCTGTGGCCGGCGTGCTCGGCGCATACCTTATCATGTTCCCTCGTGCCCGGGTGCTCGCGCTGGTGCCCCTTGGGTTCCTCTTCGTGACGGAAGTGCCTGCCGTCATCTTCCTGTTTCTCTGGTTTGTGCTCCAGCTCGCCAATGGGATCGCTGCGCTGGGCGTTCCAGCATCTGTCGGAGGGCAGGTGGCGTACTGGGCACACATAGGCGGGTTTGTGTCAGGTATGTTCCTCGCGGCCATTCTGGCGCCTCCCCGCAGCAATCCAGTCTGATAGGGCTTCTGCCTGCTGTTTTGCGTGATACTGCCTCACTCCCCACTTGAACTGGCTGCCTGGTTAGGGCAGAATTAGCTTGTGCTTTCCAGTTCTGGGGGGAGGGCTTCGGCAAATGAGTGACAGGATAACCGTCAGTGTTATCAAGGCAGACATCGGCGGGTTCGTAGGGCATTCCAGCGTACACCCCGCCCTGATGGAGCGAGCCAGGGAGTGCGTGGCATCCTGCGGTGATCTGCTCGTGGACTCTTACGTCGCCAGTGTGGGCGATGACGTAAACCTCATTCTGACCCACCGCCACGGGGTCGATTGCGAGGCAATCCACAGCCTTGCATGGAACACTTTCCGCTCCTGCACAGACGTCGCGAGAAGTCTCAAACTCTACGGCGCCGGACAGGACCTGCTCAAGGACTCCTTTTCGGGAAACATCAAGGGCATGGGCCCGGGTGTTGCGGAGATGGAGTTTGTCGAGCGGAAGAGCGAGCCCATAATCGTCTTCATGGCGGACAAGACAGGCCCGGGCGCCTGGAACCTGCCGCTCTTCAAGATCTTCGCGGACCCGTTCAACACGGCCGGCCTGGTGATAGACCCGAGCATGCACAAAGGGTTCATATTTGAGGTGCTCGACCTGATGCATAACAAGACTGTCGAGTTCCAGTGCCCGGACGAGCTTTACGACATGCTGGTGTTCATCGGGGCGCCTGGCAGGTTCTGCATCAAGTCCATTCGTTCAAGGACATCCGGCGAGATAGCGGCGGTGTCGTCCACCCAGAAGCTGAACCTCATCGCCGGGAAGTATGTGGGGAAAGATGACCCATGTCTCGTTGTGAGGTGCCAGAGTGGGCTGCCCGCAGTCGGTGAAGTCCTCGAGCCGTTCGCCCACCCGCACCTCGTCGCGGGCTGGATGAGAGGCTCGCATCACGGGCCGTTGATGCCGGTGAGTGCCAAGGATTCCTCGCCGGTCAGGTTCGATGGGCCGCCGCGCGTTGAGGCGCTGGGCTTCCAGCTGGCGGATGGGAGACTCATCGGACCGCAGGATTTCTTCGCCGACAGGTCGTACGACCTCGCCAGGGAGAAGGCGAACCTGGTCGCGGACTACATGCGAAGCCACGGGCCTTTCGAGCCGCACAGGCTCGGTCTGGAGGACATGGAGTATACCACTTTGCCACTGGTGATGGAGAAGTTGAAGGATCGCTTTGTGGATGTAAAGTAGAGTGGTGATGCTCTGAGGGGTGGCCCGGTGCCACCCCTGGTTCTTCGACGAGCAGAGCAGGGACGAGCATGATATACAGGAATTTGGGCAATACGGGCATAAAGGTGTCGCGTTTCTGTTTGGGCACCCTCACCATGGGGCCGCTCCAGGCGCGCCTGGACCTTGACGAGGGAGCTCGCCTGATACGGTTCGCGCTGGACAACGGCGTCAACTTCCTCGACACTGCTGAGGATTACGCGACCTACCCGTACATCCGCCGCGCATTGGGGCGGCACCAGACCGGAGTGGTTATCGCGTCAAGGTGCTATGCCTATACGGCTGCCGCCATGCAGGCGAGTCTTGAACGGGCGCTGCGCGAGACCGGGCGTGAGGCGATCGAGCTGTTCGGACTGCATGAGCAGGAATCGTCCGCGACCCTGAAAGGCCACTGGGACGCGATAGAATACCTGCTCAAAGCCAGGCAGGAGGGCAAAGTCCGGGCGGTATACGTGTCAACGCATTTCATGCGGGTGGTCAGGGCGGTTGCGACGATCCCTCAGATAGACGCCATCTTCCCTTTGATCAACATGGCCGGCACCGGAATTCGAGATGGTTCGCGCGAAGACATGGTTTCGGCTATCAAGGAAGCGTATGCTGCGGGCAAGGGAATCTGGGCCATGAAGGCACTGGCCGGGGGGCACCTCAGCAACCAGAGCCTGGCGGCGCTCGCTTTCGTCCGGGACATGCCGGAGATTGCCTCAGTAGCGGTCGGAGCGTCATCGGCTGCTGAGATAGAGTTCAACGCGCTTGTGTTGTCCGGGAAGACGCCTCCACCGGCGCTTGAGAAGGCAGTGTTCGCCGCTGGCAGGCATGTGTTCATCGAGCCCTGGTGCCGTGGGTGCGGCAAGTGCGTTGAGGTGTGCCGGACAGGCGCTCTGAGTGTGTCCGGCGGCAGGGCGAGAGTGGACCAGGCGAAGTGCATTCTCTGTAGCTACTGCGCTGGTGCTTGCGAGGAGTTCTGCATAAAGATGGCGACCGGCGACGGGCAGGGGGCGAGAGCATGAGAGTGCTGGGACTGGACTATGGCACAAAACGCATAGGAGTGGCCGTGAGCGATGAACTCGGGTTCACGTCTCAGGGACTTGCGACGATTGCCCGCAGCACGAAAGCTCGAGACATCGAGGCGGTCAGGGAGCTCGCAGCCAGGTACGCCTGTGAAACGATTGTCGTCGGTCTGCCGAGGAATATGGACGGAAGCTACGGCGGCGCCGCGGGTTCTGCCCGGCGGTTTGCAGGGGCGGTTGCCAGAGGTCTGGGCATATGCGTCGAGCTGGTAGACGAGCGTATGACAACGCTCATCGCGAACAGGGCGCTGCTTGAGGCGGGGGAGAGCCGCGCCGGCCGCAGACAGCTGGTCGACCGGCTTTCGGCTCAAGTGATCCTGCAAGGATACCTTGAGTCGATTCGCCAGAAGCAGGAAAACGGTTGCCCAGGAGCGCATTGCCCATCTGGGGAACGTGTAGGCCCAGAAGCCGGTGGGGAGAATAAGCGAGCCTGATTGACAGCCGCATGGGCCTGCACCTAGAATATCCTAGCGCTTCCCATGCAGATGAGGTGACCCGGAAGTGACGAACGACAATGACGATACCAGGGACCGTACTCCAGAAGAGGAGGACAACGTAGTCATCCTGACCGGCGAGGACGGAGAGGAGCACGAGTTCCAGGTTGTGGATTTCATCCAGGTAGAGGGCAAAGACTATGCGGTCCTGTTGCCTAAGGAACCAGACCTCGACGACGAAGATGAGGCCGTAATCCTGAGGATGGAAGAGGACAAGGACGGCCACACCCTTCTCGTCGAGATTGATGACGATGAGGAGTGGGAGAGAGTCGCCGGTGCCTGGGAAGAACTCATGGACGAAGAAGACGAGGCGTCCGACGAAGAGCCCCCGGGAGACTAGGGGAACTCACACGTGAGCCGTCGTGCAAGACTTCTCGCGGTGGCGCTGCTCACGGGGGCGCTCGTGCTTTTTGTGCTGGCCGCTGTCGAGATCAACTACCTTTTCCTGCCCGCGAAGCTGGTCGGGACGACGTCTTTCGTGATAGAGCCGGGCGACAATGCCCGGGACATTGCGGATACGCTCTATGGAGCCGGCCTCATCAGGTCGCGGCTCCTTTTCATTATCATCGCCAGGCAGAAGGGCCTGGAAGGGAAACTCCGGGCGGGCGAGTACACCCTTGAGCCCGGCCTTCCTGTCGAGCAGATAGTGCAGCGCCTGGAAAAGGGCCAGGTGAACTCGTGGACTTTCGTGGTGCCGGAGGGCTCCACGGTCATGCAGATAGCCGACATCCTGGTGGAAAAGGGCTACGCCGGCCGGGACGAGTTCCTGCTTGCTGCCAGGAACACGGATCTGGTCAAGGAATTCCTGCCTTCTGTCTCGACGCTCAAGGAGCCGCTGGAGGGGTACCTGGCGCCCAACACGTACAAAGTGCGGAAAGGGGCGCCTGCGCAGGAGTTTGTGAAGATCATGCTCGACGCGACGAAATCATACTATACGCAGGAGTTCAAGCAAAGGCTGGACGGCACGAAACTGACCTTTCACCAGATGCTCACCCTGGCGTCTATCGTGGAGCGCGAGGCTGCGCTCGATAATGAGCGCCCGATCATCGCATCGGTCTACCTGAACAGGCTTCGACTCGGCATGAAACTGGATGCGGACCCGACGGTCATGTACGCGATCGGACGTACCACCGGCGCCCTGACACTGGCGGATCTCGAGTACGATTCGCCGTACAACACCTACCGCGTCGCTGGGCTGTCCCCAGGTCCTATCGCATGCCCGGGTTTCAAGTCCGTCGAAGCAGTGCTGAACCCGTCCGGCGATCCGTATCTCTATTTCGTCGCCAACGGCGACAAGTCGCACCTGTTCAGCAGGACCCTTGCAGAGCATTTGGAGAACATCAAGAGAGCCCGGTCGTCCTCAAGGTAACGGGCCTACAAGGAGCCCCGGATGCAATCCATTGTTGAGAGTCTTCCCCCGGAGATTGCCATCATCGCGCTGGCTGCGCTTCCCGTAATCGAATTGCGCGGAGCAGTACCTCTCGGCCTGGCGCTCGGAGTTCACCCGGTCGAAGTATACCTGCTGGCCGTCGTCGGAAACATGCTTCCCATCCCGCTTGTGTACCAGCTGCTCGTTCCAGTGAGGCGCCGCCTCAGCGCTTCCCCGGCAGTGAGGCGGTTCATAGACCGCTACCTTGACAGGTTGCTGCAGCGCAGTGCTGCCATAGCCAAGTACGGGTTCTGGGGTCTGGTTGTGTTCGTAGCGGTGCCCCTTCCCGGAACCGGCGCATGGACGGGAGCGATAGCGGCCTCTCTCCTGGGGATGCGGTTCCGGCCGGCCGTTGTCGCGCTGACGCTGGGCACCATGTTGGCGGGCGTTGCCGTGCTGCTGCTGTCCTTCCTGGGAGGGCTCGGGGTCCAGGCCCTGCTCGCCCCATAATCAGGCACTTCTCTGCGCACACTATGCTAAGCATGTTCCTCCGGTGGTGCTGTAGTGCTTCCCCGAAGACTTTCCGTTGTCGCGTTTATGGTCGCCCTGGTTTTTGTCGTCCTGATTGCGCGCACGTTTGTCATCCAGATAGTACTCGGAGCCGACAACTGCTACGGCGCCATAAGCCAGCGTTCCAGCCCTTTTCCTCTTGAGTCCGGTCGGGGCCAAATCCTCGACAGAAACCTTATTCCCCTGACTGATCCGCGGACGCGGCAGGTACTGGTGCTCTTCCCCGATGGGCTCAAGAACGCCACGGTCACACCTGGTACGCTCGCAGGCGTAGCCGGCGATCTGGACCCCGCGTCTGTGGCAGCGCTCGCGCAGGAGGTGTCGGCGACAGGACGCCCTGCGGCGCTCGCGCTCTCCGCCGGAGATGCTGAGCAGGCGCAGGAGAAGCTCAGTGACACCTCACTTGGGCTTGCGGTGGTGCCGTTGACTTTCCGCTACGGCCCGAGATCGGTTGCCAGGCACGTGGTGGGCCACATCATCGCGGCCGACAACACCGGCGTCGCCGGGCTTGAGAAGAAGTTCGACACACTACCCTTCGGACCCGGCCTGAAGGGCCGGCGGCCGAGGAGCGTAGCTCCTGTTCGTGATGGTGTCCAGGATGTGATCACCGGGCTCGGGTACAGGGAACTGGCACCTACGGCACGGTCTTCGGTCGTGCTGACCATCGACATCCGTGTGCAGCGCGTCGTCGAGCGGATTCTCGATGGACAGGGCGTTGAGAAGGGCGCCGTGGTGGTGCTCGACACAAGGACGGGGGAGGTGCTGGCCCTCGCGTCAAGGCCCCAGTTCGACCAGAACAACGTCGCCGCCAGCATCGATGACCCACGGGCTCCCCTGATCAACAGGGCGGTAGAGGCCTTCTACCCCGGGTCCGTGTTCAAGATCGTTGTAGCCTGCGCAGCCCTCGAGACAGGTGCCGTGGACCCCGCTATCCTGACTGTCTGCCCCGGCTACCTCGATGCCGGTGGCGGCGAACCGGTGAGATGCAGTCACCACACAACAGGCCCGGA
>Ga0315277_10001139_pt1 | contig 39308 bp, 38 predicted proteins | sample YL17G05_15_MG_FD_203695 | JGI IMG/M metagenome (GOLD analysis project Ga0315277, IMG submission 203695) | Sediment microbial communities from Yellowstone Lake, YNP, Wyoming, USA - YL17G05_15 | ecosystem: Environmental > Aquatic > Freshwater > Lake > Sediment | place: USA: Wyoming | collected...
ACTCGACCTCACGAAGCCGGAATCGCTAGTAATCGCCGATCAGCTATGCGGCGATGAATACGTTCCTGAGTCTTGTACTCACCGCCCGTCACGCCAAGCGAGCTGGGAATACCCGAAGTTCCCTTTTTGGGACCTAAGGTAGGCTCAGTGAGAGGGGCGAAGTCGTAACAAGGCACGGGTAGGGGAATCTGCTCGTGGACCATTTTTTTTAAACTATATTTTTATATAGTTTGGTGTCGATATAGGTTGATAGTTGAGAATTCTATTATCAACTTAATGGGTTTTGATCAAGAGCCCTTAATCTTGATCCGGGACAACTTTCAGAAACTAATTAGGTAAAAATCTTTTCAAAATTTAACGTAGTAAGTTTAGTAGCTTGAAAAAGGAGGTGTGAAAATGAAAAAACAAGAAGTATTAGTACTCGTTGCGGAACTGTCGGGGATAGAGCATAAATTACATGAATTAAGAGATGCGGAGGAAAAACTAGAAAGAAAAACACGAAGGATAGCACGAAGAATAGAGAATTGGGCAAAAAAGGCAAGCGACCAAGACATCGCAGAAATTTACCGAGCTTGTAAAACTCCTAAAAGCGCACGCGAATTTTTAAGGGATACATTAGTTCGGGCGCTTAAACCGGGAGAGCTTCGAAAGATATTACGAAGGGTCAAAACAAAAAAATGATCTTTTTAGAAATACAAAAACAAAGGAGAGGAGTTTTCTCTCCCTCTTTTTTCCAGCTACTAATACTTCGACAAGCTCAGTATTAGTCCCGAGTTTATCGAAGGACTAAAAATACTAACTGTTCGGCAAATTGACTATCAAAATTAGATGGTAATTAATTTGCTGGACAGCTGTCGGCTATTCAACTGAACGGGTAAGCAAACCCATAAAGCCTAGCTGAACAATCAGTTGTCCGGCTGCACATTTATCATGGTCACCATTTTTCATTAAATTAAAGGTGGCCTTTTTTCTTGATTTCCGGTTTTTTATCTGATAGAATAAACAGAAATTAACCCCAAATATATGCCAATCATAAAAAAACTAGAGAAATTTTTAAAAGAGAATAAAATCCAATATCAGGAAGTTGAGCATAAGACGGTTTATACTGCCTATGATAAAGCCGCTACTTTGAGAGTTAAGGAAAAATCAATTGGAAAAACTTTAGTTATTAAAATCGATAGAGAACTAGCTTTAGTTCTAATTCCAGGTAATAAAAATTTTGATAAAGTAAAATTCAAAAAAGTATTTAACGATTGGCGGAAAAAAACTGGTCAGAAACCAGTAAAAAATGTTGATTTTGCCACTGAAACACTGATGAAAAATAATTTAAAAGGTGCTAAAGTCGGAGCAATTCCACCTTTTGGAAAAATGTGGAAACTGCCTGCCTTTATTGATAAAGTTCTAGGAAAAGAGAAGGAAATTATTCTAAACAGCGGAAATTATAATTCTTCCATAAGAGTTAAGCAGAAAGAGTTTAAAAAGCTGGATTTTATTCAAGGAAATTTCAGCCAGGCAAAGAAATGAACTTCCATAAGATTTTTAGAAAATTCTACCAACAAAGGGCAAAAGAAATGTGTCTAGAGTGCAGTGATTTTATAGTAAAGGGATCAAAAATCCTAGATTTGGGATCTGGTTCCGGGATAGTAGGAAAGGAATTTCAGGAATTTTTCAAATCCGATCTTATTGGAATAGATGTTGTAGATAAAAGAGTTGAGAAAATTCCTTTTATGCTTTTTGATGGTCTGAACGTTCCTTTCCCTGATAACCATTTTGATTACGCTTTAATAAGTTATGTTTTACACCATGCCAAAGACCCAATATCGTTATTAATGGAAGCAAAAAGGGTTGTAAAAGAGAGAATTATAATTTATGAGGATTTAGTAGAGGGGTGGATGTCAGAATTATTCTGCAAGATTCATGGCTTGACCTTTAGCTGTCTTTTTCAAGACAAAACTGGTTGTAACAATTTTAAAAAGGAGAGAGAGTGGAAAAATATTTTTGAAGATTTAAAACTAAGGATGGTTTCTGAAAAAAGAGTTTCTCCTATATTATCCCCCGTGGATAAAAAATTGTTTATATTAGAGAAAATTTAAAGACAGGAAGGCCCTATACGTAACTTCTTAATAAGAAGTTACGTCGGGCTCGACCAAAATTTTTAAATTTTGGTATAGAGGGCGTGTGGCTCAGTGGTAGAGCGCGTTCCTGATAAGAACGAGGTCGGAGGTTCGATCCCTCCCACGCCCACAAAATATCAAGACACCCTTCAGGGTGTTGAGATATTTTTGAGTGTTGGGTGCGGAGAGCCTCCTCCCCGAATTCCGAGCGAAGCGAGGGAATGTCCTTCGGGCAACTCTTCGATCCCTCCCACGCCCACAAACATCGAAAGCATCATTTTGGGCCCGTAGCTTAGTTGGTAGAGCGCTTCATTTGCAATGAAGAGGTCAGCGGTTCGAATCCGCTCGGGTCCACAAAATTAAAATCGCCAATGAGGCGGTTTTTCGGTCCTCTTCCAGCTATTGACAAAATTAAAGTATGGGTGTATAATAGAGATAGGAGAATAAGAAGAGTTTATTCTTTGATAAATGTAAAGAAGGAAAGGGTCTACCTCACCGAATTATTCATCAAATTTTGGTGGATAGTTCGGTGAGGTTAATGCCCGTCAGGGATTATACAACTATCACCGTAAAGAAAGAAACTTCCAAAGCATTTGGCAAGATTGCGGCAAGTCAAGGATTATCAACTCAAGAGCTCCTAAGTCGTCTTTGTAAAAACGAAGCAATTCTTCCGCTATTCTTAAAGAAGTTTGCTGTTGCAAAAGTCAGTGGACCTTTTGTAAGAAAAAGCGATAACAAACTACAAAGATACTTCGTAGTAGGCAAAGAAGAAATAGTGACTGACGAGTGGACAACTCAGAATTTGAGCGATATCACCATAAAGCAATAGCAAGCTAATAAACGCAAAGCCAGGAGGGTTGGGAGCGTACAACCCACACAATAAAAAAATGCTCCACTTATTCTCTAAAGTGCTTTAAGAGAATAATAGATTCTTATAGGAAAGCAAATAAAAGCACAAAAATTAAATACTTTGCTTTCCTTCCTTTTTCTAGTCCATAATCATTTGTGAGCTGGAAAAAGAAGTTAGTTCTTTAATAAGGTCTAAAAATAAGGGGATTCCTCGCCTCTCCTAAACTCATTAAAAAATAAGTTGAGGAGAGATGGGGAATTAAGTATGGAAATTATTAGTTTTTTGTCGATGCACCTAAAGAATCTCGCAAGAGAAAAAGAGGAGTACGGTGGAATAATTAAACTCGAGGATAAAGCAGTCAAAGAAGTCAGAATAATAAAGGGCACAAAGGATATGGTTCGGAGAAGCTTTGAAACGCCAGAAATGGGTCGGAAAATGTACGAAGATGGATGGGTAACTTTCCATAGTCATCCTAAGGATGGCAAACCCTCTTTCGTGGATGAGTTCTTATCGCATCTTGTTGGACCCTGTTTCGTCTTAACCCCGAGTGGAATCTGGAGACTTCGACCGGCAATCATTCTTCCTTTCGAGAAATTCAAAGCTCTTTATGAAAAAAACTGGAAGAGAGCTCAACAAGAATTTCCAAGATTACCAGAGGACATAAAAAATCTAGGGACAGTAAACGATCTATGGATAGTATTCTGCCTGATGGATCTTCCTCTTGTACGCAGAAAATTCTTCCCCCTATCGGAGGGTTAGGTATACAACCCAAAAAATAAAAAAATACCTCCATTTATTCTCTTATGTGCTTTAAGGGAATTAAATGGTCAACCCTTATGGGAAAGCAAGAAGCACTAAAATTTAACTCTTTGCTTTCTCGTCTTTTTCAAGTTCATAATAACTTGTGAGCTGGAAAAAGGATTAGCACATTCAAATAAAATAAAAAGAAGGAAAGGATTACATCATCCCGAATTATCTATTATTTTTAGTAGATAGCTCGGGGTGATGTATTGAAAAATGTCTGAATTATTTGTGACATGGTAACAAAGAGACCTGTTGGCAAGAGGATTCTTGCCACCGCTTGTGGACAGCACGGAACTCCGAAACAGCTCCGTGAAGCAGAACTTATCATTAACAGATAGGTTTTGCTCCACAAGATCGCTAGCCGAGTGGGCTCGGTGGGGGGTTTCTAGAACCCGTAAGCATACACCCCCACTGTCCAACGGGTATGCAAATTTACTAAAGATCACTCTTTTGGAGACCACCCTTTCCCTCTTTTCTTTTTCAAGCCCATAATCATTTGTGAGCTGGAAAAAGATGAATTAAACAAGAACTGTCTGTAATCAGGCAGTTTTTGTGTTAATATATAGTGAGTGGCAAGGTAGGTTAGTTTCTTACAAAATTTGAGTTGTTTCAGCTTTCAGCAGTTGCCATTCCCTTAATTCTTGCATAATTTGGTTCCAACCGATTATCACGAAGTCCACGTTCCAATCAGAGTATTAATAAAGTCGAAATAAAGCTATTAATAATTAATATAATTTTTATGGCAAAAACTAATTCTGCATTCATGAGGCCGATGAAAGTTAGCCCGGAACTGGCTGCGGTGGTTGGCGAGGGCCCAATGCCGAGATCAGAAGTTGTCAAAAAACTTTGGGCATACATCAAAAAAAATGGCCTCCAAGATAAAGAAAATAGACGTAATATAAATGCTGACGAAAATTTGAAAGCAGTATTTGCTGGAAAGAAGGTTGTTAATATGTTTGAGATGACGAAGCTTGTTTCAAAGCACTTATCCTAAACCATTTTAACCCCACTCCTTTTAAAAGGAGTGGGGTTAATTTTTCTTGATTTTATTTAACCTTTCTTTTTTTCTTGATTTGTGCTATAGTTGCTGAAGTAGCAAAATTATCCACAGAAGGATAATAATAAAACAGCAAAAGGTCGAGCTACCTTTAAAAGGGTAGGACAAAAGTAGGTCATAAACTTAAAATATTTGAAACAAACACAATATGCTAGTTAATTGGTACGATATAACCTCTAAAGCGCTCTCTGGTTTCTGGGAGTCTTTTATAAATTTTATTCCTAATCTTCTTGTTGCAATTATAGTTTTCCTTATTGGTTGGGTTATTGCCGCAATAATTGGAAAAATAATCAGTCAGATTTTACTTCGTTTACAATTTAATCGTTTATTCGAAAAGGCCAGCTGGAGAGAGGCATTAGAAAAGGCAGAAATAAAAGTAAACCCAGCTGAATTCATTGGAGCAATCTTTAAATGGGTGATAGTAATCTTGATTTTATTGATTTCTGTGCAGATTATGCTCGGTCTTCAATATAACCCATTTCAAAACCTCCTTGATAAATTCATTGCCTGGATTCCGGATTTCATTGTTGCCGTCGTGATTTTTATCGTGGCAGTAATTGTAGCCGATCTTTTGGATAAAGTTATTATTGCCAGCACAAAGAGGATTGGCGTTGAAAACGTTGGTCTTCTGGGAATGGTTGTACGCTGGGCAATTTACGTTTTTGCTGGAATAGCTATTTTGATGCAGTTAAAAATAGAAGTAGCTGGTTGGATTGCCGATCTGCTTAAAATTTTATTTACGGGAATAGTAATTGCATTAGCTCTTGCTTTTGGTCTTGGTGGAAAGGACGCGGCAGCGAAATTGATTGAAGATACAAGAAGGAAAATTAGCGAGAAATAAACATAAGATTTTAGTGAGGAACCTTGCGGGTCCTCACACCAAATGAGCACAAATCTAAGTCATTTGGGTGGTAAAATGTGCTTATTTGGCGTGGGGGCTTGACAAGGTTTTTTGTTTTTGATAAAATTATGGGTGATTATGGAAAAGATATTAATGATTTTACATAAAGGAAGCGGTTAATTCTCTGTCTTTGACTTGTTTTCGCAAGACCGCTTCTGAAAGCGGTTTTTAATTTCCAAAAAAGAAAGAAAAAGGAAAGAACATTGAAAATTAATCCTGTTTAACCCCGTCTAGCGGGAAATGTGGAGTATTTGTTAAACAGGGTGAAACTCTGTTAATGCTCTTTGAGCAATTTCGCGAAAGCGAAATTATTTAACAGGGTAGAATACAAAAAGACACCGAAAAGTAATAATAATTTTTTTAGTGGTTATTAATTGCTAGTCAAGATTTTACAGGTAGATGGAGGATGCCTTGGGATATCGAGGCGATGAAGGACGTAGGGTGCCTGCGATAAGCTTCGGGGAGGTGGCTACCAACCTTTGATCCGGAGATGTCCGAATGGGGAAACCTAGTCCGCTGTTGAAGCGGATTACCCGTCCAAATTTTTGAACTTTAAAATAATGAAAGCTCAAAAATTTGGACGGGAGTCAACCCGCTGAAGTGAAACATCTCAGTAAGCGGAGGAAAAGAAAAAAATTTTTATTCCCTTAGTAGCGGCGAGCGAAAAGGGAAGAGCCCAAACCGAGCACATAATTTATTATGTGTATCGGGGTTGAAAAAAGAAAATGTCGTTCGGATCTTTCTCCTTAAAAGAAAGGTTTGAAGGGAGAATACTTAGGTAAGAGAATTAGGGGAATTACCCTGGAAAGGGAAACCATAGGAGGTAATAGTCCTGTACCCAAAAATTCACTTATGCTCCTTGATGTTTTTCTTAAGTACCTCGGGAAAAGAAAATCCAGAGGGAAACAGGCAGTACTATGCTGCCAAGGCTAAATACTCGATATCACCGATAGTGAACTAGTACCGTGAGGGAAAGGTGAAAAGTAGGGGGGTGACCCCGGTGAAATAGAACCTGAAACCATCTACTTACAAAGAATCGGAGCCTCGCCCTTTCGCAAGAAAGAGCGGGGTGACGGTGTTCCTATTGGAGAATGAGCCAGCGAGTTATTCTCACCAATTTGTCTAAGTCCTTACGGGACGTAGGCGTAGAGAAATCAAGTGTTAAAAGCGCGTTTTCCTGGATTCTCCAGGAAATAATTGGTGGGTATAGACACGAAGCCAAGGCGAGCTTGCCATGGCCAGGGTGAACTTTGACGAAAGTCGAGGGGAGGCCTGAACCCGTGGACCTTGCAATTTCCTGGGATGAGCCGTGGTAAGAAGTGAAAAGCTAATCGAGCTTGGTAATAGCTTGTTCTCCCCGAAACAGCTTTGGGGCTGGCCCGAGTAAATAATATTTATGGGGGTAGAGCCACTGGATGAGATATTTTGAGCTTCGCTTAGGTATCTCAACCAAACTCCGAATACCATAGATATTTCCTCGGAGTACGACTACGAGCGCTAAGGTCCGTGGTCAAGAGGGAAAGAGCCCTGACCTTCATCTAAGGTCCCAAAATTTGAGCTAAGTGTCACAAGGAAGTGGGGTTCCGTTGATAGTTAGGAGGTGAGCTTAGAGGCAGCTATCCTTTAAAAAGTGCGTAACAGCTTACTAGCTAAGGGATCCTGCACCGAAGATTACGGGGGCTAAAGCTCAATACCGAAGATAAGGCTTCATAAAATATTTTTATTTTATGAGGGGTAGGGGAGCGTCCTTATTCCAGCGAAGCTAAACCGCGAGGTTTGGTGGAGGGATGAGGAGTGAGAATGCTGGCATGAGTAACCACAATCAGGGTTAAATTCCCTGACACCAAAAGTCTAAGGTTTCCTTGGCAACGATTGTCGGCCAAGGGTTAGGCGATCCTAAGGCATAGCCGAGAGGCGAAGTCGATGGACAGCCGGTTAATATTCCGGCCCACTCGTTAGATAATCTCAAAATGACGGAGAGTAGTACTCTGGGTGGATAATTGGATTTCCATTTGCAGCATGAGATTTTTCAAGTGTTGCGAAAATTTTCTCCCTCGGGAGGAAAAATTTGGAGGAGCACTCTTCCCGGAAAAGTTTTGAGTATACTATCTAACGCGTTTCGTACCGCAAACCGACACAGGTAGACTAGTATAAGTGTACTAAGGTGAACGGGTGAGACCTCGTTAAGGAACTCGGCAATACAGCGTCCGTAAGTTTTCGAGATGGACTGCCCTAATCCGTAAGGATTCAGGGCTGCAACAAAAGACCCCTGGCGACTGTTTATCAAAAACACAGGTCCCTGCTAAACTCGTAAGAGGATGTATAGGGGCTGAGGCCTGACCAGCGCTGGAACGTTAATCTCGTCGGTATATGCAGCAATGTATAAACTAAATGGGTGAAGCGCCAGCAAGCGTCCGCGGTAACTATAACCGTGTTAAAGTAGCGTAACCCCTTGCCGTGTAAGTTACGGCCCGCATGAATGGTATAACGACTGGGGGACTGTCTCAACGAGGCGCCCGGTGAAAATGTAGTGGGGGTGAAGACACCCTCTTCCTGCGGCTAGACGGAAAGACCCCGAGAGCTTTACTGTAGCTTGGTATTGAATTTTGATTTTGGATGCGTAGCGTAGGTGGCAGGCTTTGAAGTCTCGTTTTCGGATGGGACTGAGCCAACAATGAAACACCACTCTTTTAAAATCTTATTTCTAACCTCCGCTTAAATGCGGGGAAACAGTATCAGGTGGGCAGTTTAAGTGGGGCACTTGCCTCCTAAAAGGTAATGGAGGCGTTTAAAGGTCAGCTAGCTCCGGATGGAAATCGGAGTGGTCCTGCAAAGGGAAAAGCTGGCTTTACTGCAAGAGGGATATCTCGCGCAGTTGGGAAACCAGAACTTAGTGAACCGACGGATTCTTATAGAAAATCCGAAGATCATCAGCCAAAAGCTACCTCGGGGATAACAGGCTAGTAGAGCCCGCGAGTCCATATCAACGGCTCTGTTCGGCACCTCGATGTCGGCTCATCACATCCTGGGGGTGGAGAAGCTCCCAAGGGTTGGGCTGTTCGCCCATTAAAGTGATACGCGAGTTGGGTTCAAAACGTCGTGAGACAGTTTGGTCCTTATCTGTCGCAGGCGCGGAGTCTTGAGGGGAGTCGTCTCTAGTACGAGAGGATCGAGACGAACCAACCTCTGGTGTACCAGTTGTCACGCCCGTGGCACCGCTGGGTAGCTATGTTGGGAAGGGATAAGAGCTGAAAGCATCTAAGCTCGAAGCCTACCCCAAGATTAGGACTCATAGATTCCTCGGAGATTACGAGGTTGATAGGCTGCAGGTGTAAGGGCAGTAATGCCTTAAGCCGAGCAGTACTAATAAATCATCATCTTGACTAGCAATTAATAACTGCTAGTTGGATACCCGTCTTTGAAGAAGGGCATCCAACCACTAGAAATATAATTTAAATTTTTCGGACTTTAGAATATTTTTAAAAACGCCCTGGCGGCGGCTATTCTGGGTTTGTTCCACCTGTTCCTCCCGCACTGAAACAGAGTTTAGTGCGGGACTACACTGGTGTTTCGCATTCCGAATAGTACACTAAAACAAAAAATCGTATCTAGCTATTGGGGGCTATTCTGGTATTGTTCCACCTGTTCCCATTCCGAACACAGAAGTGAAATATGCCAAGGCCGATGATAGTATTCCCATGATGGAATGCTAAAGTAGGTAGCCCCCGATAATTAGGTACGATTTTTTGTTTGATGTAAGACCGAGGTAATAAATTACTACACAGAAGCATGCCCCGCATCAAACTTTGTTTTGGTGCTGGGGTGAAATAATCCAAGGCCGATGATAGTATTCCCATGATGGAATGCTAAAGTAGGTAGCCGCCACCAGGGCGTTTTTGTGTGGTTCTGTGCCCAAAGTACTTGACAAAATAAAAATAAAATGCTACAATATAGGTAGAAGAGAATAAGAGAGTTTGTTCTTTGAGAAAAACATAGAGGGGGAAAAGGACATTTAGATGGAGAGATTTTCTCACTAATTATTAATGAACAAATCTCTCCATCTAAATAAAATTGATGGAGGTGAGAACAAAAATGAAAACCTTCGTATTAAGAGAATCAACTGAACCACTTCCCTTATATGCGATTGCAACCATCGAAGCAAACGATATTAGAGAGGCGGCTAAAGTTCTGGGAGCAAAGCTAATGCCTGGCGGTTCTGAAACCACATCGTTGATAGTGTTCTCTGGTCAAGAAATGCTCGCAGATAGTAGATGGGAACACGAGGAGAAGGTGGAAATGGAATACTTGATTGTGTTCACGAGGCGCGATAATCCAGAACTGAAGATAAGGATCAGCAAATACACTGACAACAATGCATACTCTTGCTGTCTTGAGCAAATTCCCAAACTTTCCTAATTTCTTCCCCCCTTTCTTTTTTCGAGCTAATGATAATTCGTTAGCTGGAAAAAAGAGACAGAAATAACACCAGAAAAGCCGCTTTCGCGGCTTTTCTGGTTGCTTGAACTAATATTTAAAGATAATATAATAAATTAATCTATGCCCAGTAGAGGAATTTCGAATAGCCCCACTGGGCTAACGTAGAATTTCGAAGAAATTCAATTTTGAAATTCTCCTACTGGGTATGCGATACAATTTATTGAAAAATAGACTTTTGATTTTAATTATTCTGGTTTTAATTATTTTATTTCTGAACTATTATCAAGGGGGAGTTTATCAGAAGAAAGTGAAAAATTTTTTCTATTCAATATCTTTACCTATTCAGACAACTTTTTGGCGGGCAGGAATTAAAGTGTCTGATTTTTTCCAGACGATTTCAAAAATAAACGAACTGAAAAAAGAAAACGAGGATCTTAAATTAAAAAATGACGAACTATTATCCAAAATTTCCAACTTAGAGAATCTCCAAAAAGAAAACCAAAATTTAAGAGATGCTTTGGGCTTGGGCTTGGTAAAAGAATTTAATTTAGTAATGGCCAGAGTTGTCAGTAAAGATATTTCTCAGGACGTGATTGAAATCAATAAGGGCGCAAAGGATGGGATCTCAAAGGACTTGCCGGTTATTACTTCACAAAAAATTTTAATAGGGAAAATTAGCGAAGTGTATGATAATTTTTCAAAAGTGATGCTTATTTCTGATAAAAATAGTTCTTTTTCTGCAAAAATAAGCGGAAAAGAAACTACTGGTATCGCTAAGGGCTTAGGAAATTTCAGTCTTTTCCTTGATTTGGTACCAAAGGAAGCTGAGATTTTGCCCAAAGATCTGGTTATTACAAGTGTTTTGGGCAATGTTTTTCCAGAAGGATTACTAGTGGGAGAAATAAAGGAAGTTAAGAAAAGTGACATCGACCCTTTCCAACAGGCGTTAATTTCTCCCTTTTTAAACATTAATAATTTAGATCAGCTTTTCATTATTGTTAATTTCTAATATAATCAATGATTAAGAATTTAATTATACTAACTATTATTTTTTATTTTTTGACTCTTTTCCAAATTAGTTTTTTGGTTCATTTCAGTATCAAAGGGGTGGTTATTAATCTTGTTTTGGTGGCGCTTTTTTTGATAAATATTCTGGAAGCCCCTGAGAAAAATAGCGGAGTTTATGCCGCCGGAATCGCGGGATTTTTTTTGGATATTTTTTCTGAAAAGTTTGTTGGTTTTTATATTTTAATTTTAATTTTTTTATCTCTGGCAATAAAAATTATCTTCGCGCGTTATGTTCGAATTAAAATTTTCCAAAGAGCTTAATAATAGAAAGGTGAAGACAAAATTTCAGGAGGATATTGAACCCGACGATGTTTTGTTAGATAGTTTGGCTCAAAAAAAAGAAGAAGAAATCGGGGTAACGGAGAAAAAGTTTGAAGTTCCTCTTTCACAAAAGTCTTTGTGGTTTTTTTTTATTTTAAGCCTTATTCTTATTTTGTCTCTTTTTGGGAGAACATTTCAGCTTCAAATTTTGGATAATCAGAAATTTTTAGCTCAGGCTAAAGAAAATAAATTTATCATTTCCTATATTAAAGCCGAACGGGGCATAATCTATGATAAGAATATGAACCAGCTTGTTTTTAATCAGCCCAGTTTTGACTTAGTTCTAGGCAAACAAAATCTGCCGGGAGATGAAAATGAAAAAGAAGCAGTTTTAAAAGAAGTCTCCGGAATTATCGGAAAAGACGTTGAGGAAATAAAAAAACAAATTGAAGATAATAAAGACCAGCAGGTCTTGATTTTAGAAAACATTGACCACCAGATTTTAATTGCCCTTGAAACTAGAATAAACGAACTTCCGGGTTTTGAAATAGAAAAAAATTCTGTCAGGGATTATAAGGACGGTGAAATTTTTTCCTCTTTAATTGGATACACGGGAAGAATAAACGCCGACGAATACAAAGGAGCCCCGGAACAATATTCAATCTCTGATTACGTCGGAAGAGATGGGATTGAAAAATATTATGAAGATGTATTGCGAATAACGCCGGGCAAGCTTCAAACAGAAAAAGATGCTTTAGGAAAAGTAATTTCAAAGGAAGTTATTTCCTTGCCGGAATCAGGAAAAAGTTTAGTTTTATCACTTGACTCCGATTTACAGAAAAAAATTACCCAAGAGCTTGAAAAAACACTCAAAAACATCGGTGCTAAAAAAGGAGCGGCAGTGGCTCTAGATCCTAAAACTGGCGCAGTTTTGTCCTTGGTTTCTATTCCCAGTTTCGATAATAATCTGTTTAATAAAGGCACAGACTCTGCTGAACTGGAAAAGCTTTTTCAGGATCCGCTAGAACCTTTGTTTAATCGGGTGATTTCTGGAACTTATCTTACAGGCTCTACTATCAAGCCTTTAATCGCTTCCGCGGCTTTGGAAGAAAAAATAATAAGCCCTGATAAGAAAATTAATGACGACAAAGGTTTCATTACGATTCCTAATCCTTGGGATCCTTCTTCGCCTACAATAAAAAAAGATTGGACAATTCATGGTTGGACAGATATGAGAAAAGCTCTTGCCGAGTCTTGTAACGTGTATTTTTACACTATTGGCGGAGGATATGAAGATCAAAAAGGCTTGGGGGTAGTAAGAATTAAAGAATATTTAGACCTGTTTGGATGGGGAGAGAAGACCGGAATCGATCTTCCTGGAGAAGTGGCGGGTTTCGTTCCAGATAAAGATTGGAAAAAAAGTACTTTGGGGGAATCCTGGGTAGATGGAGATACTTATAATCTTGCTATTGGCCAAGGTTTTATTAAAATTACGCCCTTGGAAGTGGCAACAGCATTTTCGGCAATAGCTAATGGCGGAAAATTATTACAGCCCCAAATTGTTCAAAAGATTATTGACAATAATAAAAATGTATTAGAAGAAAGCCAGCCAAAAGTCATTCGAGATAACTTTATTGATCCACAAAACTTAGAAATTGTCAGAGAGGGAATGAGATGGGCAGTAACCGGAGAAAACAGCCCTCATGCCTCTTCTGTAACATTAAACTCTTTGCCAGTTTCCTCGGCTGCTAAAACCGGAACCGCCGAGCTGGGAAATGACCATTACAACAATTGGGTGACGGTTTTTGCTCCCTACGATAATCCCCAGATAGTCTTAACTATCGTTTTAGAAGACGTTGATAAATTGCAAGCCGCGGCCTTGCCAGTGGCTAAAGAAGTTTTGAACTGGTATTTCACGAAATAATTTGACATGATTTTGTAATTGGAGTATATCTAAAAATATGAAAAAATATTTAACGAGAGAGAGCCTGGAAAAATTTAGAAAAGAACTGGAATATCTAAAAACTGAAAAAAGAAAAGAAATTGGCGAAAAACTAAAAGTGGCCATTTCTTTTGGCGATCTTTCGGAAAATGCCGCTTATCAGCAAGCTAAAGAGGATCAGTCTTTTTTGGAAGGCAGGATTTTAGAATTGGAACAATTAATAAAAAATTCGGAAATTGTTGAAAAAAATCACCATACCGGCTGGGTTCAGATAGGATCTTTCGTTTATTTGAATAATTTAGCAGAGAAAAAGGGGCTTTTCAAGAAACCGGAAAAATTTGAAATTGTCGGAGCAGCAGAAGCTGATCCTCTTGCTGGCAAGATTTCTGTTGAATCGCCAATAGGAAAGGCCCTTTTAAACAAGCCCAAAGGTGCCATTGTTGAGATTGAAACGCCCCAAGGTAAAATCAGGTATAAGATTGCAAAAATAGGATAAGATTATTAATCGGAATTTAAAAAGATAGCCAAAAAAGGCTATTTTTTCTTCCAAACTATTGACAAATTAAACTTAATATGATATAATTGAAGTAGCGAGAATAAGAAGAGTTTGTTCTTTGATAATATACAAGGGGGAAATTTGGATGGTGAGATTTGCTCATAAGATTTGTGGGTAAATCTCATCACCATCCAAATCATTATATAATGAAATGAATGGAGGTGAAAACAAAATGAAAGGAAAAAAAGAACCTAACTGGGAAGAAAATCAGAGGCAACAAGAGCGAGAAGAAAGAGAAGAAAAGGTTAATCCAATAGAAAACATAATGACAGTATTGGCAAATGAACCGCCAGCCGAAGCTAAAGCAGAGATCAGGCGCATTATCAGAGAATATGAAACAGGAATCAGAGCCAGTTTTAGAAAGGCGGGACGAATAACTTTAGACTTAAAGTCGGAAGGTTCAATGGAGAGATGCATGCGAAAAATGGTACAACTGAGTGGTGGAATGACTATTAAAAAATTAACTGGACGTGGAAGAATAATAGTCTTTCCTCACTTCACGGAAAAAAAGAGACTAGGACAAGGAAAGATGATGCTAAAAATTACGGCTCCATCTGGAATTCATGAATTTACGTATAGAAAAGACAAAGAATTTGGTATTTGTGTGATTAAAGCTGTCACTAAATAATTCTTCTCATCCACCTTTCTTTTTTCGAGCTAATGGAAATTCGTTAGTTGGAAAAAGGAGGCAAAGAAAAATTGTAGAGAAACAAAAAAGAGAGAAGTGACTATTCATAATAGCCCGCCTTCTCTCCAAAAGATTATTAATAAGTACATTTAAAGGGGGAGAGAATGGGACAGCTAATCTTGTTTATTAAAATAATAGATAAGATCAGCTGCCCCATCAAAAACTAAAGGGACAGTTGGAAGTGCATAACTTGCAAAAGAAAAATCAAGGAATCGTCGTAGTGAGTACAACTTGTACTCGTCTGCCTTTCGAACTCGTGAGACTGGCACTGGCCACAAGCGACAGAAGCTATTAGAAGCAATACTTCCCTCTCTCTCCCCTTTTCTTTTTTCGAGCCCATAAAATCGTGGATTCGAAAAAGTCAAAAAGCCCGCCTAGGCGGGCTTTTTGACTTTAAGCTAAATTTCGCTTAAAATAAAAGGAGTTAAACCTTTTGATATCTGCGCTCGCTCGGAAATGAAAAAATTCATTTTTCATTTCTCTCGCTCGCTTGATAATAACATAATGGCTACAATTGACGAATTGAGAAAAACTCGGATAAAAAAACTGGAAACTATTCAAAAAGCCGGTTTTTTAGCTTTTCCCATAAAAACTAAACGAACCCACAAAATAGAAGAAGTTCTGAAAAGTTTTAATAATTTAGAAAAAACAAAAAAAGAAATAGTTTTAGCTGGTAGAATAAAATCTTTAAGAATTCATGGTGGCGTAACCTTTTTTCATATTGAAGACGGGACAGGACAAATTCAGGTTTTTTTAAGAAAAGATGGAATAGGGGAGAAGGCATATAATTTTTTCCTGGATAATTTTGATATCGGAGACTTTATTGAAGTCAGGGGATTTTTATTTGCAACAAAGAAAGGAGAAAGAACATTAGAAGCTTCAGATTTCAAAATCTTGGCAAAATCTTTGCTTCCTTTGCCTGAAAAGTGGCACGGTTTGCAGGATATTGAAGAGAGGTATAGGAAAAGATATCTGGATTTGATTTTTAATCCGGAAGTAAAGAAGAAATTCAAGCTTCGTTCAAAGATTATCAGCACAATCCGGGAATTTTTAGAGAAAGAAGGTTTTTTAGAGGTGGAAACTCCTATTTTGCAGCCAGTCTATGGAGGAGCTAAAGCTAAACCATTTAAAACTCATTTAAATGCTCTGGATGTTGATTTGTATTTACGGATTGCCCCAGAACTTTATCTAAAACGCTTATTGGTTGGCGGTTTTGAAAAAGTTTATGAAATAGGCAAATGTTTCAGAAATGAAGGTGTGGACAGATTTCATAATCCTGATTTTACGATGCTGGAATTTTATTGGGCCTACGCTGATTATAAGGACTTAATGAAATTGACTGAAAAATTATTTGAATTCCTGCTGAAAAAAGTTTTTTCTTCAATTAAAATTTTATATCAGGGGAAAGAGGTGGATTTTAAAACCCCCTGGCCAAGAAAAGAATTTAGCCAGTTAATAAAGGAATACGCTAAAATTAATTTAGATGATATTAATCGCAATGTTTTGGCGAAGAAAGCGAAAGAATTGGGAGTGGAAATAGAAAAGGGTGCGGAAAAAGCAGAAATAGCCGACGAAATTTATAAAAAATACTGCCGGCCAAAAATTTGGGAACCAACTTTTGTAATCCACCATCCTTTAGGATTTCAGCCTTTAGCCAAAGCTTTGGAAGGTAACCCTCAAAAATTAGCTAATTTCCAGTTAGTGGCAGCCGGCTTTGAGCTCTTAAACGCCTTTTCAGAACTTAATGATCCTTTAGAGCAGAAAAGAAGGTTTGAAGAACAGGAAAAGATGTTGAAATCCGGTTTTGAAGAAGCTCAAAGAATGGATAAAGATTTCTTGGAAGCCTTGGAATACGGCCTGCCGCCAGCCGCTGGTTTTGGCATGGGAATAGACAGATTAGTTTCTTTATTAACTGATTCGCATGGTTTAAGGGAAGTGATTTTATTCCCGACAATGCGGCCAAAGTAGAAATGACCAGAGAAGAAGCTCTTGAATTAGTAAAAAATAAAATAAAAAACCAGAATTTAATAAAGCATTCTTTGGCTGTTGAGATTTGTATGAAAGGTTTGGCGAGGAATTTCAAAAAAGACGAAGAAAGATGGGGATTGACCGGATTATTACATGATATTGATTACGAAGAAACAAAAGATGACGCTAATTTACATTCGGTAAAGGGGGCTGAATTTCTGGAAAAACTGGGATTAGATAAAGAAATTTCTGAAGCAGTAAAGACGCATAATGAAGCCCACGGCATAGCTCCAGAAGGAAATTTAGCCAAAAGTTTATACTGCGTTGATCCCTTGACTGGTTTGATTGTTGCCGCCACTTTAGTTTTACCAACTAAAAAAATAAAAGATTTAACAACTGATAACATTTTAAACCGCTTTAAGGAAAAATCTTTTGCCAGAGGAGCAAAAAGAGAAATTATCTCAAAATGTTCGGAAATCGGTCTTCCATTGGAAGAATTTGTCAAAATTTGTTTAGAGTCAATGAAGACAATAAATAATCAATTAGGTTTGTAAAATATGCTCAGTAGAGGAATTTCGAACAGCTTTGCTGGGCTAATCGGGAAAATTTCGAAGAAATTTTTCATTCGAAATTCTCCTACTGGATATGTTAGATATCAAATTTATAAGAAATAACCCCGAAAAAATTAAGGAAGCCTGTAAAAATAAACAGGTCAAGGTTGATATTGATGCGCTTTTGGATATTGATAAAAAAAGAAGGGAACTATTACAGGCCATTGAAGAAATAAGAGCCCAGAAAAATGAGGCTTCAGACAAAATTGCAAAATCTAAATTAGATTCAGAGAAAAAGGGGATAATTTTAAAAATGAAGGAGCTTGATAAAAAAGGAGAAAGAATAGAAAAAAGTCTGAAAATTCTGACAAAAGAATTTGACGATTTGATGCTCCAGATTCCGAATATCCCTTTTGATGATGTCCCGATTGGAAAGGATGATACAGAAAATGTAGTTTCTAGGGAAGTTGGAGAAAAACCTAAATTTGATTTTAAATTTAAAAATTATTTAGAAATAGCTGAAAATTTTGATTTAATTGACGTTAAGAGAGCGGCTAAAACTTCGGGTACAAGATTTGGATTTATAAAAAGAGAAGCAGCCATTATTGAATTCGCTTTGATTAATTTTGCTTTTGAAAATTTGGTAAAAGAAGGATTTGTACCAGTATTGCCTCCTGTAATGCTAAAAGAAAAAATGGCTCGGGGAACCGGCTATTTTGAAGCATCAGACAGAGAGGAGGCTTACTTTTTACCGCAAGATAATTTGTATTTGGTAGGCACGGCTGAACAATCATTATTGGCGATGCATGCCGATGAAGTTTTGGAAGAAAAATATTTACCAAAAAGGTATGTTGGTTTTTCTACTTGCTTTCGGAGAGAAGCAGGAGCTTATGGTAAAGACACAAAAGGCATTCTGAGAGTTCATCAGTTTGATAAAGTTGAGATGATAAGTTTTTGCCAGCCGGAAAAATCAAGAGAAGAACACGAATTTCTGTTATCTTTAGAAGAAAAATTGATGCACTCTTTAGAAATACCTTACCGCGTAGTTAAGATATGCACCGGCGATTTAGGCAGACCAGCAGCTGCAAAATATGATATTGAAGCTTGGATTCCAAGTGAAAATCGTTATCGAGAGACTCATTCTACTTCAAACTGTACTGATTTTCAGGCGAGAAGATTAAATATCCGTTTCCGCGACAAAAAAGGTGAATTAAATTTTGTCCATACTTTGAACGGAACCGCTTTTGCTATAGGCCGAACTTTGATTGCGATAATTGAAAACTATCAACAAAACGATGGTAGTATAAAAATACCTAAAGTATTAGAAAAATATCTTCCTTTTAAAGAAATTCACCCTGTTAAATAATTTCACCTTTGGCGAAATTGCCCGTCGGGCATTTAACAGGGTAAAAAGATGATACAAGAAAAACAAATTTCAATTGATGGCTTAAGTGTGAATTATAAAATAGCGGGAGAAGGTTTCCCTTTTTTAATTTTGCATGGCTGGGGCGGTTCTTCTAATTCATGGGTGGAAGTTCAGAAAATTTTGTCAATTAAGGGTTATAAAGTTATAAATCTCGATTTACCAGGATTTGGAAAGAGTTCTTCACCAGTTGTTCCCTGGGAAATCAAAGATTATGCTGATTTTGTACTAAAATTTGTTAACAAAATAGGCTTGGAAAAAATTATCCTATTGGGTCATTCTTTCGGGGGCAGGATTTCGATTAAATTTGCCGTGAAACATCCCGAAAGATTGAAGATTCTAATTCTTTGCGCTTCGGCCGGAGTTAAACTTCCTTACACCTTTACTCAAGTGGCGATTTTCTATATTTCTAGAGTTGGAAATTTCGTACTTTCGCCGAAGGTTTTGCGAAGGATTAAAGATTGGCTAAGAAACAATTTTTATATGCTTATAAGACAGAGAGACTATCAAAAAGTCAAAGGCGCAATGAAAGAAACTTTTAAGAAAATAATTATTGATGATCAAACTCCTGAATTGCCCGATATTAAAACAAAAACCTTAATTATCTGGGGTGAAAGAGATAGGACCGTGCCTATAAGAGCCGCCCATATAATAAAGGAAAAAATTCCGGGTTCCACTCTTGAGTTTATTCCCAGAGCTAGTCATACGCCGAATCTGGAAACTCCTGAGAAATTAAGCGAAACCATATTAAAATTTTTAGAAAAAGCTTAAAATCATATGCTGCGTTCTCTTCTGGGCCTTTTTTGGCTCATAAGAACAATAAAAAATACTCTTTTCTTTCTTTATCTTTGGCAACTAAAAGAATATCACCTTGGCAGGTTTATTAGCCACTTTGATACCGAGAAAGGAAGAAGAATTTTATTAAATCCTCTAAATTATTTAAAGTTTGTTTTTCTGTTTTTTTTATACGTTGCTTTTCTGCCACAGATTCTTCTACTAGTCTATATCATAGAGTCGGCGCAAGGTATTAAAAATTTTTTCCAGAAAAAATTAAAACTGCCGGTTTTGACAAAAAAGATAATTTTTCTAGCCCTGGTGTCTATAATCTTGGAAGTTTCTTATTTTATCTCAATTTTTTCTCTGCCCAGACCTCTTTTTATGTTTTGTCTTCTGATATTTGATATTTTGACTTTAGTAATTATTTCATTAATCGTTTTGTTTTTCCAGCCATTAGCAGCACTGGCTAGGATTATTATTATCAGAAAAGCTATCAGAAAACGAGAAGCTTTTAAAGATTTGATAGTAATTGGTATCACCGGGTCTTATGGTAAAACTTCAACCAAAGAGTTTTTATCAACCATATTGTCAGAAGAATTCAGGGTTTTAAAAACAAAAGAGCACCAAAATTCAGAAGTAGGAGTTTCCCAGTGTATTTTAAATGAGCTAAAACCTGAACACGAAATATTTGTGGTCGAGATGGGGGCTTACAACAGAGGCGGGATAAAGCTTTTGTGCGATATCACAAAGCCGAGGATAGGCATCTTGACCGGTATTAATGAACAGCATATGGCGACTTTCGGTTCCGAAGAGAATATTATTCAGGGAAAATATGAGTTAATAGAAAGTTTGCCAAAAAATGGGACCGCGATTTTTAATGGAGATAATAATTACTGCCTCGAACTTTATGAAAATGCGGAAATCGGAAAGAGATTATCCATGTCTAATGTCTCGGCAAAAGAAAAAATAATTAAAGCTGATGCCTGGACTGATAATATAAATGTCAGAAAAGATTCTTTAAGTTTTAAAGTTTTTACCAAAGATGGCCAGAGTGCTGATTTTCGATTAAATCTACTAGGTATCCAGAATATTGAGAATATTTTAATGGCTGTAATTGCAGCTAAAGAATTAGGAATGAATTTGAATGAAATTTCCGAGGCTTGCCAGAAAATAAAACCAGAACAAGGCGGCATGAAGTTATTGAAAAATGATAATAGGTATAATATTATTGACTCAACTTATTCATCAAACCCAGATGGCGTGATTGCCAATTTGGAGTATTTAAAAATTTGGCAGGGGAGAAAAGTGATTATAATGCCTTGTTTGATTGAATTGGGAAAAGCTGCAAGAGAGGTTCACAAAAGAATAGGAGAGAAAATAGGCCAAATTTGCGATTTAGCTATTATTACTACAAGAGACTATTTTAAAGAAATAAAAGATGGTTCGACAGGCTCACCACAAAGTGGGCAAGTTATTTATATTGAAGATCCCAAAAAAATATTCGAGAAAATTAAAGATTTTAATGGAACGGAAGACGTTATTCTTTTGCAAAGCAGAGTACCAAAAGATTTAATAGATCTTTTAACAAAATAAAAATACCACTTTTAAAGTGGTAGGATTGTATTAGTTTTAATTGAAAGAGCTATGAGATGAATATTTGTATTGGCTCGGGATCCACAGCAAGATTTCGTGTTTCTCCGTTATCGTTGTATTCTAGAATGCCTAGGCCGATAATTTCCCTAGCAGGTAACGTTTTGATCACTTTTTGCTTTGCTTGTGTCTCGCTTTCTGCACATACCGCGCCAACTATTCTTCTTTTGTCGATCACGGGTCTCCCGGCTTTATTTCTTCGTAAGGGTCTGAGAAAGAATCCTTTCATTTTATCCCTCGTTTTTATCCGATAAATTATAGTATATTTTTCATGAAATTTTGTCAATCATTTAAACCCATTTCAATATCATTATCGCCGAATATGGAAAAGGAAGATGTCCGGCTGGCTTTGAAATTGGTTACTAATTCAAAAGAATGGAAAGAAGGAGACAAAATTAAAGAACTGGAAAGCGAGTTTAAAAAATATTTGGGAGTAAAAAATGTTATTTCTTTTAACAGCGGGAGGTCTTCTTTTTTAGCTATTTTAAAATCTTTGGGTCTGAAAGCGGGCGATGAAATCTTACTTCAGGCGTTTACCTGCAATGCGGTTCCTAATCCTATAATTTGGAGTGGTTTCAGACCGGTTTATGTAGATTGCGATGAAAAAACATTTAATATTGATATCGAAGACTTAAAAAGAAAAATTACAGAAAGGAGTAGGGCAGTAGTGGTTCAGCACACCCTCGGTTTGCCAGCTGATTTAGATGAAATTTTTAAAATTTGCCAAAAAAATAATTTAATTTTGATTGAAGACTGCGCTCATTCTTTGGGCGCAGAATACAAAGGTAAGAAAGTTGGCACTTTCGGTAATGTTTCATTTTTCAGTTTTTCCCGTGACAAAGTTATTTCTTCAGTCTACGGCGGAATGGTTGCGACTAATAATGAAGATTTGGCGAGAAAAATTAAAGACTATTATGAAAAATTGGATTATCCGTCTAATTTTTGGATTTCTCAGCAATTATTGCACCCGATTTTGATGGAATATGTTATTTTGCCGACTTATTCAATCTTTGGTAAATATCTTTTGATTTTATTTCAATGGCTGCATATTTTATCAAAAGCCGTGCATTGGACTGAGAAGAGAGGGAGAAAACCAGATTATTTTCCAAAAAGACTTCCCAATGCCTTGGCAAGTTTAGCTCTAAATCAATTTAAAAGATTAGATAAATTTAATGAATATCGGCGGGGAATAGCAGAATTTTATTACGAAAATCTAAAAGGTTCTCAATTTGAATTACCGCCAGAATTTAAAGACAGAAAGCAAATTTTTCTTAGGTTTACAATAAAATATCCAAAAGCCCATCAAATTATAAAAGAGGCTTGGAGAAAAAATATTTTAATAGGGGATTGGTATGATAAAGTTATTGCTCCGCATGATACAAAACTTGATAAAATGGAGTATAAGCTGGGTGTTTGCCCAAAAGCTGAAAAATTAGCAGAGGAAACCTTTAACTTACCGACTCATATTAATATTTCAAAACAAGATGCCGAGAAAATTATTAATTTTTTAAAAGAATTTACATAAAATGCCGGGGATCATTTCAGGATTAATAAGTATGTTTGGATGGGGAACGAGTGATTTTCTAGCTGCAAAATCTTCTAGAAAAATTGGCTATTTACTAACGCTATTTTGGATGCAAATAGCCGGCTTTTTAATCGCCTCATTTTATTTCTTTTTACATTTTTCATTTCCATTCAATAATATTGTAAAATATCTTCCCGCTCTAATAATTGGTGGTTTCTTAAATGCAATCGGCTACATTGCCTTCTATAAGGGATTAAAAGAAGCGCGGGTATCTCTTGTTAGCCCCATAGGTGGTTCTTGGGCAGTAATAACCGTAATTTTAAGTTCCGTATTTTTGGGAGAAGTTTTGTCGACAAATAGGATTCTATTTATTGCTCTGATATTTATTGGCCTTATGCTAGTTTCTACAAATATAAAAAAAATATTAGAAATTAAGAAATTAACTATTTTTGATGGTGTAAAAGAAGGATTTGTTGCAATGTTTTGTTGGGGAATTGCTATGTTTTTAATAATCAACCCCTCTAGGCTTTTGAGCTGGTTTTTACCTATTTTTGTATTTAGATTCTTTTCCATATTATTTTTGTTGTTTTTTATTTTTATCAACAAACAATCTCTACGTATAAGTTATAATTTAGATTTATTTGGGCCTGTTTTATTAATCGGCCTATTTGATGTTGGCGCTTTTTTTACCTATTCTTTCGGAATAATAGGAGCCTACGCCTCGTTTATCGCTCCGATTGCGGCCTCTTTTCCTCTAGTCACGATAATATTATCAAGAATATTTCTAAAAGAAAAATTAGACATAAGTCAGATTTTTGGAATAATTATTACCATATCAGGATTAATTTTAATCTCAATTAAATAGATGGAAGTCAGAGATATAAAAGATAAAAATTTATGGGATGATTTCTTAGTAGAATGCGAAGAAAAAACTTTTTTGCAGTCTTGGAATTGGGGAGAATTTAATCAAATGATGGGAAGCAGAATCTGGAGATTGGGATTTTTTGAAGATAATAATTTAGTTGCCGCAGTATTTTTTTACAAAATTCAGGCAAAGAGAGGAACGTTTTTATTTGTTCCGCACGGTCCGATCATAAATCCAAAATTGAGAAATCAAAATTCAAAAATATTAAGACTATTTCTAGAAAAGCTTAAAGAAATTGCCAGAGAAGAAAAAGCCGATTTTATAAGAATAGCTCCCATCTGGGAGCAGAACGATGAAAATGTTAAAATTTTTAGAGAAATAGGTTTTAGAGAGGCACCGATACACATGCATCCGGAACTGACTTGGGAGTTAAATATTGTGCCTTCTGAGGAAGAACTTTTAATAAAAATGAGGAAAACAACCAGATATTTGATAAGGCAAGCTCAAAAAAATAGTGATGTTAATATAATTCAAAGTCGAGATGTTAATGATGTGAAAAAATTTGACGAACTTAATCAAAAGACGGTTGATAGACATCATTTCGTGCCGTTTTCACAAGATTATTTAAAAAATGAATTCTCGGCCTTTTTAAGAGATAACCAACCTCTTCGACAAACTCAAGGTTGTCCTGAGTGTACCGAAGGACAAATCTCCATATTTTTGGGAAAATACAAAGAAGAATTGATTTCAGCGGGAATTTTCGTATTTTGGCAAGGAACAGCCTTTTATCATCATGGCGCTTCATCTTTAAAATATCCAAAAATACCGGTTTCTTATTTATTAATATGGGAAGCAATAAAAGAGGCGAAAAATAGAGGATGTAAAAAATTTAATTTTTGGGGGATTTCTCCTGAAAATGAAAAAAATCATCCTTGGGCCGGTCTTACTCTCTTTAAAACGGGCTTCGGTGGTTATAAAAAGGAATACGTTAAAACTGAAGACTTTCCTCTTTCAAAAAAGTATTATTTAACCTATTTATTTGAAAAAATCAGAAAAATCAAAAGAGGATTATGAGAAGATACAGAAAGCCATATAGAATAAGAAGGAAAACGTCGGTTTTTAAAAATCGCTATTTTTGGCTTTCTCTTTTCGTCTTGGTTATTTTTGGGGCATCCTCTTACTTTTTATTTTTTGCAGATTTTTTCCAAGTGAAAGAAATTAATGTTTCTGGTAACCAGAAAATAACGTCCGAAGATATTAAGAAAGAAATTGATTCTCTGCTTTCAATAAACTTTATGAATATTTCTTCCAAAAGTATTTTTTTAACAAACTTTCATAATATAAGTTCTGAGGTTTTGAAAAAATTCCCTCAGCTGGCGAGTGTAAGTTTTAAAAGGAATTTTCCTAATGGTATAGTCGTACAGGCGGAAGAAAGAAAACCGGTCGTTGTTTTCTGTTCCGGTTCAGATTGTTTTTCGATAGATAAAGAAGGGATCATTTTTGAAAAAGTTGATGTGATTTTCTCGGATTTTCCAAGAGTAACTGATATCGAAGGAAAAAATAATTTCTCTCTCGGAGAAAAAATTATAGACAAAAGCGTCTTAAGCTTCATTGTAGATACGAAAAATGGGTTAAATGAAAAATTAAAAATAACTGCTGGAGAATTTAGCCTTCCATCTCCTCAGAGGTTAAATGTAAAGACTAAAGAAGGCTGGGAAATTTATTTTAACGTAGAAGGAGATTTGAACTGGCAATTAGAAAAGCTCAGTCTAGTTTTAGAAAAAGAAATCCCTCCAGGAAAAAGGAAGGATTTGGATTACATCGATTTAAGATTTACCAGAGTTTACTTCAAATACAAATAACTAGTCAACTTTATATCTGCTAATTATTATCCAGCCTAAATAAGGGTATGCATCTTGAAAACCCCGTTCGTCTTCTTTGATCCAATTGCCGGGAACGGTAGGCTGGTAATTTCCAAAGCCAGTAGTATTTATCATCCAGACGATATCGTCTTTTTTTGTTTCTTTATTAAAATCAGTAATAATATCTTCCGGTGAAAGAAGGGCGGTGCCTGAATAATGAGGCATAAAACCAGGTGCATAAAGAAGGGGATTAGTATTAGTTCGATTGTAATATTTAAAGGTAAAATAGACGAACGACGAACCTACAAAAATTTTTTCATTCGATTTGAATTCTTGATTTAAATAGGTGGAGGCGCCGGCCATTCCTGGTTTTTTTCCGATGTCAATTTTACTCCAACGGATAGGAAAAGTGCTTGAAAATCCTAAAATAGCAACTATTATTAAAAAATTTTTCGTCCATTTGTTGTTTATTAATAAAATTGCTCCTGATAAAAGTATCGCATAAAAAGGAAAACCGAAAATAAAATAGCGGTCAACGTATAGTGGTCTTTTAACGGAAAGAACGGTCGCTAGCAAAAAAGGAATAATTAGCGAAAAGACAATCAGCCATTTTTCTCGTGCTTGATTTCTTTTTAAAAATAAGACGAGGGCTAAAAAAATCACTACCATCAAAAATACTAAAACGTACCCAGATTTTGCTGGGTCAACAATTTCACCGCCCGTCATTTTGGCAAATGTATTTGGGATTGACCAAATGTTGATCGGCGGAATCCAATAATCTTGCTGCACTTGCGCATTTTGTTTTATAAATGTTCCAAGCCAGGGAATGTAAGAAGTAGCAACCAAAATATAACTGCTCAATCCGAGTTGAAAATTTTTGTTTTTCAGCCACGCAGTAATACTGAACTTTGCATCTTGATAAATCACATAAACAAAGTATAGTCCCTGTGCGATAATCCAAAAAACCACAAAGTAATGGGTATAAATTCCCAGGCTTGTCGCTACGGCATAAAAGAGCCACCAATTCCATTTTTTTGTTTCAATTGCTTTTAATAAAAAATAACTGGAAATTATCACCAAGAAAGTTCCTAAAGAATACATTCTCGCTTCCATTGCGTATTGAATCTGGAAATAACTAAAAACGAACAGCAAAGATGAAAAAAGTGCCAGATTTTTGTTTTTAAAAGCTTGTTTAACAAAAATATAAATACTAATTGTGGCCATAATGCTGAATAATATACTAAAAAGACGTAAAGAGAATAAAGAATTTCCCAAAAAGGAATTCCAGCCTTTCAAAAGAATATAATAAAGGGGAGGGTGGACGTCCATTTTGATTCGCGCAATCATTTCATTGAAATCGTATTTTATTAAAAGAGCAGAAAAAGACTCATCATGCCATAAAGAAATAGCTGTAAGGTTATACAATTCAACGGTCGTGACAGCCACGATTGTTAAAAATAATATTAAAAAAATTTTTTTGGTACTCATATTTTATTATTTATTAGTATTCGTATACACGCATAATTTCTTGGCCAAAGCGGTTGTATGCCTTATTTTTAATTGTTGCCTCATGATGATATTCTTCAAATTTTTTAGCATCGAAAATTGTTGATTGAGTAAAAACAATTTGATCTTTTGAATTTAATATTGTTTGGTAACTAGCAGCCGGGTCGACTAAGATATAGGGTTGATTATATTTTGCAGTTAAAAATTCCGGAGTTTGAACTGAATATTTATCCAATACTAGATAAGTTTTTTCTTTAAGATTCCTTTGGTTTAAATAATTGCTGACCACCGTTAAATCAGATCTATAAGCATAATAAAATTCCGGAGAATTGGCACTTACATTAAAATAAAGGTGATAGTCATAAAGCAAATTAGTAATTAAAAATAAGGCAAAAAAGATAATTATTAATAATGAAATATTTCTTGATTTAAAAGAAGATTCAAATTTTCTTAAAAATATATCGATAGCCATGGCGGCAAATAAAAACGCCACCGGAATTACTCCTATTGCTCTTAAACCATGAGGAATACTTTCAACTGTTAGAAGTTCTGGCGCAAGCATCCCAAAAAACCATACAATCATAAAAAAATATATAAACCAATTTCCTAGGTAATCTTTTTTAAAAAAAGTTCTTTTGAAAAAATTTAAAGCAATAATTAAAACTGAGTAAAGAATCCCGAGCGCAAAAAAGAAAGCAATCAAAGGGTTTAGCATGCTAAACCCAGAAACATTATGGCGCCAATTAAGATCACCATGCGTGAAAAACATAAAAAATGTTTTCTTTGCAACTTGTAAAAAAGTTCCAACAAGGTCGCCATGATTTTGATCTTTATTAAAAACAGATACGTAACCAGCTCTTCCTGCAAAATCTCCGGGATGATGAATAAAATAGATGAGCAGAGGGGTTGAGATTAATAGCATTATTAAAAATCCTATAACCATTTCTAGCCAATATTTTTTTAGAATTCCCCGGTTTATTATTAAAATAACAACAAATAAAGCTCCAACAATTGGAACAATCATACGAAATGCCGGATAAGTATAAAAACCCAAAGCCAAGCAAATACCAGCTAAAATTGCAAAAATCAATCGTTTTTTTCCGGAATCTTCTTTAAAAACAGAATAAGTGAAATAAAAAAACAAAATAGAAAAAAGAGGAACTAAAATCGCACGAAATCCGGTTCTGGAAAGTGTAACATGCCAGGCTGAAGTTGCCATAAAAACGCTTGCCAAAAAGGCAACCCGCGTATTAAATAATTTTTTTGCCAAGAACCAAAGCGCAATAACAGAAAATATTCCAACTAAAGCTGAAACAAGATGCATTTGCCAAACACCGATTCCGAAAAGAGCGACTGAGGCCGCCTGTAAATAGAAAAATAAAGCCTCTCTTCCAAGCCCTCTTTCAAAAAAAACAGAGTGCTGGCCTTTAAATATCAATAAAATATCCAATCCATTTGCCGCTTCGTCGGGAAAAAGTCCGCTGGGCATGCTTTTTAAAATCCACAATCTAAAAAAAGAAGCGATTACGATAACAAGTATTAAAAGGATTAGTGATTTTTTAAACATAAAAATATTTTATAAATTTAAAAAATATCTTTATACTCTTAGAAAATATTAAAGTCATAAGCTTTCTTCCGTATTATGATATTTTAACATATTTATTGACATTGAAAAAGACCAACCTCCTTATTTATATAGACTTGACAAGCTTGTTTGGTTGACTAAAATGGAATTATCACTCGAAGGTCTTGACTGATAATTTGGGTTTTTGTATAATAGACCTATGCCCAGTAGAGGAATTTCGAAAATCCTATTGGGCTAACGTGAAAATTTCGAAGAAATTTTCTATTCGAAATTCTCCTACTGGGTATGCTTACCAAGCGCCAACAGAAAATTTTAAATACGATTATTAAAGAATATACTAAAACAGGGGAGCCAGTTAGTTCTCAGCTTTTGGAAGAAAAATATGATTTTGGAATTGGTTCAGGTATGATAAGGATTGAAATGCAAAAATTGACCGATAAGGGTTATCTTTTACAGCCCCATACTTCAGCTGGAAGAATTCCGACCGACAAAAGTTATCGATTTTTTGTTGATAATTTATTAAATAGGGGATTCTCAATAAATGAAAGAGTGGAAGAAATCGAAGAAATTTTCCGGGAAGAAGATGATGTTTTCAGATTAGCCAGCCGTTTGACAAAGTTCCTAGCCGAAGAAACTTCAAGTTTGGCAATTTTAAATCTTCCTGAAAGAGATTTTATTTTTAAAGAAGGCTGGGAAGAATTATTGAAAGAACCCGAGCTTTTTGAAAGAGATTTTTTTTCCGATTTTGCTAAAGCAATTGAACAATTTGACCAGAGTTTTAAAGATTTTGAATTTAATTCAGGAATTAAAGTATATATAGGCAAAGAAAGCAGAGTTCCAAAAGCCAAGAATTTAAGCGTTATTTCGGCAAAATGCAGACTGCCAAATAAAGAAAAAGCAACGCTTACCATTTTGGGCCCAAAAAGAATGAACTACGACAAAAACATTAATCTAGTTCATTCTTTGACTAAATTTCTGGAAAAACCTTAACTATTAATGAGGTTTACTAGCGATGGATTTAACTGAAAAAATTAAAAAAGAAGCCAAGAATTATTTTCATAATGCACGAGGTAGCCACGATTGGGATCATACCGAGAGGGTTTATAATCTTTGTGTGCGCATTGGAAAGAAAGAAAAGGCGAATATGGAAATTCTGAAATTAGCTACACTTTTGCACGATGTAGCCAGAGACGAAGAGTATAAATCAAAAGGCAAAGTCTGTCACGCAGAAAAAAGTGCATTCCTAGCAAAGAAAATATTGGAGAAGTTTAAAATAGATGAAGATAAGATTGATAAAATTGTGCACTGTATTAAGTGCCATCGTTTCAAGAGTAACAATGTGCCAAAGACTATAGAGGCCAAGGTTCTATTTGATGCTGATAAATTGGATTCCATAGGAGCTGTCGGTATCGGAAGAACATTTTTATTTGCGGGTGAAGTGGGAGCGAGATTGCATAATAAAGAAATTGATATTGAAAAAACCGAGCCATATACGCTTGAGGATACGGCTTATCGAGAATTTACTTTTATTTTAAAAAAGATAAAAGACAGAATGTTAACGCGAGAAGGAAAAAGAATTGCAAAAGAAAGGCACAATTATATGGTTAATTTTTTCAAAAGATTAGATAAAGAAGTTGGTGGAGTAGCATAAAGCGTAAATCAAATTTCAAATGACAAACGAAAAAGAAGAAAAAAAACCCTCCTTGTCTAAAGCTACGGAGGGCAAGGAATTAAATATTGAAGACCTGAAAAAGAAATTGGAGGAATGCGAAAAGCAAAAGCGTGAGTACTTAGCTAGTTGGCAAAGAGAACGAGCCGATTTTCTGAATCATAAAAGAGAAGAAATGGAAAGAGTAGGTGAGTTATTAAAATACGCAAACGAAACTTTTATCTTAAAAATCCTGACAATCTTGGACAATTTTGAAATCGTTGAGCAAAAATTACCGGAGAATTTAAAGAAAGACGAAAACATAAAAGGATTATTAATGACTAAGAGTCAAATTTTGGACTTTTTAAAAGCCCAAGGCGTGGAAGCAATAAAATCAATAGGGGAAAAGTTTGATCCGAATTTTCACGAGGCAATAGGGGAAGCAGAAACGAAAGGAAATGGTTCGGTAAGCTCACCACTAGAGAAGCCTGGAATAATTATCGAAGAAATCCAAAAAGGTTATAAAATAAACGGTCGACTCCTGAGACCAGCGAAAGTGAAGGTTACAAAATAGTCTAAGTTTTTTAAAAATAAAACTCTCAAGTTTGTACAAGAGAGTCTGAAGAAAATAACGAGTGATGGAATGAACAATAATTTCTGGTGCCTCTCAGGGGGTCTGGTCGTAGATTCCAGTTCTGGGGGAAAGGACCTACAGAAATACCCTTCATTGAGGCAGTAATAATACTAACAAACTAAAATAGATTGTCAAATAGTCGAAATAAAAAAATTAAATAACTTAAAAAAAAATATGCCAAATCAGCAACAACAAATTCAAATCAAAGCCAAAGACGAGGATTTAAAGGGAGATTATTCAAATATGATGCAGGTTCTTCATACTAAAGAAGAATTTGTCTTGGATTTTTTCTTCGTTTCTCCGCCGCAAGGAGTTTTATGTTCCAGAATTATTATGAGCCCGGGACATGCGAAAAGAGTTATTGGAGCACTTCAAGAAAATGTAAAGAAATACGAAGAAAAATTCGGTCAGATTAAAGAAGCGGAAACTCCAGAAGGCAATATAGGTTTTGTAGGAAAATAAACAATATAAAAAATTAAAACTCTCAAGTTCGTACAAGAGAGTTTGCGAGAAAGAATAAATTATTAAAAGAACAAGAATTTTATGCCTCTAAGGGGTCGGTGTCACACTATTAATGGCGAGCCCCTTTTCATCGAGGTTCTCTTAACCGGAGAGTGCCCGTAGTCGGGTATGCCGCCTCTTTCCCAACCGAAGTTATATTAGCAAAATAAAGTAAGTTGTCAATAAAAAACCAGTTGTATGGGACAACCGGCGAAACCCTTGAAAGAACAGAAGATATCATAGTGCCTCTCGAGGCGGGGAAGGTACACTTGGTGGAACTTTTAGAAACAGCCTTTCATTGAGACACTGAGGCAGTCGTTCAAGGTGATCCACTGGCTAGAACCCTACAGCCAGGGTTAGGTACTAATGCCTCTTTTCCCTAACCAATTATATATTAGCAAAATTAAAAAACGTGTCAATAAAAATAAATTTAAAGGTCATAAAAATAAAAATTTTAAATTAAAATATGCCAAAAACATTAGGAATTGATTTAGGCACATCTATTTCAAAGATGGCCGCAATTTTACAAGGCGAACCAAAATGCCTTGAAAGTCGAGAAGGATCAGTTTTGATTCCTTCGGTTGTTGCTTTGACAAAAACCGGGGAAAGACTGGTCGGTACTTTAGCCAAAAGACAGGCGGTAACTAATCCCAAGAATACAATATTTGCTGTAAAAAGATTTATTGGAAGAAGGTTTTCAGATCCGGAAGTGGCAAAAGAATTAAAAAGATTGCCTTATGAAACAAGAGAAAAATCTGCTGATGGAAGCGTTGAAATAAAAATGGGGGACAAATGGTATACCCCGATTGAAATCTCTTCAATGATTCTGCAGAAGATAAAAATAGATGCCGAGGAAAAATTAGGCGATAAGGTAACCGGAGTAGTGATAACTTGTCCGGCTAACTTTGACGATTCCCAGAGAAAGGCAACAAAAACTGCAGGAGAAATTGCCGGTTTTAAAGTTTTAAGAATTATAAACGAGCCAACGGCCGCAGCTTTGAGTTATGGATTTGGGAAAAAGAAAGAAGAAAAAATTGCTATTTATGATTTCGGAGGAGGAACATTTGATGTGACTATTTTGAAAATGAGGCCTGAAAGAGTAACAGTTTTAGCCACTGGCGGGGAACCACATTTAGGCGGTGAAGATGTTGACCAGAGAATTATTGAATGGGTAACGGATCAGTTCAAAAAAGAACAGGGTTTTGATTTGTTAAAAGATCCATTAGCAGTTCAAAGAATTAAAGAAGCAGCTGAAAAAGCAAAAATAGAATTATCAAGCACTTTAGAAACCGAGATTAATCTTCCGTTTATATCCGCTGATTCAGCTGGGCCAAAACACTTGTATTATAAGATAAACCGCGCTCAACTTGAGAATTTAATCAGAGATCTGATTGAAAGATCAATTGAGAGAACCAAGAAAACTTTAGGAGAAGCTAAGCTTCAGAAAAATGAAATTGATGAAATTGTTTTAGTCGGTGGAACGACTCTGATTCCGGCAGTCAGGGAGGCAGTAAAGAATTTCTTTGGAAGGGAACCCAATGTTTCCATTAATCCGGAAGAAGTAGTGGCTCTAGGTGCTTCAATTGAAGCTGAAATATTAAAATCTACAGAAGAAGGACGTGCGCCAGAAGGTGATATTAAGAGTGTACTTTTATTGGATGTTTTGCCGTTGTCTTTAGGAATTGAAACTTTGGGTGGAATAAATACAGTAATGATTCAGAAAAATATCAACATTCCCACATCTAAAACTCAGATTTTTTCCACTGCTGCTGATAGTCAGCCTTCGGTTGAGATTAACGTTCTGCAAGGAGAAAGATCAATGGCCCAAGATAATAGATCAATTGGCAGATTTATTCTTGATGGGATTCCGCCAGCTCCAAGAGGCCTTCCTCAAATTGAAGTCACTTTTGATGTTGATGCTAATGGAATTATAAGCGTGACTGCCAAAGATAAAGCTACTGCGAAAACGCAGTCAATTAGAATTGAGGGTTCTGTCGGCCTTTCTAAAGAAGAAATAGAAAAAATGAAGAAGGAAGCTGAAGCTCATGCTGGTGAAGATCAAAAGAAAAGAGATCTGATCGAAGCTAAAAATTTAGCGGACAATTTAATTTATACTACGGAAAAAACTCTAAAAGAAGCGGGAGATAAAGTTTCAGCTGACACTAAAAAAGAAGTTGAGGAAAAGATAAATAACTTGAAAAAGGTAAAAGATGGTGATAATATAGATGATATTAAAAGTAAGACTTCGGAGTTATCACAAGTTATTCAGAAAATCGGGGCTGAAATGTATAAGCAGAGTCAGGATAAAGGTCAAAAGAAACCTGGAGATGAAGGACCGCAACCAGAAGAAGGGCAGTATAAAGAAAAGTAAATCTAATGCCAAAGGATTACTACCAAATTTTAGGCGTTTCCCGTAATGCCTCCCAAGAAGATATTGAAAAAGCATTTGATAAATTGGCTCATAAACATCATCCTGATAAGGGTGGAGACGAAAAGAAGTTTAAAGAGATAAACGAAGCTTACCAGGTTCTTTCAAATAAAGAAAAAAGGGAACAATACGATAAATTCGGCCAGACTTTTGAAGGAGCTCAAGCTGGAGGTCCGGGAGGGTTCGGTTTTAATTGGTCTTGGGGAGGAAGCAACGAGACGCCAAGAGAAGAAGATTTTGGATTTAATTTTGAGAATTTTGGAGATTTGGGCGACATGCTCGAAGAGATTTTTAATTTTGGCGGTGGTGCTCCACGAAGAAGAAAAGAAACGAAAAAAGGCAGAGATATTGAAATAAGTCTTGAGCTTTCTTTAGAAGACACTTTATCTGGTCAGGAAAGAGAAATTCCTTTGGCAAAGGTTATTATCTGTCCAAGATGCCATGGTTCAGGCGCTGAGCCCGGAACAAAAATGAAAACTTGTCCGACTTGCGGCGGCAGCGGCCAGGTTCAGCAAGTCAGAAGGACAATTCTCGGTTCTTTCGCCAGCACTATGACCTGCCCGCAATGTCAGGGAGAAGGTAAAATGCCAGAAGAGTCTTGCCACGTTTGTCGCGGTGAAGGAAGAGTAAAAAGCGAAGAAAGAGTAAAAGTTTTTATTCCAGCCGGCATTAATACGGATCAGGTAATAAAAGCAGAAGGGAAAGGAGAGGCCGGAAAGAAAGGAGGCAGAGCAGGAGATTTGTATATCAGGGTTTTGGTCAAACCTCATCCGGTTTTTGAAAGGAAAAGAGATGATTTGTATACCTCTGCACAGATTTCTTTTTCCCAGGCAGCTTTGGGAGATGAAATTGAGATTCAAACTTTGGAAGGAACTAAGATTTTATTGAAAGTGCCTTCAGGGACAGAATCAGGAAAAATTCTTCGGATTTCAGGAAAAGGTATTCCGCACTTTTCAGGATATGGAAGAGGAAATTTATTTGTTGAGCTCATTGTCAAAACACCAAAGAAATTAACCAAAAAACAAAAAGAGCTCCTTGAAAAACTGAAAGAAGAGGGAATATAGAAATTTAAAAAGATATTTAAATAAAAATAATTTTTAGCCCTATACATAAAACTTTTAAAAAGTTTTATGTCGGGCCCGACAAAATTTATTTAATAAATTTTGTATAGGGCCCCCATAACTCAATGGTAGAGTAACAGCCTTTTAAGCTGAAAGCTGGAGGTTCGAGTCCTCCTGGGGGCATAAGAAACAGAAACACTCGTTTGGGTGTTTTTCTATTTCTTATCTCAGGGTGGCGAGAACCTCCTCCCCGAATTCCGAGCGAAGCGAGGGAATGTCCTTCGGGTAACTCTTCGAGTCCTCCTGGGGGCACATTAAAGATAAACATCCTGGAATGGGTGTTTTATCTTAATGGTGGCGCTTGCTCTTCTTTATTATTTTTGATATAAAAAATTAATATGCCCGGTAGTGAAAATTCGACTGCTGCCGGGCAGCAACGTTAAAATTAATTTTAGTCTAATTTCTACTACCGGGTATGCCAAATTTATTTAATAAAAAAACCTACTTAGCTTTTTTAATAACAGCTATTTTTATCAGCGCTGTTTTAATTAGTTTCTGGTTGGGAAATGCGGTCGGATGGAAGAAAGCATATAATACCGGTAGGAACAGTGGACTTGCTTCTTGCAAAGTTTGTCCGCCTGAAAATTTAGATTTCTCTCTTTTTTGGAAAGTATGGCAGGAATTAGGAAATAGTTTTTATGATCCCGGACGGCTCAATCCTAAGACAATGACTTATGGAGCAATTTCGGGCATGGTGAATTCTTTGAACGATCCCTACACTGTCTTTTTTAATCCTCAGCAAACAAAAGAATTTGAAAATGAAGCAAATGGAACATTTGAAGGAATTGGAGCAGAAATCGACAAGAAAAACGGACAGATAGTGATTGTTGCTCCTTTGGAAGGAACCCCAGCTCAAAAAGCCGGTTTAAGACCAGGAGATCAGATATTAAAAATTGACGATACGTCAACCGTGGACCTGAGCAGTGATGAAGCCGTTAAATTAATTCGCGGTCCGCAAGGCACTTCCGTAACTTTAAGTATTCTAAGAGAAGGATGGGACGCGCCCCAAGAATTTAAAATTACGAGAACAGTGATTATAATCCCTTCTTTGAAGTGGGAGTTGAAAACTGCCGCAAACGGAGATAAAATTGCCTATATAAAACTTTATCAGTTTTCGCAGGTGGCGAGTTCAGATTTTTCTAAGGTGGCGCTTGAAATTATAAAAAGCCCAGCTCAAAAAATAATTTTGGATTTACGAGATAACCCCGGTGGTTATCTGCAGGTTGCCCAAAATATTACTGGATGGTTTATAAAAAGTGGTACCTTGATATTAACTGAGGATTTTGGAGAAGGAAAAGAAAAAAATGAATACCGAGCAGAAGGCAACGAAAAACTTTTGAATTTTCCAATTGTTGTTTTAATTAATAAAGGTTCCGCCTCAGCATCGGAAATCGTGGCCGGAGCCCTAAGGGATGATAGAGGGATAAAGTTAATCGGGGAAACTTCTTTTGGAAAAGGTGTTGTTCAGGAATTAGAAAATTTAGACGACGGCTCTTCGCTTAAAATTACGGTTGCCAAATGGCTGACGCCAAAAGGTCAGTCGATTATTGATAAAGGGTTAGAACCTGATGTAAAAATAGAAATGACAGATAATGATTATAAAGAAGGAAAAGATCCTCAACTGGATAAAGCCCTTGAAGTTATCCAAGGGATACGCTAGAATGTTATATGTAAAAATTTATGCAAGTTATACTTCTTCAAGATATCGAAAAACTAGGAAAGAAATTTGAAATGAAAGAAGTAGCCAATGGTTACGCGCTAAACTTTTTAATTCCAAAAGGTATGGCTAAAAAAGCAACCAAAGAAACTCTGAACTGGTTAAAAGCACAAAAAGAAAATTTGGCAAAAAAAGATGAAGAAGAGCTGAAAAAGACTCAAGATTTTGCTTCTTCCGTAGATGGGCAAGAAATTTTGCTGCCAGTCAAAATTGGTGAGGAAGGACAGCTTTTTGAATCAATAACATCTCAAAAAATTGTCGAAAAATTAAAAGAACTGGGTTTTGAAGTCAAAAAAACTCAAATTGAATTAGCAGATCCCATAAAAGAAATGGGAGAATTCCCGGTTAAAATAAAATTTGAACACAATTTAGAAGCGGAAATAAAATTAATCATTACCGAGGAGAAGTAGAAATTAATATGCCAAAAAGAGTTTCTGAGCAATCAGTAGAGCATGAATTTTATGACTCCTTCCCGAGGAATTATAAAATCGGAAAAACGAAATACATAATAATAACGGGAAGCGTCATGTCAGGTGTCGGCAAGGGCACCTTTTCTAGTTGTCTAGCTGCTCTTTTAACTCACCACGGGTTGAAAGTTTCTCCAATAAAATTTGACGGCTATTTAAATTATGACGCCGGAACTTTGAATCCCTACCGGCATGGCGAGGTTTTTGTGCTTTCTGACGGAACTGAATGCGACCTGGATTTGGGTTCTTACGAGAGATCGCTTCATCGGGATTTGTCAAAAGATAATTATCTTACTGCTGGAAAGATTTTTAAAACAATAATAGACAGAGAGCGTGCCGGGAAATATTTAGGCCGGGACGTTCAATTTATTCCGCATGTGACCGGCGAGATTAAAAGATTTTTAAGAGAACTGGCAGTTAAAAGTTCTGCTGATGTTGTCTTGGTTGAGGTTGGCGGAACAGTAGGGGATTTGGAAAACGCTTATTTTATAGAAGCGACACGAGAATTAAGATACGAAGAGGGCAGAGATAATGTTTTTTTTGTGAACGTGACCTATGTTATTCAGCCCGGCTCATTGGATGAATTCAAAAGCAAACCAGCTCAGCTGGGAATCAGAAAATTGATGGAGCTTGGTACTCCTCCTGATGTTGTAATCTGCAGATCAGAAAATCCTGTTGGGAATAGTATTCTTGAAAAATTGAGCACTTTTGCTGATGTTCCAGTAGAAAGAATATTCAATCTTTATGATATAAGTGATATTTACGAAATCCCGCTCCTTCTTAAAAAAGATGGAGTGGATAAGGCTTTTTTTGAAATATTAAAAATTGAACCAAAGAATATTAAATTAAAGTCCAATTTTAAGGAGTGGGAATCTTTTGTCAGAAAAACAAAGAATGCAAAAAAGATTGTGAATATCGGTATAGTCGGTAAATACACTAACGTTAAAGATTCTTATATCAGTATTTTAAAAGCCTTGGAGCATGCTGGCCCGTATCTTGGGGCGCGGGTAAAGCCAATATGGATAGAATCTTCCAGTCTCGAAAATAAAAAAGGAATTGAGGAAGTTTTTAAAAACATTGATGGGATAATAATTCCCGGAGGTTTTGGGAAAAGGGGTATTGAAGGAAAGATTAATGCTATAAGATATGCCAGAGAAAACAAAATTCCGCTTTTAGGTCTCTGTTTAGGAATGCAATTATCAGTCGTTGAATTTGCCAGAAATATTTGCGATTTGAAAGGGGCAAACTCAACTGAATTTGTGGCGAGAACAAAAAATCCCGTAATCTGCACCATGGAGGAACAGAAATTGATTTTGAAAGGAGAAAAATACGGCGGGACAATGAGATTAGGTGACTATAAATGCGAGCTTAAAAAAGGCACAATATCTTGGAAAACATACGGCATGCCAAAATATATTTTTGAAAGACACCGCCATAGATATGAGTTTAACAACAAATTTAGAAAGAATATTGAGCAAAAAGGCATGGTTATAGCCGGAGTAAATCCGGAAAGAGATTTGGTTGAGATTATTGAGTTAAAAAATCATCCCTTTTTCATTGGAACTCAGTTTCACCCGGAATTCAAATCAAGGCCTTTGCAGCCGCATCCTTTATTTGTTGAGTTTGTAAGATCAGCTATTCTTGGTTTAAAAAAACAAAAAAGTGCCGTAAGGCACTAAGAAGATTTCTCTTAACCGATCTTCTATTTTTTTTCTTTCAGAGGTTCAACATTAACAATCTTTTTTATTTTACTTGAATTGTCAAATCTTTGAACCATTTTTTTTCTAAGCGAAACAACGCCTTCTTTTAATGCGTAGAGAGTGTCATCTGCTCCTTTTTTCACATTTTTTCCAGGAAGGAATTTTGTGCCTCTCTGCCTGATTATAATCATGCCGGGTCTCACCTGTTGGCCTTCGGCAATTTTAATTCCCAGATATTTTGGCTGAGAATCCCTTCCTAGACGAGTTGCACCGCCTACTTTAGCCATATCCTATAATATACCAAATTTTCAAAATGGAGTCAATATTAAATAGAGGTAAACAGTGGATATCCGCTCATAGAGATGATATAATAATTTTAATTGTTGTAATTTTAATTTCTTTACTTTCTTTTGCTTTCGGATTTATTCTGGCGCGACAAAGAGAGAAAGAGTCAATAAAAATAGAACATGGAGAAAAAACTTCCTTATCACGTAGCTATAATCACTGATGGCAACCGTCGCTGGGCAAGAAAGCATGGGTTGTCGTCTTTGGAGGGTCATTTAGCTGGTTATAAGAATTTCAAAAGAATTTTAAAACACTGCCAGAAAAGAGGGGTAAAAGTCCTGACTGCTTTTGGTTTTTCAAGCGAGAACTGGAGAAGATCAAATGAGGAAGTTGATTATTTAATGAAGCTGCTTGAAA
>Ga0315277_10001141_pt1 | contig 39272 bp, 34 predicted proteins | sample YL17G05_15_MG_FD_203695 | JGI IMG/M metagenome (GOLD analysis project Ga0315277, IMG submission 203695) | Sediment microbial communities from Yellowstone Lake, YNP, Wyoming, USA - YL17G05_15 | ecosystem: Environmental > Aquatic > Freshwater > Lake > Sediment | place: USA: Wyoming | collected...
GGAGCCTAACTTCCAGTAGGGGTCCGTCCAGAGGTTCATGTTCATATTGGTAGGCGTGAGGCGGGCGCGCTTCGTCGCCTCGCGGACCTTCTTCACCATCGCCGGGATTTTCCTGAAGCGCCTGTCGGTGAAGACGTTCTCGTGGAACTCGATACCCTTGACGCCCGCGGCCGCGACGCGCTTTATCTGTCCGAAGATGCTCGCGTCGAGTTCGCCCGGTTTCGTGTAGCCGCCCGGCGCGAAACGGTCCGCAAACGGCCCCGCACACCAGTGCCCCGCGGCGAACTTGATTCCGAAGTCCTTGAGGAACTGGTCGACCTTCTTTCCCTCGATGTAGCCCTTGTACGTGGTGCGGAGCTTCGCAAGTTTCTGTCTCGCCGTGTCCAATCAAACCTCCTTTCGAGCGCCTCCGCGTCCCCTCTCGCCTTTGAAGAGGGGAGGGTGAGGGAATCGCCCGCGAACTCGTTCAGGCGACCAGCGGGCGTCCCGCCGTTCACCCTACGCCTTCAGGTTCCAGAACGCCAGCGCATTCTCCCAGTAGATCTTCTGCTGGAGGTCCTTAGTGACGTTGAGTTTCTCGAAAATGTAATCCTGCTCCCGCAAAACCTGCGCCTGGTACGCCCCGACCGAGGAGCCGTCCGTGCCGAAGATAAGTTGGTAGTCCGGCAGGTAGTCGATGGCCTTCTTCGTCGCCTCCTCTCGCCACTGGAGCGGCGCCCCGGGGGTGAGGTCCACGTGGATCTGCCGAATCTTCTCGAACATCGAGCACATGCCGGCCGTCGCAATGCATTCGTCGGTCCACGGCCAAGAGATGTGCGCGAGGAGGATCTTCAAGGTCGGCCAGTTCTTCACGACCTCGTACTCAGCGGGGCGGTGGAAGCGGGAATTGCGCGCGTCGCCGAGGATGCCCGAATGAAAGAGGATCGGCACGCCGAGCTCGTCGGCCTTCTCGTAGAGCGGAAAGCACCGCTCGTCCCAGGGGTAGTGGCCGATGTTGAAAAGTTTCAGGCCCTTGCAGCCCTTGTTCACCGCGCGCTCGAGCTCTTTCGGCGCTTCGGGGGCTATGGAATCGCAGAACGCGAGCCCCACGATGCGGTCGGGCTTCTCCTTTGCCAGCCTTGCGACATAGTCGTTTGCCGCCATGCCGTTTTTCTTCCACAGCTCGCGCCTCGCCTCCATGCGTTTCTTCGGATCCATCTTCTTCATCTTTTCCCTGTCGTCGCCGAAGTATAGCGGCGCGATGAGGCACTGCATCCGAATGCCGTTTGTGTCCATCGACTCGACGATCTGGTCGGACGTGTACTCAGTCCCCTTGGCGTGAACGTGCGTGTCAAATACGTCGCGCATGTGCCCCTCCTTCTCCCAGGCCCCGCAATCCCACCAACCGCAGGCATCATACATGCAAAGGACGGCCCAGTAAAGCTCGCGCCCGGCTTGCGCGCTGCCGAAACGCGGGTAAACTTGTTCCGCTCGACTGCGCCGCAAGGGTGACGTATGCGCGATAGTCTCTGGCATTATTCGAGGCCAATCGGCAGCGGCCTTATCGCGCTGTCCGTCGGAGTCCTTTTTCTCACTTTCCAGGACCCGTACAATGACAGGATATGGGTTCCCGGCCTTGTGCCGGTCTTCGGCGTGCCGTTCGCGGTTACCTTCATCGCGGCGCAGCTGTGGATGCTCGCAGTGATGAAAAGTCAAAGGGGCGTCGCGCTTGCGGCATTCTTCATGGTCGTCGGCGCAGCGCTGATGATCTTGAGAAACGCAGGCTGGTTCTGGCCCCTCCTCCTTGACCCATCAATGGGGCTGACCCTGCCGAGGCAGGTCGTGTGCGCCGCGGCGTGCACGGGCGGGGCGGCGGTTGGGATTGGCCTCGCAAGCGGCTGGCTGTCACGCGCGGACTGACCGCGGGCAATCAGGAGAGTGGCTCGTCTTTCTCGTCGCTGCACTATGAAACCGATTTCACCGCCGCAGCAGAGATGCGGTCGATCTCGCGTTCGAGTTGAGGGTCGAGGGGCGGTACGACGTGGTCGCGGAGGAACCGATCTTTCGTCTCACGGCAGCGCGAGGCCATGTCCAGAGCGCCTGAAGACTTCCACGCGTCGAAAAACTGCCTGTCGAGAAGCGCCGGAAACCAGAACTCGCGCCGGAGGTTCTCCGCCGTGTGCATCTCGGCAAGATAGTTTCCCCCGGGGCCGACGGACTTGATGAGTTCCACGGCGAGGGTGTTGTCGTTAACTTCCGTGCCGCGCAAAATCCTCTCGACGTATTCGATGACCTCGTTTTGCATGACGAGCATCGAGAGGCTTGTCGCCTGGTCGACGCCGCAGATCCCCATGTGCCCGAAGATGTCCGCTCCCGCAAGCGCGCCGAGCACGAGCGTGACTCCGGCCTCGAGCCCAGCCTGCGCGTCGGGGATTTTCGAATCCGTAAGGCCGACGTTTATGTACGAGGGGAGTTTGTAGAACTTCGCCATCTCGACCATGCCGACCGCCATCAAGGCCTGTTCCGGCCCCGCGAAGACCATCTGGGTCGTGCGCATGTCCATGATGTGCGGGATGCCGCCGTAGCAGACGGGCGTTCCTTCGCGAATAACCTGCGTAATGCAAATGCCGGCGAGGATTTCGGCGTTTTCCTGCACCATCGTCCCGACAAGGGTCACCGGGCCCGTCGCGCCCGCCTGCGCCATCGGGCCGATTGAAACCGGCAGCGGAAAGCGCGCGAACTCATAGAGGAGGTCGATCCCGTTAAACGCAAACCGAAGCGGGCTGATGGGTTCGAGGAAGTTGTACGTGAGCGGTTTCGCCGCGGCCTTCTTCTCGCTTCCGGCAAGCGCGATGAGGATTTCCGAAATAAACGCGCCGGACTGCCTCGTGTTGAACCAGAAGGTAATCGGCTTCGTCGTGTTCTTCAGCATCGCGGCCGTAATAAGGACGTCCTGGACGGCGCGCGGGGCATCGCTGGGGTCGGCCATCGCGCCGACGACGTTAATGGCGGAAAGCGCGTCGCCGAGACGGCTTGCGGCCGCGACGTCGGCGAGGGTGGCGTAACGGCGTTCCATCTTTTCCTCGTCGAGCCACAGGGCCTCGCCGGCGATGGAATTGTAGTTTCGCGCGCCGAAGCCGAACCGCGCCAGGCGAGACTGGTCGCGGCCGTAAAGCGTGAAACGTTTGCCCGCCCTGGCGAGCGCCCAGTCGACGAGAGTAGACGGTATAAGTGCACGGGACGACGCATGGTCGACCGTCGCCCCCATCGACTCCAGACGCCTAAGCGTCTCGGGGTGAGGCACGGTGACGCCCACGGAGGCGAGCACGTCGAGCGACGCCTGATGTATGCGCTCTTTTTCAGGCTTGGTGAACTGCGTGAGCTTCATTTGTTCAGTGTCCTCTGTAACACGAACGGATAAAGAATCCGAACCATGTTGCCGGAACCGAGAGGACCGTCCAAGCCGCCACCATGATAACGGAAAACCAGTCCGCGCTTAACGAAAACACCCACAGGGGGTCTGTCTCCGTCTGGCCCGACAGGACCCCAATGAGTGGCACGTAGATGGCCGGTATCACCAATATGCGCCCGAGGAGGCTGCCGCTGACATAGGGCTGAGCCAGAAGTCCGGTAAGAAGGCTGCCTACCCCAAGGCTCAGCGGCGCGATGACCAGCACCGGTATCCAGAGATACCCTTCCGGGTCACGGTGAGTCTCTCTTGTGAGGATGTCGGCCAACGGCAGTGAGCAAAAGACGAGCGCAAAGTAGACCAATAGAGTAATCACGAGGCCCAAAAGCACGGAAACAACAGCGAGACAGGCGTTCTTGACTTTAGCCCAGTTCATGTCGTGCTCCCGGAAGCGAGGCGCGTGCGAGGGCACAGGGACTTGCGTCTACAAGACAGCGCAATGTCTTTCCTTCTTACTCCGGCTCCATTGTGAAGATCTTCCGGATGCGCGCCATGTCGAACTTCGGAGACCGGTCGTACAAGTATATGCCGTTCTGCTCCTGCTCAACGTCGGTGAGCTGCGTGTAACAGTAGCCGCGAACGTGCTTCAGCGTCACGAGTACGTCGACGAGGGCTTCGAGGCGTTTGTAGAACTCTTCGATATTCCTCGGCCCCTCGCCGTAGCCCCACGAATCGGCGGCCCAGGGGCGGCGGCCTTCGGGAATCCACTTTATGCCGCCGAACTCATCGACGATGTACGGCTGGCCCGCGTAGTCGGCTTCGTCCGCGGGGAAATTCCTCCAGACGGCACCTGCCGCGGGCGCGAGCGTGCTTTTCAGTTTCGCGGCGTCCTGCTCGTAGTTGTGAACGGTCCAGAGGTCGGTCTTCACGTGCACGTAGCCGCTTGAGTCGTTCACGGGGCGTGTGGGGTCGAGCGCCTTCGTGAGGTCGTAAATGTCGGAGTGGAAACGGTGATGGACGTGGCGGCCGGTTTTCAGCCACGTTTCGTTAAGCGGCGTCCACGCGACGATAGAGGGGTGATTCCTGTCGCGGACGACCGCTTCGCGCCACTCAGAGAGAAGGTTCCAGGCGGCGTCGCGGCTCGTGCCGGCCGTATGGGGACCCGGGGCCCAGATGTCGATGCCCCAACTTGGAAACTCGGCCCACGTGAGATAGCCGAGCATATCGGCCCAGTAGTGGAAGCGTTCCTCGAAGACCTTCTGGTGGAGACGCGCGCCGTTGAAACCCGCGGCCATCGAGAGTTCTATGTCGCGGCGGAGCGCCTCATCGGATGGAGCCGTCCACACGCCCTCTGGGTAGAAACCCTGGTCGAGGACAAAGCGGAGGTAGAGCGGCTCGTTATTGAGATAGAGACGATCCCCTTCGACGTGGACCTTTCGCAGGCCCGCGTAACTCTCGACGCGGTCAGCGACTTCGCCGTCGGGGCCGATAGTCGAGAATTCGATTGAGTACAGAAAGGGGGACTCCGGCGACCAGGGCTTGGGCCGATTCGCCTTCAAGACGCAGGCCGCGCCGTCGACGGCGGCGACCTCGGCTTTGTCCACGATGTGCTCGCCGTCCTTCAGAACGGCGCGAAGTTTCATGCCTTTTCGAACGGCGTGATATGTGGGAGTGACGACGAAGCGGCGGCCGTCGAGGTCAGGGACGATATGGCAGCCGGAAAGCCCGACCGGCGAGACGGGCTCGAGCCAGACCGTCTGCCAGATGCCGGTCGTTCGCGTGTAATGGCAACCGTAAGATTCGTAGCGGCCGGACTGCTTGCCGCAGGGCTGGGCGCCGGAACGCGTCTCGTCGCGCACGCACAAGACGAGGTCGTGCGTGCGGCCCCGCGTGACGAAGCGCGTGATATCGAAAGCGAACGAGACGCTTCCGCCGCGATGGCGGCCGGCGGAAAGCCCGTCGATGAACGCCTCGCATTCGTAGTCGACCGCGCCGAAGTGAAGGAGAATCAAGCGGCCTGCCCAGCCTTCGGGCACCGTTATGGTCCGGTGGTACCACATCATCTCGATGAAGTCCGTGTGGGCGACGCCGGAGAGTTTGCTCTCGGGGCAGAAGGGGACGAGGATTTCGCGGTCGAAACCCTTTGATTTCGCCAGGCCGCTTTCCATTCCCGATTTGCCGGGGTCGAAGGCGAAGGTCCACGTACCGTTAAGATTCACCCAGTCGGCGCGAACGAATGGGGGGCGCGGGTATTCGGGGCGGGGAAGGGGAGGGGCGTGAGTTTCTTTGCGTTTCGTCATCTTGCGGCCTTGCGGTTGTCGTTAACGGTTCCGAGCGCGATTATATCCTGTCACCGAAATCACTCATAAGCCGTTCTATTGGATCATCGTCCGGCAGATGCGCTTCTTTCATGGCCACAGTGTCCACGCTAACCTTGAGGGGAAACGGGAACATGTTCGAATTGCGGGTGGTGATTCTTCCCAGAGTTCGTACGTGCACAAAGTGTTCCTACCTTGGTATCTATCCCCTCTCGTCGGCCTGGTGTTTCCAGTCCCACGCCCAGAACTCGTACCAGATCCTTGGCACGCCGGCATCCTTGGCTATGCCGGAGACGCACGATTGCAGGGCCCGATAAAGCGCAAGAGTCTTGACGAAACCTTGACTCGGAGCGCTTGGGATACAAGGATCGCCTTGCCATGTCCGGCGCAGAGGTTCTAATGTGAACCTATCCCAGGGCACATGCAGCAGTCCTTCGCCGAGGTCTGACTTAGGCTCGTGTTCGGAATAGTACAGGTGCTTTAGCACCACATTGATGATTTTCATGGCGACGCCGATATTCATCCGGCTCGGCTCGCCGCGGTCGTTCTTCTCGCCCCAAGTTGCCACCAGTGACTCTCCGAGGTCCTCGGAGAATTGGTTGAATTCCTCCTGGCTTCGCAAGGCATTCAGGTTTCCCAGTAATACCTCAGGCTCTTTGTGCCACCTCCAACCGGCATAACGCTGGGAGGGGGTTTCGTGGGCGAAAGCACGGTATATCTTCCTGTCCACGGCAAGCGAAAGTATTTCCGCCGGAGTCTTTCCGACCCAGTCTTGCCGATAACGTTCAATGACCGGAAATGCCTGAAATGAACGCAAGGTGCTTACCAGTTCGTCTCGCGATAACAACCCTGACTGCATATTGACCCCCCCGTGCCTGCTACGCCCTATACTAGTCTCCCGGCGGCCTGAACCTTCCTCTCTTTCTGTACCAACCCCGATGAGAGTCTCCCATGGCTTTTACCCGTTTGACCCGGCGCTTTCCGCAGGCTGGAGCGCGGCGGAGGTCATGGCGAAGTAGTTTTCCTCGGGGATGAACTCGGGGACCGAGTTTCCCGTGCCAAGCGCGTAGCCGCCGCGTTTCGCGGACCTCTCGAGCATCGCGCGAGAACGTTTCCTTACCTCGTCAACCGTCGAGCGGCAGAGGAAGTTCAGGTCGATGCCGCCCATTACAGCGATGCGGCCGCCGTATTCCTCATAGGCCTCTTCGACGGGCTGGATTATATCTTCGTACGAGTGCTTGGCGTCGTATTTGATGTCGTCGATCACGTCGTCCATTACAAGGCGGAGGTTGCCGCACGAGTGGAGGATGGCGGGCCTGCCGGCCCTGTGCGCGACGGCGACGATTTTCTTGTGCCAGGGGAAGACGTATTTTCGCATGTCGCGGGGCGAGAGCATCGTCTGGGTCTTGAAGCCCCAGTCGTCGTTGCCAACGATCGCGCCGACGGTGTCGAACTTCACGCACCTTTCGTAATACTTGACCAGGCGCGAGCCGACGCCGTCGCAGATGTCCTTCGCGAGGCGAGGGTCGTCGGCAAGCATAATGCATATACGGTCGAAGCCGACGATACGAATCACGTTTTCGAGGACGCCGCAGGGGCCGAGGACGATGATCTTCATCGTATCGGGCAGGTCCGGGCTGATGTCGCCCAACACGTCGTAATCGAACTTGGCCGGGTCGGGCCAGGCGTACGCGTCAAAGGACTTCCTGTCCGTTATCGACCGGCCTTCATTCAAGGATATGGTCTGGGCGGTGTGGAACTCCCCGACGGGGAAGTTGAAATCCTCGAGGACATGCGGCGCGTAGTCGTAACCGGCCTTCGACATGGCGGCGATGACCATGCGGAGGCGCGCGAGCCTTCCCGCAGCCGATGCAAGATCTGGCCCGGCGAGTTTCTTGTAGAGCGTGTCGTTGAGGAAGAGTTCATATATGACGGGGCGGTCCGGAACCTGCCGGCGAAGGACCTTGAGCATGTTGTCAAAACGAGGTTCGCGCATGGGTGATCCCTCTTAGAACACCGAGTCGCGTGCCATCTTGCCCATTGCGCCGCAGCGCGCTTACGTCACGACGAGCGCCGCGCCCCTTATGCCAAAGGGGAGGAAGCGGTAGTCGTCGGTCCACCTCCTTCTGTCGACGAACGAGCCGGGCCCCTGCCAGATGATCTCGGGACCCGTGAAGTGGTGCGGGCCGAGGAGGTTTCTCAGCGTACTGAAGAGCCGCAGGCGGATCTTGTTTCGCCCCTTGCGCAGCCCCTTCACCTCCACCTCGTACGGCGGGTAGAGGAGGTCGTCCTGCTGGCGGCCGTTGACGAAGACCTCCGCCGCGCCGGCCGCGAGTTCCTTGACGACGAGCGTGGCGGCCTTCGGCGCGCGAGCGAGGTCGAAGGTGCGCTCAACATCGATGACGCCCGCGAAGAATGAAAGTCCCTGCGTCGAGACGTCCTCGACAGCGACCGTCTCGGGCATCGCGCCGATGACGAACCGGTTCCCGCACCTGTGGACGCCGAACCGGCCGACGACGTAGACGCTCTCGAGCTCGAACCTCTTCGTCACCTTGCCAGTGACCTCGACGATGTTGCGCCCGGGGCGCACGTGCCGCGTGATGTCGAGCCGCTTGAACTCGGTGTCGATGAAGTACCCGCGCGGCCGCGACGCAACAGCGGAGCCGTTCACGCTTATCCGCCACGTCTCGGGCCGTTCGATGGCGAGGCTCACCGGCCCCTGGGGCATGACCTCTACCTCGAACTCGTAGCGCGCGACTGCCGCGCCGCCGGCGCGCTTGAGGGCTTCGTACTGGAAGAGGTGGTACTCGGCTCGGGTCCAGCCGTGCGCCTCGCTCGGGATCCGGACGTAGTCGAGCGTGAGTGCGTTTTCGTCCATCGCTGTGACGCGCCACCGGCCGTCGAGCGCGACCTCGGACAAGCGGCCGCCGGCCGATCTGCGCGTGGCGGGATACGGCTTAGCGCCGAACGTGAGAAGTGCGCTTCCCGCGCCGGGCATCGCGAGCTTGACGACAGTCGCGCCGCCCTTGCGCTTCGTGTGGAGCGCGGTGACGCGCTCGTCGGGGAGCGCCACGAGGCCGGCGAACCGGTCCTTCCCGCGGAGCGCGACCGTGACCTCGGCGCCGGAATCGTAGTCGGTATTCGCGAGGAAGAGGACGCGCTCGCCGCCGATGTCGCGGAGGTGATAGAAAACCTTTCCGGCGTTGCGGCCGGCGATCTCTACGGGCTGCGGCGCGGCCTTCCGGATCGCCGCGGCCAGGCGCGTCGTCGGCACGACGGGCGCCGACGCGAGGGCCGCTCTCAGGACGGCCGTGCCGCCTGTGCCAGCGTTTACCAGGCGCGGCCGCGTTCCCGCGACGATCACCTTCCCGCCGGCGGCGGCGAAATCAGCAAGGAGCCGTGCCGTCGAAGCGCGCAGCGTAAGGCAGTGCGGCACGACGACCGCGCTGTAACTTCCCTTCGCGACGCGGAGCATGCGCCCCTCGATCTTGCCGTATTTCGCCATGAGCGTCTCGTCGCCGAAATGGAAGTCCACGTGCGCGGCGAGGAGGGTGTTGACCGTGTCCTTAAACGCCGCGTCGAGGCCGGCGATCGCCTCTTCATCGAGCGGTGTCACCTCGCACCAGCCGCTTTCGACCGGGTGGATGACGAGACAGTCCACAACGCGCTTGCCGCGAGTGAGGAGGTAGGAGAGGATCGCGTTGCGGTCGCTCCACCGCTTCGATTTGTGCCAGTGCGGCTGCTGGTAGGAGATCGTCGGCGGGTAGTCGCGCTTTCTCGCGCCGCGCATCGTGTAGAGCCAGAGGTGCGGGTTCAAGAGGTTTATCCCGAGGGCGAAGTGCGCGTCGGCGATCCACTTGCGGCCCTTCATATTGAAGTCCTGCCCGGAGCAGCCGTAGAGTTCCGAGAGGGCGCGCTCCTTTCCGAGCTGGTCGGCGACGGAGGAGACCTGCTTGAACACCGAGAAGTTGTTGATCACGCGCCCCAGGTGGTCCATCCCGGGGACGTGCTCGTACTCGTAGAAGGGCATCGTGGCGCCGACGGACTCTATCTGGGAGGCCAGCGTGTCCTCGGCGTTGACGTGGCCCGTATACGCGAGGTTGTTGGCGTCGCACCAGTCGTAGATCTGCTTCATGAAGGCGCTGACGAACATCTCGTGCGTCGTGCGGTTGAAGTCGTAGCGGATCTTGCGGTAGTCGCCGCACTGCAGGAAGAGCGACAGGAGGTGCGGCATGATGTCGTAACCGCGCGAAGCCTTGAAGACCCTGGGCAGCGTGGTCGTCCACGGAACGGACGGCCCCGGGCACGCCTCCGAGAATCCGTACTGGGGCTCGTCGGTGAAGATTCCCGGCACGGACTTGCCGAACTCCTTCCCAACGACCTCTTTGTATTTCTCGTGCGTTGACTTGATGAACTCCCGCGTCACGGCCGGCTCCAGGAGATCGACGTAGGAGCTGCCGAAGAACCAGTCATCCCCGAGGCCGAGCGTGTACTGATAGAAATGGTAGACGCGCCGGCCGCGCGCATGAGCGTCCTTCGCGACAGGGACCGAGGTGAGGCCCTTCGCGTCGCGCTCGGCCACGAACGAGCCCAGGTACTTGTAGCTCTCGCCCTCCTCGAGGACGTTTTCCGAGAGCATAAGGTACTTCGCGCGGTACTTGGCGCCTTTCTTTGGTATGACGCCGCCGGCGAAGCCCGATGGCCACTTGTTCTCGTCGTAGAGCCATGCGCACATGCCGGTCTTCTTGGCGTGCGCGACACATGCCTTGACGACCTCCATCCACTCCTTGCCGAGATACGGCGTCTCGAGGCCGATGCGTGCGTGCATGAAGTATCCGCCCCAGCCGCCCCTCGCCATCTCCTCGGCCTGGCGGACGGCCTCACGCTTGTCGAGTATGTCATTCCACGACCAGAAGGGGGCCTCGCGATAGAAACTGCCGCCCCTCGGGCACCTGGCGATTCGGGCCATGCGTCTCCTCCCGAAAAGAAGTTCGCGTTAGCGCTATCGGTCCTTGGACTAAGCGAGACACTTTACTCAAACGGCGCGGGACTTCAACTGAATAACGACACGCGGCGTGTGCCCAACTGGCCGATTTGCCGCGCGAGGAAAGGCGCGATTCAAGGCGGGAAATAAACAGAGCCCACGGTGGGATTTGAACCCACAACCTGTGCATTACGAATGCACCGCTCTACCATTGAGCTACATGGGCTTGTGGCAAACTCGTGCGACTGTATACTACGTCGTCCCCCTGAAATGTCAAGCGAGGGCAGGTGCAATGGACCATGTCGAAGCCGGAAAGATGTGGGAAGAGAACGCGGCGAACTGGACGAAACTCGCGCGGATGGGATACGACCTTTACCGCGACGCCGTCAATACGCCGGCCTTCTTCGAGATGCTGCCCGACGTGAAAGGGCTCGCCGGGCTCGACATCGGCTGCGGCGAGGGGTACAACACGCGGCTTGCCGCCAGGCGCGGCGCGAGGATGGCGGCGATAGACATTTCGCCGACGTTCATCCGGGCGGCGCAAGCCGAGGAAAAAGAGCGGCCGCTCGGGATACGGTACGCCGCCGCAAGCGCCGTGGAACTGCCGTTTGAAGGCGGCGCATTCGACTTCGCGATGGCGACGATGAGCATCATGGACGTGCCTGACCACGAGCAGGCGGTGCGGGAGGCATACCGCGTTGTATCGCCGGGAGGTTTCTTCCAGTTCAGCATATCGCACCCGTGCTTCGTGACGCCGCGATGGAAGTGGGTGAGGGACGGGGAGGGGAACAAAGCCGCGGTGGAGTGCGGCGATTACTTCGAATGCCGTCAGGACTTCGTGACACAGTGGATCTTCGGCGCGGCGCCGCAGGAAGCGAAGGCGGGCATGAGGAAGTTCAGGACGCCGGAGTTTTTCCGGACGCTATCGAGTTGGATGAACATCGTCGTCGACGCGGGCTTCGCCATCGAGCGGATGGGCGAGCCGTGCGCGGACGAGGAAACGGCGCGACGACAGCCGTACGTCGCAGACACGCGGATCGTCGCCTACTTCCTGCACGTACGCTGCCGCAAGCCGCGTCGAGATTGAGAAAAGCGGGGACGCGCATATAATCATAAGTCTCTTTTGAGAACGCATGGAGCACAGGCATTGAAAGAACTTGGAAAAACCGGATCTGACGGGCATTTCGGCCCCTACGGCGGGCGCTATGTCCCCGAAACGCTCATGGGGGCGCTCGACGAACTCACCGAGGCCTACGCAAAGGCGCAGCGCGACGCGGCGTTTCAAAAGGAACTCGACTACTACCTCAAGGAGTACGCGGGGCGGCCGAATCCGCTCTACCTTGCGGCGAACATGAGCGCTAAGTACGGCGGTATGAGGCTCTACCTCAAGCGCGAAGACTTGAACCACACCGGCGCCCACAAGATCAATAACTGCCTCGGCCAGGGACTCCTGGCCAAACGCATGGGCAAGAAGCGCCTCATCGCCGAGACGGGAGCGGGGCAGCACGGCGTCGCGACGGCGACGGTGGCGGCGCTTCTGGGTTTCCAATGCGAAGTCTACATGGGCGAGGAGGACATGCGGAGGCAGGCCTTGAACGTCTTCCGGATGAAACTCCTCGGCACGAAGGTCACGCCCGTAACGGCCGGGTCGAAGACGCTCAAGGACGCGACCAACGCCGCGCTTCGCGACTGGATGGCGTCCGTCGGCGACACGCACTACATCATCGGGTCGGTCGTCGGCCCGCACCCGTTCCCGACCATGGTGAGAGACTTCCAGTCGGTCATCGGGCGCGAGACGAAGGAACAGATATTGAAGAAAGAGGGGCGGCTGCCGGATTACATCGTCGCGTGCGTCGGCGGCGGCTCAAACAGCGCGGGCATGTTTTACCCGTTCATAGAGGACAAGGCCGTGAAACTCATCGGCGTCGAGGCGGCGGGAAGGGGCCTCACGCCGGGAAACCACGCGGCGACGCTCATGCTCGGCAAGCCCGGCGTCCTTCACGGCGCGAAGAGTTACGTGCTTCAGGACGAAGACGGGCAGACGGCGACGGTTCACAGCGTGTCCGCGGGCCTCGACTATCCCGGCGTCGGTCCCGAGCACAGCTATTGGAAGGACACGGGCCGAGTCACGTACACCAGCGCCACGGACGACGAGGCGGTGGCGGCGTTCCAGGAACTGTCGAGGCTCGAAGGCATCATCCCGGCGCTCGAGGCCAGCCACGCGATAGCGCACGTCATGAAGGCCGGCGCGTCGTTCGGGAAGGGCAGCATAGTCGTCGTGTGCCTGTCCGGGAGCGGGGCAAAGGACTCGATGGAGGTCGCGCGGATTCTGGGCGACAGGATTTAGGGGCGCGCGTGGGAAGGATCGAGAAGCGGTTCGAGGAATTGAAAGTACGGCGCGAGAAGGCGTTCATGCCTTTCGTGACGGCGTGCGACCCAACTCCTGAGGCGACCGTCGAGATAGTTCTGGCGCTCGAAAAGGCGGGCTCGGACGTGGTCGAACTCGGCATCGCCTACAGCGACCCAATCGCCGACGGGCCGGTCATCCAGGACTCCTACGCGCGCGTCATCGGCTCTGGCCGGCGCGTGAAGGACGCGCTGGCCGCCGTCGCGGCGATACGGCTGCGTTCCGAGATACCCATCGCGGCGATGGTGTCCTATTCCATCGCGTGGAAGATCGGGCCTTCGAGGTTCGCCAAGGACGCAAGCGATGCGGGAGTCGACGCGCTTATCATCCCGGACCTGCCGCCGGAAGAGGCCGGAGAAATGCTTGCCGCCGCGGGGAAAGCCGGCCTCGGAGTCGTGTTTCTCGTCACACCCGTGACCGAGCAGACGCGCCTCAAGACAATCGTCGAGGCGTCGAGGCCGTTCATATACTACGTGAGCATCGTGGGGACGACGGGCGCGAGGGCCGCGCTGCCGCCGGAACTCGCGGACGGCGTGCGCGCGGTGAAAAAGACGACGACGAAACCCGTGGTCGTGGGCTTCGGAGTCTCAGGCCCGGAGCAGGCGGCCGCGGTGGCGGGTTTCGCCGACGGAGTGATAGTCGGCAGCGCCTTTGTGAAGGTGATCTCCGAGCACCGCGGCGAGCCGGCGCGCGATGTTGCCCGGGCTGCCGCGGCGTTCGCACGCCCGATCGTCGCCGCCGTCAAACCGTAGCCGCAGACAGGGGGGGAAAGCGCCGCTACGTTCTCTGAGCCACGTCCCGCGCAACTGCCGCTCATTCAACGGAGTTCAGAGTGGAGTCCGCCTTTGAAGGGGCGCAAGGCACGGGGGAGCGTTTCGCGGGCCTGTCCGGAGGCTCGGGACCGGCGGGCGAGGGGAGGGGCTCACGTGCAGGCGCAGGCGCGGCAGCGGTTTCAGGGGCGGCCTTCACCGGTGACGATTGAGCGCCGATGGGCTGGCCGTTGAGCCGGTCCTTCCCCACGAATTCCTCGTAGCGCCCGGTCGACGACAGGAGCGACGCAAGGGCGGTTCGGGCGCCGTGCCTGGCATCGGCGACGGCGTCCTGCTCGTTGGATATCGCCTGGCGCTTCTGGATGAGTTCGTCAATTGAGATCGCGCCGGCGACATACTGGTCTATGCCCTTGGCGTAGTCGTCAAGGTACCTGGCGAGGTTGGCCTCGCGGGCGCGGACCTCCTGTGCCATGCCTTTCAGGTTCGTGTAGGCGTCCAATATGTCGGTATGAATTTCGCGGCGGCGGTTGATGATGGAATTCTTGTACTCCCGGATGTTGGCGAGGGCGACGCGTTCGAGGCTCTTCGAGATGCGGTTGTCGATGTGGGTGACCTCGACGCCGGTAGCCAGGTCGTAGCTGGCGTCCCCCTCGGTCTCGCCCGCGCCCGCGAATTCCCTCGTGCCCGAGACAAAGAAAGTGGTGTCCCACTTGCCCTTTCGAGCGAGCTCGAGCTCGGCCTGGGCGGCCCTGACGGAGTTCAGGAGGGTCTTAATCTCTTCGTCGGTATCGAGGGCGACGCGCTCGAGGTCCTCCTGGGTTTCAGCGCCGAAAGGGGCGAAGTCTTCATCGGTGATCGTGAGCTCGGTTTCGAACGGGATGCCGATGACGTTTTTGAGCCTTTCGGCGGAGATGTGCAGGCCGTTTTTCTCGGATTCTATGCCGGCCTTGACCGAGGCGATAGTGGCCTGGAGCTTGACGAGGTCCCCCGACGCGTCGCGGCCGGCTATGGAGTTTGCGACGCCGGTAAGCTTCTCCAGGTCCGCGAGCCTGCCGTTCATGAAGGCGAGCGTCTCCTGGTCTCGCTGTGCGCCCGCGAGCGACTCGAGGGCCTCCGAGATCTGCCACCTGATCTCCTCCAGGTACGCGAGGCGCGCGTCGTTCACTTCGTTCTGCTGGAAGATCTTATCGTTGGAGCGCTGCAGGGCCTCGCGGCTCGCGAAAAGCGGCACCTGGAGCGAGGCTGCCACGAAAGCGTTCGACTCGCCTCCGGTTTCGAGGTCTTCGAAGTCGTAGCCGACGTCGAGCGACGTCCGGGCCGTATTGTAGAACTCCTTTCTTACGAAGACCTGGGGCGAGAGGGTCTTGTTGAGGAAGGTTTCGTGGCGGAAGCGGTCGCGGTCGTAATGGAAGGCGGTTCTGCCGCCGTAGGTGAACGCCTCGCGGTTGGCGATGAAGAAATCGTAGCGCGCTTCCTCGGAGAGTTTGCGCTCGTAGGCGCGCCTGATCTCCGGCGAGAACTTCACGGTCAGGCGCATTACGGCGACGGAGTCGAGGACGAGCGGCAGCTTGGCCCCCTGCGCCGAGGCGCCCTGCGCAGCGTCGTAGCCCTCCACGAAGGCCTCGGGCTCGAGCGCGCCCGCGGACCGAGGCTGGGCCGGCTGTTTCTTCTTTTCGGCGGGCGCCGCCGGCGCCGGGCCCTCGGCGCTCCGGGCGGGCACGGCTTTCGACGCAAAGACGACCGCAGTGACGAAGACCGCCAAGAGGACTGCCTGGAACTTCATGCGAACGGTCTCCCACAAAGAATCCGCATTCCGCCGGCGACTGCGGCGGGCGGGCGAGCCAAGGGGCACGCTACTTCAAGACCTGCGGATTGACGACGGACTCGGGCCTCCGGCCGGCGAGGACCGCGGCGACAGCCTGGGCCGCGCGCGTCTGAAGCTCGACGATCGACTCCTCGCTGTACCAGCCCGCGTGGTCCATGAGGATAGCGTTGTCGAGAGCCTTCAGGGGACTGTCCGGCTCGAGCGGCTCGACTTCGTACACGTCGAGACCCGCGCCGGCGATCTTCTTGTCCGTCAGGGCTTCTATGAGCGCCTTCTGGTCGATGAGCCCGCCGCGGGAGGTGTTGACGAGATAAGCGGTGGGTTTCATCTTAGCCAGAGTCTTCTCGTTAATGATGTGCCTCGTGGCCGGAGTGAGCGGCGCGTGAAGGGATACGAAGTCGGAAGTCGCAAGGAGCGCGTCGAGTTCGACCATCGTGACGCCGAGGTCCTTTACCTGCTGCTGGGTCACGAAGGGGTCGTATGCGACGAGGTTCATCCCGAAGCCGGCGATCTTCGCGACGACGGCGCGGGCGATGCGCCCCATGCCGAGAAGGCCAAGGGTCTTCCCCTTGGTACGGTGGATGGGGTCGGCTGAGCCGATGTCCCAGGCGCCGCCGCGGACGGCCTTGTCGTGGCTGATGATCTTCCTGGCAAGCGCCAGGAGCAGCACGACCGCCTGGGTCGACACCTCGTCGTCGCAGTAGCCGGGGACGTTGCAGACGGGGATGCCCTTGGCGGTCGCGGCCTTGACGTCGACGTTGTCGACGCCGACGCCGTACCTCGCGATGACGCGGCACTTTTCGAGCGAATCCAGGACGCGCGCCGTCATGGGGGCCGTTCGGTTGAGGATGCCGTCGGCGGTCCTGCAGGCCTTTATGACTTCGTCCTCCGTGTGGCAGTCGGCGAGTTCCACCTTCGCCCCCACCTGCTGGAGGACTTTTTTCTCGTAATCGTAAGTCGAGTATCCAAGGTCGGTGACGACGACCTTAAACTTGGGCATATCGGGACCCTTTCAACGGGTTTCGCGGACCGACACGGAGAGGCGTTCGCCGTCTAACTGCGATAAGACGCGATATTATAGAAGGCGCCGCGCGGGTGTCAAAACAAAGTCGCGGCCGCACGCGGGCGCCCGGGCTCGCGGCCGGCTTCGCCGCGCGAAGTTTCGCCGCGCGCGGGGAAGAGTTCGGTTGACATTCGGAAATCCCCCTGTTATAACACGCGCACTTTACGGGGCAGCCAGCACAAGGAGCGCACATGGCCGAAAGGATACTGTTGATTAACAAGGTCAGCCAGGTCTGCGGCGAGCTTCTGGGCGCGGAGGGCTTCGAGGTGGAGACCGGCGGGAACCCCGGCGAAGAGGAGCTGGTGAAACTCGCGCCGAAGTTCTCCTGCATTGCGCTTCGCGGCGCGTCGAACATCACCGCGCCGGTGCTCGAGGCCGGATCCAAGGGGAGCCTGCGCCTGGTGGTGCGCGTAGGCGCCGGCGTCAACAACATCGACCTCGCGGCGGCGACCCGCAACGGCGTCATAGTGTGCAACACCCCCGGCACCAACGCCCGCGGGGTCATCGAACTCACGATCGCGGCGCTGTTGGCGATGGCGCGGACGTTCGTCGAGGCGAACAACTCGCTCAAGGCCGGCAAGTGGGAAAAGAACAAGTTCGTAGGCACGGAGCTCCTCGACAAGACCCTCGGCGTCATCGGCCTCGGCAACATCGGCCGCGGCGTCGCCCAGATAGGCCGCGCCCTCGGCATGAGGGTCCTCGGGTGCGACCCGGTTTTCACCGAGGAAAAGGCCAAGGAGTTGGGGATAGAGCTCGTGGACCTCGACAACATCTACTCCGAAAGCGACTACATCACCCTTCACGCGTCGCTTACCGAGGAGTCGAAGAACATGATCGGCGCGGCGGCCTTCGCGAAGATGAAAGCAGGCGCCGCGCTGGCCAACTGCGCGAGGGCGCAGCTCGTGGACAGCAAGGCGCTCATGGAAGCCCTCGCCAGCGGCAAGCTCAGGTACTATTACACGGACGTCTTCCTCAAGGAGCCGCCGGACCCGGGCGACCCGCTTGTGGCGCATCCGCGCGTCCTCGTGACGCCGCACCTCGGGGGCTCGACCGAGGAGGCGGAAATCCTCGGCGCCAGGCAGGCGGCCATGGAAATCGCCGCCTTCTTCAAGGAGGGCAAGGTCGTCAACTCCGTCAACTTCTTCCCCGGCGACCCCGCGCTTGCCCCGTGGGAGCCGATCGCCGAAAAGATGGGCGACTTCGCGTACCAGTACCTGGCAAGCGCGCACAAGGTCTCCGAGGTCGCCTTCCGCTACAACGGCGCGCTGAGCCAGTACGCCACCGAACGGCTGACCGCCGCGTTTTTCAAGGGCTACATGCAGAACGCGTACGAAAACGCCAACATCATCAACTCGCGCCAGTTCGCGCGCGAGCAGGGCCTCAAGGTCGTCGAGTCGAAAATGGAAAACGTCCGCGACTACATCCGCGTTGCGTTCAAGACCGACAGGGGCGAGGTCATATTCCGAGGCTCGCAGATAAACCTGAAGGAGATCCTGCATTCGATAAACGATTACTTTTTCGACGTCACTCTTAAGGACAAGTACTACCTGGTTTCGACGCACAGCGACGTGCCCGGGATCGTCGGCATCATAGGCACGAAACTCGGCGAGGCCGGCATAAACATCGAGAAGTTCAGCCTCGAGGACAAGCCCGGCAAGCCGAGCATGGCAGTCATAAGCACGGGCAGCGAGGTGCCCGATGCGATCCTCAAGGAGATCGAGGGCGCCGTAGCCGGCAGGGGAGGCGAAATCGCGCTGAAGAAGGTCACGCTTCACGCCGAACCATCGCCCGATTGACGTGGCCCGCAGTTTGAGAAAAGGTCCCCCTTGCCAAAGGGGGATTTTTTTTCGGGATTTTTTTTGGGTGACGGGGAATTTGTCAGTCGTCAATATACTATTCAGGGATAATTACCAGTTCTTTCGGGAACTCTGCCCGGAATTTCAGAACAAAACAGGACCATCAGGGGTTTATAGGTGTGGTCTGTTTGGTAACGGCTGTAGGTGACCGTCGGGGAGGCCCTGCCAATTGCGGTCGCCGAGCCTGCGCAGCGAGTCTGTAGTCACCAGGGGCGTACCGCACTTTTGGCCTGAGGGCGTGCAGACGGCGCGCCTTGTCGGGCGGGATCAAGGGGAACGGGGGAAGTGTCATGGAATCCGGAGACAAGTGGCTAACCTGCGTCAGTTGTGGAAAGTCGTTCGTTTTCCCCGTCAGGGACCAGAAGTACTACGCCGAACAGGGCTTTAAGAACGAGCCCAAGAGATGCAGGGAATGCAGGGCGCTCCTCAAGCGGCAGAAACAGGTTTCCACGGACGAAAACGGGGTCGAAAAGGAACTGTTCCGCTCCGTTTGCGAGGCCTGCGGGAAGGTAACGTACGTGCCCTTCAAGCCCACCGGCATAAGGCCCGTCTACTGCCGCGATTGCCTGGTCGCCAAGAAGATCGAAGCCGGCGCAGCCGAGGCCGGGCAGGGGGCCGTTGTTCCTGACGTGAACGCCGGACAGCCGCCGCCCGCGCCTGCGTAACAGTTCAGACGGATCGGGTTTGCCGGGCGTCGCCTGCGGCGTTTCCTGACGGGAGGCCGATGCGGGGCTCTTCACCGGAGAGCCGCAGCCGAAAGGGCCGCACCTTCGGGCGCAGAAACGCGACTTGCCGGCCGCGTCCGTTCTGCGCGAGGGCTTGCGCGGCCGGTCGTGCGAGTCCGCTTCAGGCCCCGACGGGGCAACGCAGGAACCGCGCCCCCTCTGCCCCTGCCAGTGACGGCCCGCCTTGACATTACGGCGCCGCAGCACCCGCAAACCCGGCCCTTTGGCGCGACGGCGCCAGTTTAATGGTGACCTGCGCGAAAAAGCGTGTAAGATACTCGCCCGCTGACGCGAGGGAACCGGCGCCGGCACGGCGTCGCCAAGGGCTGTCAATCATGCCTGCCGCGCCGGTCGCCAGGACGCCGAGGCCCGTTCGGAGGGGAAGTGTCTCATGAGCCTTACGCTTAACGAGGGGAGAGGCTGATGAAGCTGTTGGTCTTCGTCCTCAACAAGGAGGAGTTCCTGGACAAAGTCCTGGAGAAGTTTGTCGACATAGGGGTGCCGGGCGCGACCGTGATAGACACCGTCGGCATGGGAAGGGTCCTGTCGCAGGAGATACCGATATTCGCGGGTTTCACGGATCTTATGGCGGGCGCGAGGCCGTCGAATAAGACCATATTCACCCTCATCGCCGACGAGGCGGTCACGGACATCGTCAAGGCTGTCGAGGAGGTCATCGGCGACCTGGACCAGCCCGGCACCGGGATAATCCTCACCATTCCCGTGGAGTACTTCAAGGGCATCGCCAAGGAGCCCCTGGAGACGCCGGAGTAGGCGTACTGCGACCACGGGCCGCAGCGTTTGCGTTAGGGGAGGGCAGGCTATGAAGACGAGATGGAAGGTACTTATAGGCATAGCCGTTGCGCTGGTTGTCATCGTAGTGGCCGTAATACTGTCGCTCGACAGCATCGTCAAAGTGGGCATCGAGAAAGGAGGCACGGCCGCGCTCGGCGCGAACACGACCGTGAAGAGCGCGGGTATCTCGGTGCTCGGCGGGTCCGCGGAAATCAAGGGGCTCGCTGTAGCGAATCCCGAGGGTTTCGGAAGCGGCGACTTCCTCGACCTCGGGCGCGCCGCGATAATAATGAGAGTCCGCAGCCTCCTTTCCAGCACCGTCGAGGTCGAAAGCATCATACTCGAACAGCCCGTCCTGAAGCTCAAACAGGAGGGGCTCAAGAGCAACCTCTCGGTAATCCTGGCAAACGCCAAGGGTAAACCAGCCGAAGGCGCGAAGCCGGCGCCGGGGGCCAAGGCGAAGCCGTCCGGCAGGAGCTTCAAGATCGGCCTGATAAAGATTACGGGCGCGAAGTTTGAATACTCTCTGGGCGGCATGCCGGCGGCGCCGCTTCCTCTGCCGGATATCGAGTTGAAGGACCTCTCAAACGCCGACGGAACGCCGCTGCTGTTAGGCGACGTTTTCAGGCAGATCATCGAGGCGATGGCAAAGTCGGCTGTTCAGGTTGGCGGGAAAATCCTTCCCGATGCAATCAAAGGCCCGATGTCGGACGTCCTGAAAGGCGGCGCGCAGGTTATCAAAGGAGGCGTCGAAGGCGCAGAAGGAGCGGTGAAAGGGATCGGCGGACTCATAAAGGGCATAGGCAAGAAGGACTAAGAAGAGGAAAGACCGCGAGAACGCGACAAAGGAGACCCAAGATGTCCCCAAGCGAGAAATCGCCGGCAGTGGTCAAGGCGTTAGACGACATCCTCGCAGGCAGGCGGCCCGAAGTATCGTCGTTTGACGAAGAGCTCGCCGCAGCCCTGGAAAGGATTGCGGACAAGCTCGAGTACCTGTCGCGTGAAATCGCGGATCTCTCGCCTTCGGACGAAGTTACGTCGCTCGTCAAGGAAGAAGTCTTTAATAACGTCCTCTGGCGGGAATTCAACAGGGCGCTTCGCTACGGCAAGCCGATGTCCATGGCGCTCGTGGAGATTGACGGGTTTGACGAACTGCGCGCAGAGCAGGGCACGGCCGCCGCGATGGATCTGCTTCAACATATTGCGAGCATTGTACTTCAGATGATAAGGGAGACGGATCTCGCAGCCCGCTACGGCGATGATCGCTTAGCGGTGATAATGCCCGAGACCGCAAAACAGGGAGCACTCGACCTCGGCCACCGGCTGCGCAAATCCGTCGAGGAGGGAGTCGGCGGCACGCAGGGCGATTCAGGAGAAGTTACTGTCTCCGTCGGGATTTCGAGCGTCCCTTCCGACAGGGTAAAGACTGCTCCCGACCTCGTGGAACAGGCATCCGCCGCCCTTGACCGGGCCAAACAGAGGGGGCGAAGCCAGGTAAGCGACTAAGAGCGGCGGCAGCGCACAATCATCCGGCCATTCTTAGCCTTGTCCGGAGGGGGGCTGGGGGGGTATAATACTTCCGCGGCACAGGGCGGCCCAAGGCAGTCTCGGAGGCGGAAAATGCGTCTCGTCTTTTCGGTATTTGTGGCCCTTTTGGGGCTGTTGTTGCCTGCCGATGGCATTTCGCAGGCCGCATCGAGCGGCGGGAATTCCTTCCAGGCGGCTGTTGCCGCGAAGGAAAACGCACCTGATGCAGGATGCCGGGCCCGGCTTTTCGGCGGCGCGGCCCCTGCACAGCCGGCGGCAGAGCAGCCGGCTGAGGAACAGCCTGCAGAAGAGGGCGGCGAGGCGGTTGAAGAGGAACCGCCGGCGGAGGAAGTGACGCCGGAAGAGGTGCCTGCGGAGGGCCAGGAGCCCCAGCCGCCGGTTGCCCCGCCGGTACGCCCCCGAGTCGTCGCGCCGCCGACGGCGCAGCCGCAGCCCCGTGCGACTCAGCCGGGACAGCCCGCGGCGGCGCCTGCCCCCATGCCGTCGACGAACCTGATATCGTTCAACCTCTCCGGCGAAGTGGACCTGCGCGTCCTCTTGGCATACGTTTCGACCAAGACCGGCAAGCGCTTCGTATATGACGAGAAGAGCTTTACCGGCAAGGAAAAGGTCTTCCTCCTCATGCCGACGAAGATCCCGGAGGAGAACCTCTTCGCGCTGTTGGAGTCGCTCCTGGCGTATAAGGGCGTCGCCCTTGTCCCGTCGGTGGGAAACATCATCCAGGTCGTGCCTGGCGAAAGCGCGCCAAAGAGGCCCGCGCCGCTCCTCCTGCCCGAGGAGCTTTTCGAGAAGTACGCGGACAAAGACTCGCTCGTGACGGTGGTCTACAAGATCAAGTACGCCAGCGTCACGGACGTCCAGACGGCGATAACGCCGCTCATGTCGACGACGGGCGCGGCCGTTACGACGGTTGCAGGCGGAGCGATCATACCGCTGGCGAAGTCGAACGTCCTCATAATGACGGATTACTCCAACAACCTGATCAGGATCTTGAAGGTCATCCAGCTCATCGACGACGAAAGGATCGTGCCGAAGCTGAAGATTTTCAAGCTCGTGTATGCCAACGCCGAGGCTCTCTCCCGCCAGATAGCGCAGATGTTTCGGGGCGAGGCGGCCGCCGGCGGCGCGGCCAGACAACAGCAGATGGTCTACGTCGATTCCGACGCGGCCACGAATTCCATCATAGTCGTGGCGCTGGCCGACAACATGGACAGGATCGAGAAGTTCATCACGGAACTCGACGTCAAGCCCCTCGAGGCCACGCGAAACGTCCGTTTCTACCCGTTGAAGAACGCCAAGGCTGAAGACGTGGAAAAGACGCTCCAGAACCTCGTCCAGCAGATGCCCTCCGGCATGAGGGTGGTGCCGGGCGCGAGGCAGCCTCAGCCGGGAGAGACGGCCGGCCAGCTCGGGGCCGCGACGGTGAAGATCATCGGGGACAAGGGCACCAACTCGATAATCGTCTACGGGCCGCCCGACGTGCAGGACCAGATGGCCGCCCTCATCGAGCAGCTCGACCGCAGGCGCGCGCAGGTTCTTATAGAGGCCCTCGTCGTGCAGGTGACGGGTTCGAACTCAATCGACTGGGGCATGGAACTCAACTACTTCGGCGGCCGGTCCGACGACGGAGGCGTCGCCGCGAGCAACGTGGGCTACTCGAGGTTCGACACCACGACGGGCCGGACGCTTTTCGGCGCGGATACGACGGGCACCCTCGCGGGACAGGGCTTGACGTACGCGCTCATAAACAACGACCAGGTTCCGTTTCTCCTGAGGGCGCTCCTTGTGGAGAGTAACGGCAAGGTCATATCCCGGCCGAGGATCCTCGCCAACGACAACGCCAAGATGGAGGACGTGAAGTTCGACAGCCTGGAGCAGCAGCCTTTCGCGCAGATCCAGTCGACCGCGGGCAATCCGAACATAACCTCGTTCGGCCAGTACGCCGAGGCCGGCACGAGATTCGCGTTCGAACCCCACATAAGCGAGAGCGCCGAGGGCGATTACGTCACCCTCAAGGTCAGCGTTGAGATATCGCAGTTCACGAGCACCACGAGCCCCATCGAGGGGTCGCCGCCCCCCAAGCGCAGCGATTCGATGAAGACCGAAATGACCATTCCGCATAATTTCACGATAGTCATAGGCGGGCTCACCGGCACCCACAACACCAGGGACGTGACAAAGGTGCCTATCCTCGGCGACATACCGCTTTTGGGCAATCTCTTCCGGCGCACGAAGATTACAGCGTCGGACACCACGGAGTACGTGTTCCTCAAGGCGCGCGTCGCGAAGGACGAGGACTTCAGGGACCTCATCGGCCTGTCGCGCGAATCGGAGCAGAGGTCGAAGGCCATAGAGGAGTCCCCGACGGGCATCGTCCCCAAGAGCGAGTCCCTGCCCGGGAAGTAGAAGAAAAGATGCAGGTCAACAATCACGTCGCCGAAGCGCTGATCGAGGGGGGCGCGCTCGACCAGCGCCGTTTCGAGGAACTCTCGCGCTTCGCCTTCGACAGCGGCATGACCTTGAAGGACGCGCTGGTACAGCAGGGGGGCGTGGAAGAGAAGGCGGTGCTCGAGGCTTTCGCGAGGGCGCTTGAGGTTGAGTTCGAGGGGGACTTGTCGAAGGCGACGGCGCCGCGGGAATTCGTGGAAAAGGTGCCCCTCACGTTCGCGCGCGGCCACAACTGCGTGGCGATAGGGCGGCGCGGCGCGGCCTACCTCGTCGCGATGAGCGACCCGGCGGATATATTCGCGCTCGACAACGTAGCGCTGTCGCTCGGCGCGCCGACCCTGGCGGTGCTGGCGCCGCGAAGCGAGGTCGCCGGCCTCATAGACCGCGTCTACCACGAGAAGAAGGACATCGTCGAAGAGGCGATGGACGAACTCGGCGCCGAGGGGCTCATCGATTCGGCGGCCCTCGCCAGCCGAAGCGAAGACGTGCTCGACGTGGCGCACAAACCGCCGATCATTCGCCTCATGAACCTCATCCTTTCGAGGGCGTTGAGGCAGCGCGCCTCCGACGTCCACCTCCAGCCGTACGAAGACCGCCTGCAGGTGCGCTACAGGATAGACGGCATTCTCTACGATCGCCTCGTCATACCGAAGTCGGTGCAGGACGCGGTGATTTCGCGCGTCAAGGTCATGGGCCGGATGGACATCGCCGAGAAGCGCCTGCCGCAGGACGGCCGAGCCACGATAAAGGTGTCCGACAGGGAGGTGGACCTGAGGATTTCGTCGGTGCCGACCGCCTACGGCGAAAGGATAGTGCTGAGGCTTCTCGACAAGGGGGCGCGGCTTTACGAATTGACGCAGCTCGGGCTCAGCGAGGCCGACTACCAAAGGTTTTCGAAACTGATCGAGTTCTCCCACGGGATCATCCTCGTGACCGGCCCGACCGGCAGCGGCAAGAGCACGACGCTTTACGCGGCGCTTCAGAAGATAAACTCCGCCGAGAAGAACGTAATCACGATTGAGGACCCGATAGAGTACCAGCTGCGCGGCATATCGCAGATACAGGTGGGCGGCAAGGGGCTCACCTTCGCGACGGGCCTGAGGCACGTTTTGAGGCAGGACCCGGACATCATAATGGTCGGCGAGATCCGCGACGAGGAGACGGCGAGGATCGCCGTCCAGGCGGCCCTGACCGGCCACCTCGTTTTCTCTACGCTTCACACCAACGACGCCGCCGGCTCCATGACGAGGCTCTTGGACATCGGCGTGGAGCCGTACCTCGCGGCCAGTTCCGTAATCGCAGTGATGGCCCAGCGGCTCGTCAGGACGATCTGCCCGCAGTGCCGCGAGCCGTACAGGCCCGAGCGCGAGGCGCTGGCCGAGATAGGCCTTGCGCCGGCGGACCTGCCGGACGGCATGGCCTACCGCGGGCGCGGCTGCGGCGAATGCATGGAGACGGGCTATTGGGGCCGCACGGGGATTTACGAGCTCCTCGTGGTCGACGAGGGCGTTCGCGTCGGAATCCTCGAACGACGAAGCGCCAACGCCATCAAGGCCGACGCGATAAAGAGGGGCCTCGTGACGCTTCGCGCCGACGGCGCCGACAAGGTGGCCAAGGGCGTAACGACGATCGACGAGGTCCTGCGCCAGACGCAGACGGACGCCCTCGAAAACGGCAGGGGCGACGCGCGGCTATGACGGTCTTTCGCTACAGGGCGCTCTCCGCGGACGGCAGGAAGGTCTCCGGCACCGTCGAGGCCGCCACGTCAAGGGAAGCCAACCAGGCGCTGCGCGACAAGGGGATGCACGTCACGTCCATTGCGGCGTCCGGCGGCGCGGCCGCGTCTCCTTTCGAGCGCGTGCGCGCCCGCGGCGGCGAGAACGCCTACCTCTTCACGTCGCACATGCGAAGGCTGCTTCGGGCGAGGCTGCCGCTTGTGGAGGCGCTCGACGCGACGAAGACGGAGCTTGCCAGGACGTCGTTTGCGCCCGTGGTTTCGCGCGTCCGCGACAAGGTCGCCGGGGGCGCGTCGCTGGCGGAGGCGCTGTCGCAGGAGAAGGGGGCGTTCGACGAACTCTACGTCGCGATGATACAGGCCGCGCAGGCGTCGGGGACGCTTGCCGCGGCGTTTGACAACATACACCAGTACGAGTCGCGAAGGCGCGAGTTCCAGAGGAAGCTCACCAGCGCCCTGGCGTACCCGCTCGTCCTCGTCGTGGTGTCGATCCTCGTCGTCATGTTCCTGGTGGCGGCCGTCGTGCCCAAGATAGCGGCGACGCTCGTTGCGGCGAAGGTCGAACTGCCGCTCGTGACGCAGGCGCTTGTGCTGGTCGGGTCGGTTGCCGAGCGTTACTGGATGGTGGCGGTCGCGGCGCTGCTTCTCGTCGGCTTTTCGCCTCGGATCATGGGGCTTTTCACCGCCGGTAGGGCGCTCAGGGACAGGGCGCTCGTCGACGCGGTCGTCCTCAGGCGTTTCGCGCGGCCGGCGATGGTCGCGAGGTTTTCGCGGACCTTCAGCGCGCTCCTGGTGACGGGGCTGCGCGTGGCCGACGCGCTCGAGATAGCGGGAAGGGTCTCGGGGAACTCGATATTCGAGAAGTCCATATCGCAGGCGCGCTCGCGCATCGTCGCGGGCGGCGACCTCGAGGGGGCGCTTTCGGAGTCCAAGGCATTTCCCGGCTACGCGCTTCAGATAGTGGGAATCGGAGAGCGCACCGGGACGCTCGCGCAGTCGTTCGAGGAGATCGCCAAGGCCGAGGAAGAGGACCTCGAAACGCTGACGGGCCGGCTTATGACCTTTCTCGAGCCGGCGCTTATCGTGGTGATGGCGGGCGTGGTGGGATTCATTGTGGCCTCGGTGCTCCTGCCGATTTTGTCGCTGAGCACCATGAGCGGCGGTTAGGAGAAAAAGAATGCGTCCGACGAAGGAGAAGGGCGGCTTCACCCTGATGGAAATCATGGTCGTGGTGATCATCATCGCGATAATCGCCGCGATAGTCGTCCCGCGCTACGTTCAGCAGGCGGAACGCGCCAAGGTGAAGGCCACGAAGGTGCAGATCAAGGAGATAGAGAAGGCGCTCAGCCTGTACAAGCTCGACGCGGGCGTCTACCCGACGACCTCCGAGGGCCTGAGGGGCGTCGTCGACAAGCCGGCGTCTTTCACCGGCTCATGGCCGAAGGGCGGGTATATCGATTCGGTCCCGAAGGACGCATGGGGCAGGGACTTCATCTACACGTGCCCCGGCGCGAGCGGCAGGGACTACGACATAACCTCGCTCGGCGCCGACGGCAGGGAAGGCGGCGAGGATGAAAACGCCGACATCTCGAACGCAGGCTGACCCCTCGGGCTTTTCGCTGCTCGAGGTGATGTTGGTGATAATCATCATCGCCGTCATATCGGCGGTGGTGTTTGCCCGGCTCGACCGCATCATACCGTCGCAGGCGCTCGTATCGGCGGCAAACCAGGTTGCCGGCGCGGCGGCCCTGGCGCGAAGCGAGGCCCGGCTCAAGCGCGTCGACGTCGAACTCGTGTACGACATCGACAAGGGCACGTGGGCCATCCAGGAACCAAGCGAGATCGACCCCGTCACGGGAATCGCGCTTCCCGCGCCCAAGACCGTGACGATGGCGTCCGGGACGCTTCCCGAAGGGGTGAAGATCGCGCGCGTGTACTACTCGGAAAGCGGCGTCGCGTCCGACGGGATTGCGGCGCCCACCTTCAGGCCCTCGGGGGCAGTCTCCGAGCACATGGTAGTTCTCGAGAACGCCGAGAAATCGGCGCTGGCGGTTTACGTGCCGGCGCTCACGGGCAGCGCTTTCGTCGTAACGGGAGACGCATCCTATGCCGAGATACGCGCGCACCGGCGCGCCGCGAAAGAGTAGCGGCTTCACGCTTCTGGAAGTGGTGCTCGCCACGGCGATACTCGCCTCGGCGGCGGTCGCCGTGTCCGCGATTTACTTCCGCGCGCTGAGGAACGCCTCGGACGCGCGCGACCTCGCGATAGCGACTTCTGTCGCAAGAAACGCGCTCGAGGAGGGCATCGCCGGCGCCGCGAAGCCGGCGGAAAACGCCGAGATCCCCGCGAGGCGGACCCTCGAGGTGTCTTACGCGGAAACGCCCGCCGGCGAGGAGCTTCTCACCGACACCATGACGTCCACGGTCAGCTCGGCGGGATCCGGCCAGAAGGTGACGGGCTACACCGCCAAACGCGCGCTTTACATCCAGCCCGCGGAGGAAGAGAAGGGTGCAGGCGAGGGCGAGGAAAGCGCGACGGAGGCCACTGAAGCCCCCTATCGCGGCCCCGTCCAGCCGGGGGGAGCGAATGCCAATGAGTAGGCGGACCACGGGTTTCACGCTTCTGGAACTGCTCCTGTCGGTGACGCTTTTGGCGGTGCTCGTCACGGCGGTCGGCGCGATGATTACCGGGGTCCTTGGAGGAGCGGGCAGGATCAACGCCGCCGTCGAAGAGGACGCGGCCGCCGCGGAGATAGAGGACCTTATCGCCGACGACCTTGGTTTTCTCGCCGCGCCCGTGAAACCTCCCGGCAGCGGTGCGGCGCCTGCGTCGTCGACGGCTCCGTCATCGACGGCTTCGTCTTCGTCCGCGCATGGGATTTTCGCCAGGCCTCCCGTATCGATTCGCGCCGATGCCGGCGGCTCGTCCATGTCGTTTTTCTCGGCGGCGGGGTCGAAGACAGCGTGGGGCGATATCGCGACGCAGATCCATCGCGTCGAATACAGCCTGCGGCCGAGCCCCGTGACGGGCCAGGCGCTCTTCCGGTGGGAAGAGCCGATCGTGAAGACCGAGGGCGCTTACTACGACCAGGCGGTGCTCGTGGCCGAGGGCGTGACCGCGTTCAAGGTCGAGGGGTTCGACGGGCGCGACTGGCGCGACGAATGGCCCGCCCAGGGCGCGGGTGCGCTGCCGCTGCTCATCCGGGTAAGCATCGACCTCGCGCGCGCCGACGGCGGCACGAGGAAACTCCTGGTGGAATCGGCGCCGGGCATAGAGTTCGCCGTCAGGCCGGAGGCCGAGAGGCGCGCGTCCGGCGGCGGTGAGGCCGCGGCGGGAACGTCCGCCGGCGCCCTCGATGCCACTGCCCGGCGAAGTTCCTCCGCGCGTCCAAACGTCCCCGCAGGGGACGAGGGGGCACAGTAGTGTTACGCCTCTCGAGACGGCCGCCCCGCCGCGCGGGCACGGCCGAAGGCCGCGGGGGCTTTGCGCTCGTGATGGTGCTTTTCCTCGTGGTGCTCCTTGCGGTCGTGGTCGCGGGGCTGTCGCTCAAGGCCTCGGGCGCGTACCGGCTCGCGCGGTCGCGCGACGTGAGCTGGCGGCTATACTACGCGTCGAGGGCGGCCCTCGAGGAGCAGAAGGCCGCGCTCTGGCGGGAGCTCATATCCAACAAGGGCGCGGGGCAGCTCTACGCCGCGCCGAAGGATTCGAGCTCCACCATCGACGGCGTCGAAGTCAAGATCGCGTACGAGGACGAGGCGGGGAAATTTCCGATTAACGACTTCGCCTCTCCGGACGCCACCCGCCGCAAGGACCTGACGCTGGCGCTGGCGAGGCTCCTCGACGACCTCAAGATCCCCGGCTCGACGAGCCTCGCGACGGCCGCGCGCGACTTCATCGACACGGACGGCGACGGCCCCAAGGAATCCGGCGCCAAGAACGGGCCGCTTTTCGACGCGAGCGAACTGCTCGCGCTCCAGGGGCTCGAGCCGGACATGCTTTACAAGGTGCCGTACGGCAGCGAACTGCCGTCGCTTGCCGCGTGCGTGACCACCTGGCACAACGGCAAGATCAACCTGAACGGCGCGCCGGGGCCGGTGATAAAGGCGTTCTCGCCGCGCTTGACTGACGCCGAAGTAAAGGCGATAATCGCGGCCCGGGCGGAGCGCCCGTTCACGGCGGCCGACGATTTCCAGAAGCGCTCGGGGGTCTCGAACGAAGCGGCCGCCGAGCTTCTCAAGGCCGGGCAGTTCACGAGCGACACCTTCTCGGTCAAGCTCGAAGCCAGAGACGGCGCCTTCGCGAGGCGCATGCAGGCGGTCGTGTGGCTTGAGTCGTCGGCGGCGCATACGCTCTACGTCCGCGACGGCTGGCAGTTGTAGGAGCATCTGATTTGCCGGATTCGGTTGGCATAGACCTCGGAAGGGAGGCGCTCGCGATAGCGGTTGTGACGCGCTCGCGCGACGGCGTCTCGGTGAAATCGTTCGAGAAGCTCGCGTACGGCGATTCCGGCGCGGGCCCGGCGGCGCGCGCGGCGTTCGCCGCCAGGACGGTATCCGCCTCGGGCCTCTCGAGGCTGCCGATCTCGGTGTCGCTCTCGGGCGCGGACGTTTTCCTGCGCCCGATAACCGTGCCCTTCACCAAGAGGTCGCACATCGCCAAGACCCTCAAGTTCGAGATGGACGGGTATCTCCCGTTCGACATCGAGACGGCCGTCATGGATTTCGCCGTTTCGCCGGGGGCGGGCGCGGGCGGCGGGACGAAGCTCCTCGTCGCGGCGGTGCCCCGCGAGATGCTCGAAGGGGTTACGGCGCCGTTTGAGGCGGCGGGGCTGAAGCTGCGCGCGGTGACGGCGGACGTCCTTTCGGCTTCGGCGCTGTCGGCGTTCGTGGGCAAGGAGCGGTTCGCGCTCATGGACATCGGACTCGCCGGCTGGAAACTCTCCATCTGCGGCGGCAGGCGGCTTCTTTTCGCGAGGGCCGCGCCGGCCGCACCCGCGCGGGAGACCATGGAGGCGGCGATAGCGGGATGGTTCAAGCAGAGCCTTATGGCCGCCCCGACCGAGGTCGCGCCTGAAGCGGTGTACCTTACGGGCGAGATGTCCGACAAGGTTGACGCGGCCGAGCTGGCGCGCGCGGTCGGCGCGCCGGTGGAGAGGTTCAAGGTTTCGGACGTGCGGCTGTCCGGCGACCTCGCGGCGCGCGGCCTGGAGATCGCCTCGTCGGGCCTGGGGGCGCTGGCGGCCGCGGCGGCGCTCGGCAGGGAGGAGTTTAACCTCTACGCGGCGGCGCGCGGCGGCATGAGCATAACCGACCGGATCTTCGCGCCCGCGGCCACGGGCCTCGTCCTCGTGACGGTCCTGGCCGCGGCGTTGGGATGGTCCTACGGCAGGCAGGCCCTCAGCTTCCACAGGCAGGCGGATGCCGCGGCCGCCCAGGAGGAGGCCCTCTGGAAGGACCTCTTCGGCGAGGAGGCCCCTCCCGGCGGCAGCGTTCACATCGGCCTGCAGGCGAAGGTGAAAGAGTTCTCGCAGGGGGCTTCCCAGAAGGCGCTCGGCGCGAAGGCGGGGCCCCTGCTCAAGGCGCTTTACACGCTCGTCAGGTGCACGCCCAAGGACAGCGGCATGGAGTTCGAGAGCTTCGCCGCGGCGTCGGGAAAGGCGGAGGTCAAGGCCTGGGCGAAGGAGACGGCGACGGCGCAGAAGATAGCGGAGAAGATAACCGCGGAGAAGCTTTTCTCCGCGGAGTTGAGCGACGTTCGCCGGGACGGGGAGAGCATGACGTTCAAGATAGTCATGACGCCCGCGGGAGGCGGCAATGTCCAATAAGGCCGCCGGCGGCGTGTCAAGGCGCGGGGCGCTTATTGCCCTGGCGGCGGCGGCGGCCATCGCCGTCACGGGCGCGGCCTGGCTCAGCATGCGCTCGGCGAGCGAAAGCGGCCGGCTCGAGGAGACTCGCGCGCGCCTCGTGGACGACGCGAGCCTCGCCGACGAATACCGCGCCGGGGCCGTTCAGGCGACCGCGGTTTCCGCAAACGACAACGACGCGCGCTCGACCGACTTCATCGAGGCGGCCCTGAAAAAGGCGGGCATCTCCGGGTCGAACAACACTTACGGCGACCCTGAGAATGTTCCCGGCACGGGCTTTCGGAAATTGACCAACGAGATATCCGCCAACCCCGTGAGGCTTTCGTCGATCCTCGCGTTCATGTCCGAGGTCGAAAGGGGCAAGAAGAACCTCGCCCTCCAGGACGCGAAGATCTGGCGCGCCCCGCACGACGCGCGGGACGCCTGGCAGGTGACGCTGCACTATTCGGCGGTCGTTCGCGCCAAGTGACGGCGCCCGTCACTCCGGCCAGATCTCGTAGGTCAGGACTTCCTCGACGCCGTTTCGCTCGATAGTCACGTCGACGATGTAATCCTTGTCCTTCTGCACCTTGAAGATGGCGTTGAGGGCGGCGCTGGTGCTGTCGACGGGCGTGTCCTGGACCTGCTTTACGATGTCGCCTTCCCGCAGGCCCCTCTTATACGCCTCGGAGGTCTTGGGAACCTTGGACAGAAGCAGGCCGTCCATTTTCTTGTTGTCGTCGTAGTGGGAAAGTATCGTGATCTGGCCCGTGTACTTGCCGATGTTCTTCAGGTAGTCGTTGAACGCCTTCTCCGACATGACCATCTGGTCGGGGTTCTCCTCCTCGCCTTCCTCGCCCGATGTCTCCGCGGACGCCTCAGTCCCGGAGGACTCGCCGGTTTGGGACGCCGAGTCCGCGGACGCGACCTGGGCCGTTGTCGCAAGGGGGGTCGGCTGGGTGCGGTAGAGGTTTGCCTTCTGGCCGTTTATGTCGATGACGACGTAGTCGTCGAAGATAGCGGAGACCTTGCCGTTGCCGACGGCCTCGCCGATGCTCTTGAGGCTTTGGGCGCCCGCGCTGTCCTGAAAGATGGCGAAGCTCTGCGTGGCCTCCACGATTGTCCCGACGAGTTTGTAGGCGAAGTCCTTGGTGAGATCGATGACGGGCGCGACGGCGGGGGCCGCGGTGAGGGGCGTCGGGGCAACGGGGATGATGACGCCGCCGCCGGTTACCTGGGCCACCTCATCGGGCGTGGCCTGGTAAGAGGCGGGGTTGGCTTTCCCCCCCGGCGTAACCTCGGGCGGGCCGGCGGGTTTGGTCCGGTTGGCGCCCCTGAGGTCGTTGACGAGGACGAAGGCGAAGGCCGCGAGGATGATGAGGTCGACCACCCAGACGAGTTTCTTCAAGGCCTGTATCTTCATAATATAAAAGATAGCAGCATAAGGCGCGGATATCAAGTGCGGGGTGCAGCCCCGGGCGGATTGCCGGGGTTTTTGCCGTGCGGCGCGGCGGGGATTGCGATATCATACTGGTCGTTTCCGGCGGAGCAGGGCGCTTCGAGGGGGCCGTATGAGCAGATTCACGAAGAAACTCGCCGTTTTCTGGGTGAGGACGATCTGGGCCGACCGCCTCGGCGCGCATTGGCTCTTGCGAGCGGGCAACAAGGTCCTTCGGGCCCTCTATCTTGTGGCCAACGCGTTTCTGGACCACAAGTGCTTTATCAGGTCCTCCGCCCTCGCCTACACGACGCTTCTCTCCATCGTGCCGCTTTTGGCGTTTGCGTTCGCGATCCTGAAGGGCGTCGGCACGGAGGGCGAAGTCCGGCAGTACGTTCAGGCCGTCATGGAGAAGGTTGCCGCCGGCCAGCCCGAAGTCTCGTCAAGGCTCACCGATTACGTCGCCAACTACGTCACCGGCACGAGCGTGAAGGCGCTCGGCGCACTCGGCCTCATAACGCTCCTCTGGACGGTCGTGAAGGTCCTGAGCACCGTGGAGGCGACCTTTAACGACATCTGGGGCGTGGCCGTCGGACGCGCGTGGCTGAGGAAGATCGCGGACTACACCAGCGTCATGGTCATCGCGCCCGTGCTTCTCGTGGCCGCGATGGCGATGTCGACGTACCTGTCGATGAATCCGCTCGCCGGCTACGTGCCTTTGGGCGATCTTATCGCAAGGGGCGCCGCGAAGGTCGGCCCGTACGTGCTGACGTGGGCGGCGTTCACGGCGTTCTACGCGTTCATGCCGAATACTAAAGTCCACTTCACTCCGGCGGTCGTCGGCGGCGTCGCGGGCGGGACGCTCTGGCAGGCGGCGTTCTGGGGCTACACGAAGTTCCAGATAGGCGCAGCGAAGTACAACATCGTCTACACGTCGTTCGCCGCGCTGCCGGTCTTTCTCGTGTGGCTGTACCTTTCGTGGGTCATATTGCTGGTGGGAGCGGAGATAGCGTTCGTTTCGGAGCATTTCAAGGCGCGCAGGCCGTCGGCGCGCTTTTTCAAGCCGTCGCACGAGGGGCGCGAGAGGATGGGGCTGCGCATCTTCCTCGAAATCGCGCACGCCTTCCACAAAGGCGCCGCGCCTCCGACGGCCGACGCGCTCTCGAGGATCGTAAGGGTGCCCATACAGGCCGTAAGCGACATCCTGCGGGTGCTTGCCGGCGCGGGATTCGTCTCCGAAGTGGTCTTGGAGGACGCGGTTGCGTACCAGCCGGGCCGGGACATCTCGACCGTCACCGCGAGCCAGGTCCTTGCCGCCATTCGCGCCGACGGAGAGAAGGTCGACGGGCCGAAGGACGATCCGCTCTGGGAGGAAACGCTGCGCCTTGCCGAAGCCGCGTGCGGGTCGCTCTCGGGCGGAGACCTCGGCAAGAGCGTCGCCGAGATAGTTTCCAGGATGAAATAGGCGCCGCTATGGCGCGCGAGAACGGCCGGACGGCCGTCGGTTTACTTGCCGCGCCGCGCGGGCGTTTTCGTTCTCGACAGCACCTCGCCGAAGTACCCGGCGAAAAACCAGACGAAGCCGAAGACGATCAACTGCTGGAGCGCGTCAAAGGCCGCCCGGATGGACTGAAGAGCCACGTAGGAAAGGACGGCCCCGGTCGACGGGTTCGCGACGGCGCCGGCGAGCGGCACGCCCGAGACTATCATGTCCCAGAGAAAAATGACCACCGCAACGACGAACATCAGGACGCGCGCCGCCTGCGAGACGACGTAGAGCGCCGACGCGAGAAACCGCGCGTTCGCCCTCCGGGCCGGCCGCGCCCCGGCGGACGCCTCCGAGCTACTCATGCCTCGCGCCCCTCTCCGGCGAATCGCCGCCCTCATCCGCGGGCGCTATCGCCAGGAGCGCGCGGACAATGAGCGCGCCCAGGAAAAAGAGGAAGAAGGTCTTGAGCGCCCCCGCGACGAGACCGATGAAGCGCTGCACCGACTGGATGATTTCCCTCGTGGCGGCGACGCTTCCGGCGACCTCCGACGACGGCTTGTGCGACATGTTGTGAAAGGCCTCGACGCCGACGGCGACGAAATAGACCAGGATCATCCAGGCCACGACGATCGTCAGGTTCGCGAAAAAGCGCGCCGCCTTGACGAACCTTGCGTCGAGCGGCGCGGCCCAGGACGGCTTCGCGCCGGCCGCCGCGAGGTTGGCGGCGACGAGCGCGAGGATGCCCGTGCCGACGACCACGAACGACGCGGCGACGCCGGAGGCCGCGAGCTGCCCGACGAAAAAGCGCGCCACCGCCGTGGTCGTGAGCGGCGGAGCCTTCGCCTCGCCCGCAGCGAGCGTCTGGTTCTTTCTCGCTTCCCTGGCGCTTGTGACGGCGAGGTCGGTAGTGATGATCGCGTTCGCAAAGGCGAGGATGAAAAGAACGCCCCCCGCTATCATTCCCGCAATGCCGAAAACGCGAGCGGTTTTCATGAGACGCGGCTGCCCCGTTATCTCGGACACGTTGCCTCCTGTCCCTCAAATGCCCCCAAGGCCGCTACTATTAGAGTGACGGCGGGCGAGTTATCAAGGACAAAAAGGCCTCGCAACGCGCCTCGGCCGAATTGCAGCATTCGCGCCGGGAATTCGCGGTTTCTCGCCGGCGCATTCGTTTTCTTTGGACACCGCCTGTTTTCATGCGGCGCGCGTTCCTGTAAAATCTGGCAGACGCTCCTGCCTCTGTCTGACCGCGTGAGCGCATCTGCATCAGGGGACGATATGGGTTTCCTTTCGAGGCGGGACGCCCTCAAGTCGGCGGCGGCGATACTGGGTGTTAAGACCCTAAACAAGCACAAGGCCCTCGGCGGCGAGGCTGCCGCGGCGGCCGCTCCGGATTCGAAAGGGGGTTTCGAAATGGCGAGCCTTTACGGACGCAGCTACACGGCCGACGAACTCTATGCATACGTCGGCCGGATGGCCCAGGTGGCCGGCGTCGAACGCTTCGAACTCACCGAGGGAAAGGCCAGGGGCGTGCGCTGCGCGCGAGTCTACACGGGGTCCGGTTTTGAGTTTCTCGTGGTGCTCGACCGCGCGATGGACGTCGCGCTTGCGTCATATAACGGCGCGCCCATAAACTGGCTCGCCCAGCAGGGGATCACCGCGCCGCCGTACTTCGAGGCGGACAAGAAGGGCTGGGACAGGACGTTTTTCGGCGGCCTGAACCAGACCTGCGGCCTGAGAAGCGCCGGCCACGACTCGGTCCTCGATGGGGAGGACTTCGGCCTGCACGGAAGGATTTCGACCTGCCCCGCCGAGGATGTGAACGTTGCCACGGAATGGCGCGGCGACGAGTACGTCATGGAGTTGAAGGGTGTCATCCGCGAGGCGCATTCTTACAAGGAAAACCTCATCCTCACGCGGACCATCTCGACGAAGGCCGGCGCCCGATCCTTCGTCCAGACGGACGTCGTCGTAAACGAAGGCGCCAAGTCCACGCCGCACACGATCATGTATCACGTGAACCCCGGCTTCCCGGTCCTTGCCGAAGACTCGAAAGTCCTCTGGAGCCTTGAAAAGCTCGACGGCGACTCGGAGAAGGAGTTCACGACCTTCGCCAAGCCCGCCAAGGGCGCCCAGGGCGGCGGCTACGCCTACCACAAGGCCGACTCCAAGGGCCGCGCGAAGGTCGCCGTCGTGAACCCGAAGCTCTTCAGCGGCGCCGGGTTAGGCATGTACATATCGTACGACCTCGAGCAGCTGCCCGTCATGGTCCTCTGGAAACAGATGGCGCGGCACGCCTACCTCATCGGCATCGAGCCGGCGAATTGCCGCATCAACACCAACGCCAAACTCCGGGAGCAGGGCATTCTGCCGTACCTCGAACCGGGAGAGAGGCGCGTTTACGAGATCGAATTCGGCGTTCTCGCCGGAAAGGACGATATCGAGGCGTTCCGCGCCTCGCTTCCGTAGCCGACGCCCGCTAAACCGCCAACTGCCGCCCGCCAAAGGGCTTATTGTGTCAAGCCCCTCGCCCTCTATGGTCGATTTATAGGCCATATCGGCTTGGATTACAGCCTTCGCCGAGGAGAGCGAACATGAAGGGGCTTGGCGTCACCGCCAGGACGCTCGCGATTTGTCTCTTGCTCGCGGGCGCGGCCTTGGCCGACCAGGTAATAGAGATCGCCGCCGAGGCGGGCAAACCAGTTTTGCGGACGGCGACGTCCAGGAATCTTCTTCTCACCCTGCCTGAGCGGTTCTTTCGCGCGAAAGGCGAGACGGCCTTTACCACTCCTTACATCGCGGACCTCTATTACACGACCGACGGCGGCAAGACCTGGCAGGACTACGGGCTTTTCAAGGACCTCGACAAACCCTTCGAATTCACCGCGGAGTCCGAGGGGCGCTACGGCTTTTTCGTGACGCTCCTCGACCAGAAGGGCAATCACGATATCCTTCCCGAATCGGGAACGCCGCCGCAGGTAACGGTGCTCGTCGACTGGACGCCGCCGGAAGTGACGCTCGAAGCGCCGAAGGGCGGCGACGTCGTGGGCGCGAAGCCCTTCGGCGTCAAGTGGAAGGCGAGCGACGCGTTCATGGCGCCGAATCCTGTCACCGTCGAATACAGCGCGGACGACGGCACGACGTGGAAAGAGGTTACCAAGGGCGCCGAGAATACCGGCGCATATTCGTGGACCGTGCCCGAGGGGCTCAACGCGCGCATCCTCGTGCGCGTCACGGCGGTCGACGAGGTCGGCCATTCGACGACGGCCGCCACCGCGTCGCCCGTCCTCGTCGACACGACGCCGCCGACGGTTACCCTCACGGGGCCGACGCTGTCGGCCTCGGGCGAGGTGCCGCTCGACGTCACCGCGGACGACGGCGAGGGCAGCGGCGTAGCGCAGGTTAAACTCTGGCTCTCCCAGGATAACGGCGTCACGTGGTCGCCGTCGGGCACGGCGGCCGGCGGACAGCCGCTCGTGTTCAAGTCCACCACGGGCAAGTATGCCCTTTTCGCCACGGGCGTCGACAAGGCCGGCAACGAGAGCCCTGCGCCGAAGCCCGGCCAGGCGCCGCAGGTAACGCTTGAGATAAACACGACGACGCCCCTCGTGCGCCTGAAGACCCTCGTCTCCGGCGGCTACATTTCGGGCACGTCCGAGATGCCGATTGAATGGGAGGCCGTTTCGCCCAAACCCGCCGAGCGCCCGGTTTCGATCTTCCTGTCGCCCGACGGCGGCAACGCGTGGTCCGCCGTGGCGACCGACATCGCCAACTCCGGCACGTTTCTCTGGACGGTCCCGCCGATAAACTCGGCCAACTGTATTTTGAAGATAGTCACCAAAGACGCCTCCGGTACCGAGGGCGCCGCCGAATCGACTAAGACCTTCACAATCGACTCGACCAAGCCCACGAGCGCCATAGGCATTCCGCCCGCGGCGCTTTCGCAGCCCCTAGGCGACCTGTCCACGGTCCTGCGTCCGAAAGCCGCGCAGCAGGGCGAGGGCCAGGCGGGCCCGCCGCAGGGCGCCCCGCAAGCCGAGGCGCCCGCGCCGGCGCCGGCCGCCGGGGCAACGCCGACCGCCCCCTCCGGCGCGGCTCAGGCCCAGATGCAGGCGGAAACCATGCCGTGGTCACCTGAGAAGACGCCGGCGGTTGCGGAGCCTTGGACCACCCCGAGGGAAGAGGGGACGGGCCTCGAGAGATTGCCGCTTACCGCAACCGAAGAAGAGGTCTTGAAGGCGGGGTTCGCCGCGTACAAGGCCAACCAGCTGCCGATCGCCAAGGAATACTTCCGGCGCGCGGCGGAGATGGCCCCGAAGGACGGCAGGCCGCACGCGGCGCTCGGGCGGATTTACGCGCGGGAGGCGGGCTTCAACTACTCAAGCCAGAAAGAAGCTTACGACGCGGCGCTGTACGAATTCGAGAAGGCGCTTTCGCTCTCCGGCGACGACGCCGACGTATACAACGACATGGGCTACGTGCTTCTTGCCACGAAGCGGTACAAGGACGCCGAGAAGGCGTTCACGAAGGCGACGAAGTTCGGCGAAAAGCCCATCTACTGGTACAACCTCGGCTACGCGTTCTTCCAGGAGAAGAAGATCGACCAGGCGGGCAAGGCGTTTGGCAGGGCCCTCGAAAGC
>Ga0315277_10001142_pt1 | contig 39265 bp, 42 predicted proteins | sample YL17G05_15_MG_FD_203695 | JGI IMG/M metagenome (GOLD analysis project Ga0315277, IMG submission 203695) | Sediment microbial communities from Yellowstone Lake, YNP, Wyoming, USA - YL17G05_15 | ecosystem: Environmental > Aquatic > Freshwater > Lake > Sediment | place: USA: Wyoming | collected...
AGGTTGGTGGCCCCCGGGCCGGAGGTGGCGAAGCATACGCCCACCTTGCCTGTCACTCGGGCGTAGGCGTCGGCGGCGTGGGCGGCGCACTGCTCGTGGCGGACCAGTACGTGCTTGATCTGCGGATAGGAGGGCAGGCAGTCGTAAAGGGGCAGGTTGGCTCCGCCAGGGAGGCCAAAGATGATCTCTGTGCCTTCCCTGGCGAGGCATTCCATGATGATCTGGGCCCCGCTTAGCTTCATGGTTCGAAATCCCCCTGTCTAGGAACCGGCGCCGAAGCGCTGGTGTTCGCTATCTCTTGAATGCCCGCTGAGATTTGGTCTGCTCGCCCGGTAGTCTCGCGGGCGACTATAGGCCGAGGAGGGCCGCCGCTGCAAGCAGCAAGGACCCCCCGAGGAGGGAGAGGACTACGGCGCGGTCCCGGGCAAGGACAAGGCCCGCAGCGCGGGCCCCGGCCGGCGCCGAGACCGTGAACGCCTCCTGAAGAGGAAACTGAGGCAGCCCCTGGAAGCTAATCATCTCTTCCCGAAAGCTGGGTTGACCCGAATGAATAGTCCCGCCCCCGAAGGGACGGGACGGATGCCCGCGGTGCCACCCTTCTTGCCCTCGCCAGGGCTACCACGCCGGCAGCCACAAGCGGAGCCACTCGACGCGCGCTAACGGGCGCCTCCCGGCCGAACCTACCGTCCGCCTCTGGCAGACCTGGGCTCGGCGGCTCCGGGGCGAGTTCGAGCTTCCTGTGGCGCCGGGTTTCCACCTGCTCCCGGCTCTCTGTGGCCCTCGGAAAGCCCTACTGCTCCCCTTCACAGCCTCTAAAGGCCTGGTTGGGGCTTAGTGTAGGGGTGGCCTCACATTTTGTCAAGCAGGTGGCGACTGGCTGTCTAGGCAAGCGGAAGTTCCCTGGCCCGCGCTAGCAAACCCCCTCAGAATTACGAAAACACAACCTAGGGGTTGACAAACCGTCGTAGTCACGGTATAAAGGAGCCGGAGCTACAGGGCTCCTATGGTAGTACTATGTTACGAGAAGGCAGGCTTACCGCCTGCTTTCTCATTGTTGTTCGCTGACGGCAACACTTCCATTACAGTTCCGTTTGCTCGGTTTAGGCGAACGATATGGACCATCCGGCCCGGGATCTTAGGATTGGGGATTTCTTCTATAGTGAGAATCCCTTGCGAAATAGCCTCATCTAGAAGCTCCTCAACCTCTTGAGGCGTTTCCCCGAACAGTCGCTTAGGGAGAAGAACCTTCTCCCGTAAGTAATTCCTTACGATGTACGGAATGCTCTTCTCGAGGCTATCAACGATCCCTATTAGGGCACGTGTGACCTCAGTCTCCTCCTTCGCTGCTATGCCTGGCATGGAAGGCTGAAGCGGGGGTTTTTCTGTGAGGTCGAGGCGTGATTCAAGCGGGTAGACGCCATTGGTGAGCGTGAACAACTCTCTTGATGCCGAGCCCCCGAAGCAAAGGACATAGATTCGCTTTCCGTGCTGCTTACACCTAAGAACTGCTTCCTTGAAGCCCGAATCTCCGGAGCCAAGGATGAAAGCGGTGACCTCTCGGTCCTGCGTGGCGTGGTCATACATGTCGAAGCTCATCGGGAAGTCACTGCGGTCCCTCCCAAACCGCGTAGAGAGTACGTTCATTGCCCGGTGACCGTGATCCTCAATTGTCCGTGCATCTTGAGGTCGTCGTGTCCAATCTCCATAGAAGAAGATTGTGCGCAGATCACCGAGCTCCTTACCCAGAGCTTCGAATGCACGAACAATGTCCTCGATGGTGATGTATTGAGAGTAGTTCCGAAATGCCATTCGGAGGTTTTCATAATCTACAAAGCCCAGCAATACTTCCTTGCTCATCACCCGGCTCCCCTTAGAAGTGCATTATACTCCCACGCGAAGCCAACGGTGACTTGGCCCGCTTCTATTTGAGGGAGTCTTGCACTTCCCTGACTATCAAGAGCCTCTCGGGCTCCAGCCCTCAGAGGTCCTGGGGAGGCCGTACTCGCTGCCCCAGCGTCGCTGCTGCGTCTCCTTGAGAGATTGGTAGCGCTCTCGGAAGGCCGCGGAGCTCAGGGCAGGGGTGGTCATGATCCAGGCGTCCTCACGGTTATCGTAGTAATGGGATCTGACTCCCACCCGAGTGAAGCCGTACTTCTCGTACAGGGAGACGGCGGCCTCGTTGGAGCGGCGCACCTCCAGGGTCATCACCTCCTGCCCGTGGGCCGCCGCCACCTCGATGGCGGCGATGAGGAGCAGTTCGCCCAAGCCGCGCCGACGCTGGCCTTCCCGCACCGCCAGGGTGACGATGTGGGCTTGCTTCACGATCAGCCACAGGCCCACGAACCCGAGAATCAGCTCTTGCGTGGCTTCGGGTGGGGGCTGGAGGCTGAGCAGGCGGCGCAGGGTCTCTCGCCAGCCCCGAGGGCGTCGCACTGGAGCCGGCGGGGTCGGCCGCCGCTCAGGCGGCTGCTGGACGAGGATCAGGTAGCGGGCCAGGCGGTTCTGGAGTTCTCGCTTGTAGGTGGTCTGGGGCCACGTGGAGGGGAAGGACTCCCGCTCGATGTCCACCACCTGCGGGATATCGCTGGGAACCATGGGCCGCACTGCATATTGGACTGCCGTCAGCATGTGGGACTGTCCTCGGGGTCTGTAGCAGAGATTCTAGCATACTGCCCGGGGCGATGGCCCGTTTACGTTAACGTTAGAATCGTACTAAAATGATCACGTACTCGCCGTGGGCTAGCCGCCCGGCGCTTTGCTCCGGGAGAAGGTGCGGCGGGCCCCGGCGAAACCACGATGCACATCCTCATCAGGCTCCTCAGCTTCCTGCGGCCTTACAAGCGCCGTGTCGTCCTCGCCTGGTTGTGCGTCTGCGGCGCCAGCGCCTTTGTCCTGGTGTCGCCGCAGCTTGTGGCCTGGGCCATCGACACCGGCCTCAAGGTGCGCATCCAGGGCGTCAGCGGCGACACCAGCACCGGCGTCGCCCTGGGCAGCACCCACACACTGGTCATCGCCGCCCTGGCCATCGTGGCGGCAGCGATAGGGCGAGGCGTCTTCGCTTACGGCCAGACGTACCTGGCGGAGTGGGTCTCCCAGCGGGTGGCCTACGACCTGCGCAACGCCATCTACGACCACCTCCAGCGCCTCAGCTATGCCTACCACGACAAGGCCCAGACGGGCCAGCTCATGTCCAGGGCCACGCAGGACGTGGAGGGCGTGCGCATGTTCATCAGCCTGGGCGTCCTCCGGCTCCTCTACATCGTCATCCTGCTGATCGTGGTCCTGGCCCTGATGCTGTACAGCGACTGGCGTCTGACCCTGGTGAGCTGGGCCATCCTGCCCCTTATCGCCTGGCGCTCCGTGGTTATGACCACCCAACTGCGTCCCATCTGGCTGCGCGTTCAGGACGGCCTCGCCCGCCTGGGGACGGTTCTGCAGGAGAACCTCACCGGCGCGCGCGTGGTCAAGGCCTTTTCCCGCGAGGAGCACGAGAGCGAGAAGTTTGCGGTTGAGGCCGGCGCCCTCTTCCGCGACTCCTACGCCACGAACCGTATCCAGGCCACGAACAGCCCGATGCTGACCGCGCTCTGGATGATGGCCACCGTGGCCACCATCTGGTTCGGAGGGCGCCAGATCGTGGCCGGCAACCTTCAGGTCGGAGAGCTGACGGCCTTCATGCTCTACCTCACCCTCCTCCAGATGCCGGTGCGGGTGCTGGGCTGGGTGGTCATCCTCTTCGCACGAGCGCAATCGTCCGGGGAGCGCATCTACGAGATCCTGGACGCGGAGTCGGCAGTGAAGGAGAAGCCGGGGGTGGTGGAGCTGCGCTCGGTGAAGGGCCGCGTGCGCTTCGAGAACGTCTCCTTCAGCTATCATGCCATCAGCCCTGTCCTCCACGACGTGAGCCTGGACGCCCGCCCGGGAGAGGTAGTGGCCCTGCTGGGGCCCACCGGCAGCGGCAAGAGCACGGTGGTCAACCTCATGCCCCGTTTCTACGACGTTACGAGCGGCCGCATCACCATCGATGGCATCGACATCCGGGATGTGACGCTGGCCTCCCTCCGCCGCTGCTTCGGCATCGTCCAGCAGGACATATTCCTCTTCTCGGCCACCCTCCGTGACAACATCGCCTACGGGGCTGTGGATGCCAGCGAGGAGGAGATCATCAGGGTGGCGAAAGCGGCCCGCATCCACGACTTCGTCATGAGCCTGCCGGACGGCTACGACACCTGGGTGGGCGAGCGTGGCATCACCCTCTCCGGGGGACAGAAGCAGCGGGTGGCCATCGCCCGGACGCTGCTCATGGACCCGCCCATCCTCGTGCTCGACGACTCCACCTCCAGCGTTGACACGGAGACGGAGTACCTTATCCAGCAGGCCCTGGCCGAACTCATCAGCGGACGCACCACCTTTGTCATCGCCCAGCGCCTGCGCACCGTGAAGGCCGCCGACCAGATCCTGGTCATGCGCAACGGCCAGATCGTGGAGCGGGGCCGCCATGAGGACTTGCTGAAGCGCGGCGGCTTCTACCGCGAGATCTACGACCTGGAGCTTCGGGACCAGGAGGAGGCGCTCCTCCGGGCAGGACGAAAGGAAGAGGCGCAGGCGGCTGCCTTCTCCGGGCAGACGTCCGGGGAGGAAAGCCTGGCCTCTTCGCCCGGGGGCGGCTAGGGAGGAGAGGAAGTCTACATGGCCTACTGGGGAGGCGGAGCAGCGGGCGGCTGGAGCCACAGCACCATCAACCCTGCCGGTCTCCGGCTGCGCCGCAGCATCGACGACTGGGACGAGGAGACCCTGGGTCGAATCTATGACCACCGGGTCATGTCACGGCTGGCCCATTACCTGGGGCCCTACAAGGGCCGGGCGGTTCTCTCCTTTGCCAGTATGCTGGTCTACGCCGCCGCCTCTTACGTCCAGCCTCTGCTTATCGGCCAGGCCGTGCGCGGCCCCATCGCCAGCGGTAACCTGGCCGGGCTAAACCTCCTGGGTGGCATCTTCGTCGTGCTGGTCCTGGTGAGCTGGGGCGCTCAGTACGTGCAGCTCACCACCACGGGCTACATGGGCCATCGCATCCTCTACACGCTGCGCACCCAGATGTTCGACCACCTCCAGAAGCTCTCGCTGCGCTTCTACGACAACAACGAGGTGGGTCGCATCATGTCGCGCATGACCAGCGACGTGACCGTCCTCCAGGATCTCCTGACCACGGGTGTCCTCACCATCTTCTCCGACTTCGTGGGCCTGGCGCTCATCGTCTTCTTCCTGCTCATCCAGGACGTGCAGCTAGCGCTCCTGACCATGACCGTGATGCCGGTGCTGATCGTGATCATGGCCTTGTGGCAGCGCCGGGCGCGACGGGCCTTCATCCAGGTGCGTCAGGCCATCGCTGTGGTCAATGCCAACCTCCAGGAGAACGTCTCCGGCGTGCGCGTGATCCAGAGCCTGTCGCGGGAAGGGGAGAACGTCCGCCGCTTCGACATGATCAACGCCGACAACCTGGTGGCCAACATCGAGGCCGGGCGCCTCCAGGCCGTGGTGATGCCCGTGGTCGAGGTCCTGTCGGCTACGGCGCTGGCCATCGTCATCATTGTGGGCGGGCAGCGGGTCCTCAACCGCTCCCTGGACCCTGTGGTCGGCGTCAGCTTCATCCTCAGCTTCGCCCTCTATATCCAGCGCTTCTTCGACCCCGTGCGCGACTTGGTGCTTCAGTACACCCAGGTCCAGCGGGCCATGGCCGGCGGCGAGCGGGTGTTCGAGGTGCTGGACACGCGGCCGGACATCGAGGACGCCACCGACGCTCTGGACCTCGAAGACATCCGGGGTGAGGTGGTCTTCGACCACGTCAGCTTCAGCTATGTCGAGGATGTAGAGGTGCTGCACGACATCTGCCTGCACGTCCGGCCGGGCGAGACCATCGCCCTGGTGGGACCTACGGGTGCCGGCAAGACCACCGTCACCGCGCTCATCGGCCGCTTCTACGATGTCACGGGGGGCCACCTCCTCATCGACGGCCATGACATCCGCCAGATCCGCCGCCAATCGTTGACCCGCCGCATGGGCATGGTTCTCCAGGACCCCTTCCTCTTCTCGGGCACCGTGCGTGACAACATCCGCTATGGGCGGCTGGAGGCCAGCGACGAGGAGGTAGAGAAGGCGGCCCGCGCCGTGGGCGCTCACGACTTCATCGTCCGCCTGGGGCAGGGCTACGACACCCTCCTTCACGAGCGGGGCCAGAACCTGTCGGTGGGTCAGCGCCAGCTCATCAGCTTCGCCCGCGCCGTCCTGGCCGAGCCGCGCATCCTCATTCTGGACGAGGCTACCGCCAACGTGGACACCCGCACCGAGGTCGTTATCCAGCGCGCCCTCAAGCGGCTTCTGAAAGGCCGCACCTCCTTCGTCATCGCTCACCGCCTCTCCACGGTGCGCGGCGCCGGCCGAGTGGTGGTCATGGATGAGGGTCGCATCGTGGAGGTGGGGAGGCATGATGAGCTCCTGGCTCGGGACGGCCTCTACGCCAGGCTTTACCGGATGACCTACCAGGAGCGAAAGCCCGGCGGCGACGGCGATGGCCTGCGGCCAGCCCGGCCCCCGCCAAAGGCGGGTCCGCCTCGGGCGGAGGCAGGCAGGCCTGCCGAAAGCCCGTCGACGGACCCGGCCGCGGCCGGCTAGAGGGTACTCTGCGGGCGAGGTGAAAGATGAAAGTCGAAATCTATGAGGCCGACCCCTTCACCCAGCGCAAGGACAAGCTGCTCGTGACCCTGAACACGGACTATCGCTTTCAGAAGGGAGATGAGATCTTCATCGAAGAGGGTGGCAAGCCGGTGAAGGTCCGCGTCAGCTACGTCCAGGTGCGCATCAAGGGCGGCGCCGTCGAGCAGGAGTTGCTGGCGCTGCGGATCTAGTTTCCTTCGAGCCACTCGGTGGCAACGATGGATTTGAAGGCGCCTACCACCTCCCCAAGCGTAGGGGCAGGGCTTGCCCCTGCCCTTTGGCTCGCGTCATGGGCGCCCGCCACGGCGGGCTGCGCCCCTACTCCTAACCTCCTTCAAGCCAGCCCCACTGCCTCGTGTACTCGCGGCTGGCCACGCGACGGGGGTTCTCGCGGTCAAGCTCCCACTTCAACGGGTTGAGGTGGATGTACTCGCGGATGCTGGCCAGTTCACCCTCGTTGCGGATCACCCGTTCGTAGTAGTTGCGCTGCCAGACGCGCCCTGAGCGGTGCGGCGCATTCTGCCCCAGCCACTTCAGCCACTCGGTGGCTACGATAGATTTGAAGGCGCCTACCATCTCCGCCAACGTAGGGGCAGGGCTTGCCCCTGCCCGTGTCATCGGGCGTGCGTTATGGGCGCCCGCGAGGGGCGCCCCTACGGGATTCAACCAGGCGATGAAGTGGATATGATTGGGCATGATAACGAAAGCATCCAGGGAGACACCGGGAAATCGTTTCTCCTGGTCATGCCACGTCCGCTCTATGATCCCCTTCAGAACTAGGTCGTCAAAAAGAGGTTGGTGGTCGCGCGCACAAACGGTCACAAAGTACGCGCCGGGCGATGCGTAGTCATGCCCTGGCAAGCGGATGGAACGGCGGAGGCGTCTCGGGCTTGTGGCCCGAGAGACTCACTCCCACAAGCCACCTTGCGCCGAGGGCGCTGCCCCCTTGGGCGGCAGGCCCAGGTGCTTGTAGGCCAGGCGCGTGGCCACCCGGCCGCGAGGGGTGCGCTGGATGAAGCCCACCTGCAACAGGTAGGGCTCGTAGACGTCCATGATGGTGTCGGACTCCTCCGAGATGGAGGCGGCGATGGTGTCCAGCCCCACGGGCCCGCCGTCGAACTTCTCGATGATGGAGCGCAGCACCTTGTGGTCCACCTCGTCCAGCCCCAGGTCGTCGATCTCCAGGCGGGCCAGGGCCTCCTGGGCCACGGGCTCCGTGATGACGCCTTCGGCCATCACCTGGGCGTAGTCGCGGACGCGCTTCAGGAGCCGGTTGGCCACGCGGGGCGTGCCGCGGGCCCGGCGCGCGATCTCCTGTGTTCCGCCCTCCTCGATCTCCACCTCCAGGATGCGGGCGCTGCGGCGGATGATGGCCGCTACCGCCTCCCAGTCGTAGAAGTCCAGGCGGTAGACGGCGCCGAAGCGGTCGCGAAGGGGCGGGCTCATCATGGCGTAGCGGGTGGTGGCCCCGATGAGGGTGAAGCGGGAGAGGGACAAGCGTACGCTGCGGGCGCCGGGGCCCTTGCCCAGCACCAGGTCCAGGCCGTAGTCCTCCATGGCCGGGTAGAGGATCTCCTCCACCACCCGCGCCAGGCGGTGGATCTCGTCGATGAAGAGGGTGTCGTCTGGCTGGAGGTTAGTGAGGATGGCAGCCAGGTCGCCCGGGCGCTCGATGGCCGGCCCCGAGGTGATGCGGATGCTCACCCCCATCTCGGCGGCGATGATGTAGGCCAGGGTGGTCTTGCCCAGGCCCGGCGGCCCGTAGAGGAGGACGTGGTCCAGGGGCTCGCCGCGCTGCTGGGCGGCGGCGATGGCGATGCGCAGGTTGTCCTTGATCTTCTCCTGGCCCACGTACTCGGCCAGGCGCCGGGGACGGAGCGAGGTATCGAGGGCTATGTCTTCCTGGCGGGGCTTTCCGGACAAGATGCGTTCGGGCACGGCGGGGTGCGCCTCTGATCCTGCCGCCAGCAGGATCAGAGGGCTAGTCCTCCCTTCGCAGCTCGATCTTGACGGCGTTCCAGCGGTCCATGCACTCCAGCTCCACGCTCTCGGGGCCGCCCCACTCTGCGGGGAAGCCACCGCCGAACTGGAGCATGACGACGTAGGGGAAGATGTCGTGGTAGAGGAAGCCGCAGAGGCCAGCCGTGTCGTGGGCGCTGACCTCAAAGGTGTCGCCCACCTTGTGGCCCCAGGAGCAGTTGCCCTTGACGGCCTTTATGGTCCCGACCACTCGGTGCCCAACATGCGGACGCTGTCGCTGCTCCGTCATCGGCTGCCTCCCTGGTGTGCTTCGGGAGCAGCGTAGCTTGGGGCAGGCGGGGGTGTCAACAGAAGCGGAGGGCTTCAGTCCTCCCACACGGCGGGCACGGCGCCGACGCCCGCCCGGATGTCCTTGCCCCGCGGCTCCGGCGTCTCCCGCACGTCGTCCCGGCGCAGCGGCGGCTTCGGCCGGCCCGCGGGCGGTCGGGCGGCAGGAGGCGTGGGCCGGGGGCGGCGAGGAGGCATGCCGGCGCGCTCCTACGTGTACACGGCGACCAGCACGGCGTCGCCCGGGTTGGCGTCGTCGAAGAAGACGAGGGCGCAGCGTCGCCCGGCCACCATCTCCGCCTGAGGGATGCCGCGATTCACGGGCACGCCGGCCAGCCAGACGGCCAGGCTCCCCGCCACCTGCACCGTGGCCGTGTAGGACCCGGCGTCGAACGACTTCAGTATCCCCTGCCGCAGGTTCATCTCCAGCCCCTCAGACAGCTCCCAGGCGCAGCCGCATCTCGTAGGCGGGGCCAGGCCTGTTCCTTACATAACGAAAGCTCATCGCGAGCACCCGCCGACGGGCCGCAGAGAGCCCCGCCCTGGGGTCGGTGACTTCTACCACGTCGTAGAGCTCCTGGCCGCAGTTGACCGGCACCAGCACCTCGTCGTCGTCGGCCTGCATCTCCTGGTGGCGCAGGAGGGCGTCGGCGCGGTCCTGGGCGGCCGCCGTGGAGGTGAGGTTGCGGTCGTGGGTCTGGCGCAACCGGTCGTAGATGTCGCCCACGCTGGTCCAGTCAAAGTCCTCCACCATCAGGCCCTGGCCGAAGACCTGCACGCGGTTGAAGGAGGCGGAGCGGAAGCCGTAGCGCCCCTCAAGGATAGCGTGCTCGACCCCGTACTCGTAATCCGTAGCCTGAGAAGCGGTGGGGTTCACGAGGAAGCCGTACTCGCCCGAGACGAGCAGCACGTCCGGCACCATGGCCAGCAGGCGACTGACGGCATCTTTACCGCTCTCGGCGGGCTGAATGGTGAAGGCGGGCGACAGGCTGGTGACGGTGTCACTGGCGCTGAGAGCCCCGAATCCTAGGCCGGCGCGCCCCAGGATGAAGCGCAGCAGGGCGTACACTGCGCTCTCGCCGGCGCCCCAGGTAAACTGCCGCCGTGCCCGCCAGTTCTCCAGCAGCGCCCAGGCGTCGCTGGCGTGAAGGACGAAGAGGGCCCGCCCCCGGTCGTTGACGTAGTCCCAGCCCTCTATCCAGTATCGGGCCCCGGGAGAGGCCACAGGCCCGGAGGCGGTGACGTAGCCGGGGCTGAAGTCCACCTGTGAGCCGCGCTGGATAGCGGCGTAGGCGCCGCCCGAGAGGTCGTTGTAGCGGCCGTCGTCGTTGCGGAGGACGACCCGCAGGCGTCCTTCCCGGGGGCGTGTCTCCACGTAGGCCTCCAGGACGTCCTCGCCGAGTTCAAGCACCGGGGCACTGAGGCTGGCTCGCCAGACGCCCGACGGTGTCGAGAGCCAGCCGTAGCCCGGTCCCGCTGCCGCCGCCAGGCCGAAATCCCCCCCAGTGTCCATGACGACCGGCTCCCGCCATGTGTTGGACACGAAGGTCTGCCCTGGGGCCAGGTGGGTCCAGTAGGCACGGCTGTAGGCCTGGCTCCCCGTGTACTTCTCGACGAAGAAGAGCCGGTAGCGGCCCATGACGGCCAGAGAGGGCGCCCGGAACTGCACGCTGGAGCCAGCGCTGGCCAGCGTCAGCTCCATGAGGGGCGACCAGGTATCGAGGGCCTGGCTGTAGCCGTCGCCGTAGATGACGGTCCAGAGCCCGGCCACGCCGCTGGACTGGCTGCCGGCCACCGCGATATCGAAGTCGAAGTATTGGTTGCAGGCCAGGCCGCTCACCGAAGCCAGGCTGTGGCTCCAGGGCGCTGGCGAGCCCCACACTCCGTTCACCCGCTTCACCCTGTAGACCGTCGCCCCCACCGAGTAGACTAGGAGGGCCGTACCGTCGCTCTTGAGGGCGGCGGCCATCCAGGTCACCGCTCCTGACGCCGTCGCCACCGTCACCGGCGAGCCGAAGGTCGCTCCGCTGTCGCTGCTCTCCCGCACGTGGATGGTCACGTTGTCGGTGTGGACGGAGAAGAGGAGGACGCTGCTCCCCCGGCTTGCCAGGGCCAGACCCGCCGTGGCCGACACCGAAGCCAGGGGTGTCCAGGACGAGAAGTTGCTGCCCGGCCCGGGGTTGGCTACCCGCTGGTAGTAGAGCTGGCCGCCCGTGCTCCGGGCCCGCAGCAGCGAACCGTCGGAGGGGGCGGTGGAGGCGTGGTGGGATTCGGGCTCGCTGCCGGTGTAGAGCCTTTCCCAGCGCAGCCGGACAGTGTGGGCGATGCGCGCGCTCACGGGGACCAGCACATAAGGCACGGCGGAGGCGCTTCGCTGGGCGGCCAGGAGGTCGCTGCTCAAGATGCGCACGGGGCTAGGGCTCCCAGGGCGTCGAGCTCAGGTCAGCCGGGGCGGCGGGCCGATAGAGGCGCCGTACGCGCACCCCGGCCCGCCGCCCGCGGCGAGCCAGCTCCCGCGCGAAGGCGGCCAGGCGCTCCTGGCCCCACACCAGGTACTGCCGCCACACGTCGGGGCCGCCCACGTTGACGCGGTTGGTGGCGAAGGTGGCCCACTCTAGGGCGGCGTAGGCGGCCGCCCCCGTGGCGACCACGTCCTCCAGCGCCGCCGGGATGGTGGACGTGCTGGCGTCAAGGGTGTGGAGCTTGCCGTGGTAGACGCAGACATCCTGGGCGGCCAGGGGTGTTGCGTCCACAAGGAGGGTCAGCGTGTCGCCCCAGATGGAGAAAGGCGCGTAGGACGGCGGGTACTGGCCCGCCGGGTACTCGACGGCCTCCACGGCCACCAGGCCCGTGAGCGAGGCCAGCGAGAGGTCACGGCTTCCCTCCGTGGTGGTGAGGGTGGCCTTGCTCTCCAGCGGCACCGCCAGGCTGAGTTCCCTCACCGCCCGCGCGATGTGGCGGTCGATCTCGTCATCCGTCCAGCGGTAGCTGGAGGCGTCCTCGTCGTGCAGGTCGCGCCGTACCAGGGCGCGCATCGTGGCCAGGTCCATGGTATCCTCCCCCTCGCTATTCCGGCCCGCCTGAGGAGCGTCCAGGGTCATCGGAGGCGGTAGGGGCGGATGGCCATCCGCCCCTACCTTGACCCTCGCGCAGGGTCTCGAGCAGGGCAGCCTGGGCCCCCGCGACAAGTACCTTCGACTCCGGGCCCCTCAGAGGCACGCTATCGCACAAGGCCAGCAGGGCCTGGATCATCTCCGGACTGAGCTCTACCTTCATCGTCTAAACCAGCACCAGCACCTTGTCGCCTGCGCCCAGGGCGTCGCCCGCCTTCCACTGCACCCGACGCAGGGCCGGCGTACTGCCCTCGTAGAGGTAGAGGTTCGTCTGGTTGGCGCCAGGCGCGGCCCCGCCCACCAGCCGCAGGTAGGGGGTGGCCGGCCCGATCTCGAGGAGGCGAATGGCGGTGCCGGTGAAGTCCTCCACCCGTATGCCGTAGACAGTGCTCATCCCCGCGTGGCCCTTGATGTGGACGCCCCAGAGAGTGGTGGGCTTGTTGCCCTGGTAGTCTGGCGTCACCTCCACCCCCTTGGAGCCAATGATGGGACCCTTCCCAGAGTAGCTAACGAGGCCAATCACTATGCCGTGCAGCCACGAAAGCGTGCCCGCCCCATTCTGAATCGCAGAGAACATCAAGCCTGCGATGTAAGTTAGTGCCGTCCCCGTGAACTCAATCCCGCCATATACGCCGTAAGCGTACCCCGTTGTCGTCGTGTTGCATGTCGGCTGTGCAGTGACGCCAGCCCCAGGCAGCATCGGCGTCACGTCCCCCGTATAGTGCTTAATGCGCAGCGCCTGCCGCCCGGCAGCGTCGATAGAGGCCAGGCTCCCGATGGCGGCGACGCCGCTCACGTCCAGGTCGCCGGTGAGGAACAGGTCGTCGCCGCTGGCGCCGCTGTAGAGCAGGGGGCCGGAGCCGTCCCGAAAACGGAAGCCGCCCTGGGCGAAGGTCCACACCGCCTCCGTCAGGTCCAGGGCGATGTTGGCCTCCCCCACCGGCCCTTCGGTCACGTCAAAGCCCAGGCCAAAGTCGAAGACGGAGACTGCCGCCACCACTTGGGTGCCCGACTCGTGGACGCTGAGGAGGAGGTCATCGTGGGAGTGAGGGGCCACGAGAGCCCCGGCGAGACGCAGGGTGTCGGGCATGGCGCGCTCCTAGCTGGGTGTGGCGTAAACGTCGAGGGCGAGGGCCGTCGCTGTGGCCGAAACGATCTTGAGGAAGGCCGTCCCTCCGCGCACCTCGACCTCCAGGGAGGGCACCGGGTTCTCTGCCAGCTCCGCGGCCGTGAACTGCCGCTCGGCGCCGCAGAAGTAGCGACCGGCGGCCGGGTTCCAGCACAGCAGTTGTACCCGGAGGGCCGTCAGACCGGTGCTCCCCGTCGTGTCGAGGTCAAAGCGGACGCGGCGGTAGCCGGCGCAGTCCACGCCGGCCGCCGCCGTCGTCGGGTCCGAGGCGTCGGGGGCTGTGAGGCCGTCCCGGTGGAGGACGGTGCTCCCCTCCTCGTATGCGGGCCCCTTGGGCACGCCCCTGGTATCGATGCGGACGTCAACCATCCCCGCCTAACCTCCCCGCCCCAGGAACTGGGAACTGGGAAGCAGGAACTTGTCCCCGCCAGTCCCTCCCCAGTTCCCAGTTCCGAGTTCCTAGTTCCTCCTGTTACGGCCTGACGCCGATGAGCCTGGCCAGCTTCAGGGTGTTGAAGAGGGCCAGGGAGACGTACCACTTGACCCGCGTGCGGGTGGCGTCCTTGCTCTCCAGGCTGCCGACCCGCTCGATGGCGAGGCCGCCGGGCGCCGTCAATCCGGCCAGGGCCCCCTCGCCGAACTGCATGGCGTAGATGGTGGAGCAGTCGTTGCTGGTCCCCACCGTCTTGGCGTCCGAGATGTAGTCGGAGGCGCCGATGGGGATGCCGTCGTAGAACTGCACCATCTGCCCGAACTCGTTGCGGTCCGTCTCCAGGAAAGCGCCCGAGGAGCGGGCCAGGGAGTTGAGGGTGCGGCGGCTGCGCTTGCTCATGATCAGGAGCTGGGGCTTGCCGCCCTTGACGGTGTCCACCAGCTCGTCGAGCTTGGCCAGGGTGAGGGTGGCGCCGTTGGTGCCCATGCTCACCGTCTGCCCGGAGACGCAGACCTTGTCGATGCCGTCGAAGGCCTTGGCGTCAACGGAGGTGTCGCCGTTGACGAAGGTATCCTCGAACTTCCGCTGGAGGGCCTTCGCCTTGAGCTGGACGATGGCCGCCTCCAGGTCCTGGAGGTTGCTGCGGGTGGACATCAGGAAGTTGTCGATGTCGGCGTCGCCGCCCAGGATCTTGAGGGTGGCCGTGATCTGGGTGAAGGTGGGCGTGCTCTCCGTCCAAGTGTCGCCCACGTCGTAGAAGGCGGCCGTGGCGGCGGCGTTCTCGCGGTTGTAGGTGAGCCCGTTGCCCACGATCTCGATGAACGGCAGCACCTGCAACACCGGGCTGTCCTGGATCACCGTCTCGATGACGCCCGTGAGCAGGATGTCGTTAGAAAGCTTGGCCGCTTCGGCCAGTGTCAGTGCCATTGCTTACCTCCCCGGGGCCACCGCCCCGCCAGGGAACTGGGAACTTGGAACTCGGAACTCGACCAGTTCCACCTCTCCGCCCCTGTCCCCAGTTCCAGGTTCCTAATTCCTAGTTCCGCGTTCGATCCCCACCCGTATCTTCTCCTCCGGCGTCAGCGCCGAGAGGTCCAGTCCGCCACTGGCGGACCGGGGCGGCGCCCCCGCCGGCACGCGACCTGCCTGCGCCTGCGATTCCAGGTGCTGGCGGACCTGCGCCACCGTCTGTCGGGCCGCCGCCAGCGACGTCTCCACCTCCTCCACCGACTCGCCCACCACCATGTCGGCCGGCACCTCCGGCGAGGCGCTGAGGAGCGCCTGCCGGTAGCGGGCCGACGCCTCCCTCACCTGCTCCCGCGCCGTCGAGAGCTTACCCTCCAGCCCGGCGACGCGCTCCTGGTGGGCGGCGGCCTGCTCCTCCGCCGTGGAGATGGCGCCGCGCGCCTCCTCCAGGTCGCGGCGGAGCTGGGCGTTCTGCTCCCCCAGGTGGGCGGCGCGGGCCTCGCCGTCGGCGGCCGTGGCCTGGAGGCGTTCCACCTCGGCCTGCGCCTCGGCCAGCCGCTCCTGCAACTCCGAAAGCTCCTCCTCGCTCATGGACTCCTCCTCATCTTGAAAGGAAGCCCGCCTGTCTGCCTTGCCCTCCGTCAGGAAGGCTTGACCGGGGCGAGAATAGAAGATATGTTCTATGCAGGTCAATGGGGATGTGTCACCGGGAGCGGGGTGGTATTGGAGGCAGTTTGAGCGCGCCACCCCGGGGATGGTGGATTGACTGCGGCGGCGGAGTGATGCAGAATGCTGGCGCTTGTCGTTTCTACCATGGGGGCGAGGACGTGGAGCTCGATCTCGGCGCGCACAACGTCACCAATCTGGAGATCGCGTGTGACGCAGGCCTGTCGAAACAGGAATTCGACCAGGTCAAAGCTTCACTGCCGGAGAATGCTCTGAGTGAAGGCCGTCTCGTCAGGCACTGCGACTACAGGATCGGGCGTCGGCGTTACCATGAGTTGGCGATTCTCGGTCCTGCGGGCGAGGGCAAGTACTGGCTTGCAATCCACGCTTCTTCCGGTGGGGGAACTGGCGCTACCGCGGGAAGTGTAGAGGATCTGCTCCAGGCGCTCTCTGGCCTGTCAAGGACAGCTGCCCTCAACTGTGCGGTGGACTTCAGGTATCCCTGGGGGCGCTGGTCTTCCAGTGTTTCGCTGCCGCTACGGCTCCCCCAATGGGGGCAGGCATTCGACGAGGTGAGAGGCATTCGGCTGGTAAAGATCTCCGCGGGCAAGGAAGTGGAGTACTCTGCTATACTAGATAGGCCACGAAGTCGGGAATACTTCCTTTCCCTGACTTTTGCCTACCAGTCGACAATTGACCCGTCAATGCCGCAGCGAGTCGTTCTGGAAGCAAGCCGCATCTCCGGGCTTCTGATTAAGCCAAAAGGCAGCCGCTAGATGCCGAAAGCCGCGTCACCACGGCGCCATTCCACAAAGCGAGGCGCGGGCGCTCGGCAGGCTCCTCTAATGAGGTTATTGCCATCACGCGAGCAGTCGAACGCTGTGAGGCAGCACTTCCACGTCGAGGACGACGACATCTGCTCGCACGTAGTGGGCGAGTCCGTCTCATGGCCTCGGCTTCCCATCGAAGACTTCGCTCCGCTTCGACAGACTGAACTCCCAGAGCTGCTTGAGGCAGGCTTCGGCCACATCGTTGAGCGGATGGAGTCTCTGTCCAAGGAAATGGAGGCGCTGCAAGAGCGGCTCACGCAGCTAGAGGAAGCTTTGGCAGCCCAGCCGCGCTGCCGCCAGGCTGTTCTGTACGACCTTGGTTCCGAGAAGTATGAGCTGAAGCAGGGGCTGGGCGTGCAGCTGGAGGAGTACGAAGAAGAGGCGGTGGCGCGGATCCCCGAGCTCGATGTGTTCGCCTCGGCCGACACCGACAGCGAAGCTCTGGCGCTTCTAAAAGGGGAAGTCGTGACTCTGTACGAGGAACTCGCTGCCACCCCCGTTGTGCGGTTGGGTGAAAGGCCACGGGCGTGGCTTCGCTTGCTGGAGCGGGTAATCCGAGTTGCCGAGTCTCCGTAGCGTCAAATACCGGGATCTCGTCACCGCACTGGAGCGCAAGGTCGGGCTCGATTTCCGCCAGGGCAAGGAGCGAAACGCCAAGTATGAGCTCGACGGCAAGGTGCGGCTCAGGGTCACGGCTCCCAAGAAGCATGGCGCTGATGTTCCTCCAGGAACGGCTAAGGCGATTCGCAACCAACTGGCTCTGGGCACGGCGGAATTCTTGGACCTAGTGAATTGCCCCATGACTGGCGCAGGCTTCGAGGAAGTCGTGCGCCGGAAGATCCGGCAGGGTCTCCTCTAGCTCCCTCGGTACCCTGCCTTCCTCAGCAGTAGGCTGCCTCTGGTCACGCCCCCGTCCCCTTCGCACCCACACTCCCCTCCTCCTCCAGCCAGCGCTTGAACTCGCTCTCCGGGTCCTCCACCCCCAGCTCGTCGGCGGCGCGGCGACGGCTGTGGATCCCCGCCTCCACCAGCGCCCGCTCGTCGGCCACCAGCCGGCTGCGGTCCTGCGGCACTACTGCCCCCCAGACGATGCGCGACCGGTAGGGGGCATAGGAAACCCCCGTCTGCTGCTCCAGCAGGCGCAGGATGAGCTCGTTGCGGCGCTTGTAGGCCGCCGTCCGGATCAGCCGCTTGCGCTGCACCTTCTTCAGCAGCGGGTCCAGCTCCACGTTCAGCGCCACCCCCGACAGGTTCTGCCGGTTCTCCCCGAAGGCCGCCCGCGGCGATTCGCCCAGGTCGTGCAGCGTGCGGTAGATGAGGTCCACGAAGTCCACGTGCAGCTTGACGCCGCCCCCCTGGAGCAGGTCCAGCAGGTAGGCCCGCGCCCTCTCCGGCAGCTCCCACACCGCCCCCGGCTGCACGGCGATGTCCTGCGACTCGCTCACGTTCTCCAGCACGGCGATGGGGTTCCCCGACAGCTCCAGGATCATCGATAGCTGCGAGAGGGCCCGGTTCAGCTCCCGCACCGACTCCTTGATGGCCGGCAGGTCGGAGACGCCCCAGAAGCGCTTGGGCTCTCGCAGGTTGGGGTAGATGACGAAGGGGATGAAGCCGCAGGGGTTGGCTTTGGCCTCCACCAGCACGTTGTCCACCCACAGCTCGAAGTCGCTGGCCGTCCAGACCTCCACCACCTCCGACCCGCGGGCGCGACCGCCCGCCTGCCGGTCAGGCAGGCCCGCCTGGCCCGCCGACACCCGTGTGGCGCCGCGACCCGTCGTGCGGGGGCCCGCCTTTGACGGGCCGTGCAGCATCTCCACCTCCTCCGGCAGCAGGCGGTAGCGACTGGCCACCCGCCAGACGCGGGAGACGTCGTCACCCAGCCACCAGACGAAGAGCCCCTGCACGTCGGGCGCCGACACGCGCACCCGGCGCTCGGCGGCGTCCCAGGTCACCTTGAAGGCGCCGTCGCCCAGGACAGCCGTGTCCAGCTCCGTGTCGAAGTCGAGCTGCGCGAGCTGGTTGGCCTCGTACACCTCCAGCAGCGCCTGCTCGGCGGCCCGCGCTCGCTCCGCCGCCTCCGGCGACGGGTCGACAGGGTCCACGGCAAAGGTTATCCCGCTTATCAGGTAGGAAGTGGTCTTCTCCACCAGCGCCTTGGCGTAGTTGAAGGTCAGGCGGCGCTCCCGCCGGCGCTGCACGCCCAGCCACTGCTCGCCCTGGTAGAAGGCCAGGTTGTCGGCGTAGGCCCGCAGGCGCTCCACGTCCATGCGCTGAAGCTGCTGGGGAAGAGTTGTCCCGTTCATGCTGTCACCTCCATTACGAAGCCCGGCGCGCGTGCCTGTCCGGCGGGCGCGCTCTCGTCGCCCTTCTCAGGCTGCGGAAGACGCTGCGACGGGAGATGCCGAATCGACGCGCCAGGGCGTCAATGCTCACTCCGTCGCCTCGATACAGCCGGGCGACCTCTTGGTCCCGCTCCCGCAGGAAGAGCTGTCGTGCCCCGCCCGGCTCGTCGTAGCGACAGCGCGGCAGAGGGCAGGTCAGGCAGCGGTCCCAGAGGTCGCAGCCGCTGTCGGCGTATTCCAGGTTCTCGGGCAGGGCGTCCTCGCGCACCCGTCGCGACGGGAGCAGCGAGGGCTCCTCACCCACCGATTCGCCCTGCACCATCTCACGGCTCCCCCCGCAGGCGGCCGCGGGCCGTCCGTGGTCGGGCGCCCGTCGCCGCCTCCACCGTCAAGGCCAGGCTCATCAGGTAGTCGTCGTGCCCTTCCGAGGGGTCGACGTAGAAGTTCATGGTCCGGTTCGCCCGGTAGGACACCCGCGCCCGCTCGACCTCCTGCCAGAGAGTCCGGTACTCGGCCGAGCCGTCGCCGGCGTAGACTTTGAGGCGGCCGCCGTTGACCGCCGCCAGCAGGTTGTAGCCCAACCGCGACTTGCTCTCGGCGCTGAAGCGCACCGGCGCTACGGTCTCCCGGCCCAGGGCGCGGGCCAGCCACGCCGCCAGCGTCTCCCCCAGGCCGGTGGCGTCCACGGCCACCCGACGCACGCGCCACACCTCTCGCAGCAGGTCGACCAGGCGCTCGTAGAGGCGGTCGTGGGGTTCGCCGACCCAGGCGCAGTGCTCCACCACCTCCAGGCGCGGCTCCTGCACCAGGGCGTCCGACGGCGGCAGGATGACCCGGGCGATGGTGAGCACCGACGCGTCCCGCCCGCCGGGCCTCTCTTCTGGGAGCGCCTCGCCGCCTTCGAGGGTGCCCTGGCCCGCCAGGTCCAGCCCGGCGACGTAGGTCTCGCCGGATTGCGGGCGGCTCAGGCGCGGGTGGTTGCCCTGGAGCTGGGCCCGCTGCTGCGTCGAGAGCAGGCGTCCGCCCCCGGCCAGCGTGCGCAGACAGTACTGGGTGAGGAAGAGGGGATGGCTGTCGCCCAGGCGCTGGCGCTCCGCCTCCACGAAGCGGCCGTAGGCCGGGTTGTGGGACGCCACCACCTGCCAGTCATACTCGAAGTGGCGGCGCAGGCCGTCCCGGCGCTCCAGCTCCAGGTTCGATTGCTTTACCTGCTCCAGGAGAGAGGTCTCCTCCCAGGCGGTGCCGTAGTGGACAGTGGTCGCATTGGCGACCGCCGCCATCGGCCGGAAGTCGCGGTCGAACTTCTCCCGCTCCACCTCCTGGCTCTCGTCCACCTCCAGCAGGATGCGCGCCGTGTGCCCCACCACGTTGCTGCCCGGCTCGGCCGACAGGAACACCTGGCGCGCCCGCCCCAGGCGGATGGCCCCGGGCCCCTCGCGCTGGCACCAGGGGCCGAGGCCGGCCTCCTGGAGCCGCGTCCACAAGCGTCGCATGCTGAGGCGCGCCTGCGGCTCGAAGGTGGGCGCGCACTTGATGGCGTCGGCATCGATGAGGATGTGGGCGGTCAACAACAGGACCTCTAGCTGGGCCGAGAGCTCGTTCTTGCCTCCCTGGCGGGCCATCATGATCGAGATGGTGAGGCCGCGACCGCCGAAGACGCTCTCCAGGACGGCCCGTGCGGCCTCCACCTGGTAGGGACGGAGCCGCACCCCTATCCCGGGCCCGGCCCCTGCCGGCGCCTGCCTGCGACCGGCCATCTACTGCATGAGGCGGAGGATGACCTGCGTCGCCACCGTCCCGGCGATCAGGAAGATGAGGCCGTTGATCCGGCCCTTCACCTCCGCCATCTCCCGCTCCAGGGCGCGCAGGCGCTCCTCCACGGCGGCGCGGAAAGCGGCGGCGCTCCCCTGCCGCGGACCCGTTGAGCCCGTCTGGGTTCCTCGCCGCCGCCCGGCGGGCGCTGACTGGGTGGTGATGGCCTCTGCCTCTGTCTCACGCTGCATCGCCGAAGACCTCCGGGTAGAGGGGGGCGCCCAGGTCGCGCAGCACCGCCTCCACCCTCTCCGAGAGCTCGCCCTCCGCCTGCTGAGACAGCCGGTAGCGGGCAGCGAGCGCCTTTACCAGCAACTCCAGCCCTTTGAACATCAGCTTCACGTCCTGCGGATTCTCTTCTATCGCCGTTCGCAGCTTCACGCGGAGGACGGCTATCTCGTCGTCGAGGCCGCCCATCTCGGCTGCCTCAGGGAGAGCCAGCCGCTCCGCCTCGCTCAGGGCCGACCGGTAGAAGCCCGCCGCTGTCGGCCGCCGGCCCCTCTTGCGCCGGCTGCCCTCAGCCTTCGCCACGGCCGGGCGACCCTTCCAGCGCCTCCAGCAGCCCCTCCACCGCGTCCGGCGGCAGCCGCGACGCCGCCTCGACGACACCCAGCAGGAGGTAGAGGGCTACCAGGGTCCATGCCCGACGCTCCACCGCCACCGCCAGGGGTGACATCTCTCTACGTCTCCTCTCCTACTGCCGCCGCAATTGCCGCAGCACCAGGGCCGAGATGAATGCTGCCCCCAGCAGCAGCGGCAGCCGGGCCAGAAGCCACACCGGCGGCCACAGGAACGGCTCTGCCGCCCCTTGCCAGTGCCATGACGCGTAGAGGGCCAGGAAGAAGAGGCTCTCCACTACCAGGGCGGCATTCACCGTCACCAGGGCGGCGGCCCCCAGCCGCCGCCGGGGGCTGGGGCGCCGCCGCAGCCAGTAGTGGAGGAAGTAGAGGGCGTTCAGCGTGCCACAGGCCGCCGCTGCCAGGTCCTGGGCCGCCACCAGTCCGTGCAACATGGGAAGGGTTGCCCGCCTAATCATGTCCCGCTTTGGTGCCGGGGCTTGTCGAAGAAAGGCCACCAGCCGACAAGAAGAGTAGAATATATGTGCTATTCCGTCAACAGGGGCCTGTCACCGGAGGGTCTGTTCAGGGGCGATGGGATCCAGGAGGTGAGGATTGGGTAGTGCGGAGAGTTCTATCCTGTTCTCTCTCGGCCGAGGAGCAGCTCGTTGCGGGCGGCGACGGCGTCGGGGTGAAGGGGCCAGCCCTGGCGCACCGCCTCCAGCAGTTGCAGGTCCAGGTAGCGCAGGACCGCCCCGTCGAGGTCGGTCTCGGCCAGCCGCCGCACCTCTTCCAGGTCGGGCCGTCCCGCTGCCTTTTCCGGCTCTACCTTGTCGGCCAGGAAGAGAACCTTCTCGAGGGCCGACATGCCGGCCCGCCCCGTGCTGTGCCAGCGGGCCACGGCCAGCACCTTCTCGTCCTCGACGCCGTAGCGGCTGGCCAGCCAGCGTGCCGCCACCGGTCCGTGGAGAAGGATGGGCGACGCTTCCTCTACTTCGTTGGGGTTCAAGCCCAGCTCACGGGCCAGGCGCGGGAGATCCTCAGGGTCCACTGCCCGGGCGATGTCGTGGGTCAAGGCCGCCATCATCGCCCGGTCCTCGTCGACGCTGTGAAGGCGCGCCAGGCGCCTCGCTTCCGCTGCCACCGCCTTTATGTGGCGGCGGAGCCCGTCGGGCAGCCTGTCGATGTGAACTCTGAGCGACTCCAGCTCGGTCTTGCTCACCGGACGCCGCTAGCCCTCGGCTCCCAGCCGCCGGCCACCCAAGACGTGCACGTGGAGATGGTAGATGATCTGCCCCCCATCTTCGCCGCAGTTGAAGGTCAGCCGGTAGCCACGCTTGGCGACGCCTTCGGTCTTGGCCAGCTGATTGGCTACCGTCACCATGCGCGCCAGCAGCGCCCCGTGCTCCTCGCCGAGGTCCGGTACGCCGGGTATGTGCTCCTTGGCGATCACCATGAAATGCACTGGCGCCCGGGGATGAATGTCTCGAACCGCGAAGACTAGGTCGTCGTCGTGCAGCTTGGACGCCTCCATGCGACCAGCCGCCATGTTGCAGAAGAGACAGCTTTGCATGCCGTCCTCCTCCTCCCTGAAACCGTGGAGCAAGGAAACAATCGGAACAGGGCGTCAAACAAAGTCCTCGCTCCCGGCCTCTACCGCCCTATCCTTCCAATATCGGCCTTACCGGCGCCGCCAGCATACCCCTCTCGGGCAGACCCGACAACACCAGGGGAGCGCCGATGATTTGTCGCCCCGAGCCTGCCTGCCGGCAGGCAGGCTCAGCGAAGGCTCCCCCTCCAATTGGGTCGGCGCTAGCATGGCCCCTCGGGGCCGCCGCCGGCGCAGCGAAGGGGCGCCACAGCGCCCCTTCGTCCTTCAGCGTGCCTATTGACCAGGCTAGAAGCCGACCCGGGCCATGCGGTGCAGCCTGGCCACTCGCTCCTCGATGGGCGGGTGGGTGCTGAAGAGGGTGGCTAGCCCCTCGCCCTTCAGCGGGTTGACGATGTACATGTGCGCCGTGGCTTGCGTGACCGCGCTCTCGGGCATGGGCTGCCGCTGCACCCCCAGATGCAGCTTCTCCAGGGCGCTGGCCAGCGCCTCCGGGTCGTGGACCATGCGTGCGCCACTGGCGTCCGCCTCGTACTCGCGAGACCGCGAGATGGCGAGCCGGATGAGGGTGGCGGCCAGGGGCGCCAGGATGATGGTGGCCAGCAGGGCTATCATACCCAACGGGTTGTTACGGCTGTCACGGCGGCCACCGCCGAAGATGAGCGACCACTGAAGCATCCAGGCGATCATGGTGATGGCGCCGGCCACCGTCGCCACCATGGTGTTGATGAGGATGTCACGGTTGCGCACGTGGGATAGCTCGTGGCCGACGACACCCCGCAGCTCCCGCTCGTCGAGAAGCCGCATGATGCCTGTGGTCACCGCCACCGCCGCGTGCTTGGGGCTGCGACCGGTGGCGAAGGCGTTTGGCGTGTCGTTCTCGATGAGGTACACCCTCGGCTTGGGCATCCCCGCCCGCGCCGCTACCTCCTCGATGAGAGAGTGCAGCCGCGGCTCCTGCTGCATAGTCACCTCGTGGGCGCCCGACATGCGCAAAGCCAACTTATCCGAGAACCAGAAGCCCGCGAAGTTCATCACCCCGGCGATGACCAGGAAGGCGATCATTCCCCCGTAGCCGCCGATAGCCCAGCCGACGCCGACCAGGACGGCGGTCAGGAGGCCAAACAGGAACACTGTCTTCAGGTTGTTCATCTCGCTCCTCCGACGGCGACGGCATTACGCTATCACTCCGTCATCTCCATTATAATACGTCGGAAGGCGGGCAAGAAGCTTGTGGTGGTGCCCGTCGCACACGCGCAGCGTACGATACGCCCCCGTTGCCCGCTGGCGGCGACGGGGGCGCATGTGGTAAGCAGCGCTGACTCTCGGAAGTCCTACAGCTTCAAGCCGTCCGCCACCAGCTCCCGATGGTAGTCGGCGTCGCCCCAGGCCAGCTCGGCCGCCTTCTGCCTCCGGAAGTAGAGCTGAAGCTTGTAGTCCTTGGTGAAGCCGATGCCGCCGTGGATCTGCTGGCCGTGGGCCACCACCCGGCGGGTCGCCTCGGCGCACCAGGCCTTCGCCATGTGGACGTCCATCTCTGCGTCCGGCTCATTCTCGGACACCGACCAGGCCGCCTTGTACATGATGAAGCGAGCGCCGTCCACGTCTGTCACCATGTCGGCGCACTTGTGCTGGATGGCCTGGAAGGCGCCGATCGGCCGCCCGAACTGGACCCGCTCCTTTGCGTAGTTGACGCTGATCTCGAAGTCCATCTGGGCCAGGCCCACCAGGTAAGCGCACTCGGCCACCGTGGCCTTCAGCATCACGTTCTTGACGCCGGCCCAACCCTTGTCCACCTGGCCGAGGACGTTGCCCTTAGGCACCTTCACCTTCTCGAACTTGATCTCCGTCTGCATGTCGCTGGCGATGGTCTTCAGCAGCGTGTGGGTGATGCCTGGGCTCTTGCTGTCCACCAGGAGGAGGGTGATGCCGTCCTCCGGGTTGGCGCCCTTCTTTCCGCCGGAGGCGGATCCGCCTTTGGCGGACGTGCGGGCCGCCACCACCATGTAGTCGCTCACGTGAGAGTCGCGCACAAAGAGCTTGGTGCCGTTGAGGACGAAGGAGTCGCCCTCTGCCTTGGCCTCCAGCTCCACCCCTTCGGCGTCGAAGCGGCCCGCAGGCTCGGTGAGGGCCAGCGTCATGATCATCTCGCCGGCGGCGAGCTTGGGCAGGAACTCCTTCTTCTGCGCCTCTGATCCCATCTCCATAATGGGGATCGCGCCGCCGATGACGGTGGGGATGAAGGGGCCAGGCACCAGGGCCCGCCCGAACTCCTCCAGCAGGATGATGAGATCCACGAACGTCATCCCGCTGCCCCCGTACTCGGGCGGGATGACAAGCCCCTGCCAGCCCTGCTCCGCCATCTTCTGCCAGAGCTCCGGCGAGTAGCCCTTCTCGTCCTCCTCCATGTCCCGGACAAGCTTTTCCGGGCACTCCTTCTCCAAGAAGTCTCGGGCGAAGTTCTTGAGCATCTCCTGCTCTTCGCTGAGGCCTAGGTCCATGGGTTAGCTCCTTTCAGGGATGATCTCTTAGTTCGAAGCTCGAACCTCGAAGCTCGACGCTCGAACATCGATCAGAACTGTCTCCAATTGGCGATCAGACGGTTGAGTTGCCGACCTATGTGGTCGTAACCGTCGATCAATTCGGCCAGGTCCGGCTCCGCCAAGTATCCAAGCTGAGCCGCTATGCGTAGGTGGGTCTCCATCTCGTTCGCAGACCCCATTGCCGTCCTCATGTAGTGCTTGAACTCCCTGGTTGACTCGCGCTTTGCAAAGCCCTCGGCGATATTCGCCGGGATGGATCTGCTGGCTCTTCGCATCTGACTCCCAAGCTCGAAGCGCTCCTCTTTCGGCAATCTCTGAGTGAGGCTCTGAACACGGACGAGCAGGTTCATCGCCAGCCTGTAAGCATCCAGGTCTTCGTGGCTGCGCAGCGGTGCCCGCTCATTCTTCATCGAGCTTCGAGCCTCGAACATCGAACCTCGAGCTTAGTCCCGCGGCAGCCCCAGCCCGCGCTGGGCGATAATGTTGCGCTGGATCTCCGAGGTGCCCCCCTCGATGGTGTGGGCCACGCCGCGCAGGAAGTTGTAACAGAACCGGCCCTTTAGGGGCGCCAACTCGCAGCCGCGCTCCAACTGTCCGTACAGCCCCAGGATCTTGAGCCCCGTAATGGTAATACGCTGGTGCAGCTCCGTCGAGAACAGCTTCAGGGCTGAGGCCTCGTAGTTGGGGATGAGGCCGCGGCTCTGGAGGCTGGCCACCCGGTAAGAGAGCATCCGCGCCACCTCCGCCTCCACAAGACGGTCCGACAGCTCGTAGCGAAGGGTGGGGCTGATGCCCAGGGTGCTGGTGTGGTCCTCGGTATGCGCACGGGCGTACTCGATGAGGGCGTCCATCTCCTGCCGCATGCCAGTGGCCGAGCCGATGCTGGAGCGCTCGAAGTCCAGGGTCGTGACCGCCGCGTACCAGCCCCGGTTCTCCTCCCCTACCACGTTGTCCTTGGGCACGCGCACGTTGTCGAGGAAGACATCGTTGAACTCGTGGCCGCCGGCCATGTTCACCAGGGGTTGAATGGTGAGCCCCGGCGACTTCATGTCCATGATGAAGTAGGTGATGCCCTTGTGCTTGGGGGCGTCCGGGTCCGTGCGCGCCAGCAGGATCATCCACTTGGCCTGATGGGCTAGGGTGGTCCAGGTCTTCTGGCCGTTGATGATGTAGTCGTCGCCGTCGCGGACAGCCCGCGTCCTCAGCGAGGCCAGGTCCGAACCGGCCTCAGGCTCGCTGTACCCCTGGCACCAGATGTCGTCCCCGCTCAACATTTGGGGCAGGAACCTCTTCCTCTGCTCTTCGGTGCCGTGGACGATGAGCGTGGGGCCGGCCATGCCCAGGCCGATGATCAGGTGCATGGGGCGCGGCGCCTTCAGCATCGCCATCTCCTCGTTGAAGATGAACTGCTGTATCACCGTCATGCCGGCGCCGCCGTACTCCTTGGGCCAGGCGGGGGCGATCCAGCCGCGCTCCTGGAGCTTCTTCCACCACGTCTGGCCCTTCTGCCAGGCCTCCCGGAAGTCGCTCTTGTCCAGAGGCGCCTCTGCCAGGATGAAGTCGCGTACCTCCTTTCGAAATGCCACCTCTTCAGGCTTGTCTCTAAAGTCCATCGCTAGTCTCCTCGCTGCTGGAAGCTAGAAGCTTGATCCTCCAGGTCTGCAAACACGCTTTTGTACGCCCGCATTCAAGTCGATTGATTGTCATCGACCACTGAACAGGGCCGTCCGGTCGAAGTACACCTCGTTTCGACACAGCCTCTGTCCACGGACTACGGCCAGGTCCATTCCATCTATCTCGATGGTCTTTCCGCCGGAAGCCGGTGTCACGTCAGCATGCCACAGAAACGCACCCCCTTCCTCATCGGCGAACGGGAAGAACTCGCGAAGCGACCAGTGCATGTTCCATCCTTGGAACAGCCTGGCCAGATACCGACGTAAAGCATCGTGTCCCACCACAGGCCCACGAGTGTTCGGATCTTGATAGACGCAGTCCTCTGTATAGCAGGAGAGGACCCTGTCGACATCTTGGGTGTTCCAGGCTGCTAGAATCATTTCGCTGAGTCTCAGGCCTTCTTGTCGATCCATGTCCGGCACTCCTTCGGTGGCTCTATGCGGCTTGCAGTGGACTAGCCCCGCGGCAGACCCAGTCCACGGATGGCTATGATGTTCCTCTGTATCTCCGAAGTGCCCCCGCCGATGGTGCTGGCCGTGGCGTGCATGTGCATCCGACAGACCCGCCCGCTCAGCGGCGCCCAGTTGGAGTCACGGTCTAGCTGCCCGTAGAGCCCCAGCAAGCGCATGCCCGTAGCCGCGATGCGCTGGTCCAGCTCCGACACGTAGAGTTTGGCTATCGACGCCTCGATGTTCGGTACCTGGCCCCGGCTCTGGATGCTCACCACCATGTAGGACATCATCCGCAGCACCTGCGTCTCCAGGTAGCGGTCCGCCAGCTCCAGGCGCACCTGGGGGTCGCGCTCCAGGATGCTCTGACCGCCCGGCCGCTGCTCGCGGGCGTAGTCCATGAGCTGCTCCACGATGAGCTGGTGGCGCACAGCGTGGGCGACGCCCGAGCGCTCGAAGGCGAGGGTGGCTCCCGCCACGTACCAGCCCTTGTTCTCTTCCCCCAGGAGGTTCTTGCGCGGCACGCGCACGTTCTCGAAGAAGACCTCGTTGAACTCGTGGCTGCCCAGCATGTTCACCAGCGGGCGGACGCTGATGCCGGGGCTCGTCATGTCCACCAGGAAGAAGCTGATGCCCTTGTGTTTTGGAGCGTCGGGGTCGGTGCGGGCCAGCAGGATCATCCAGTCGGCGGCGTGGGCGCCGCTGGCCCAGGTCTTCTGGCCAGTGATGAGGTAGTCGTCACCGTCGCGGACAGCCCGCGTCTTCAGCGAGGCCAGGTCCGAGCCCGCCTCGGGCTCCGAGAAGCCCTGGCACCAGACCGTATCTCCCTTGAGGATGGGCTCCAGGTGCTCCCGCTTCTGCTCCTCGGTGCCGAAGAGGATGATGGTGGGCCCCGCCCAGCCGACGCCGATGCCGCCCACCAGGGGCGCCCGCGCCAGCGCCATCTCCTCGTTGAAGATGAACTGCTCCATGACGCTCAGGCCGGCGCCGCCGAACTCCTTGGGCCAGGCCGGGGCCACCCAGCCCTTGGTCCCCAGCTTCCGCCGCCAGGCGACGACGGCGTCTTGACCGCGGGCGAAGAAAGCCTCACCGCCCGCCCACAAGCCCCAGTCCGACTTGCGGCCGGTCAGCTCTCGGGGTAGCTCCCGCCGGATGAAGTCCCGGACCTCTTGTCTAAAGGCTGCTTCCTGGGGGCTGTCGCGGAACTCCATAGGGGCCTCTCATTCTCCCCTGTCCAGCTCCTCGATGCTGGACAGGCGCCCGGCGGCTCTATCTGCCTCGGAAGGTGGACCGCCGCTTCTCCACGAAAGCGGACACGCCCTCGCTGAAGTCCTGGGTGGCGGCGCTCCTCACAATGGCCTCCCGCTCGTCCTCAAGCTGGCGCTCCAGTGGCTCGCACAGGCCCCGGTACACCAGCTTCTTGGCCTCGGCCATCGCCAGGGGCGGGCCCTGCGCCAGCTTCTGCGCCAGGTCCTGAGTGGCTTGCTCCAGCTCTGTGTCCGGCACGACCCGATTCACTATGCCCAGTCGCTCTGCCTCCCGGGCGTCCATAGCGTCCCCGGTGAAGAAGATATCCAGGGCCCTCTTCGGCCCGATCAGTCGCGGCAGGAAAAAGGTGGACCCGCCATCGGGCGCCAGGCCCACGAGGACGTAGGCCATGTTGAACCGTGCGCTCTCCCCCGCCACCACCAGGTCGCAGCCCATGGCCAGACTCATGCCGTAGCCGCTGGCGAAGCCGTGCACCCGCCCGATGATCGGTTTTGGCATCCGTGTCATCTCCACCAGGATCGGGTGCAGGAGCGGTATGAGGCGCTGGAAGAAGCGAACAGGTTTCCCTTCCTCCAGGTGTTTTGCCATCGCCTTCACGTCTCCGCCGGCGGAAAAGGCGCGCCCTTCCCCGCCCAGGATCACGACTCGCACGCCGTCGTCCTTCCCGCACGCCATGAGGGCGTCCCAAAGCTCTTCGCCCATCAAGAAATTGAAGGCGTTCAGCGTTTCCGGTCGGTTCAGCGTGATGGTAGTGACGCTCTCGGTCTTCGCCAGTCGGATCGTTTCGTAACTCACCCTGGCTGCTCCTTTTCCCGCCACTCAGCTCGAGCGGCCAGCGGCTGGCTCCTTCGCTTCGCCACCGTCTTGATGGCTGCTGTCGGCACCGAAGGTCAGGGTAAGACGGTGCAGGCATTCCCCTCCTGCGACCTTCAGGCATTTCCCCAGCGACGGGCTTATCTCATACCCCAAGCCCAATGCGTCGGCCCAGCCGGTGATCCGTACGAACATGCCACATTCGTATTGGTCAGAGATGCCGGCACGCACTGCGTTCTCGTTGGTGAAGCAGCGCTGCACGTGCACTTGAAAGGCGTTCCTGCCAACCTTTGTCACCTGGTAGTCTGCAAGGTCCGGGCCCAGGAAGCCGAGGAAGATCTCTTGTGTCAGGAGCCAGTCGTCGATTGTTGTCACTGCCGGAAGCTGCAAGGCGCGGGCGATGCGGCGGGCCTCAACCCTGCCGACCTCATGCGCGGCGACGCGGTTGAGGCGATTGGCGGCTTCCATGCCGTACTCCATGGCGACTGCCATGAACCAGCGCGCGTCGTGGGACATCCAGCACTTGATGAGAAGTGCCTCACGCTCCGGCGGCGACAGCCGCTGTAGAACAGCGCTGGCCTGCCCCCTCAGCCTGGGCTGCAGTTGTTCCTGACTACGCATCAGGTTCCCTCGCGCCCAGCCTCTCATCCGCGACCCCCGCGCCGGCATATGACTCAGTGGCGACGGGCATGTCCCGGCCCAGGGGCTGCCAGAGAGGGAGAGCCCGTCGCACCACTTGCAGGGCCTCCTCCAGGTTCACCTCCGGGCTGGGGCGCAGGGACTGGACGAGGAAATCGGCCCAGCGCCCCACCCTCTGCCGGTCGACGCCGCGATCCAGCCCCAGCAGGTAGATGATGTCCAGGGACAGGCCGAGGCTGAGGAACTCCCAGGCTATAGTCGCCGAGTCCACCTCCTGGGAGATCAGCCCTCGCCGCTTCCCCTCCTCAAGCGCGTCCATTAGGAAGCGGATCAGAGCCCGGAAATTGCCTCGCAGCGCCTCCTGGATCTCGGGGTCGTCGGACTCGGCCAGGGCGCGGAACTGCAAGCGCATGAAGCCGGAGCGGCTGCGGGCGTGGTCGTAGTAGCCGAGGGCGATGGAGCGCAGGATCTCAAGGGGGTCGTCTATCTCCGCAGCCATCTGCTGCCAGAGCTCCACCAGGCGCCCGCCGCCGCTGCCGAGGCTGGCGACGAAGAGGTCGCGCTTGCTGTTGAAGTAGCGGTAGAGGGCGGGCTCAGACACGCCGGCCGCCTTGGCCAGGTCGGCGGTGCCGACGTTGGCGTAGCCGGCGGTGGCGAAGAGGCTGCGCGCCACCTCGATGATGCGACGCCGTCGCTCGCTGGCGGGGAGCCTGCGTGCCCTGGCCATGCCGCCCCCTGGAGCTAGTTAGTGACCACTCACTATCTACTACCAGAGCGACTGCATGTCAAGAGGCCGTTGTGGAACTCCCGTTCTCCCCGGCCTCTATGCTATAATGCCCGTGGCACCTTGGCAATTGGCTATCAAACTGCGTGATTACTCTCTTGACATACGGCCAAAATCGTGTATACTCGTGGTGTGAGAGATTAATCTCTGGAGGGGCCGAATATGCATCTTAACCTTTCTTACGACGAGAGCAACGAAGGCATCAACGCCGGGCTGTCGTTTTTCGACAGTCGCCGATATGTGGTCCGAGCGTTGGTGCCCCCCGGCTACGAAAGGTATTTCCAGGAACAAGCGCGCTACACCAGTGCCCACACGTCGACTGCCATCGAAGGCAACCCGCTCAACGAAGACGAGGCGATGTTGATCCTCGCACAAGGGGGCGAGGCAGACAGCCCGGCTGCCGTGGAAAAACTAAACCTCGACGAGGCGTATCAACTCATGGCACTGTTGGCATCCGACAAGTCGACGCGAATCGACGAGGGAATCATCAGGACCATGAACTCGCTGCTGCTGAAGGGATTGCCTGACCATGGGGCACGCAATCGGGGCAAGTATCGGATCACGCCCAATCGGATTGTGGACTCGATTACGCGAGAGAACCGCTATCTTCCCCCGCCGCCACAATGGGTGCCAGAACTGATGGCCAACCTTGCAAGTGACATCGAGAAGTGGATGGAGTCTTATCAGGCACCAGTCGCAGCCGCTCTTGCCCATTTCGGCCTCATTTCTGTTCACCCCTTTGACGATGGGAATGGGCGAACTGCGCGACTACTGGCGGACATGATACTAGACCTTCAGGGATGGTCTGTCGACGGCATGCTTGCCGTATCCCGAGTGATGTTGGACCGGCGGTCGGAGTACTATGACGCGCTGAGGGACGCACAGGGCATGGACTTCAGGGAGGATGTAGACGTCACACCGTTCGTAGCGTTCCAGACGAGGGCCTTGGGGTTTGCGACGGCAGCGCTAGAAGACCACGTCGTATCCTTCAGTCGCCGTCGAGACAAGCTTGTCAGGGAGATGTCATTCCTCAAGGAGAGGCAGGTGACAGGCCTCATGTTCATGATCGATCTGGGCCCGATCTCGACACCAGTGTATGCACGAATGACTGAGAGTTCTCAGGCTACGGCCCTAGCTGACCTGACCGAACTGGTGAGTCAGGGGGTAGTCGTTCGCGAAGGTGCAGGGCGGAGCACCCGTTATCGGCTGAACCTTGAGCTAGAGGCATCCACAACGGGCACAAGCAAGGAAGAAGGGGGATGACAAAAAAGAGAGCGGGCAGGCCTGCTAGTCCATGACCGCTCTCTCCCACCAACCGTGCGCCGGTACCTCAGTGGACAGAGAAGGGGACTGCTAATCCCCAGGTCGGCGGTTCGAGTCCGCCCCGGCGCACCAGTCGATTAGTGGCACCCAGCATGCGGCAACACCCTGAGTGCCTTCGGAACACGGGAGCGTAGGCTCCCGTGACCGCACCCTATTCTACCACAGCGCGGCAACGCCATGCTCAAGGCGGAACCCGTCCTAGCTCACGGCCCCTCTCGCCGCCGGCGCTCTTCCTCCTCCCGGCGTTTCTCCTCCTCGCGGCCCAGCTCCAACTGCTCCTCCACCGCCTCCTCCAGCTTCTCCTCCGGCTCCTCGGTCGGCTGGGGTACGCGGGCCTCCAACCTCTCGCCCAGGATGGCGTAGCGGTTCAAGCCCAGGTAGTGCAGCGGCCTATAGTCGTCGTCGCCCAGGAGCCACGTCTCGTCGAAGGCCTCGTCATCCACTGAAGCCGCTACCACCCGACCCACGAACAGGGTGTGGTCGCCGATGCGCAGGGCGTCCTCCAGGCCGCACTCAATGTACCCGATGCACCCCTCGATGAGGGGGGCCTCTACCTTGCGCGCCTTGAAGGTGGGCAGCTTAGTCAGCTCGAACTTGTCCAGCTCCTTGCCCGAGACGCTGCCCAGGTACTGGACGTGATGGATGAGACTCCGGGCCGGCACGTTGATGGCGAACTCCTCGCTGAAGCGGATCATGTCGTGGGTGTGCCGCGAGGGGTGCACGGCGATGCCTACCAGGGGTGGATTGAAGCTGAGGGGCATGGCGTAGACCACGGGCATGACATTCGTTTTCGCATGCCAGCTCGTGGTCACCAGCACCACCGGGCCCCCTGTCAGCAGCCGTCGGGCCTCCATCTCGTCCAGCGTCTTTCTCATCCTGCCCTCCCGATACGCAGATTCGGGCGAGCCAGCGCTGCCCCAGGAGCATTATAGCCACGGTCCGCCTGTAACTCATCGAAGACAGCGGGCGAACTGCTCTCAGCCCAATCAATAGCGTGGTTCGCTGTCCCCCGCTACAATGGGGAGAGCTCCCATGAAGGTGCACCTGTCCTACGGCCGCCACGGACTTGACGTCGAGCTGCCCGACGACGCCGATGTCCTCTTGCCCGAGCGAACGCCGGCTCTCCCCCGACCGGAGGCGGCCGTCCGCGAGGCCCTCCGTCAGCCCCTCGTCTCCCGACCCCTGTCGGCGCTCCTTCGCCCCTCAGACAGCGTAGCCATCGTCATCAGCGACATCACGCGGCCGGTGCCCAACCAGCTCCTCCTGCCGCCCATCCTGGAGGCGGTGGCCGATGCCGGCATCCCCCGCCAGCAGGTGGTCATCGTCAACGCCACCGGCACCCACCGCCCCAACACCCGCGAAGAGCTCCTGGCCATGGTGGGCCCCGAGGTCCTGGACGGCTACCGCATCGTCCAGCATGACGCCCGCGACCGCGCCTCCCTGGCCTTCGTGACCACCAGCGCCCGCGGCGTGGAGGTCCACGTCAACGCCGAGTACCTGCACGCCGACGTCAAGATCCTCACCGGCTTCGTGGAGCCCCACATCTTCGCTGGCTACTCCGGCGGCGGCAAGGCGGTGCTCCCCGGCATTGCCGGCGCCGATATCATCATGAGCAACCACGGCGCCGACATGCTCAGCCACCCCAAGGCTACCTGGTGCGAGACGGTGGGCAACCTCATCTTCGAGGAGATGCGCGATGTCGCCCTCGCTACTCGTCCCACCTTCCTGGTCAACGTGACCCTGAACGAGGAGAAGGAGATCACCGGCGTCTTCGCCGGCGACATGGTGGCCGCCCACGACACCGGCATAGCCCAGGCCGGCCGCCAGGCCCTGCGCCCCATCTCTCGCCTCTACGACATCGTGGTCACCACCAACATGGGTCACCCCGCCGACATCAACTTCTACCAGGCGGGGAAGGGCGCCTCCGTAGCCGTTCGCGCCCTCCGCGAGGGAGGCGCCGTCATCCTCACCGCCGAGTGCGCCGACGGCTTGGGTCTCGAGGACTTCGTGGAGCTCCTCACCAGCGAGGCCTCACCCGCTGCCCTCCTCGACAAGCTCCACGCCCCCGGCTTCGCCCAGTACGAGCAGTGGGGCGCCCAGTGCTGGGCCATGATCCAGCGACAGGCCGAGTTCTATCTGTACTCGTCGATGCCAGCCGAAACGGCTCGCGCCGCCCACGTCATCCCCTGCAACGACGTCTCGGCCACGGTGCAGGAGCTGGCCCGCCGCCATCGGGCCGAGCAGGGGAGCGAGCCCTCGATAGCAGTCCTTCCCCACGGCCACCTGACTGTGCCGCAGCCACCGGCCTGAGCATGCAGATCAGCCCTTACGGAGTGGTGACCCTGGCGGAGATTCGAAAGTGAGCCTCAAAGACAAGGTCGCGATCATTACCGGGGCTGCATCGGGGATCGGCCTTGCCGCCGCCCGGCGCTTTGTTGCCGAAGGGGCGAAAGTTGTCGTGGCCGATGTTCAGGATGCCAGCCGTGAAGTCGGCGAAATGACCAAGCAGGGCGGGGAAGCACTCTTTGTCCAGGCGGATGTCAGCAGCGAGGCGCAGGTAGACAGGTTGATTGAGAGAACCGTCGCAGCCTATGGCCGCTTGGACGTGCTGGTAAACTGCGCGGGGGTGGAGCTCTCGAAGAAGATTACAGATACCAGCGAGGCGGAATGGGATCGCCTCATGAGTGTGAACCTTAAGGGGGTTTTCCTGTGTTCTAAGGCGGCCATTCCGGTGATGCAGCGCAATGGCGGCGTCATCGTCAACGTTGCCTCAGAGTTAGGTTTGGTGGGTGGGTCAGAGATAGCCGCCTACTGCGCTTCCAAGGGTGGCGTCGTGCAGCTAACGAAGGCCATGGCCATCGACCACGCTGCTGACGGAATCCGCGTCAACTGCGTCTGTCCAGGCCCAGTCTCAACGCCGCTGCTGGAGGCCATAATGGGGGCTTCCTCAGATCCCGAAGGGGAGCGGCGACGCATCGCGGAGAAGACGCTCCTCAAACGCCTGGGGCGGCCCGAAGAGATCGCGAATGTCATCCTGTTCCTGGCTTCCGAGGAATCTTCTTACTTGACGGGCTCGGTGGTGGCGGCCGACGGGGGATGGACCGCCCAGTAGTCAGGCTGAGACAGCTTGCGGGTTTGGGCGCGACCGGCGCCCGGCCCAAACAGGCCTGGCGGAGCAAACTTGATCCCCTTGAACCCTCAGTCGCCCACGTAGATGATGCGGTAGACCTTCCCCGACCCGAAGTCGGCCACCAGCAGGCTGCCGTCCTGGTCCACCGCCACGTCCAGAGGGTGGTCCAGCCCCAGCGCGAAGTCCGTCACCTCATCTCGCGGTCCCTGCGCCGTCTCATGCACTGTCACCGTCACCACCCTCTTGCCGATGGTGGGGTCGCCGCTGTTGGCCCCCCACTGGGCGACGAAGAAGCTGCCCCGGTACTGAAAGGGGAAGGCGTCCGCGTCGTAGTAGGCGAGGCCGTCCGAGGAGGTAAAGTAGCCCAGGTTGGCCACCGGCGGCTCGCCCTTGGCCAGGGCGTCGCACCCCGGCGAATACGGCCACCCGTAGTCCTTTCCCTCCTGGATGACGTTCAACTCGTCGATGGTGGCGCAGGGCGGGTCAGCGCCGTTGTCGGTGGCCCAGAGCCGGCCGTCCGGTGTGAAGGTTAGGTCATAGGGGTTGCGGAGCCCGCGGGCGAAGACTTCCAGGTTGGTGCCATCAGGGTCGAGCCGCAGAATGGTGGCCGAGCGCGGGTCGGTCTCCTGGCAATCGTTGCAGGTGGAGCCGTTAGTCAGATAGAGCGTGCCGTCGGGGCCGAAGGCCAGCCCGTTGTTCTGGTGCCGCCCGTTGGGCAGGCCCTGCACGATCTCGCGCACGCCAGTCGCCGCGCCGTCGGTGCCGGCGGCGCTGGCCACCGTCACGCGGCCGGTGTTGGAGATGTAGACCGCGCCGTCGGGCGCCAGGGCGATGCCATCGATGCTGGGTGCCACCTCGACAAAGCGGTCCCGCGCCTCGAAGTCGCCATCGCCGTTCTCATCTCGCAGCCGCCATACGACGCCGCCCAGCTCCGAGACGTAGACGCGCCCTTTCCCCTCAACGGCCATGGAGGTCGGCTCTGACAGGTTCTCAGCCACGACAAAGGCCGCGAAGCCCGCGGGCAACCTCACCTCGGGCGCTGGCTGTCCGCCGGGTGGCACCGCCGCGGACACCGTTGGTGTAGGCGCAGCTGCTGTTGGAGTAGGGGCGGCCGTCGTCGGGGTCGGCGTCTTCCCTCCTCCCCCGCAGGCGGAGGTGAGTAATGAGACCGCTGCCACCAACAGCCCAGCGGCGGTCAGGCGTCGGCTGATCAGGGCTTTCGCTCCTCCAGCGGCCGCCAGCGCAGGACGGGCTGGCGGGCCGCCGTCGCCTCATCCAGACGGCGTAGCGGCGCCCGCTGCGGCGCCGACCGCACCACCTCCGGCTCCTCCTCGGCTTCCCGCGCGATGGCCAGCATGGCGTCGCAGAAGGCGTCCAGCGTCTCCTTGCTCTCCGTCTCCGTCGGCTCGATGAGCATCGCTTCGTCCACCATCAGGGGGAAGTAGATGGTCGGTGGGTGGAAGCCGTAGTCGATGAGCCGCTTGGCGATGTCCAGGGTCTTCACCCCCTTCGCCTTCTGGCCCGACCCCGAGAAGACCACCTCGTGCATGCAGCGGCGGTCATAGGGGAGACGGTAGGCGTCGCGCAAGCGGGCCAGGACGTAGTTGGCGTTGAGGACGGCGTTGTCACTCACCTCGCGCAGCCCGGCGGCGCCCAGGGTGCGAATGTAGGCGTAGGCCCGCACAATGACCCCGAAGTTGCCGTGAAAGAGGCCCACCCGCCCGATACTCTGTTCGGGCGCCGCCAGCACGTAGCCGCCGTCGTCCTCCTCACGACGCACGATTGGCGTCGGCAGGAAGGGGGCCAGGGCCTCCCTGACGGCGATAGGCCCAGAGCCGGGTCCGCCGCCGCCGTGGGGGGTGGAGAAGGTCTTGTGCAGGTTCAGGTGCAGCACGTCGAAGCCCAAGTCGCCCATCTTCACCCGGCCCAGCAGGGCGTTCAGGTTGGCGCCGTCGCCGTAGAGGAGGGCCCCGGCGCGGTGCACCATCTCGGCGATGCGCAGGATCTGGGGGTCGAAGAGGCCCAGGGTGTTGGGCAGGGTCAGCATCAGCGCCGCCACTGAATCGTCGAGAGCAGCCGCCAGGGCGTCCAGGTCCATGTTGCCGTCGGCGCAAGAGGCGACGCTCGCCACCTCATAGCCGCACATGGCGGCCGTGGCCGGGTTGGTGCCGTGGGCGGTGTCGGGCACCAGCACCCGCTGGCGCTGGCTGTCGCCCCGGTGCTGATGGTAGGCGCGGGCCATCAGGATGCCGGTCAGCTCTCCGTGGGCGCCGGCTGCCGGCGCCAGGCTGACGGCATCCATGCCCGTGATCTCCGACAGGAACCGCTGGAGGTCGAACATCAGGGCCAGAGCCCCCTGGGCCGTCTCCCGCTGGTGCGGGTGGAGCCCGGCGAAGCCCGGCAGGCGGACGATCTCTTCGTGTACCCGCGGGTTGTACTTCATGGTGCAGCTACCCAGGGGATAGAAGGCAGTATCGACGCCGTAGTTGCGCTGGGAGAGGCGCGTGAAGTAGCGCACCAGGTCAGGCTGGGAGAGTTCGGGGAGCCGCAGACCACGTCCGTCGCGGTCGCGCCGCAGGGCCGACTCCGGCGGCAGTGGCGCCGCGGGCACGTCGAGCTCCGGCAGGACGCAGGCGATGCGCCCCGGCCGGCTCAGGTCAAAGCTGAGGGTAGCGCCGGGATCAGGCTCCGTCGGGCCCGTCACCGCACTCCTCCCAGGCGGCCCGCTGGCATCTCGGCCACGAAGCCGCCATCTGTTCTGGCTCTGCCCATCTCCCACAGCTCCGAAGGCCGGGCTTCAGCCCGGCACGCCTCCCTGCCGCGGCCCGCCCAGGCTGAAGCCTGGGCTTCGGGACTCACCGACGAGGCTGGCGCCCAGCCTCCGACGCGCCGTCTTCCTCCCCCAAGGCCGGGCTTATGGCCATTGAGAGAATAAGCCGACATGATTGGCCACCCGTAGGGACAGAGCTTTAGCTCTGTCCTGGGCCGAGCTGAAGCTCGGCCCCTACGGGATGACCCACTTGCCGCCTCTTGAAAAAGCCGATGCATTTTGTCAAGGACCATCAGCCCGGCACGTCTGGCTATCGCGGCCCGCCCAGGCTGAAGCCTGGGCTTCGGGACTTCTCGCAAGAGTGGTTCGCTCACCCATCCGTTAATCCGTTCTCTATCCGTTGACAGACCCCAGCCCCTCCACCAGCCGGTCGATCTCCTCCCGCGTGTTCATCTCCGTCACGCAGACCAGCATGGCGTGCTCTGGGGGCTCCCGCAGTCCCCGAAGGCCGGGCTTTAGCCCGGTGCCCGTCCCTGGCGACACGTCCAGCCCGCCCAAGATGCCCTGCTCCAGCAGCGCCTGGTTCAGCTCTGCCACCGGCCTCGGGCAGCCCACCACGAACTCGCTAAAGAACGCTCCTTCCAGCGGCAGCGAGTAGCCCGGCAGCCCGGCTATGCGCTCGGCGGCGTAGTGGGCCTTGTGATAGCACAGCTCCGCCACCCGGCGCAGCCCTTGCTTTCCCATCGCGCACAGGTACACCGTAGCCGCCAGGGCCACCAGTTGCTCGCTGGTGCAGATGTTAGAGGTGGCTCGCTCCCTCCGGATGTGCTGCTCTCGCGTCTGGAGCGTGAGGACGTACCCCGTACGGCCCTCCGCGTCCCGCGTCCGCCCTACGATGCGCCCCGGCATCTGGCGCACGTGCTCCTGCCGACAGGCAAAGAGCCCCAGATACGGCCCTCCGAAGCTCAGGGGAATGCCCAGGGGCTGCCCCTCGCCCACGGCGATGTCCGCCCCGTACTCGCCCGGCGGCCGCAGCAGCCCCAGCGATACCGGCTCGGCTACAGCCACATAGAGCGCCCCGGCGGCGTGGGCCGCCTGCCCCAGGGCCTCCACGTCCTCCAGGTAGCCGAAGAAGTTGGGCTGCTGCACGACCAGGCAGGCGTGCTCCTCTGTCACCCGCGGCGTCTCCGCCTTCACCTGCTCCACGGCCAGGCCGCGCCCCGCCGCGTAGGTGCGCACCACGGCCTCGTAGTGAGGGTGGACGGTCTTGAGGACGGCGATCCGGCGGCGACCGGTGATGGCGGCGGCCATCAGGCAGGCCTCGGCCAGGGCGCTGGCGCCGTCGTACATGCCGGCGTTGGCCACCTCCATGCCCAGCAGCTCGCAGACCAGCGAC